>ENA-UOYA01001976-UOYA01001976.1-activated-sludge-metagenome-genome-assembly--contig:-NODE-1976-length-20551-cov-4.474483_pt1 | contig 20551 bp, 15 predicted proteins | sample MGYA00238163_ERZ764804 | MGnify/ENA primary metagenome ERZ764804 (study PRJEB28919, sample SAMN05720223) | activated sludge metagenome | isolation source: Anaerobic digester | place: Hong Kong... | reverse complement strand
TCGGTCGCGGGCGGCGTGTTGCGGCTGCGGCCGCAGCGCACCAGGCCGTCGATCATCACCATGCCGACGCCGGGGATGTCGCCGAGCCGCACGCTGTCGAGCAGGTCCCGGCCCGCGGTGTGCTGTGCGCGGTCCATGAACACGAAGTCCGCGGGGCGCCCGACCTCGACCAGGCCCTGCTCCAGCCCGCGCATGCGGGCGGTGTTGCCGGTCGCGAAACCGAAGACGACCTCCGCGGGGATGTCGGCGAGCGAGGCGATCAGCGCGACCAGCCGCAGGATGCCGAGCGGCTGGACGCCCGAGCCGGCCGGCGCGTCGGTGCCGAGGATCACGCGATGCGGGCAGCGCAGCTCCATCGCGTGCCTCGCGGTCAGGATCGCGATCCGCTCGTTGCCGTTGTGCACGATCTCGAGCGCGCGCGGGCTCCGCTCGCACAGCGTGCAGACCGCCTTGTACGACAGCGAGGTGTGTCCGCCGTTCACGTGGCCGATGACGTCGGCGTCGGCCTCGAGCACCACCTGCTCGTCGATCAGCCCGGAGCCCGGGATCGACGGCCCCCCGGTGTGGATCGTGCTGCGGATGCCGTGCTTGCGCGCCCAGGCGACCATCGTCGCGGCCTCGGCGCCGGCCTTCACCGAGCCGAGCCCGATCTCGCCGAGCAGCGTGACGCCGGCGGCGGCCATCTCGGCGAAGTCCTGCTCGACCATGCCCTGCTCGATGACCGGCGCACCGGCGAGCACCTTGACCCCGCCGCCGACCCCGGCCGCGCGCATGCCGTCGAACGCGCGCTGCGCGGTGATCGCCAGCGCCTTCACGCCGACCACGTCCTTCGGCCGGCCGGGCAGGTGCACCTCCCCCGCCGAGATCATCGTCGTCACGCCGCCGTTCAGGCACGACTCGATCCAGCCGAGCTGGTTCTGGCGCGGCGTCCAGTCGCCGAACACCGGGTGCACGTGCGAGTCGATCAGGCCCGGGCACAGCGCGGTGCCCTTCGCGTCGACCACGGTGGTCGGCCGCTCGGTGTCGCAGTCGGCGGCCTTGCCGACGGCGACGATGCGCCCGTCCTGCACGACGACCGTGTCGGCGTCCAGCACCGGCGCGTCGATGTCCCCGGACAGCATCAGGCCGACGTTGCGGATCACGACCTTGCCCGAGGCGTGCTGGGCGGCGGTCACTGCCATGGTGGGTCCCTCCTCGATTCGTTCGCGTCGGCGCGCGGCGGGCGCGGTCAGACGCTCAGGTAGGCGCGGCGCGTCGCTGCGTCCGCGTCGAGCTCGGCCATCGTGCCGGCGAAGCGCACCTGGCCCTTCTCCAGCACGTACGCCCGGTCGCAGACCTGCTCGGCGAAGTGCAGGTTCTGCTCGGACAGCAGGACGGACAGGCCCTGCCGCTTCATCTCGTTGATCGAGCGCGCCATCTGCTCGACGATCACCGGGGCGACGCCCTCGGACGGCTCGTCGAGCATCACCAGCCGCGGATTGCCCATCAGCGTGCGTGCCACGGTCAGCATCTGCTGCTCGCCGCCGCTCATGCGGCCCCCCGGGCGATGCGGCATCGCGGCGAGGTTCGGGAACAGGCCGAAGAGCGCGTCGACGGTCCAGGTCGGCGCCCCGGGACGCGGTGGCTGCCTGCCGACCTCGAGGTTCTCGAGGACCGTGAGGTCGGTGAAGATCCGCCGGTCCTCCGGCACCCAGCCCAGGCCGAGCCGCGCGACCTTGTAGGGCGGCAGCCCGGCGAGATCGCGGCCGTCGAACCGCACCGTCCCCGACGTGCGCCCGACCAGGCCGGCGATGGCCTTCATCGTCGTCGACTTGCCCGCGCCGTTGCGGCCCATCAGCGCGACCACCTCGCCGGCGCGCACCTCGAGCGACACGTCGTACAGGATCTGCGCGCGGCCGTAGCCGGCGCACAGGCGGTCGACGTGCAGGAGCGGCGCGGCGGTCATCGCGCCGCCTCCGGCCGCGCCGCCGGCGCACCGGTCGTCCCGAAGTAGACCTCGCGGACCTGCGGGTCGTCGCGGATCGCGGCCGGGGCCCCTTCGGCGATCAGGCGCCCGCGGGCGAGCACGATGATCCGGTCGGCGTACTCGAACACCACGTCCATGCTGTGCTCGGTGAACAGCACGCCGATCCCCCGCTCGCGGACCAGGCGCTTGACCAGGCCGACCAGCTCGTTGCGCTCGCGCGGCGCCATGCCCGCGGTCGGCTCGTCCATCAGCAGCAGGCGCGGGCCGTTGGCGAGCGCGATCGCGAGCTCGACGCGCTTGACGTCGCCGTAGGCGAGCGCGCCGCAGGGCGCGTCGGCCATCGACGCGAGCCCGACCGCGTCGAGCAGCGCGAGCGCCTCGTCGCGCATCATCGTCGTGGCCCGCCCCCACCACTGGCGCAGGCGGCCCGCGTGGGACAGCAGCGCGAGCTGGACGTTCTCGGCGACGGTCATCGACGCCCAGGTCGCGGCGATCTGGAACGTGCGCCCGACGCCGAGCCGCCAGACCTCGCGCGGCGCACGCCCGACGAGGTCCGTGCCGCCGAGCAGCACCCGGCCGTGATCGGGCCGCAGCTGTCCGTTGATGCAGTTGAAGCAGGTCGACTTGCCGGCGCCGTTCGGCCCGATCAGCGCGAGCAGCTCGCCGGGTGCCAGCCCGAAGCTCACGTCGTCGACGGCCTTCACGCCGCCGAACGACTTGCGCAGCGACTCGACGTGCAGCAGTGGGGATGTCATCTCGGGGTCGTCGCGTTGTGACCGCCGGGACGCCGAGGAGCGCCGAGTCCGCCGGGAAGGACGGTGGGGGCGCGTACGGGAAGGCCATCGCGACCGCCCATCGCAGGCGTGCCCCCGATGTCCCTCTGCGCCCTCGGCGATCCCTCGGCGCCTCGGCGGTGAGATGCCCCCCTCACCGCGCCCGCTCCAGCAGCCGCTCCACCCGCGGACCGAGCGCGCCCGCGATGCCCTGCGGGAACGCGAGCACGAGCGCGAGGATCGCGAGGCCGAGCACCGCACGCCAGTAGTCGGTCGATCGGATGATCGCGTCCTGCAGCCAGGTGAACGCCGCAGCGCCGACGACCGGTCCGGCGAGCGCCTGCACGCCGCCGAGCAGCACCATCACCAGGCCGTCGATCGAGCGCCCGACCGCGATCGTCTCGGGCGAGATCGTGCCCTTCGCGAACGCGAACAGCGCGCCGGCGACGCCGCCGAACATCGCGGAGACCGCGAAGCCCGCCCACTGCACGCGCGCCACGTCGATGCCCACCGCCTGCGCGCGCAGCGGCGAGTCCCGGCCGGCGCGCAGCGCGTAGCCGAACGGCGAGAACAGCATCGAGCGCAGCAGCACCACGCTGCCCGCGACCACGACCAGCGTCAGCAGGTAGTAGGCGGGCTTCGACGACAGCCAGGCCGCGGGCCAGATCCCGACCAGTCCGTTGCTGCCGCCGGTGACCGCGTCCCACTGGAACACGCCCGCCCAGACGATCTGCGCGAACGCGAGGGTGAGCATCGCGAGGTAGACCCCGGACAGGCGCACCGCGAAGCCGCCGAACAGCACGCCGCCGGCGAGCGCGAGCAGCGGCGCGACCGCGAGCGCGGCCTCCATCGGCAGCCCGAGCAGCTTGATCGCCAGCGCCGCGCCGTAGGCGCCGAGCCCGAAGTACGCCGCGTGCCCGAACGAGTGCATGCCGGCCGGGCCCATCACGAAGTGCAGGCTCGCCGCGAACAGCACCGCGATCAGGATGTCGATGCCGAGCACCGGCAGGTACGGGAAGGCGCCGGCGGCGAGCGGCACCGCGGCGAGCACCGCGAGCAGCGCCCACCAGGCGCGCCGCACGCCGGGCCCGGCGGGCCGCAGCGGCGCCTCGACCTCGGCCGCGTTGCGCACCGCGCCCTGGGGCCGTCCGAGCAGGCCCCAGGGCCGCACGACCAGCACGATCGCCATCACCAGGAACTCGGCGACCAGCGTGAGCTTCGAGAACGCGAACGGCACGCCGCCGATCGTCACCGTGCCGATCGCGTAGCACAGTGCCTTGATCTCGGCGATCAGCAGCGCGGCCAGGTACGCGCCGGGAATGCTGCCCATGCCGCCCACGACGACGACGACGAACGCCTCGCCGATGGTCGCGAGGTCCAGGCCCAGGTTCGCCGGCTCGCGCGGGATCTGCAGCGCGCCCCCCAGCCCCGCGAGCAGCGAGCCGAGCGCGAACACCGCGGTGAACAGCTTCGCCTGGTCGACGCCGAGCGCGCCCACCATCTCCCGGTCCTGCGTCGCCGCACGGATCAGCACGCCGAACCGGGTGCGCGTGAGCAGCAGCCACAGCGCCCCGAGCACCAGCGGGCCCACCGCCACCAGGAACAGGTCGTAGCTCGGCAGGCGCGCGCCGAGCACCTCGACCGCGCCCTTCATGCCGGGCGCCTTCGGTCCGAGCAGGTCCTCGGCGCCCCACGCCCACAGCACCGCGTCGCGCACGATCAGCGCGACCGCGAAGGTCGCGAGCAGCTGGAACAGCTCGGGCGCGCGGTACACCCTGCGCAGCACCAGCACCTCGATCACCGCGCCGATCGCCGCGGTCGCGGCCGCGGCGAGCAGCACCCCGCTCCAGAAGCCGAGGCCGCTCGTCGGGCCGAAGCGCTCGATCAGGCTGTACGCGAGGTAGATCCCCACCATGTACAGCGAGCCGTGCGCGAAGTTCACGATCCGGCTGACGCCGAAGATCAGCGACAGCCCGACGGCGACGAGGAACAGCGTCGAGGCGCTCGCCAGCCCGTTGAGGAGCTGGACGACCAGGGTCTGCAGCGTCACGCGCGGCCCGTCACTGCATCGCGTCGGCCGGGCGCATCTTCCTGATCACGGCGTCCGGAGGCAACACCGCCGTGCCGTCGATGTAGCGGAAGTCCTTCATCACGCCCCGCCCCTGGTTCACCGTGGTCACGCCGACGTAGGCGCCCATCGTCGCCTGGTGGTCGATCGCCCGGTAGGTGAACTTCCCGAGCGGGCTGTCGACCTGCAGGCCCCGCATCGCCGCGATCAGCTTCTCGGTGTCGGTCGACTTCGCCTTCCTGATCCCCTCGGCGATCGACATCATCGTCGCGTAGCCGACGATCGAGCCGAGGCGCGGGTACTCCTTCCACTTGCGCTGGTAGGCGGTCAGGAACCGGTCGTGCTCGGGCGTCTTGATGCTGTACCACGGGTAGCCGGTGACGATCCAGCCCTCGGGCGCCTCGTCGCGCAGCGGATCGAGGTACTCCGGCTCGCCCGACAGCAGCGACACCACCGGCCGGTCCTTGAAGAGGCCCCGGGTCTGGCCCTCGCGCACGAAGCGTGCGAGGTCGGCGCCGAAGGTCACGTTGAAGATCGCGTCGGGCTTCGCGTCGATCAGCGCCTGCGCGACCGCGCCGGCGTCGATGCGCCCCAGCGGCGTCGCCTGCTCGGCGACGAACTCGACGTCCGGCTGCGCGGCCTTCAGCAGCGACTTGAAGGTCGCCGCGGCCGACTGGCCGTACTCGTAGTTCGGATAGACGATCGCCCAGCGCTTCTTCTTCAGCTTCGCGGCTTCGGGCACCAGCATCGCCGACTGCATGTAGGTGTTCGGGCGCAGCCGGAACGTGTAGCGGTTGCCGTTCTCCCAGGTCACCTTGTCGGTCAGCGGCTCGGCCGCGACGAACAGCACCTTGCGCTGCTTGGCGAAGTCGGTGACCGCGAGGCCGATGTTCGACAGGAAGGTGCCGAACACCACGACCGCGCGCTCGCGCGAGACCAGCTCCTCGGCCACGCGGACCGCGTCGCCCGGGTTGGCGTTGTCGTCGCGCGAGATCACCTCGACCTTCTGGCCGAGGAGGCCCCCGGACGCGTTGATCTCCTCGAGGGCGAGCTCCCAGCCCTTGCGGTACGGCTCGAGGAACGCGGGCTGCGACTTGTAGCTGTTCAGCTCGCCGATGCGGATCTGGGCGGCGGCCGGCGCGGCCGCGAACGCCGCGGCGATCGCGAGGCCGGCCGCGGTCGCGCGCCACACGCGCGGGATCAGTCGGTGGGTCGGGTTCATGCGAGGGACTCCGTGGTCGGGGGTCGGGGGTCGGGGGTCATCAATCGGGGGGCGAAGTGCGCGGGATCGTCGGACGTCGGGTCGGCGAGGCGGTCGGCGGGGACCGGCGCGCGTCAGCGCAGGCCGTCCCTGCCTTCGATCTCGTGGGCCTGCAGGCCGCCGATCCGCGGATGCGGCCGGCCGGCGGCGGTGACCGCGACCGCGACGACGATCTCGTCGGCCCGCGGCGCATCGGGCACGCGGGCCTCGATCGCGTCGAAGTGGCTGCGCACGAAGGCGGCGTCCTTGTGCCCGAGGGGCACGTCGATCGCGGTGCCGAGTCCGCCCGCCTTCTTGGCGGACGGGACCAGCGCGGCGCCCTTCTCGACCGCGCGGCGGAGCGGCGCGCCGAGCTTCGGGTGCAGGATCGCCGCGGCGTGCTCGAGCTCGCCGCGCTCGCCGACGATCGCGGCCTTGCCGAACCCCTGCGCCTGGCCGGGCTCGATGCCCAGCGCCTTCACGCAGGCCTCGCCGAGCAGGCCGCCGAGCTCCTCGCCGATCGCGATCAGCTCGTCGAGCGCGTCGGACCACCGGCCGGCGTACGGGTTCGCGATCACGGCGATCGCGACCGCACGGCGCACCGGCGGATCCACCGGGCGGCCCATCTCGATGCGGGTCTCGTCGACGCACACCATCGTCTTGCGGATGCTCGCGGGCATGGGATCGGTGCTCCGGTCAGCGCAGGCCGTCGAGGCCCGCGACGTCGTCGGCGGCCAGACCGCCGACCCGCGCGTGGACGCGCGCGCCGGTGGTCATCGCCAGGATGTACACGAGCTCGTCGGCCCGCGGATGGCCGGGCACGCCGACCTCGATCGCGTCGAAGTGGCTGCGCACGTAGCTCGCGTTCACGTGGGTGATCGGGACGTCGAGCCGGGCCCCCGGCCCGCCGACCTTCTTCGTCGACGGCACGATCGCCTTCGTGGGCACGCCGTGCGTCTCCTGGAGCAGGTCGCGCATCGCGTAGCCGCCGGGCACGTGCCACAGCGCCCCGTGCTCGATCTCGCCGCCGCTGCCGACGATCGCGCCCTTGCCGTAGCCCTCGATCCGCCGCGCCGGCACGTCCATCGCGGCGAGCAGTCGGCGCGCCATGTCGGCGCCGACCGGCTTCAGCGCGGCCATCATCGGCATCAGGTCCGGCTCGTGGCGGAACGCGAACGGATTGCCCAGCACCACCGCGACGACGCCGCGCACGAGCGGCACCGCGGCCGGCGGGCCGAACTCGTGGCGGATCGTCTCGACCTGCGTCCAGATGCGTCGGATCTCGATCAACGCGGCCCCTTCCGTGGTGCGCGCCCGGTCGCGCTGCGCGTCGTCGCGATCATGCCGCAATCGCCGCCGGTCGCGCAGCCCGCCCTGCGGGGAGCGTCGCCCCGAGCGGTTCGCCGACCGCCCGCCAGCGGCCCTGGAGCGCGATCAGCGCGCCGCCGGCGAGCCCGAGCGCGACGCAGCGACGCGCCTCGGCCTCGCCCGCGTCGAGCGCGGCGCGCACCGCGTCGTCCTCGAGCACGGGCACCTCGACCGTGGCCGGAATCCCGCCGAGGTCGCTGTCGTCGCGCAGCCGGCACGCCGGCGCACGCACGATGCCGGGCGCGTCGACGTCGACCGCGTTCGCGATCATCGTCGCCGCCGCGTCGGCGCGCGCGCCGTCGGCCGCCAGCACGGTCACGCTGTCGGCGATCCCCAGCGACAGGCTGCGACCGCGCCAGCCGCTGGTGGCCACGCCGCGCCACCGCGCATCCGCACCGATCCGCAACGCGGCCGGCAGCGACACCGCGGCCCCGCGATCGAGCGCCACGCCGATCGCGTAGGCGGGGGCGCCCGGCGCGAGGTGCAGCGCGATGTCGCCGCCGTTGTTCACGCACGCCCGCACGATGCCCGGGCCGACCAGCCGGCCCAGGACCTCGTCGGCGACCGCCCCGGCGACCGCCGCCATCGGGGTGACGAAACGCGGCCGGAACGGCAGCACCGCGGCGTGCATCCGCCGGGCGACCGGTCCCGCGGGCTCGCGCCCGGCCTCGGCGCAGCGCCGCAGCAGCGGCAGCTCGGCGACCAGCTCGCCCAGCAGCGGCTCGAAGCGGCGCCACGCGCGCGCGAGCGCCGCGGCCCGCGCCGCCGGCTCCCCGTCGAGCGCGATCACCAGATCGATCGGGCCGTGCTGGAAGTGCACGCGGCCGTCGGGCAGGCGGGCGCGGACGGCGCTCACCGGCCGCCCGCCGTCGGGTCGATCGGCCAGGGATTGCCCGCGTCCCAGCCGAGCCAGCGCGACTGCGCCCGCGCGAGTGCCTCGGAGACCGGCACCACGCGATCGACGTGACCGCCGAGCCGCGCGTAGTCGTCGGCGCGCATCGTGAACTCGATCGGCGCGACGATCGCCGGCGTCGGCACCCAGCCGAAGCTGCGATCGGGCATCCGCGCGACGTCGACCATCACCGTGATCCCGCCGCCCGGCCACACGTAGGCGGGCGCGCCGCCGACGGTCACGCGCGTCAGCAGGTCCTTGATCGATCGGGTCAGCAGCACCGGGTTCTCGGTGACCCCGGCGCGCAGGCTGCCGCCGGCGCCGGCGACGAAGAGCACCGTCGCGACCGAGGGCTCGCAGTTCTCGCCGATCCGCTCGACGACCTTCGCCACCTCGGCCGGCATCGGCGCGGGCACCGGCCGCAGTGCGTCGTCGAGCACGTACCACGCGTGGTGGTCGCCGGTCGTCGACACGAACAGCACCCGCATCCCGGGCCGCGACACCTTCGGATCGAAGGACTCGACGATCGACAGCGGGTCGGTGACGTCGGTGCCGCCCCATCCGGTGCCCGGGTTCGCGACCTGGAAGTAGCGCCCCGGCGTGGACCTGCGGCCGCGCACGCGCAGCCCCGAGGGCGGCATGTCCAGGCACTTGCCCGCCTGGTGCTCGGTCAGCACGCCGGTGATGTGGTCGTCGACGACGACCACCTCGTCGACGTGGCCGAGCCACTGCCGGGCGAAGATGCCGATCGTCGCCGATCCGCAGCCGACGCGCATCCGCCGCTCCTCGACGCCGTCGACGACCGGCGGCCGGCCCGCCTGCACGCGCAGCGACGCGCCGCCCTCCACCTGCAGCTCGACGGCCTCCTTGTTGCCGAGCGCCATCATCAGGTCGCAGGTGACGCGGCCCTCCTTCTTGCTGCCCCCGGTCAGGTGGTGCACGCCGCCGAGCGACAGGAACTGCGAGCCGTACTCGATCGTGGTCACGTGCCCGACCGCCTCGCCGCGGTGGCGCACCGTCGCGCACTCGGGGCCGAGGTAGCGGTCGGTGTCGACCTTGATCCGGTAGCTGCAGTAGCTGAAGATCCCCTCGGTCACGACGGTGACCATGTCGACCCCGTCCTGCCGGCTCGAGACGATGAACGGCGCCGGCTTGTAGTCCGGGTAGGTGGTGCCGGCCCCGACGCCGGTCACGAACACCTCGCCGCCGAGCAGGTCGCCGTCCCAGTCGTCCTCCCGGGTCGCGAACGGCACGCGCTGCGGGTCGCGCGACATCAGTACGACCGGGTCGACCCGCACCAGCCGCCCCTCGACGTTCGCGTACCGGTCGCAGGCGCCGGCGCGGCCCTCGGTGATCTGGCACAGCACCGGGCAGGCGTTGCACTCGACCTTGGCGGCGACGGCGGTCATCGCGACACCTCCGCGTCCAGCAGCGCCGCGCGCAACCGGTCGGGCGTGACCGGCACGCGGGTCGGCCGCACGCCGGTCGCGTGCCGGATCGCGTTCAGGATCGCGGGCGCGGTCGCGACCAGGGCCGGCTCCCCGACGCCCTTCGCGCCCCACGGCCCGAGCGGCTCGGGATCCTCGATCAGGTGCACCGTGATCGGCGGCACGTCGCCGACGGTGGGGATCAGGTAGTCGTGCAGGTTGTCGGTGCGCCCGGACACGTACTCCTCCATCAGCGCGAGCCCCAGTCCCTGCGCGATCCCGCCGTGCACCTGGCCCTCGACCTGCGTCGGATTGACCGCGCGGCCGACGTCGTGCGCGGCATGCACCGACAGCACCCGCGTCGTGCCGAGCTCGACGTCGACCTCGACCTCGGCGAACTGGGCCGCGAAGCCGTAGGTCGCGTAGGGCACGCCCTGGCCGTCGGCGTCGAGCGGCACGGTCGGCGGATCGAACCGGCCGCGCCCGGCCGCGACGTCGCCGTTCGCGTCGCGCGGCAGCGCGTTCAGGTCGACCCGGGCCTCGCGTCCGTCGACGCACACCCGCAGCTCGCCCGGCGCGGCGCGCAGCGCGGCGCGCGGCGCGTCGGCCTCGGGCAGCCCGGCCAGCGCGACGAGCCGCCGCTTCAGGTCCTCGCCGGCGAGCCGCGCCGCATTGCCCGACACGAAGGTCTGGCGGGACGCCGAGCTCTTGCCCGCGTCCTCGGTGAGCGCCGTGTCCGAGCGGACCTGGTCGAGCGCGGCGACCGGCACGCCCAGCGCGTCGGCGGCGAGCTGCGGCATGATCGTGTACGTCCCCTGCCCGATGTCGACCGCGCCGTTGTACAGCACGAAGCGACCGTCCGGCCTCAGCCCGACGGTCATCGTCGACGGGTTCGCGATCACGGTGTTGCCGATGCCGTACCACATGCAGGCGACCCCGGCGCCGCGCCGCAGCGGCCCCGCGGCGCCGGCGTTGAACGCATCGGCCGCCGCCCGGGCCGCGCGCCACGCGGGGCGCAGCGCCTCGAGGCACGCGCGCAGCCCGACGCTCGCCTCGAGGCGCTGGCCGGTCGGCGTGACGTCGCCCGCGCGCAGCGCGTGGGCATGCCGCAGCTCGAGCGGATCCACGCCGAGGCCGATCGCCAGCTCGTCGAGCAGCGCCTCGACGACGATCGTCGATTGGGGCACGCCGAACCCGCGGAACGCGCCGCCGACCGGCCCGTGGGTGTGCACCGCGCGGGTCGTCGCCCGGACCGCGCCGAAGCGGTACGGGCCGCTCGCGTGGATCGGCACGCGGTTGGCGACGGTCGGCCCCCAGGACGCGTACGCCCCGGTGTCGAAGTCGCCGTGGAAGTCGTACGCGAGCAGCGCACCGTCCGCGTCGGCGGCGAGCGTCGCGGTCATCGAGGCGGGGTGGCGCTTGGTCGTCGAGGCCATCGACTCGGGCCTCGCGTAGACGATCCGCGCGGGCCGGCCGAACCGGCGCGCGGCCGCCACCAGCAGCGGCTGGATCGACACGTCGAGCTTGCCGCCGAAGCCGCCGCCGACCGCGGACGGCACGATCCGCACGCGCTGCGGCGGCAGCGCGAACATGTGGGCGAGCTCGTCGCGGTCCATGTACGGCGTCTGAGTGCAGGCGAAGACCTCCACCGATGCGGCCGCGCCGCCCTCGCCGGGCGTCCAGCGCGCCCAGCCGGCCTCGGGCTCGACGTACGCGTGCTCGACGTGCGCGGTCCGCACCGTCAGCGTCGCCCTGCGCGGCGCGCCCGCGAGCGCCCCGTCGACGTCGCCGCGCACGACGCGGCCGCGGCACAGCACGTTGTCCGGGTAGCGCGGGTGGATCGGCGTCGCGCCCCCGGCGAGCGCGGCCTCCGGGGACTCCAGCGCGGCGAGCGGGTGCCAGGCGATCGGCACCTCGGCGGGATCGATCGCGTCGATCGCGTCGCGCTCGCCCGCGAACACCAGCACCGCCTCGCCGCGGAAGCGCGAGACGCCCTCGGCGATCGCCGGCTGGTCGCGCAGGTCGGGGAAGATCGCGAAGCGGTTGTTCGGCACGTCGGCCGGCCGCAGCGCGCCCGCGAGGCCCGGGCGCGCGCGCACGAACGCGTCGAGGTCGCCGAGCTCGAAGCGCGCGTGCGGATGCGGCGATCGGATCACCCGCAGCCAGAGCGCGTCGGCCGGGGCCTCGTCGGCGCCGAAGCGCTCGGTGCCCAGGACCTTCGCGGGGCCGTCGAGGCGCGGCAGCCGCGCGCCCACCGCGGCGCCGGCGGCCGGCGATGCGTCGGCGACCGGCGCCACCGCGCCGTGCGCGACGGCCATCACCGCCTCGACGATCTTGCGGTAGCCGGTGCAGCGGCACAGCACGCCGGCCAGCCCGTCGAGCACCTGGGCCTCGGTCGGGCGCGGGTGCCGGCGGAGCAGGTCGGTCGCCGCGATCAGCATGCCGGGCGTGCAGATGCCGCACTGCGCGGCGCCGTGCTCGACGAACGCCCGCTGCAGCGCCGACGGCGCCCCGCCCTCGGCCAGCCCCTCGACCGTGAGGATGTCCGCGCCGTCGCACTGGCCGACCGGCACGAGGCAGGCGCAGGCCTGCTCGCCGTCGACCAGCACCGTGCAGGCGCCGCAGTCGCCGGCGCTGCAGCCGACCTTGGTCCCCACGAGGCCGAGCCCGTCGCGCAGCCAGTCCGACAGGCGCTCGCCCGGCCGCGGGCCGAGCGCGACCTCGATGCCGTTGACCTTCGCGCGGGCATCGCCCGCGCCGGGCGGGTGCGCGGTCCGCCGGGGCGACGCCGGCCCGGTCACGCAGCCAGCTCCCCGAGCGCGCGCCCGACCAGGGTGGCGGCGGCGTCGAGCCGATACCGGGCCGTGCCCCGCAGGTCGTCGATCGGCGCGAGCGGCGCGAGCGCGGCCGGATCGCGCAGCGCGCGCCGGCCGGCCTCGGCGAGCCGCGCGCGCGGCGTGCCGAGCAGCGCGGCCTCGAGCGCCGGCAGCCGGCACGCGGCAGCCGAGCACGCACCGACCGCCACGCCCGCGTGGGTCACGCATCCGGCGTCGTCGACGTCGACCGCGACCGCGACCATCGCGATCGAGATCACCAGGTACCTGCGGTGCCCGAGCTTCACGAAGCGCGAGCGCGCGCCGGCGCCACGGCGCGGCACGCGCACCGCGACCAGCAGCTCGTCCGCGGCGAGCGCGGTGCGACGCGGCCCCAGCACGAAGTCCGACAGGGCCAGCGTGCGCACGCCCCGGACGCTCGCGAGCTCGACCCGTGCGTCGAGCGCGAGCAGCACGGGCACGCCGTCCGCGGCCGGCGACGCGTTGCACAGGTTGCCGCCGACGGTGCCGCGGTTCTGCACCTGCGGTCCGCCGACCTCGACCGCCGCCTGCGCGAGCGCGTGCAGCGCCGGCGGCAGCCCCGCGCGCGCGAGGTCGCTCCAGGTGGTCAGCGCCCCGATCCGCCAGGCCTCGGGCCCGGCCTCGACGCCCCGCAGCGAGGCCAGGCGCGACAGGTCGAGCATCCCCTCCCCGGGCGGGCGCCCGACCCGCGCGGGATAGACGTCGGTGCCGCCGGCCACGACGAGCGCCGGTCTCGCCGCGAGCGACCGCAGGGCCTGGCCGAGATCCTCCGGACGACCGTACACACCCCTCTCCCCGGAATGAAGCGAACGCTTCATTGCGTTTGGAGGCGACGTTAACCCGCGCTAAGATCAGCGTCAATCGGAACGCCTTCCGCGCTCCGCCCTGAGCCCTCGCGGCACGGACCGCCCATGCCCCACATCGTTCTCGAGTCCTGCATCCGCTGCAAATTCACCGACTGCGTCGACGTCTGCCCGGTCGACTGCTTCCGCGAGGGCCCGAACATGCTCGTCATCGACCCGGACGAGTGCATCGACTGCGCGGTCTGCATCCCGGAGTGCCCGGTCGAGGCGATCAAGGCCGAGGAGGACGTGCCGGCCGACCAGCAGTCCTTCGTCGCGCTCAACGCCGAGCTCGCGAAGGCCTGGCCCAGCATCACCCGCACCAAGCCCCAGCTGCCGGACGCGGACGAGTGGAAGGACGTGAAGGACAAGCTGCAGTACCTGCAGAAGTGAGCCATGCCTGAACCGGGACCGGGCGCCGACACCCACGCCACCGCGGCCCCGGACCTCGCGTTCGGGCTCGCCTTCGAGGACCTGCACGGCCGCGCCGGCCTGCTGCGCGTCGACGCCGCGTGGCGCGCGTTCCTCGCCGACGCCGACGCGGGGCTGGCCGGTCGCTACGAGGCGGCGCGCGCGACGCCCGACGCGCTCGACGCGAAGGCCGAGGCCGCGCTGCTGATCGAGGCGGGCCCCGCGCTGGACGCCTTCGTCGCGCGGCTCTTCGGCATCGGAACCGAGCTCGCCGACCTGCGCGCGGACCACGCCGCGCTCGACCCGATGTGGCGGGCGAAATGGAAGTTCGTCAAGCGCCAGGCGCTGCTCTCGGTGACGCCCGAGCAGGTGGCCGCGCTCGACGCGCAGGCGGCGCGCGCGACGCTCGTCGCGGCGATCGCGCCTCACGCCGCACCCGCGGGCGCGCCGGGCCGGCACGCCGGGGGGATCGACGAGCTCGCGTTCGCGCGCGCGGTGATCGCGTGGCAGGCCGACGAGGCGGCGCACGCCGACCTGCTCGATCTCGCGAAGCGCTACGCGGCGTGGGCGGTGACGACCCCCGCCGGGCAGGCACGCCACGCCGACGGCGTGCTGTTCCGCCAGCCCGGCAAGGTCGATCCGTACGACCTGCTGCTGCACGCGCGCACGCAGGTGCGCGACGACGGCGTGCGCGTGACCACGATCCGGCCGGAGCACGTCCGGCGTCGGCTCGACCACTCGCGTGCCCCGTTCGCGCTGACCGACCCGGGCACCGACCTCGCCGGCGCGCTCGACCAGACGAACTACTGCATCCTGTGCCACAAGCAGGGCAAGGACTCCTGCTCGAAGGGGCTCCGGGACAAGCCCGGCCCCGACGGCGCGCCGGTCTTCAAGCGCTCGCCGTTCGGCAACGAACTCGCCGGGTGTCCGCTCGAGGAACGGATCTCGGAGTTCCACACGCTGAAGAACGACGGCCACGCGATCGCCGCGCTCGCGACGATCGTCGTCGACAACCCGATGCTGGCCGCGACCGGGCACCGGATCTGCAACGACTGCATGAAGGGCTGCATCTACCAGAAGCAGACCCCGGTCGACATCCCGCAGGCCGAGACCCGCACGCTGAAGGACGTGCTCGAGCTGCCGTGGGGCTTCGAGATCTACGCGCTGCTGTCGCGGTGGAACCCGCTGAACCTGCGACGCCCGCTGCCGGCGCCCGACAGCGGGCGCCGGGTCCTCGTGGTCGGCACCGGGCCCGCCGGCTTCACGCTCGCCCACCACCTGATGAACGACGGCCACCAGGTGGTCGCGATCGACGGCCTGAAGATCGAGCCGCTGCCTGCGGCGCTCTCGGGCGTGGACGCCGCCGGCGCACGGGTGCCGTTCTCGCCGGTCCGCGGCGTGGCCGCGCTCTACGAGGCGCTGGACGACCGCGCGATGGCCGGCTTCGGGGGCGTCGCCGAGTACGGCATCACGGTGCGCTGGAACAAGAACTTCCTGAAGCTGGTCCGCCTGCTGCTCGAGCGCCGCGACCGGTTCACGCTGGTCGGCGGCGTGCGCTTCGGCGGCACGCTGACCGTAGAGGACGCGTGGCGGCTCGGCTTCGACCACGTGGCCCTGGCGATCGGCGCGGGCCGCCCGACCACGCTCGACATCCCGAACGGGCTGGCGCGCGGCGTGCGCACCGCGAGCGACTTCCTGATGGCGCTGCAGCTGACCGGCGCGGCGAAGGCCGACTCGATCGCGAACATGCAGCTGCGCCTGCCGGTGGTGGTCGTCGGCGGCGGCCTCACCGCGATCGACACGGCGACCGAGTCGCTCGCCTACTACGTGGTCCAGGTCGACAAGTTCCTCGCGCGCCACGAGGCGCTCTCGGCGCGGCTCGGCGAGGACGCGGTCCGCGCGGGCTGGAGCGACGAGGAGCGCGAGGTCGCCGACGAGTTCCTCGCGCACGCCCGCGCGATCCGCGCCGAGCGCGAGGCCGCGCGTGCCGAGGGTCGCGCCGCGCGGATCGTCGAGCTGCTGGACGGCTGGGGGGGCGTGACGATCGCGTACCGCAAGCGACTGGTCGACGCGCCGTCGTACACGCTGAACCACGAGGAGGTCGAGAAGGCGCTCGAGGAAGGCATCCGCTTCGCCGAGTGCCTGGACCCGAAGCGCATCGACGTCGACGCGCGGGGCGCGGTCCGCGCGATCGCGCTGGCGCGCCAGCACCGTGACGAAGCGGGCCTCTGGCACGCCGACGGCGAGGTCGAGCTGCCCGCCCGCGCCGTGTTCGTCGCGGCCGGCACCCAGCCGAACACGGTGCTCGCGCGCGAGCACCCCGCGCACTTCGCGCTGGACGGCAGGTACTTCCGCGCGGTCGACGAGGACGGACGTCCGGTCAGGCCGGAGCACCAGCGCGCCAAGCCGCGCGCCGCGCACGTGCTGATGTCGGGCGAGCCGGGCGAGCGGCGGATCTCCTTCTTCGGCGACGTGCACCCGAGCTGGTTCGGCAACGTGGTGAAGGCGATGGGCTCGGCCAAGCAGGGCTGGCCGGTCGTCTCGCGCGCGCTCGCCGCCCGGCCGCCGTCGAGCGACGAGGCACCGGAGGCGTTCTCGGCGAAGCTGAACGCGCGGCTGCGCGCCCGGGTCGTGCGCGTCGAGCGGCTCGCGCCGAACATCGTCGAGGTCGTCGTGCACGCGCCGATGGCGGCCGAGCACTTCGAGCCCGGGCAGTTCTACCGGCTGCAGAACTTCGAGTCCCGCGCCGCGCGCGTCGCCCCGCCCGGCGGCGCGCCGACCCGCCTCGCGATGGAGGGCCTCGCGCTGACCGGCGCGTGGGTCGACAAGGCGCGGGGCCTGGTGTCGACGATCGTGCTCGAGATGGGCGGCTCCTCGGACCTGTGCCGGCTGCTCGCGCCCGGCGAGCCGGTCGTGCTGATGGGCCCGACCGGAACGCCGACCACGATCGCCGCGGGCGAGACGGTGGCGCTCGTCGGCGGCGGACTCGGCAACGCGGTGCTGTTCTCGATCGGCGCCGCGTTCCGCGCGGCCGGCTCGAAGGTGCTGTACTTCGCCGGCTACAAGAAGCGCGTGGACCGCTACAAGGTCGCCGAGATCGAGGCGGCGGCCGACGTGGTGGTCTGGTGCTGCGACGAGGCACCCGGCTTCGAGCCCGGCCGGCCGCAGGACCGGCGGTTCGTCGGCAACATCGTCGACGCGATGCGCGCGTGGGCGACCGGCGAGCCGCTCGGTGCGGGCGACGACGGCACGCGCCCGATCCGCCTCGCCGACGCCGACCGCATCGTCGCGATCGGCTCCGACCGGATGATGGCCGCGGTCGCACGTGCGCGACACGGCGTGCTCGCGCCGCACGTGAAGGCCGGTCACGTCGCGATCGGGTCGATCAACTCGCCGATGCAGTGCATGATGAAGGAGATCTGCGCGCAGTGCCTGCAGCCGCAGGTCGATCCGGCCACCGGCCGCACCCGCTACGTGTTCTCGTGCTTCGACCAGGACCAGCCGCTCGACGTGGTCGACTTCGGCGCGCTCGACGCCCGGCTGCGCCAGAACTCGGTCCAGGAGAAGCTCACCGCGCGCTGGATCGGCGAGTGCCTGAAGGCGATGGCGCCCGGCTGAGCCGGTCCGCGCGCCGGGCACGCGTCCTGCCGCGTCCGGGGCACGCACGTGGAAACCCGTGGTGCGCCGCGCAACGCCGGAACGCCGTCCGGCGTGCCCGGCGGCCCGAAAAGGACGAAATGTTCACAATCCGCGCGATGCTGCATTGCAGCATGACCGTGCCGGACCGATAATCGCGCGGTACCGTCAACCGGAGCAGTCGCCGTGCTCTATCAGGTCCGTGAAGCGCAGCGTGCCGTGCTCAACCCCCTGTCCAGCTGGGCGGAGGCGATGAGCCAGCTGTACAGCAACCCGTACAGCCCGTACGCGTACACGCCCTTCGCGCCGCGGATGGCCGCCGGCTTCGAGCTCTTCCACCGCCTCGGCAAGGAGTACGAGAAGCCCGGCTGGGAGCTGCGCACGACGCCGGTCGGCGGCCAGGAAGTGACCGTCGTCGAGAAGATCGAGGTCAGCAAGCCGTTCTGCAACCTGATCAAGTTCGAGCGGCTGCTGCCGGCGGCGCTGAAGAAGCGCGAGTCGGATCCGAAGGTGCTGGTGGTCGCCCCGCTGTCGGGCCACCACGCGACCCTGCTGCGCGACACCGTGCGCGCGCTGCTGCCCGACCACACCGTCTACGTGACCGACTGGCTCGACGCGCGGATGGTGCCGATCTCGCAGGGGCCGTTCCACCTGCACGACTACGTCGCCTACGTGATCGAGTTCATCCGGCACCTCGGGCCGGACGTGCACCTGATCTCGGTCTGCCAGCCGACGGTGCCGGTGCTCGCCGCGGTGTCCATCATGTCGACGCTCGGCGACGCGAAGCTCCCGAGGACGATGACGATGATGGGCGGGCCGATCGACACCCGCCGCAGCCCCACCCAGGTCAACAACCTCGCCACCGAGAAGAGCTTCGGCTGGTTCGAGCGGACGGTGATCCACCGCGTGCCGGGCAAGTACCCGGGCGCCGGACGGCTGGTCTATCCGGGCTTCCTGCAGCACGCCGGCTTCGTCGCGATGAACCCCGATCGCCACGCCGAGTCGCACTGGGACTTCTACCTGAACCTGGTCCGAGGCGACGACAGCGACGCCGAGAGCCACCGCAAGTTCTACGACGAGTACAACGCGGTGCTCGACCTGCCGGCCGAGTACTACCTCGAGACGATCCGCACGGTGTTCCAGGAGCACCGGCTGCCGCTGGGCACCTGGGAGGTGCCCTTCGGGGGCCGCACCATCCGGGTGGCGCCCGAGGACGTGCGCAAGGTCGCGCTGTTCTGCATCGAGGGCGAGCTCGACGACATCTCCGGCGTCGGCCAGACCGCGGCCGCGCTCGAGCTGTGCCGCGGGCTGCCCAAGGCGATGAAGCAGTACATGGTCGCCGAGGGCGCGGGCCACTACGGGATCTTCAGCGGGCGTCGCTGGCGTGAGATCATCTGTCCGAAGATCCGCGCCTTCATCCGCGATCACGCCTGACGCCCTGAACCCGCCCGTCCCGCCCCGCCCCGAGCCTGCCGCCCCGCCCGCGTCGCCGACCTCCGGCGACGCCGTCGACGCGCGCATCGAGGCGATCGACGCGCTGCTGCCCCAGACCCAGTGCACGCAGTGCGGCCACGGCGGCTGCCTGCCCTACGCGACCGCGATCGTCCGCGACGCGGCGCCGATCGACCGCTGCCCGCCCGGCGGCGCGGCCGGCATCGCGCTGCTGGCCGCCGCGACCGGTCGGCCGGTGGTCCCGCTCGACCCCGCCTGCGGCGTCGAACGGCCGCGCCGGATCGCGCGGATCGTCGCGGACCTGTGCATCGGCTGCACGAAGTGCATCCAGGCCTGTCCGGTCGACGCGATCGCCGGCGCGACCAAGCGGCTGCACGCGGTGATCCCCGAACTGTGCACCGGCTGCGACCTGTGCGTCGCGCCCTGCCCGGTCGACTGCATCGAGATGGTCGAGCCGCCCGCCGGGCTCGCCGGGTGGACGCGCGCGGACGCGAACGCCGCACGCCTGCGCCACCGCCGACGTGCCCGCCGGCTCGAGCGCGTCGCGCGCGAGACGCGCGAGCGCCTCGCCGGCGAGGCGCAGGCCAAGCTCGCCGCGCTCGAGGCCGGGCCGCAGGACGCCGCGGTCGCGCGCAAGCGCGCGATCGTCGAGGCGGCGATCGCGCGGGCCCGCGCCCGGCTGGAGGGCGCGCGATGAAGGCCGCCGACCGGATCGAACTGTTCACCCGCCTGCGCACGAACAACCCGACGCCGACCACCGAACTCGAGTACACGACGCCGTTCGAGCTGCTGGCCGCGGTGCTGCTGTCGGCGCAGGCGACCGACCGGAGCGTCAATGCGGCGACGCGCCGGCTGTTCCCGGTCGCGAACACCCCGCAGGCGATCCTCGCGCTCGGCGTCGAGGGGCTCGAGCCATACATCCGCACGATCGGCCTGTACCGGTCGAAGGCGAAGCACCTGGTCGCGGCGTGCCGGATCCTCGTCGACGCCCACGGCGGCGAGGTGCCGCGCGATCGCGACGCGCTCGAGCGCCTGCCCGGCGTCGGCCGCAAGACCGCGAACGTGGTGCTGAACACCGCGTTCGGCGAGCCGACGATGGCGGTCGACACGCACATCTTCCGCGTGTCGAACCGACTGAAGCTCGCGGCGGGCAGGACGCCGCTCTCGGTCGAGCACGGCCTGCTGAAGGCCGTCCCCCGCGAGTTCCTCCGGGACGCGCACCACTGGCTGATCCTGCACGGCCGCTACGTGTGCAAGGCGCGCAAGCCGGAGTGCTGGCGCTGCCCGGTCGTCGACCTGTGCCCGTACCGGCCCAAGACGCCCGCACCGGGCCCCCCCCCTTCCGCCTCCCGCCGCCGCGATGTTCAACCCGAGTCGTGACGACGTCCGCCGCTTCCTGTGCGAGGCACGCCGCAAGCAGCGCGACGCGCTGCCGCTGACCCCGCTCGAGTCGATCGCGGCCGACTGGATCGCGCGCCACCCCGAGTACCACGATCTGCTCGACGACCTCGATCGATCGCTCGCGGCCGAGTTCCCGCCCGACGGGGGCCGCGAGAATCCGTTCCTGCACCTGTCCCTGCACCTGTCGGTCGTCGAGCAGGTGCAGATCGACCAGCCGCCG
>ENA-UOYA01001975-UOYA01001975.1-activated-sludge-metagenome-genome-assembly--contig:-NODE-1975-length-20554-cov-17.613932_pt1 | contig 20554 bp, 14 predicted proteins | sample MGYA00238163_ERZ764804 | MGnify/ENA primary metagenome ERZ764804 (study PRJEB28919, sample SAMN05720223) | activated sludge metagenome | isolation source: Anaerobic digester | place: Hong Kong... | reverse complement strand
GCTGCGGTAGCTAATCGATATTCGTATAGTATCTGTTTTACGTGGGTTCGTCAAGGATTTATTCGCCCCAAATGAAGGGTATTCGGAACTGAATACTTGCACGACTCAATAATCTAATTGCGCATTCGTCTTGGTCAGATCATTTAATTGGCTTTGGCATAAATCCACTTCTTAGAGAAATAAATAATAGTTCACAATCAAACCCTATATCTCGATCATCTCCACAACGATAAAAATCATTGTCAGGATGAACTTCAAAAAAATCTTCTTGTCAATCTTGAAACCTCTGTTTAGTTCTCAATTCTTGTGTACTGGGAATAATTTTTCCCGCTTTTTGAGCTTCAGTACAAGCCACAAAATGTTTGGCCGGCTCAGATAAATCATTATTTTTTAAATAGCACAGACATATCTGTGTGGACCTGATCGGAGTGACATCAACAATGGTGATCTTAGGATTGGAGAGGTAAGGAGAATTTTTTGATGATGAGCTGAACAAACATAGAAGCTCAAAAAGAGCTAATAAAAAAATAATAATCAGTAATTTAAAAGTAATGCACAGCAGCTTGATAATCTATTGACTGAAAAGCCATCACGGAATAATCTCAACGGGAAAGGTCTAGTAATTTGACAGGGTGTATATTGGAATTAGAAATCTTTGAACTTCACACTCACCATACAACCTACCAACTAACTTCGGATAAAAGGTACCAGCCCTAAGTATTAGACAATATTAAAAACCGACCTTAGAAAATTGGATGTCCACGAAAAAAGGCGTTATGACGTTGCTTGAAATAGCTTTTTACTTCTACAATTCTTTTTTGCTAAGTTTCTCACTAAAAGCAGAATAATTACATACTTCCTTTTTTTTAGCTAACAATGATTTATGGATTATAATTGCAGCAATATGTTATTCTTATTAGTTTTCTGATGAAATCACTTTCATATGTTATTTTACTTTTTTACATGATCAAACCAATCTGGGGGTTAAAGTAATAGGTTATAGAGCCTACCTAATAAAAAACTAATGGCAAAAATAACAACACTTTTCTCGAAAATATGCAAATTACATTGTTAACAGGGGACATTTTATGAGTAAAAAGATTCTTTTTTATTCTTGGATCATGGCTTCAATAATCGCTGGGGGTATTTCGATCCTGGTAACCCTTAGTATTCCCACAGATAGCAAGAACGCAGTATTATTTGGCCTTTCAACAAGCAGGCTTGCTATTTTAGCTATGCAGGTTTTTCTTGTGCTTATCTTTATTTTCACCTTGTTTTTTGAAAAACCCATTCTTCGTTTCATAACCACTCATTTTAACTCCAATAATTCAAACAAAATCGTCACTTCATTAGGAATTATTTCTTTCTTCCTATTATGGATCACCATATTTACCCCAACCAAAGATTTATTTGAATTTGAGGCATTATTTATTAGGATAAAACCTTTACTACTTTGGTTGGAATTGATCTTATTTTTATCAACAGTCGAAATAAAAATCTTTAAAAACACCTTTTCCAACTTCGCGCTTTCAGAATTAATTTCTTCTCCTAAAATCTTGCTTTCGGTATTTCTCCCCTTGCTCGTCCTATGGTTGGTGATTTCGATTACAAAAGTCGGTTTGGTCAAAAATACAGCTTATTGGAATGTGCCAGGTATTCCCCTCAGTACAATTCAATTTATCGGAATAATCCTTTTTTTGCTAATTGGAATGATTTTTATTTCGAAACAGAAAGCCCCCCCCCTTCACACTAAAAAGTTTTTTGAAATCTTAATCCCAATTCTTATTTACACTTCTGCTGTTCTACTGTGGGGATTTACCCCCATGCTCAAGCACTTTTTCTCGCTCCAACCCACTATGCCCAATTGGCAGCCCTTCCCTGCTTCAGATGCTCGGATTCATGATCTTGGCGCATTATCGATTGTGATGGGAAAGGGAATCTACTTCCACGGCTATACGGATAAACCGCTTTATATGTTTTTTTTAGCAATCCTTCATACGTTTGCTCGTAATAACTATAATTGGATGGAATGGGCTCAAATCCTTGTAATCGCGCTCGCACCAGTCGTTCTTTACCAATTTGGGAAAAAGTTTTTTGGCATTCTCTTTGGGTTAATTACCGCAGCAATGCTCGTTCTCCAACAACATAATGCAATTGTGCTTTCTTATAAAGTTGCATCGGTCAACCCAAAGTTGCTGGTCAGCGAAGAATTGATGTTGTTAGGAATAATTGCAGGGACATTTTTACTTTTCCAATGGATGAAATTCTCTGAACCCAAAAAAGTGTTTATCCTAGGAGGACTGATCGGCTCGCTTTCTTTGGTCAGAATCAATCCGATCTTTATCGCGCCCGCGGTCTGCCTGATTGTCCTGATTAATTTTTGGAAAACTCCTACGTTGCTTGTAAAGCAACTTCTGGTATTTGGCATTGGGTTTATTCTGGTTTTTTCACCCTGGTTGATAACCGGTGTGAATTCAAATGGAGAATCCTGGTTCTTTTTGAAAATCAAGGATGTCATTCAGAATCGTTACCCTTCCCAAGTTGAGGTAATACCCAAACCAAAATCTCCAGAAACTTTGGTTCCTGTGTCGCAATCGTCTTTGATTCCCAAAACGAATATGCGCGAACAAGAATCCTACAACAAAGACAAGAATTTAAGTTTACAAGATAACCACACCGATGATCTTGCCTGGATAATGTTCAATCATTTTCTGCACAATTTCTCTACTTCTTTGCTTGCATTGCCAGATTCAATCCGTGTAGATTCGCTCACCGACCTTAGTTCACGGGAATATTGGCAAGATCAAAATCACTGGACTGGTAGCATCCCAATCATGCAATACGGTTTGATATTGGTAAACCTTGCTCTTCTTAGTTCAGGCATTACTATTAGTTGGAAGAAATACCATTGGGCCGGACTGGCTCCGATAATCATCTTTTTGGCATATGATATATCTCTTAGTGCAGCACTAAATTCTGGCAGCCGATATATTGTGCCAATTAATTGGATCTTTTTCTTTTATTACGCACTGGGATTAATTTCAATGAGTAGGACACTGCTCGGCCTCACGGGAATTAAAACCTCGATAATTCCGACAGATACAGCCAGCAAAGAGACAAAAATACTATCAAAATCATCTTTCATATCTTGGCTACCTTCACTGGCAACATTAGTGATAGTAGCTGCATTGCTCCCTTTTGCAAACCTCATTGTCCCCAAGTTAATTCATTTTGACGACAAAGCGAATCAATTACTAGATTTTGCCACCACAAACGAATCTATAGATAATCAGCTGCTTAATGGCATAATTCTTTACCCATATTATCAAATAGATGGTTCAATTTCATTCGATTTCTTAAGCGGAACGAAAATCACGACTTATGACATATCTGGCAAACACCTGATCTCTCCAACTTCAATTGTTCTTGAAAGCGGAACTCCAGCTCTGATAAGTTTCTCAGTATTTGACGATAGTACAGAATTACGATCAATCTATATTCAATCAAAAAATACGCCAGAGTTATTTTGGCAATCCAATATACGGTAACATTATTTGCAAAACATGGATCAAGAATTTTTTATTCCCAAACACTTGAAAATTGCCATTCTCCACGATGCGCTGGTCGTTCCGGCTGGCTCTGAAAGAGTGGCGCTCAATATCAGCGATCTTTTCCCAGAGGCGCCGATCTTTACTTCGGTTTACCTGCCCGAAAACACTTTTCCTGAGTTTAAGAAAAGAAATATCCACACCTTACCATTTGCAAAACTGGTCAAGAAGGAGCGGCAATTCAAGAACCTTTACCCGTTGTGGCTGGCAGAGCTCGCACTACTTGACTTATCCAAATTTGACCTCGTCATCTCCTCGGCCAATTATCTGGCCAAGTTTATTCACTTGCCGGCAAAAACCAACCATGTTTGTTACCTGCACAACCCCATTCGCTTCCTCTGGAAATCACAGGTTTACAGCAAAGAAAGCCTGCCATTGGGTGCTGTCAGCCAGCCGGTCATTAGTGCCTTCCTCCCCCTTTTGCAAAGATATGATATCAAGAAGACGCAAAAGATTGATCATTTGGTCACCAACAGCAAGAATATTGCCGGCCAGATCGAACGCATTTACCACAGGCAGGCTGAGGTCATCTACCCGCCCGTGGATGTGAGTTCTTACTATGTCTCCAGTACGCCCGGCGATTATTATCTATACGCAGGTCGGCTGATCTCGCACAAACGGGCAGATATTGTGGTCAACGCCTGTAAAAAGCTCAACAGAAAGCTCATCATCGCCGGCGATGGATTGGAACGAGAAAAGTTGCAAGCGTTGGCCGGGCCCGATGTCATCTTTACCGGTCGGGTCACAGACCAGGAGATGAGACACCTGTATGCCAATTGCAAAGCCCTGCTCTTCCCTAGTGATGAAGATTTTGGGCTGATTCCTGTTGAAGCGCAGGCCAGTGGCCGCCCTGTGATCGCATATCGTTCTGGCGGCGCACTTGAGACTATAATTGACGGCGAGACGGGGTTATTCTTTGACGAACAAAATGAAAGCTCACTGATCGAAGCAATTCAACGATTCGAGAGAATGACTTTCCGCCCGGAACGTAGCAGAGAAAATGCAATGATCTTTGACACTACGGTTTTTCGTAAGCGGTTTTTTAACTATATCCAAAATATTATTTCGCAGGGGACAAAATGAGAGCCCAAAAAGGCAACAACTTATCTTCACGAACCTGGCTCGTGAACCTATTCTTACTGGTCAGTGACTTGCTTGGATTTACCTTCTCGTTTGGTTTGATCACGCTGGTACGAAAATACGTGTTTCATGCCACGAATTCCGCTCTTGTTGATCCGCAAGTGATGCGCACGCTTTTCATGCTGGTTGGGTTTACGCTGATCGTATTCATGCTAAAAGGCCTCTACCCCGGCAGAGGAAGAATTTCAGTGATCGAGCTCAAACAGGTTACTGAGGCGATTCTGGCAGCCTATGCCATCGTAGGCGTTTACATTTTTATCGACAACAGAGCCGTTAATTTTTCAAGGTCCATTTACTTATTGAGCGCCATTTTTGAAATTGGCCTCATCACCATCGGCCGCATTCTGGTGCGCAGATGGATCGTTTCCACTTTTTCGTGGTGGGGAGAACCGGTGGCCATCATTGGCACCCGGGCAAATATCGAGACCATCGTGGCGCGATTGAATGGCTGCCAGAGATTGGGGTTCAGGCCAGCCGTAGCTCTTGCAGTGGAAGGCGACACTTCTGCCATCGGTGATGGCGAACTGCAACTCCTCCCCTGGTCACTCAAAGAGCAGGAGCAAACCGCGAATAAAAAGATCAATACGGTCGTCCTGGCAATTTCAACTACCGAGCTGCGTCAAAAATACCCTGCAATTTACCATTCTGTGGGGTTGAAATTCAAAAAGACCATCTTTATGTTGGACAATGATCTTTACAGCAGCATGATGGCGCAGCCCATTGACCTGAATGGTCAGCCAGCCGTGTTGGCGCACCAATCGCTGTTCACTACTTCTTTGCGTTTCGTCAAATGGGTTTTTGAGATCATTACCTGCCTTCTCCTGGCGGTGCCATTTCTTTTGGTGTGCCTGCTCGTCGCAATTTTGATCAAACTCGATTCTAGGGGCCCAGTTTTTTATTCGCAAATAAGAATCGGCAAAGACCTCAAACCGTTTAAGTTGCTAAAATTCCGCACCATGTACGTGAATGCAGATGAGATTTTAGCCAGGCTGCTTGAGAACCCCGAGAGCCGGCAGAAATGGGAAAGTTATCACAAGCTGACCAATGACCCGCGCATCACTCGCATCGGCCGCTGGATCAGAAAATTCAGTCTCGACGAGACCCCGCAGTTTTTCAACATTTTGCGCGGCGAGATGAGCCTCATCGGTCCGCGCCCGCTGGTGCAGGCGGAAATTGACCAAATGGACGAGCTGGCCAATATCGTCTTCAGGGTAAGGCCGGGCATCACCGGCTGGTGGCAGGTGAACGGACGAAACAACCTCTCTTTTGAAGAGAGAACCCAAATGGATGTTTATTATGTTTACAACTGGTCTCTGTGGCTGGATCTTTACATATTGATCAAAACTTTTTGGGTGGTTTTCTTTCCTTCAAACGATTATTGATAAATTGCACTCATTTTAAAACAAACACTACTTCAAATACTAAATCTTGTTTAACCGAGGCGATGAATGAAATTCAATCATGTTTGCATTATTGGTTTAGGGTACATCGGTCTGCCTACAGCGAGCACATTTGCTACACATGGTGTGCAAGTCACCGGTGTTGACAGTAATCCAGAAGTCATAACTTCACTACAAAAAGGTAAAACGCACATCTATGAACCAGGTCTGGCCGAGGTTGTGGCCAAAGCGATCTCTGCGGGTAATTTAAAGGTTTCAAGCGCACCTGTAGAAGCAGATGCTTTTATCATAGCGGTGCCAACTCCTTTTTATGGAGACAAAAAAGCTGACCTGAGCTTCGTGCGCGCGGCGGCTGAATCAATCTTACCGGTTTTAAAAGAAGGTGATCTTGTTGTTTTGGAATCCACTTCTCCGCCTCAAACTACCGAAAAAATCGTACGTCCCATTCTTGAAAAAAGCGGCCTAAAAGCCGGGGCAGATTTTAAATTAGCTTATTCTCCTGAACGTGTGCTGCCAGGACAAATAATGCGGGAATTGATCGAGAACGCACGCGTGATCGGTGGTGTGGATCAAGCTTCTGCTGAAGCGGGTAAAGACCTTTATGGAACTTTTGTTAAAGGGGATATTTTGCTGACCGATGCCACAACATCAGAAATGGTCAAGTTAATGGAAAACACTTATCGCGATGTTAATATTGCCATCGCGAATGAATTTTCCCGCCTCGCTGATCGTTTTGGTGTAGATATTTGGGAAGCAATCCAAATTGCCAATCGTCATCCTCGAGTAAAAATATTAAACCCGGGGCCAGGTGTTGGCGGCCATTGTATTAGTGTTGATCCCTGGTTCTTTGTAGAAGCGGCACCAGATTTAACCCCACTGATTCACACTGCACGAAAAGTAAACGATTCACAGCCTAAATTTGTGCTGGACTTTCTTCAGCAGAAATTTGGCGCTTTGAAGAATAAACACATCACCGTTCTTGGCTTAGCTTTCAAGCCAAATGTTGATGATCTGCGCGAGAGTCCTGCCATCGAAGTAGCCCATTTGATGGTCGAAGCCGGTGCAGAGGTGTGCGCTTATGAGCCTTACAAGCTAGATTTCCATTTAGACAAAGTAAAAATGGCACAATCACTGGAAGAAGCTGTGAAGGATGCAGAACTCATCGTACTGCTGGTTGGTCATGATCAATTCAAGGGTCTGAATCCCCAAGCTCTCGTTGCTTTAACCACAGCCCGAAAAGTGCTGGATACAGTTAATGCACTAGACGCTGCCAATTGGGAACAAACAGGCTTTACCCTTCTAAAGCTTTAATCAAAAAGAGGGTTGGAGTCACCATTTAGCCTTACACTGAGCGATCAAACGAAATCAGATTAAGAATTTCGCGGTAGCGTTTGACCCAATCGTTTTCTCTAGCAAACCGAACATAAGTTTCGGTTTGCTTTTTTAAATCCTTAAAATTCTCAATGCCAATTCGAAATTCCTGGTATGAATCACACAAAATGGCCGGGGAAGGCGTATTTTCCAACTCATTCCATTTCGAGGCAAGAACAGGCAGCCCACAGGCCATATATTCAAGGAGCTTTACCGGGCTGATCGCATTAACTAATCTTGGAAAGTCTCTTTTGTTAAATGGAATGATGCCAATATCAGCAAATGAAAGGTAAGATGGAAGATTTTGGTATGGTATTGCGCCAGTCAAAATCAAATTGTTCACTTTTAGAAATCTCGAAGCGAATTTTTGATTAGGTCCAATGATCACAAATGAGTAATCAGGAAGGTCTGTGGCCAATTGATTTACCAAGTCGAAATCGAACCAGAAATCAATTGATCCGGCATAGACAACGATGGGCCGATTAAGTGAACGGTAAAGATCCGGAAGTTTCTTCTCTCCCTGAAAATGCTCAAAGTCAACCCCATTTGGCAGGTAAGCCGTTTGCCTGGGATTTAACTTACTAACATATTCCTCTAATTCCATTGCGGAGTAAATAACAAGATCAACCTTTTGAGCCAGTTCTTTCTCAGCCCGAGCATAAGATTGGTTAAAGGTGGAAAAGCCGGCGTCGTTATCGGCCACCCTAAACAGTGTATGTTTGGCTTTTACCATGTCTAGCAAATATCCTTGTAAGGGGTCCCTTATATATACCAGATCAACCTCGAGGAACCCTATTTCAGCCAAACTTTGTTTCATATTTGGAATTAACGTTTTGTGCCAGGATTGATAAACTCTGTCATGTGCCAAAATTTTCTTGTTTTGAGGGGTTATCAGGGCAAATGGGACAAAAGACCAGATCTCTCCCTTACCGATCGAATAACAGTGCCCCTTGGTTCGATGAGAGCGAAAGCGCCTCTTAATCGCATCTTTTTCTTTTGAAAATAGGTGAAAAGGCGTAATTGGCTTTGAGATAAAGAGCACTTGCCAACCATCAGCCGCCAACTGTCTGGCCAATTGATGGTCGCCAACTTGGATGGGTGATTCATAATCTACTGCCGATATGAATATTGCCTTACGAATTGGCCCGGTCATTTCTTCAATTTTTCTTTCTTTTCAGCCAGCGCTCGATCGTAAGTCGATACAAGTGATCCGAAGTAATCGCTCTCAGATGGATTGTTCGCCCAGAATTTTTCGTAAGCATTCTGACTGAGTCTTTGTACAAAGACGTCGTCATCAAACAAATGCAGTTTCTCTTTAAGATCCTCAAGATCGTTACTTCGAAACAAAACCCCCGTCACGTTATTTTCGATCAATTCACTGGCAGCAGAAGAGTCAGAAACAAGGGCCGGTATTCCATTGGCAGCAGCTTCCTGCACCACTAAACCTTGCGTTTCGTGCCATAAAGATGGAAAGACCAATACGCGGGCTTCTTTCATCTTTTCGCGGATTTCTTCAGGCGAAAGCCACCCGGTAAAAGTTGCCTTTGGGTTGATCTTTTGTAATTCCTCTTTCTTCTCCCCTTCCCCTATGAAAACGACTTCTTTTTCTAGCTCAGCCGCGCTTTGCGCCAACAAACTAAATCCTTTTTCTGGTGATAGTCTGCCTATTCCCAACAGAAAACGATTCTCCTCTGCCATGATCCGCGAATCCTTGGTGATCGACACCGGACTTGGCAAATGAAACACCTTCGCATTTTTAGGCAGGTACGGCGCCAAGATATCTTCCGATTTGTGCGACACCGAAATGTAATACTTGATGCCAGCGGGAACTTTGGCGATATACTTTTGCAGCTCCCCCCTCACAACCCGCCATAATTTGTGAGCATAATTTCGTGAATCACAGTGGGTCAAAATGCATGGAACAGACAACGCCCGCAATGGACAATTTTGTTGTCGGGGATAATTAAAGAACCCACCGTTCGGACAGGCAATAAAATAATCGTGCAAGGTAAGCACCATTAGGAATTTCTTTCGTTGGGCGGCGTAGAGAATGCTATGGCTCAGTGCCTTTGTCCAGCCATGCACGTGAATCACTGTTTCCTCTGGAGAAAGCGTCGCAAGCAATTGCCCAAACTGACGTGCGCTTTTTCGATTCCATAACCCTTGAAGAGCAGCCAAAAAACGGCTGCCAGAAGAAAGGAGATCGGCTTGTTGGGTGCAAACAACTTGAATGTTAGAATTGGCAGCTAATTCTCTGTCAACGGGGGGAACAGCACAAAAGTAATAGACACGGTACCCAAGCCGGGCCAGACCCAGGGCAGTATGGATCGCTACCTGTGCGGCCCCGCCGTTGATCGAGCCAAAATCGTTGACAATGACAATGTTCTTGACTGAAGGCATATTTTCTTCCCAACTGATTCTCTCACAAAGTATAATAATGTTGTATAATAAATTTTGCATTTGCCAGTTAAACGAAACTCGTTTATTACAAGGCGAATATTTTAGAGAGAAATTTATTAGGTTCTCTTTTTTATAAAAAAGATTTTATCTCTAAATAGAAATTTATACACAAGTTACTTATTATTGAGTATGAATTTCTTTTCTGTACATTTGTCATCTTTTCAAAGAAAGCGATTTTCGCCCTATAAATAAGGTCAACCTTGATGTCCAGACAGACTAATTTGATATCGCCAGTTCATAATCAGATACAACCTAGAGAGCCTTTTCTGCTTATTTGGAAGAAAACCATCATTCGATTCTACAAAGATTTGCGGAAATATTGGGAATATATTACTTTTGCTGCCAAAGCTGAACTTAAAGACGAAGTAGCCGGGTCCTTTCTTGGATGGGTTTGGTGGATTCTAGACCCTTTGTTTTTTATGCTGGTTTATACCTTCGTAGTTCAATATGTGTTTCATAGCGGGGGAAAAGATTTTCCAATTTTTGTATTCATCGGGTTGACAGCCTGGAATTTATTCAATAACACAATTATTAATTCTGTTAAAATAATTTCTTCATACAGAGCAATAATTTCCAAAGTATATTTGCCAAAGTACGTGCTTATATTGGTTCGACTTTATAAAAACATTATTAAAATGTCCATCTCTTTTGGATTAGTTTTTATTTTGATGTATTTCTTTAAAGTTAAATATTCATGGCAGATTGTATATATAATTCCCACTTTGATAACCACAATAATAATCACTTTTGATATTTCCGTCCTTGTTGCACATGTTGGCGTTTTTATAAAAGATTTTGCCAATATCATGGATGTTATACTCAGGTTCTTGTTTTATGTTTCTGGTGTTCTTTTCTCAATTTCTCAAAAATTACCGCCACTTTATCAGAAGTTGGCTTTTTTATTCGACCCTATTTCTTTTATGATTGAAGCTTATCGTGATTCCATTATGTACCACCACTTTCCAAACTGGCATTATCTTGTCTATTGGTTTGTTGTAGGAATAATCGGTGGCATCATCTCGCTTTCAATAATGTATAAGTATGAAAACTCATATGTGAAATTGGTTCAAAATGGATAATATTTCTTTATCATTGCATAACGTTTATGTTTCTTATCACATAGTCAATTCGTTTAGAATTAGGCGTGCTCACGATGATTTGAAAGGACAGACGTTTGAAAGGTTTTTCGCTCTAAATAACATCTCTTTTGAACTTGAAGAAGGAAAAATCCTTGGCATTATTGGAAGAAACGGTAGCGGCAAAAGCACATTACTTAAAGCAGTTGCCGGGATATTTTCTGCCGACTCTGGAACTATAAACTTACACAACCGAAGGGTTTCGCTTCTTTCAATTGGGGTGGGATTTATTTCTACTCTGTCTGGATATGACAACATTTTTATATCTGGAATGTTATTAGGGGCTAAAAAAAAGGATATTGAAAAAAAGGCAGATGAAATTATCGAGTTTTCAGAATTAGGTGAGTTTATCTACAAACCTGTTGGCACATATTCCAGTGGTATGGTTTCAAAGCTGGCTTTTTCCATCAGCTCAATTCTGGATACCGATATTTTGTTAATTGATGAAGTGTTAAGCGTGGGAGATATTGGCTTTCGAAGAAAAAGTTTCGATAAAATCCACAGCATAATCACTGACAAAACAAAGACTGTATTGATTGTCTCACATGACGAAACTCTCATCAAAAACCAATGCGATCAAGTAATTTGGCTTGACCAGGGAGAGATCATTGAATTTGGAGAGACAGAAAAGGTGCTTAACTCTTACCTCAGCTATATGGAAAAAGAAGGATAGTTTCTTTTCATAATCTGCAAAATTAGTATCTTTTCAGTTCTATCATCAAGAATGGCTATTATCGTTAGCGATCAGGGAAAGGAATTTTTTTATGGAAAATGATATCGAAAGAGAAATCCTTTTACACGCGATAGATGTACTCACAATGGATGTGTTAAGGCTAAAAAGCGAAAATGAAACGCTAAGAAGCTCACTAGACCAAACGAAATTTGCCAAAAGAAGTCGGAGACCTGGCAATGAAAATATTTTGTCCAAGGGACTGGCTTATTTACGAAGAGAAGGGTTTGTAAGAACGTTAAAAAAAGCGGCAAAAAAACTTCAAAAATCCTTTAGGGGGTGAAAATTGAACGAAGAAAATTGTGATCTTCAAGAACATTCTTTACCTGAATTTTCAAGAGATATGAGAATTGCAGGAATTTTGGACGAGTTAAGCGAAAGGTTTTTTCCGTTTGAGTGCCAATTTGTCAACTTGGATTATAACTGTTGGGAAGAACAAATAAAGCAACACAATCCTCACTTATTATTTGTTGAATCAATTTGGAATGGGTACAAAAAAACATGGCGAGGAAACTTTACACAAACCAACAACCTTGAACTAAAACGCCTAATTAATTGGTGCAATGAACGCAACATTCCCACAGTATTTTGGAATAAAGAAGATCCAATTCACATATTTACATTTCTCGGCATTGCTTCTCTCTTCGACTTTGTTTTTACCACTGATCTGGACTGCGTTCCTCTGTACAAACGCCTGCTTGGCCATAATAATGTGGGGGTGCTACCTTTTGCAACAGCCATTCAATTATTTAACCCAATAGAGAAATTTGAAAGAAAAGAAGCTGCTTGTTTCGCCGGATCTTATTACGCAAAACGCGAGGAAAGACGAAAAGACTTTGATAGAATAGCTGACGATTTGGTTAATAACTATCAACTGGAAATTTACGATAGAAACCCCTATCCAGGGAACCCTGACTACTCTTTCCCAAAAAGATTTCAACCTCTTATTAAAGGATCCTTGCCTGTTGAGAAAATTGACATTGCTTACAAAAGTTACAAGGTCGGAGTCACGCTTAACATAGTAAAGTATTCTTCAACAATGGAAGCAAGAAGAGTTTTTGAGTTGCTTGGTTGCAATACCCTCACAGTTACAAATCCTTGCTTGGGAATAAAAAACCTGTTCGGCAATTTAGTCATTCAAAATGAAGATGATAAACTATTCCAGAAAAGGATTAAGGAAATCGTAACAGATGAGAATTATGCAAACCGGGTTCGCCTTCTTGGTTTAAGAAAAATCTTGATGGAACATACTTACAAAGAGAGGGTTTCGTACCTTTATGAAAAATGTTTAGGGGTTAAACCCAAAAAAACAGAAAAAGAAGTGACTGTGTTCAGCATTGTAAGGAACATTGATGATATCGAATATGTAAAAACAATTTTTAACAATCAATCTTACTCTTCAAAACGTCTTTTCCTTTTCACCTCTAGCAATAACTTAGTACATAATTCAGCCTTCCAAGATACTTATCCAATTGAAGAATTCTATTCTATATTAACTGGACAAACTGATTTCTATGCCTTTCTTTCCACACGTAATCATTATGGAAAAAATTATCTACTTGACCTAATGCTATCTTTTGAATATGCGAACACAAGCGCGATTGGGAAAAGTGCTCATTTTCAAATGCAAGAAAATAAAAACGAATTCATAGAAGAATTGGGAGCGTATCAGTTAATAGATCAACTCCAAATTGACAGGTGTGTGTTCATGAAACACCTGTTACCTTTACTCACTACCGAATCTTTCTCTAAGTCGAAATCCTTTTTTGAATGTGTACCCTGCTTATCTGTTGATCCTTATAATTTCTGCGAGGGGGCAAGGAAAAAAACTTGTCCTGAAGTAGATGATCTAGACATTGAAAGCGGAATAAGCATTCAAGAACTATACGCTGTCAGCGATTCGCTTACATCTAGAAACTTAAATTATAGTGAAGGTTTTCAACTCAAAAGTAGTGATTTAGCCGAAAATGCAACTGGGAAAAACCTTGCTAAGCAAGTTTATCACCACCCTTTAAACTACTTCTGTGTTTTTACTCAGGACGGAAGCAACCGAAAAATATTAGTAAACAAGAAGATAAAAATCAAGGATTTTGTTTCTTTTGATGAATTAACAAATAAAACTGTCTTAAATGTATTTGTGAACGGGATTGTTTCGGGCAATGTAAACTGCTACATTGAGTTTTACACAAGTGGTCAGGTATACCTAAGCAAATATTTGGTATATCCAAATTCATGCACAACCTTACCCGTACCAGATAGCTCTGAGACTTGCCAATTTACACTGCATGCACAGGGTCTATCTCAGTGCATCATTAAAGAAGTGTTGATTGGCCCAAAGTTGATATCCTCAATAAAACTTTCAAAAGAAAAATCATGAAAAATGATCCGAGAATAAGTGTAATCATACCAGTTTATAACACAGAGAAATATCTGCGAGGTTGCTTAAGTTCTGTGCAAAAGCAAACAATTTCTGACTTTGAAGTAATTATTGTAAATGATGAGACTCCGGATAACAGCATGTCTATCGCTCGAGAATATTCAAAAGTGGATTCCCGGTTTTTAATTATTGAGCATGAAAGAAATAAGGGTCTTGGTGGCGCCAGAAATACGGGGATAGAAGCTGCCAAGGGACAATATCTCTTTTTTTTAGATTCTGATGACCTAATTCCAATTGATGCTTTAGAATTACTTTGGGAGGCCTCAGTGTTTGGCAAAAACGATATGGTAATTGGGAATATGGCATGGTATGATCAGCATCGATTATCGCCGGTAAATTATATCGATGAGCGAATTAAGTCATGGCAAAAATTCAATACCGATAACTTGAGAAGCCTGCCGGATCCAAATTTCTTTACTGGCAATGTGGGGAATCGACTTGTTAAGCGCAACCTATTAATTAACAATGTTATTAGGTTTCCCGAGAAATTGTATTTTGAGGACATGCCATTCTCTCTCGAGGTCTGGTTTTTCTCTAAAACGATAAAATGCATACAAAACATAGTAAATTTTCACACAAAACGCCAAGATGCTAGTAATCCATCTATTACGCAAACATACAACCGAAAATCCTATTTTGACCGTGATAAAATTGCACAACTCATTTTTAATTTCTCCATGAACACCCCCAACTCCAAAAAACTGGGGGCAACTACTCTACTTCGTCTGGTTGGTACTTCAAAAGAAATGCTGAATTACGCCCCTTTGGATATACAATATGAAATTATAGTGAATTGGTTTCCTAAGCACCTCTTTCAAGTTAATAGGATGATTGATAGACTCAACAAAACATAAAAATTTTGCTTGATTGTTTTGGTGATTGTAAACGAACTTATTTGATGTATGGATAGGGCACTTATTATGGAAAATAATAGGGCTTTAAACAGTTCTAACTTATGTTTTGATATTGCAGGTATTGAAAATTTCAAAGAATTTTATGTACAAAATAGCCTAGAAAAAAACATTTTTCGGTATGCAGATGCATTACTAGAAGGAAATTTTTCAGTAGGGTACGATTCCATTTCTCCGCTTTTGTTTGATGTGACGAAATTAAATTCAAGTTTTTGGCATTTTAAAAATCAGGGTTTATCGAACACTTACTTGCTCTATGCTTATGGCTTACGGCCAGTATATATTCTTGCAAGAGCATTTGAAAAAACAAACAAACTTCAATATTTCCAATTAGCGTCAACTTTTATAAATTCGCTACATGATTACTTATTTTTTGAGCGCGAAATCTCCCCATTCTCCCATAATGATCATGTAAATGCAGAGCGAGTTGAGAATTTGGTGTACTTCGGCTACGTGGCAAACGAAAAAAAAGTCCAATTACAAAACCATGCAGCGATTTTTGATTTGTTGAATGATTGCCGCAATTGGTTGTCTGATGATAAGAATTATCAATTTAAGCATAATCATGGAATTCTTGCTGACAAAGGACTGATAATTGCGTCATACTCAATAAACGATGAAACATCACTGAGGATGATTGATCACGCCATAATCAGATTAAAAGAGCAAATCGCATTTGCTTATAGTTCTGATTGCGTGCATTTAGAAAATTCATTCGATTATCACATTGCGATAACAAATCAGATAAAAGCAATTTTTAATTGCCTTAAATTTATTGACCATCCATATAAAGATGAACTGAAACTATTCCTGGATAAAACTTACAATTTTCTCGTATATGCTTATAAACCAAACCTTCAAAGACCATTATTTGGTGATAGCAAGGGAACTAAAAGCAAATCCCCAGAAAACGTGGAAACCACCGATAATTCCAATCTTTTGTATATAGCAACTAAAGGCCAAAAGGGAGATAAACCCCCAAAGTTGGTCTCTTTTTTCCCTGATTCTGGCTATGTTTTTTTGAGAGAGCATTTTGAAACAGAAGGCTTCTCAGATGCTACTTGGCTTTCACTAAAAGCCGGTTTCAAATCACGAATACATAAACATCAAGACGATCTTTCCATATGTTTATTCAGTAAAGGTTTTGATATTTTCATTGATGCAGGCATGTATAATTTCTTGCATGGTGATAAAGTAAACCGTTACATGGAATCTAATGCGGCACACACAACGGTGGGGATGCTTGATAAGTCATATTCCATCGCCAGGAACAACGGAGAGGCGTTTGTTATTCAGCAAGTAACACATAATGAAAATTATGAATATGTGTTAGCAAGTTCTCGTGTGTATCCGGATTGTGCCATTTATCGCCACCTATTTTATTTTCGACAAAAAAACATTATTGTTATTTATGATGAAATCCATTCTGCCAAGAGCCAAGACTTTGTACAATATTTTCACCTCTCCCGAGAATTAAAAACTCTTTCTCTCAGAAAAGACCGATCTGTATTCCAGATTGGTAATTCCGGGTACTCAGCAGTTGTCAAGCAATTAAAGCCTGTTAAGGGAATTAATATTTTGTCAGGTACCCAAACCGATCCAATGAGCATATTATCTACTGGATTTTCTGAATATATGGAAACAGAATCATTACAATATCTTAATGGAGGAAAAACAACCCACTTCCTTTGCGCGGTTGAAATCAAGCCCAATGAGTTTGCAAGGTCCAAAGAGTTTGATTTGACTGCTTTCTTGAATGGTAAGTTATTAGTTGGTGATTTTTCACTTCCCCTTCCTCAACAATTTCCTGTCATGTACACTAAAGCAGGCATTTCCAGTGATGAAATGACACTTCGGATTCAAAATTGTCAATCGCCAAACAATGATTACGAATTTGCTCTTTATGTTTTTGACCACAAAACAAAACAAATTGTCGAAAAATTAGCATACACAAGCAACGAATTTTTAGAGTACACGTTTAATAAGCCTGGGGAGTATGATTTACTGTACTATATAAGCAACAAGCATAGAGAAAAAATCAAAGGGATCCTCGCTTCGGTTCTTGTAGATAACAAATCAATACTTGTAAATAAAGAATATTCAAACTTATATCAACCCATCGTAGATGAAATCGTCTCTATTCAAAAATCAAACAATGAATATCAGTTCATTATTCCGATTGAATATGATTTTTCTTATAGTTGTAGCTGGTGGGTGTATCGTGAGGGTATCAATCTTCATTATGAAAACAATAAAAATTTGAATAAATTTTCGTATAAATTTGTTGATCCGGGCAATTATGTCATCATGTGTAGTATTTCTGATAAATATTTTGGGGAGTTCTTTTTCGGTCAGAGTAAAACGATTCAAATTTTCCCTGTTATAAAATAATGGTCTTACTGATTTTAATATGAGAGTGAAATAACACCATTATTTGCATCTACTGCATCTACAAAGAGTTGAATCCATATAGGAGACAAACAGATTCTATGCCAAATCAACCCAAAACAATAGCAAGCTTTCGGGTAAAATCAAGGTAAGGGCTTCACAGGTGTAGAGAAACAAAAAGGGATGATGCAAATCGCATCATCCCTTATGGTTTATTACGAATCCATGCCGGGGCTAAAGGTAAAATTCTCCTGGCATTTTCCATCGACAACAACAGTGAAGGATATAAAATAGGGGTCCAACGAAAACAGTTTATAGGTGATCAGCGGATCTGTGATCGCAAACGTACCTGAACTTCCCATTCCGCTCGCCTGGACGACAGAGATGGTCCCCTCCGGGCCAGAACTGGTCACCCAGGCTTTGACCGGGATATTCGGCTCCAGAATTGGGGCAGTGCCGCTGCCAGAAATAGTAAAAAATACAATACGCACTAAAGCATATCCTTCGCCGGATTCCGGAGGTAACATCAGTGGCCAAACCGAATAGTACCCTTCGGCAATCTCTTCGGTCTCTTTGTTCACGCACTCGGGCAGTACAACAGCCTTTTTAATCGTTCCACTAAAGCCGCCGATCAGCGCCAGGTCGCCATCACCGTAGAAGCTCGCACAGGCAGTTGGAACACCCTCGCCACCGCTGTTGAGCGTGGTCACCAACTTGTTCCACTTATTTCCACCCCACTGATAGATGTCGCCCTTCCAGCCTTCAGCCGACTCAGTGAAAGAAAAGCACACGCTGGCCTGGCCGTAGCTGTGCCCCTGCACACGAACGGCATCGCCAATGAACTGTGCCTCTTTGGCCACAAACCCGGCCGGATAGACCATGCCGTCAATGTTTTGAATGCCCTCCAGTTTTTCCACCCCCAAGACAGTTGTTGTTAAGCTGGAATCGCCGCTCACTGCGGTGACGTCAATGGTACCGGCTGCCGATACCAGTCCCGCAGGCAGTGCTGCCACTGTGAAGATGAACAAAGCCAGCACAGTTACGAAGAGTGCTTTGCGTCTCATGGAATTCCCTCCGAGAAATTCTAGATTTATAAAGCTTAAAACACTATTATTCGGAACAACAACTCCAAATAAAGACGCTGCTAGTTGCAAACTGATGTTGAAGGCAAAAATCGAGCTTTTTCAAGTTTGTTACGTAACAAAATGACGTTTTCATCAGCATCATTTGAGAAAGTAAGTCAAATACTATTAGCATATATCCATTTGAATAGCTTTTTAGCACATAACCTATCGAAATTAATAGGTTGTGCTTGTAACAAAATCCCGTTATCCTCAAGGAAATAATTTCAATAAGGAATTACGCATGTTTAAACCAAAAACGACCATTTCTGGTCGTCTCGGAAACAGTAGCGGGGAGAGGATTCGAACCTCTGGCCTCCGGGTTATGAGTCAAAATCCTGAATCCGTGCCATTTGTGCGGCGGGCTCTGCAAATCAGCCGACCTGACGAACTCTGGTCCATGCTTGCCGGGCACGCTGCGGTAGCTAATCGATATTCGTATAGTATCTGTTTTACGTGGGTTCGTCAAGTACTTTTTCTTGCTTTTCTTCATTCCTCTTTCCAATTCAATTTATTCAAATCTATTTTCTCATGGGGGATGCGTCCTCCCTGATTCAATAATGGTGCAACACACTATTAGTTTTTGATTCCCCAGTCATGGGTGTTCCACAATCTCAATAAGCCTGCATAAGGTAAGGGCTAATTCTATCCCCCTGCCCGTCTATTTGCGCACCTGTTTACCGGCTTATTTTATTAGGTTCGGAGAGCCATTCAAGATGCCTGGTAAAGACTTAGATTTTTTTATTGCTCAAGATAAAAAGAACCCCGTTGAACTTCGAGGCTACGTTTGGAAAGTCATTATGGATCCAACCAGGGTCGATGATGATCCGGGAATGTTCTTTGGGAGGTTGTTTCGAATGATCGATATCCGCCTCAACCGGGACGAGAAATCAACCTGGCCGGAAGGAATCGTGTTTGAACACATTACCTCAGGATGCCGCCTTACTTATAAAGATGGCTTGTTGATGGATCTGACAAATTCCAAAGTCATTCAGAAAAAGCCAAGAATCCGTGATCGCAGCCGGCGGACAGGTTGTAGAAACCAAGCTAAAGGTGAAAGTATGGCTCGAAAACCAAATCAAATTTCTTCAAACAGTCAGATGCGTCGATTTGTGTTGATTCGAGTGGAGGATCTCACCGGAGTTTCAGGGACTGGTGAGGTAGCAGAAGGAACTGTATTTAGCAGTGGCTTGGCAGTCATTCACTGGCTCAGGGAACCTTATGCCATGGGTGTTTATCAGACTCTCGAAGATGTCATTTCTGTCCATGGTCATGAAGGCCGAACACAGCTGCAATTTATCGATTAAGGAGAAATCAAATGACCACAAAAATCATCACCATTTCGAACCAAAAAGGCGGGGTAGGAAAGACAACCACCGCCGTAAATCTGGCACATGCTCTCACTCTGAAAACTAAACAAGTGTTGTTGATTGACCTTGATCCACAAGGACAGTGCGCAACCAAGTTGGGTATGGATAGCCAAATGGGAACGTATTATTTTCTGACAACCCAACCAGGCTCTCCAAGTGAAATAACATTTATCCGCCAATGGGTCCGTGATACAGGTCGTGATTTCTTACAGTTGATTCCAGGCAACTCAATGACCTCCGCTGCGCAAATGATGTTGGGTGTCCAGGATCAACCGATCTCCTACATAAAAGGGCTGCTGAAAACATTCACTAAAGATCGGTTTGATTACATCATTTTCGATACCTCCCCATCAGTGGGTGGCTTACAGGAACGTGCAATCTGGGCGGCTGACCTGGTGATTGTTCCTACGGCAACTGAATTCGCATCATTAGATTCTTTAGCGAAGACAGTCACAACTATCCAGACCTTGAGGGACAAAAAG
>ENA-UOYA01001974-UOYA01001974.1-activated-sludge-metagenome-genome-assembly--contig:-NODE-1974-length-20576-cov-8.216656_pt1 | contig 20576 bp, 19 predicted proteins | sample MGYA00238163_ERZ764804 | MGnify/ENA primary metagenome ERZ764804 (study PRJEB28919, sample SAMN05720223) | activated sludge metagenome | isolation source: Anaerobic digester | place: Hong Kong... | reverse complement strand
GTGAAAGCCCACTTGGGCAGCTTTCCGCTGAGGACCAAACCTCCCCCACCGGTTGGGGGTGGAAGATAAAATTCGTGTATATCTATAAATGAATTAGGAAGCCTTGCTTCCACCCAGGTCACCCCGGCTTTTGTAATCAGTTCATATTCTATCTGGTCGTTTCGCTTGTTCACCGGGATGGAGGCAATCGGAACCCAACCATACCGCAAGTCAAACACAGCGAAAGGATATGGGAACCACCGGGCAGCCATGGCTGCCGTCAACCAGACAGGTCCCCTTCCATAGAATGCACATCCATTCGGATTTACATCAATCCGATCGAGGTTCTGCAAGGATACTGGTTCCCACCACATCCCGCTCCCTCCGGGCAATCCCAGGCGTTGCGCCAGCTCACTTTCGGTCATCACGGGGAACGGGGCACCCTGTAAATGGATATCCTCCAACTGTTGGGGATCATAGGCAAAGATTCCGCAGACGCGATCCAGTAAAGCAAGGAAAGCCGGACCGATTGTGCGCAACGCGGGGTCGCGTTCCAATCCCGATATGAATCCTCGCAGGATGGGCGAATGTTCAATAATTTCATCCTCCCCTGCCTGGTTGGATTGAAGTTCTGCCAGGGGAAGCAAACCCACTCCTTCAAGCTTGGTTCTCCACTCTAAAAGCTCTTGAATTTCCCGGTACAATAATATAGAATGGGTACAGGCTTGAAGCATCTGGATTTGCTGGTGATTGGGGTGACCGCCAATATCTACGATTAACGGCAAGGGGCGGTTAGCGATAACTCCGTGCATATGTTCCACAAAATCACTTGAATACCCGGTTTTATGCTTCATCCGCAAGGGTAGCACCAACTGCCTGTCCCCTTCCAGGAACCAGTTCCCTTCCCCATCCGGTACAGCCCGCAGCAAATAACTTTGAATCCCAAGCTCCTTCAACTGGTTTGCCAACAGGTACCCAAAAACGGATTTTCCACTGTGCGGTGGACCCGCCAAAACAATCGCCGGAAGCAAATTAATCCTCATCCATGACCTCCACAAAATCCTTCCAAAACCAGACCACGCTGATCGCCACATTGGGCGGACAGCCGCAAATAGTCACCTTCACGCTGGATTTGCTGCTGCGCCAGGGCGCGGCTGTGGACCAGGTGGTGGTGATGTACCCGGCTCCCCACCCGCGTTATTACAACGCCTACCGCACCTTGATGGGCGAATTTGTGGGTGATCAGTATGCCGGGCGCCGCTGCCATTTGCGTAGTGTTCCCATCCGGTTTGGAGACACGAATACGGCGGATGAGTGCACACCTGCCCAGGTGGAGCAAATTCATGCCACATGCAACGAGCTTCTTCGCAGCCTGAAGGAGCAGGGGCACACCATCCACCTGAGCTTGAGCGGCGGCAGGCGGATGATTGCCCTCATGGCGCTCCAGGCTGCCATGGTCCACCTCAGTCCAGTGGACAGGCTCTGGCACATCTACACCACCCCCGAGCTGACCGCCCAGGCTCGGGATGGAAAAATCATGCACGTACCACCGGAAGGTGGTGTCCGGTTGATCCCGGTGCCGTTTGTGCCCTGGGCAGCCTGGTTCCCTGGGCTGAGACCCCTGCTGGAATTGAACCGGCGGGAGCAGCAGGAACAACCGCAAAGCTGGCTGCGGGACGAGGAACGCGAGCGCTGCAAGGAAGTCTGGGAGCGACTGACCCCCCGCCAGAGGATGGTCTTGAGAGCCTTTGCAGATGGCAGCACCCGCACCCAGGCTGCCGGGCAGCTGCACGTGGCTGTCAGTACGATTGATTCCCACCGGCGAGTGATTTTGGACCACTGCCGGGCAAGTTGGGCTGACGAGGAGGTGACAATCGACACACAATTTTTGAGACAACGGTTTTCCCCATTCCTTCGTGGGATGGATTTACTATAGCACAATCAGGTGATGGAAATCATCCCAACAATTTGGGAAAAAGACTCGAACGAATTGGCATGACAGGTACCGCCCGCTGCCGTATGATGAAAGTGAAAATCGGCAGCCCGGGCGGGAACGAAAGGGGAGCGTTGGAGGGGACCCCCGGGCTATTTTTTCCACCAGTTTTCGCAGGAGGTGATTATGAAGGAAAAAGTATTATCCGCTGCATTGGCAGGACTGCTGCATCCCATCCAGGAAAAGTGGGCAGACGAAATCAGAAAGTCGATTTTGCTTCCTGACATGGAGGAGATATTTGACCGCGCCAGTAGGCTGGCTTCCGCCAATGAATCTGCCAGTCCAATGGCAAAGAAAAGTGGACAAAAACACAAGTTGTCTATTTTTACTTCACTGCAATTACGCGATCAGAGAGCTCTTCGAAAAAGTTATAACCAGTTGAAACCCCTTGGATTTACTATCAATGGGAAAACCAAAGACCCTGACTGTCCGATTTTTCCAACCACTGACCCGTCCGAGGATGATTCTGTGCTGTGGTGTAATCTTGACGCGTCAATTGGGCATCTGCCGGCTTTGGAACGCGATAAATTGGATGTTTACCTGGAAAACGTCCTGTCGATCCTCCAGCAATACGGCTGGTGCATTCCTGTATCCGCCGACAATAATGAATCCGACATCAGCCTGTATGATCACTGCCGGATGACAGCTGCCATCTCTTCCCTCCTGGTTGAGGCGGACAGCGACAATCCAAATATCGCTTTGCTGGTCGGTGGTGATGTCAGTGGAATTCAAGACTTCATTTATGCTATCTCTTCCAAAGGAGCAACCAGTGCCTTGCGGGGGCGGTCTTTCTACCTCCAGATGGTTTGTGACTTGATTCCAAGGTATATTCTGCGGCGGCTTGAGCTGCCCATCACCAATCTGATTTATACCGGGGGTGGTGGATTTTACATGCTGGTCAGACCAGGGGATGAGGCAAAATTGGTTGACATTCAAAGAGACATCAGCCGGATTCTCTTTAACCAGCATGGATCTGACCTGTACCTGGCAATTGCCTGGCAGCCGCTGACGGAAGCCGACTTTTTCCACAGCGGAATTGGCAGGCGTTGGAAGGATTTGGGCGACAAAATGGCTGCCGCCAAAATGCACCGGTTTGCCGAACTGGGCAATGAAATAAAAACCATCTTCGAACCCCAAGGGCATGGAGGAAATGAAGAGGAACAATGCCAGGTTTGTCATTCAGACCTTCCTCGAAGAAAAAATGGAGAGAAGGAGAAGCAAGATGAGGAGAAAGAAAGTAAATGTCCAGCTTGCTGGGGCTACGAAGAACTGGGTAGGAATTTGCGTAAAGCCAACTATCTGGTTATTTCAATTAAGACCCAATTGCCGGACATTCCTTCTCTGAACCATGTTACAGAGACCGAGGACTGGAAACATACTTTTGCATACTTTGGGTACGAACTCGAGATTAAGGAGGACCTGCCAAATCTCTCTATCAATAAGAACCAACTGGTTTTTGCTCTGAATGATTCTGCCTACGCAACCCTGAGACCAACCAGTCAACTGGTTGCTGCCAGAAAATTCCTGGTGAATGCCACACCCACCAATTCCCAAGGTGACATCCTCAGCTTTGAAGACCTGGAAAAGGCAGAAGATCGCGGTATCCAGCGGTTGGGTGTCTTGCGGATGGACGTGGACGACCTGGGGAAGTTGTTTACTGAAGGTTTTCCGGAAGAAACCAGATCCCTTACCCGGGTTGCTTCCCTCAGCTTTGCGATATCCCTGTTCTTTGAAGGCTACCTGGGAACGCTGGCTCAAAAACATCCCAACAAAGTCTATTCCATTTATTCCGGTGGCGACGACCTGTTCTTTGTGGGTTGTTGGAGCCATATCGTGGAACTGGCGCGGGAGATTCGCCTGCACCTGGGGATATATGCCAGTTTCCATCCGGCAATTCACCTGAGCGGCGGCATGGTGCTGATTGGCGGTAAATACCCGCTCTCCCAGGCGGCACAGGATGCAGACCATGCCGAGAAGCAGGCGAAAAATTTATCATGGAAATGGGGGGATCAGCAAGACCCCGACAAAACAGGCGATGCCAGTGCAGAATCTCTAATAATCCCCTGGCAGAAAGACGATGAACCCCATAAAAAGGATGCATTTTGTTTTCTCGGGCAGGCACTGCCCTGGCACCGCTGTGGCTTGGAGGAGTGTGATCACACCGGTACAGACACTGCCCACGGGTTAATGCACCGGATTGTGGACACCCTGCCGGAATCCATCCAGATGCCGCTGATCCGCCGCCTTTCCAGCTTATCCGTCCGGTTCTCCGAAGCATGGGAGGAACGCAAGCAGGCGGGCAGGGACCGTAACAAGGAAGGCAAGGAATTGCTGCCCTGGGGTCCGTGGATCTGGCTGGGCTATTATTCTCTCACCCGCATGGCAAAACAAATTCAATCCCAGGACATCCAGGGAGCTGGTGCAATTCTGAGCCTGCGGGATGAATTGAAAGACAACAATTACAGCAGTATTGAATGGATGGGATTGGCAGCCCGCTGGGCTGAATTAGTAATTCGACGACATCATGAATAACAAGAGGCGTATATGGCTCCAGAATTCAAGATGCAATTGTTTACAGATCCTATTAACTACGAGGAATCTCCATTAGTTGACAGGAAAGTTACTCGTATATTTTGGAATGGGGGCAAACAGAAATTTATAAATGACATAATCTCTCTTGCCAATTCAGCACGCATGTTAGGAAGAGATGCTTATTTATTATTAGGCATTCATGACAAGACACTACAAATTATTGGTATCGATCCTCCAGAGGATACCGAGCCCCCCCTGCCCAATATGTGGAAATACTTTTTCGATAGAGCCAAGAAGAATAAATGCAATCAAAATAAAAGCAATCAAGATGAATATTTTATCCCAAATGATTGTTTAGTATGGGAGGAAATTAAACATACCATCAATGATATTATCAAGGAACATATTACCCCAATAGTAGTATGGGAATTGGATCATACCCCAGATGGCGAAGAGAAAAAATTATTCTATATACGTATTCATTTCAAACCTGGTGAAGAACTATTTCGTCGAAAATCGGCGAATGTAGGTGAGAGGCCTTTTATAAGATTTGGTGAGAGTAAACAACAAATTCTTGATAATCCATATAACAGTGAAATGTTGAGAATATGGCCATACAGTGCAAATGAATTTCCATTTATTTTTCCCTCACAATTTATTCATTATTTAGATAATTTAATAAAAAGAATCCAAGCAGATTATTTCCGTATCGATGAAACAATTTACCAAGACTTACATAATAGTGAAAATATAACCTATTTATCACTTATTGATGAGTTTATAGAACAGAATGATAATCAATTATTGGTTATTACTGGTTCTGTAGGTACTGGTAAAACCACATTACTTTCCAAGTATTTGATCCAAAAAGCTAAAGATTCTATTTCAGCCTTTACAGAAGTAGTCATAAGAGAAGAATACTTTCCGCCCCCAGATATTAATATTCCAGCTTACATTTCACTTCGAGGATCTTCAATCCTTGGTTACGAAGAACTCGTTAAAATGATAACAAACGTAATTAATGGGGGAATATTTTGGTCAACTATCCATCCAAGTAAGAGAGACATATTATTGAATTATCCAAATCTCAAATGGATCATTGGATTAGATGGTCTTGATGAAATATGGAATAAAAAAAACAGAGAGTGGTTTTGCGATGCGCTTAAAGAATTTTTATATGAATATCCAAATATTAAGATAATATTAACCTCAAGGCCAAATGTTGCCTGCAGCGATTGGGTATCATGGAATGGTAAATTACTGAATCTCACACCATTAACAAATAAACAAATTGGAAGTTACTTGTCATCAAGCCTTCCAGGAGAAATGCTATCATTCGAGAAATTAGAACAATTAATATCATATATAGGATCAAAAAAAGATTTGTATGTTTTATTAAGTAATCCACTTTGCCTAACAAGTGCCTTGTCAGTTTTAACCGAATACATACAACAGGACGAACAACAGGACGAATTGCTTTTTGAGGAAATCCAAGAACCCTTACCACAAGGGAATCAAAATAGTGATGATGAGATCTCATATTCTGAAGATATTATTACGCTTAACATTGCTGTATCTGATCCTGAAATTGAAAAAGTTCCATCATTAACATCTAATCAAAATGAACCATCCGAAGAATACAGAAATCCAGGGAAAACAAAAGATGGTGAAGACGCACCTCAAAGAGATAGAGGAGATAATAATGCGTTAATTGTGCTATCAAAAATCATCCCAAAAAACACTCCCGATTTACATCAAATGAAAGTTGGGAAAATTACTCATACCATATATGAAAATATAAAGAATAGGGAATTTCAAAGAAGAAACGATGAAAATATTAAACTCTGGTGGTTTGAAATTGGCTCATTTGCTTTGAAATTGGATGGAAAGTTTTCATCATTTACAAATAAAGATTTTCCAAAGAAATTGAAAAAAAATAAAACAGTTGGGTGGTTACTTGGTGTTGGAATAATCACAGAATCGTGTGAGAATCCGGATTCCTTTGAATTTCAAACGAATTTGACGAAAGAATATTTTGCTGCCCGATTTATTTTAGCAACAAGAAGAAGCCCATATTATCCAGAGGTAGCAAAAATGATACTAAAATCCAAGAAAGAGTTTCGTACAAATGTAAATAATCTAATTATAGATATAGATCCATCATTCCAATGGTAAGCCATCCTAAAGGAGGAAAACATGGCAAACTACAGTAAGGCAGATATTGACAAAATTATTCAAAACCAGGAGGCAACCGAAAAGCTCGTTGAAGTTGCCGACAATCTTGGGCGGGAGCTGAAGGATATGGGGCTGACCACCGCCCAGATCCGGGCACTCTTCGGTGAAGTCCGGCAGATCCAGGCGCAGTGGTCCATCCCTGGACAGGAAGACCGCGCCCTGCGCCGTTTTATCCTGTTGAAGCCGAAAATGGCGTACCGCGCCCGCCGGGAACGCGGCCAGGGGGTCCGCACCCTCGTCGAAGTTCTAACAATGGCTCTGGATGCGGTGATCAGCGGAGGAACAGATAAAAAAGAGAAATTTGATCGGTTTGTCGAATTCTTCGAAGCCATTTTGGCATACCACAAATCCTATGGCGGCAACTAGTGAAGGTATTTTAAGGAGGAAAACATGGCTAACCCAAAAATCACACTCAAGGGGCGGGTCTTCATCCGCTTTGATATCAAAGCAGTCACCGGCTTGCATATTGGCGGCTCTGACACCGGGATTGAAATCGGCGGGGTGGACAAGACAGTCATCCGCGACCGCCTGACCAACCAACCTTACATCCCCGGTTCCTCGCTGCGCGGCAAGATGCGCAGCCTGCTGGAAAAATACCGCGGGCTGGAACAGAACCAGACCATCGGTCAGGGGCGGATTCACTCCTGCGGCGCCAACGCCCACGGCAAGGAACTGGAAGAAGCAGCCCGCCAGGAATATAATAAATGCGACGTTTGCCAGGTGTTCGGTGTGCCCGGGGAACGGTCGTTTTCCACCCCCACCCGCCTGGTGGCTCGTGATGTGAAATTATCAGATAAAACCAAAGAGCAGCTTGAAAAAAAGGAAATCCACACTGACCTGCCCTATACCGAGGTCAAGACGGAGGTCTCTATTGATCGTGTCACCTCGGCTGCCAACCCCCGCCAGATGGAACGGGTGCCCGCCGGAGCATTCTTTGGTCCAGCAGAACTGGTGTACAGCCTGTATGATGGGGATGATTGCGTCCTTGCCAACGATGTCAAGCGCTTGGCAACCGTCGTGCAGGGTCTGCAGCTCCTGGAAGATGATTACCTGGGCGGTGGCGGTTCGCGAGGCTCCGGAAAAGTGGAAATCAAAAATATTCAGGTCTTCTTCCGCAAGGATCCACTCCAGGCAGAGGTATCCCTGGGTTCATTTGACTCGGTGAACGCTTTGGCTTCCAGCCTCACATCCATGACAGACGAGATTACCAGACTCGCAGCCTGATCATCCAGACAAGGAGATTCAATGCCCGAATTGACCCCCCACCATCTTGAGTTTCGGGGCGGGCTCCACATGGGTACCAAGCCTGACTTGGAAGAGGTTGGTCTGACCATTCCATCAGACACCCTCTTCAGCGCCATGCTGATGGCATGGCTGCACATGGGCAGGGACCCGGCGGAATTTGCCCTTCCATTCCTGGAAAATGATCCCCCATTTTTACTCACCAGCGCTTTTCCCCGGGCAGGTGACGTCCGATTTTACCCCATACCCGCCAATGTCCGGCTGCTGTTTGCCAATCCTGCTGCCATCCTGGACACTTATGGAAAACAGATTCGTAAGGTGAAATTTATTTCCGAGGATTTGCTCCTCAAGTTTCTGCACGGTGAACATCTGGACCCCTGGTTGTTTCCGAAAAAAGAGGAAGAGTATAACAAAGACCAGTTCGCCGGTCTGACGATTCAAAGCGGCACCTGCTGGATGACGCACGAGGAAATACGTCTTCTTCCGACAGCCCTGACATCCTCCAGGGAAGGGAAAATCCCTGGCAGGGCTTTGTATCGTATAAAATTTTGGGACCAGGGGCGAGTTCCCCATGTGCAGGTGGACCGCATCAACCAGGCTTCCACGATTTACCACATTGGCAGACTGACCTTCACAGAAGGTTGCGGTTTGTGGTTTGGTATCCACTGGATTCACCCGGATGGAACTGTGGGTGATCCGGCAGAACCCTACCGGCAGGCTTTCACATCTCTGCTGGCGGAATTGGCAATCCGGGGGCTTGGCGGAGAGCGCTCGTCCGGTTACGGCGCATTCCTGTGGCAGGATAAGCCCGCCATCCAGCTGCCGGACCCGGTGAACGATCAACCGGGGTATTTGCTCAGCCGGTATCACCCTTCCAGCAGTGAACTCCCCATGGCATTGACGGGTGCAAACACCGGCGATGACCGTTCCAGTTATAACCTGGTCACTGTGGGAGGTCACCTGCAAACCCTGAACGGTCCTTCACAGCGAAGAAAACGGCTGACGCTGGTTGCAGAAGGTGGAATTATCTGCCCACCCCGCTGGCCTGCTGGCAATGTCATGGATGTAAAACCGGATTATCAAAATGACGCCGGAGAGCTGGGTCATCCCGTTTATCGCTTCGGTTGGGCGCTGGCTGCCGGTTTGCCATCCCCGCAAAAGGAGGCTCATCATGGCTGATTATATCCAGTACCAGGTTAAATTAACCACCATCAGCCCGCTTCATATCGGCTCCGGCAGGGTGCTGCTGCAGGATTACGATTATGCCGTGAAAAAGGGATATACCTGGCGCCTCAACGAGGACACTCTGCTGGATGCCCAACAGGTTGAAGATCCGCGCGTCCTGCAAAAGTTGATGTCGAGCCCTCCCGGTCATCTCCTCGGCGAACAAGATTTTACCGATCAAAGCCCATTCTTCCGATATTTTATTCGGGGAATCCCGCGCTCCGATCAAACCGGCGCCGAACTGCGCGAGCAATTGAAGAACAGCCTGGACCAACCCTTTATCCCCGGCTCTTCAATAAAAGGTGCGTTGCGGACCATCCTTGCCTGGAAGATTGCCCAGTTGACAAAACTGGATCCCGCCCGAATGGAACTGGATCGGAAACGGGAATGGGCTGCCAGGAACGTGGAACGAAAACTGCTCGTGGATCCCAATGCCCGCCGCGGTCACGAACCAAACTACGACCTGCTGCGCGCCCTGCAGGTCAGCGACAGCCTGCCCCTCCCCGCCAGCTGCCTGACGTTAATTAACGTAACCGTCCTGAACCGGGGCGGAACCGCTGGCGCACCCATCGAGTTGGAGGCAATTAAACCGGATACAACATTTACCCTGACCATCAAGGTGGACACCGCCCTGTTCAGCCAGTGGGCTCGCCGCATGGGGCTTAACCTTCCGCATACGGATTTGTTGACAAAACTCCCGGAAGTGATCAATGAGCGTGCCCGGATCCAGGTGAACCAGGAATTCGACTGGTACCAGAAAATTAACGGTGCTCAACGGGTGGCGGAGTTTTACCAGCAGCTTCAGCAAGCCCAGCTTGGCTCCAACCGGGCTTTGATTCAGGTCGGCTGGGGTGCGGGCTGGCACAACAAAACCCTGGATAATGTCCTGACCATCAATGCCCGGTTTATGGATACCATCATTCGGGATTACAGGATGTCCCGCGGCAATCGCCATTCAGGCGACCCCTTCCCGAAGAGCCGCCGGGTGGTTATCCTGATGCAAAAACAGCCGGATGGGCGCACCTTCGCAACCCCGGTCCGCCCAATGGGTTGGCTGCTGGTGGAATTCTAATCCCATGCTCCTCCTCACCTTCCTGGGCAACCCCAAAGAATATCACCAGACCACCTACTGGTGGGATGGAAAGGAAAAGCAGACCCGGTTTGCACCGGTCGCCTCCTGTGTCTTTCACAATGCCGACCGCATGATTGTCTTCCTCACCGGCGAAGCGGAAAGAAACTGGTACAAGCCGCTCCTGGAGGAACTGCCCCCGGGTGTTGCCACCGAGCCGGTGCGGGATATCCCCCTGGGCAAAAAAGATACCGAGCTTTGGGAAATCTTCAACCGTATCTGCACTGCCGTCCCCCCGGAGGAGGAAGTGGTCTTTGACATCACCCACGGCTTCCGCTCCTCCCCGCTGATCACCATGCTTGCCGCCGCATTCCTGCGCGCCAGCAACAAGATCAACCTGAAGGCGGTCATGTACGGCGCATTTGAAGCCGCCGAAAACAACCGCACCCCCATGTTCGACCTGACGCCCATGATCCGCCTGCTTGATTGGTCGGCAGCTTCCGACCGCTTCATTCGCACCGGGGATGCCCGCTACCTGGCTTCCCTGGTGCGGGAGCAGCAGAAACCGCTCGCCCTTTCGAGCGGCAGCGATAAAAACCGCCAGGCGGAAGCCGGTCGGCTGGGAGCGTTATCTGCCACGCTGGAGGAGATTTCCCAATCGCTTGCGCTGATGCGCCCCGAGGATGCCATGCAGGTTATCAGCGACCTGCCCGCCCGGCTGGTGCAGGCACAGCCCGCGCTGCAGCGCGCCACCGGCGCCGCCCCGTTCCAGTTCCTGCTGGAGGAAGTGAACCACAGCTTCCAGCCCCTGGCACACTCCCAGCCCCGCGATGACCAGCGCCTGGTGGAACGCCTGCACGTCGAGCGCGGGATGATTGCCTGGTATGCCGGTCATGAATACTGGATGCAGGCAGTCTGCCTGGGCAGGGAATGGCTTGTTAACTGGGTGATGTGGAAGCTCGGTTACCCCGACCTGGTGGCGGAGGCGCGCGACGAGGTGGAAAAGCTCCTCAACCAGGCAGCGCGCGGCAATTCATCCGCCCTGTCCGCTTTATCCCCGCTGCCGGACGCCAAAACCATTGCCAACCTGTGGCGGAATATCGGGGATACCCGCAACGACATCCTGCACGCCGGGATGCGCAAAACTCCGGTGCGGGCTAAAAACCTGGTTGCCATCATCAAAGCCCGCATTGCTGATCTGGAACAGCTGCCCATTTAGAAAGCCCCCATGCTCATCCTCAACTTCTCCCACCCCCTCACGGAACCCCAGCTTGCCCGCACCGCCGAACTGGCTGCCCAGCCGGTGGATGCCGTCTTCAACATCCCCGTCCAGTTTGACACCACCCTGCCCTTCGCCCCCCAGGTGGAGGAACTCGTCAACCGTATCCCGCTGACGCCCCGTCAGCTGCAAACCGAACCCATCCTGGTGGTACTGCCCGCCCTCAACTTCATTGCCGCCCTCCTGCTGGCGGACCTGCACGGGCGGATGGGCTACTTCCCCGCTGTCCTGCGGCTGCGCCCCGTGCCCGGCTCCACCCCGCCCGCCTTCGAAGCCGCCGAAATCCTCAACCTGCAGCAAACCCGCGAAAATGCCCGCACAACCAGGCGCCTGGATGAAAACCTGTCAGACTGAACCCTGGAGGAAACCATGAAAAACCTGTCTGTTCGAAAAATCATTCTCACACTGGTGCTGGCGGTTCTCAACGTCGTCAGCAACCTGATTGCCAACCTCACCGTCGAAGGCGGCTGGCGGATCATCTGGCTGGTGCTGGGCATTGGTGCACTGGCTGCCATTGCCTACATTCTTATCCGCAACATCTTAAATCCACCCCATGTCAGCGTCCAGTTTGACCAGGCGGTTCCGATTCGCCAAGAAGAATACCAGCGCCACGCCCGAAAAGGATTGATCCTCCTGCTCTCCGATTTTAAACCCAACCCCGGCTCCCCGGCACACCACCTGAGTGAAAAGGAACGGCTGGAGCTGGCGGAAAAGGGGGACTATGACAGCCTCCACCTGACCGATTCCAACTTCAACCCCGCCATCATCGCTGTCACCGCCCACGCCTCCAACCTCAGCCATTGCTGGATCATCACCACATCCAACACCAGCGAGCGCAACCAATCCCGCCCCTATGCCCGGGTCCTGTCTGCCTACCTCCAAACCATCTGCGGTGCAGGCAACTTCCACCACGGCGATGGATATGTCATCCCCGCCCAGGATGATGACGCCATGGCAAAGAAAACCTACACCGTGGTGAACGAAATCTACCGGGAAGCGCGCGGGAAATTCCAATTGCGGGACGAGGACATTGTGTCCGATTTCACCGGCACCTCCAAGTCCATGTCGATGGGCATGATTCTCGCCTGCCTGGACCGGCGCCGCACGCTCCAGTACGTGGGCTCGCATTACGACAGCGCCGGCAACCGCCAGGGGGATAGTTTCCCCATCCTGTTCACATTTGCTGTCAAGGATATCGAAGAATAATCCATCCCGGAGAACCGCCCATGCCCGCCTCCATCGTCCTGCACCTGCAAGCCGCCCACCCCGGCACCTACCGCCATGCCACCGGACCCGGCGTACATGGCTGGTGGTTCCAGCGCTGGCAAACCTTCAACCCCGCCCTGGCGGATGCCATGCACCAGCCAGGGCGGTTTGCCCCCTTCACGCTCAGCCCAATCCTGGGCATCCCCACCCCCCAGGGACCGGTGGAGGTTGCCGAAGGCTGCCCGGCATGGCTGCGCCTGACGGTCCTCTCCACCGAACTGGAAGCCCACCTGCCCGACTTCCTCGACTCGCTGCCTGCCGTCCTGGCAGTGGATGGCATCGTCTGGCAGCTTGCCGGGGTCTCCCGCACCCCATCGGAGCATGCCTGGGCGGACGCCGCATCCTTCGATGACCTGCGCACCCTGCTGGACCAGCGCAAACCGCCCGACCTGTGGACACTGGAGATGGTCACCCCCACCGCCTTCAACGGTAAAAAGACCCAGTTCCCCTTCCCCCTGCCCGACCTGATGATTCGCTCCTGGCTGGAGCGCTGGAACGCCTTTGCCCCCTTTGCCCTGCCCCATGACCTGGTGCGCATCGGGCGCGAGGATTTGGGCGTGGTGAACTACTCCCTGCGCACCCAAAAAATCAGCGAAGGCATCCGCCAGGCAATTGGCTGCACCGGCAGGCTCACCCTGCGCGCCATCGAGGTGCACCCCGCCATGCGGGTTGCCCTCCACCTGCTTTTCAACTTTGCCTTTTATTCCGGCACCGGCTACCACACCACCCAGGGAATGGGGCAAACCCGCCTGCTCCGGGAAAGGTGACGCCTTGCCCGCCCGCCAGGGATTCACCGGGGTTACCCTCCTGCAGCAGGCGCTCCAGCCCGATGTCCTCCGCCGCGCCTGGGTGACCATTGCCGAAAATGACGGCATCCCCGGCGTCGATTCCATCTCCATCCAGCGCTGGCGGCGCAACTGGGAGGAACGCCTGGTGGAGCTGGCAAAATCCGTCCGCAGCAACACCTACCAGCCGCACAAGCTGCGGCTGCGCCACATCCCCAAGCGCAAACCCGGCGAGTTCCGCACCCTGCGCATCCCCACCGTCACCGACCGGGTGTTGCAGCGCGCCGTGGCGGATGTGCTGATGCCCTTCTATGAAGCCCGCTTCCTTGATTGCTCCTACGGCTACCGCCCCGGGCGCAGCCTCAAGCAGGCAGTCCAACGCATCCTCATCCACCGCGCCAACGACCGCACCCACGTGCTGGATGCCGACATTGACGCCTTCTTTGATTCCGTCGATCACGAGCTGCTGCTGCGCTTCCTGCAGGCGGACCTGCCGGACGACTCCCTCCTCCCGCTCATCAGCCTGTGGCTGGAGAAAAGCCATGGCAATTCCGCCGCCAGCCGCGGCATCCCCATGGGCTCGCCGCTTTCGCCCCTGCTGGCAAACGTCTTCCTCCACCGGCTGGATCTCTCCGCCACCGGGCTGGGCTATCACCTGGTGCGCTACGCCGATGATTTCATCATCCTGGAGGAAAGCGAAGCCGAAGCCCGCCTGGCATACACCGACGTGCAGGCAATCCTGCAGCACCTGCAATTATCCTACGAGCCGCAGAAAACCCGCCTCACCTCCTTTGCAGAGGAATTCACCTTCCTGGGGGTGCATTTCACCCCCGATACCTACCGCTATTCCTGGGAAGACAAGCAGATTGAAGTGGAGGGCAATGAAGTGGACGCATTGTTCAGCGATTTTGGACCGGAGTACGACTAGCCATGCCCGGGCTGTATGTCTTTGAAACCGGCTCCCGGCTGGAGGTGGAGTACGAGCGCATCCTAGTCACCCTGGAGGACGAAGTCCTCTTCCGCACCCGACTGGACCAGGTTTCGCACGTGGTGCTGCTGGGCAGGGTGGGCATGACCACCCCCGCCATCCACGCCCTGCTCGCCCGCGAAATCCCCGTCTTTTTCCTCTCCTCCGGCGGCAGGCTGCTGGGCAGGCTGACGGGTCCCAGCGGGCTAAACGTGGCATTGCGCCAGTTCCAGCACCAGCGCGATGCCGATGCCGAATTCTCCCTGCACCTGGCGCGTTCCATCGTCACCGGGAAAATCCGCAACCAGGTATTCCTTGCCCGGCGTTGGTTGCGGCGCAACCGGATGATAAATGATCCCAAATTGGCGGACCTGTGCCGTCTCCAACAGGGTGTAGAAACCAGCCCCAGCCTGGAAACCCTGCTGGGCGTGGAAGGCGCCGCCGCCCACGCCTATTTTGGCATTTACCGGGACCTTTTTGATCCCGCCTGGGGCTTCCGCAGCCGAAACCGCCGCCCGCCGCGCGATCCCATCAACGCCCTGCTCAGCCTGGGCTACACCCTGCTGCATTGCAGCCTGTGCGCCGCGCTGGAAATCGTCGGGCTGGATCCCTACCTCGGCTATTACCATACCGAGCAGTACGGGCGCCCGGCGCTCGCGCTCGACCTGGAGGAGGAATTCCGCGCCCCGGTCGTCGATTCACTGGTGCTCAACATCGTTAACCACCGCATCCTGCGTCCCGAACATTTCACCCCGCAGGGTGACGAGCCCGGCACCTGGCTGACGGGCAGGGGCAGGCGCATTTTTTTGCGGCAGTTTCACAAAAAAATGCTGTCCCAGGTTAAAATCAGGGAGTTGGAACGTTCACTCTCCTACCAAAAGCTCTTCGAAGTCCAGGCGCGCCGGATTGCGCATGTCATCGAGGGGCGCGAACCCGTCTACCAGCCCTTCCGCATCCGCTGAGGTGAACCATGCCCGCCCAACAATTCCTTCTCGTCGTGTACGACATCAGCAGCGACAAGCGCCGGACAAAACTCCATAATGCTTTGCTGGATTACGGCACACCCGTGCAATACTCGGTCTTCGAGTGCCTGCTGGAGCCAAAACAACTGGAACGGATGCGCAAAGCCGTCCGCAGGGTCATCCGCCCCCGGGTGGACCAGGTGCGCTATTATTTCCTCTGTGCCAGCTGCGTGGCAAAAACCGAAGTCACCAGCGGGGTGGAAGTTCTCCATCCATCCAAGGAAGCCATGATCATTGGATCCAGTGGCGATGCAGAGGGGGGGTAAATCATGAATCGGTCTGCGTCGCCATTGGTTTCAACCACCCCCCACCTGTGGGGGATCAATGGTTCAAAAACGGCAAAAAAACACGATCAAAACCCTGTTTTGGCGACGCAGATGCCGCTTTTTCATAATGAAGTCTGCGTCGCCATGCTGAAAAACCGGCACCTGTGGCAGTTGGTGGAAATTGACTGCAACAGGTGGCAGGTTTTGATGTATAATACAATTGTCAACCGGCACCTGTGGCTCTTAAAATCCCCTTTTCTCACTCGATGAGATTGAAACTCTTCTTACGAAGGCAGAGGCAATCTCTTCCTTCTGAACGACACTCTTCCCTTAAAATCCCCTTTTCTCACTCGATGAGATTGAAACATTTTTCCCCATCAAGAGGACATTCATTCATATTACCTTAAAATCCCCTTTTCTCACTCGATGAGATTGAAACTATTTAGGGTGCGGGGGTTGGAGTTGGTGCCGGTAAGGGCCTTAAAATCCCCTTTTCTCACTCGATGAGATTGAAACCCGATTGCCACCGTGGTACTGGCTGACATATGCGTCAGCCACTTAAAATCCCCTTTTCTCACTCGATGAGATTGAAACCGCAGGCGCTGCTCGGTCATCGGGCCTGCCCCGTTGGCTTAAAATCCCCTTTTCTCACTCGATGAGATTGAAACCCTAGCTCCTTAGGCTTATAGCCTGAAAAGCATGCCCCTTAAAATCCCCTTTTCTCACTCGATGAGATTGAAACCAAAGCCCACAAGCGGCAGCTCCAACAGGCTACGACCCTTAAAATCCCCTTTTCTCACTCGATGAGATTGAAACGCTTTCCATGAGCCCAATCAGCCACACTGTGCCTTTGGGGGCTTAAAATCCCCTTTTCTCACTCGATGAGATTGAAACAAATCGGGGAAGGATCGTTGAACCATTTGAGTTGGTTGTTCTTAAAATCCCCTTTTCTCACTCGATGAGATTGAAACCTTGAGAGCTGCCTGAACGTCCTCATGAAGCTGATCGGCTTAAAATCCCCTTTTCTCACTCGATGAGATTGAAACCAGCGGTAGGCTCAGCGGTAGGCTCAGCGGTAGGCTCTTAAAATCCCCTTTTCTCACTCGATGAGATTGAAACGGAATTACCCATGACATTACCAACAACGAAAGCCACGATCAAAACTTAAAATCCCCTTTTCTCACTCGATGAGATTGAAACAATTTGTCCGTATCCACAGAGAAGCTCATGAACCCACCAGCTTAAAATCCCCTTTTCTCACTCGATGAGATTGAAACACACGGGTCGCAGGTAGATTACCACCAGTGAGAATATCCAGTCCGACTTAAAATCCCCTTTTCTCACTCGATGAGATTGAAACAGTGGGTAACAACCCACCTTTATCCAGTCCTATAATTGCCTTAAAATCCCCTTTTCTCACTCGATGAGATTGAAACCGTTTATCTCCATTTAAGGCTCTGGAACTGTAAAATGTCGCTTGCCTTAAAATCCCCTTTTCTCACTCGATGAGATTGAAACCTCCAGAAGTTTTTTAAGATGTTTGATACGGCGGTTCTTAAAATCCCCTTTTCTCACTCGATGAGATTGAAACGCTCACCAGCCGCGCTGATGAAATCTTGTTCTCTTCTTAAAATCCCCTTTTCTCACTCGATGAGATTGAAACAGCCAGTGACTCAATTTCTACCGGGCTTAGTGTTACTAACCTACTTAAAATCCCCTTTTCTCACTCGATGAGATTGAAACCACCGCACCCAACCCTGTGAGAGGCCAGGCCAGCCAGCTTAAAATCCCCTTTTCTCACTCGATGAGATTGAAACTTCTTCCTTGCTCGGGAGAACAATTTTCTCTCCGTCGGAGCTTAAAATCCCCTTTTCTCACTCGATGAGATTGAAACGAACGCGGCAAGCAACACTATCACCGCGAGAACCACGATACACTTAAAATCCCCTTTTCTCACTCGATGAGATTGAAACAGGCTCACCAGCGCGGCTGGTGAAATCCTCCTCACATCTTAAAATCCCCTTTTCTCACTCGATGAGATTGAAACAGTTTCAGTGTTGATGTTTTGGTTAACCGTAACTTCTTAAAATCCCCTTTTCTCACTCGATGAGATTGAAACAGACCAGAGAACGCCCTGACCGGGTTCGATATTAACCGTCTTAAAATCCCCTTTTCTCACTCGATGAGATTGAAACGACTGGCTGCCCATAGCTTGTTCGTGCACTTCCATGCAGTCAAGCCCACTTAAAATCCCCTTTTCTCACTCGATGAGATTGAAACGAATGCCCTGGGGCATCTTCATCGTAACTTCTACACCACTTAAAATCCCCTTTTCTCACTCGATGAGATTGAAACTTTTGATAGAGGTTCCGTCGGCCCTGATCAAAAATCCCTTAAAATCCCCTTTTCTCACTCGATGAGATTGAAACGTATTCGCCTGTGAACGGTGTGAAGCGTACAGTCATCACTGCTTAAAATCCCCTTTTCTCACTCGATGAGATTGAAACGATTATATGTTAGCACGGTAGCATTAAATCTTTATCTTAAAATCCCCTTTTCTCACTCGATGAGATTGAAACCTTTTTTGGGATGGCGGTCACATACCGTCTATCTCCAACTTAAAATCCCCATTTCTCACTCGATGAGATTGAAACTTTTTGTAGTATCGACAACCTTTTCAGGTTTTTCAACTTAAAATCCCCTTTTCTCACTCGATGAGATTGAAACCAATGATCCAGGTGTCCTGGTATGTGATTTCCGGCCTTAAAATCCCCTTTTCTCACTCGATGAGATTGAAACTTGAGAATGTCACCAGGGAAAAATACCTTGAAATTCTGGCACTTAAAATCCCCTTTTCTCACTCGATGAGATTGAAACCACCATCCGGACACGCCGTTATAACATACGGGTACGCTTAAAATCCCCTTTTCTCACTCGATGAGATTGAAACAAATACCCACTAACAGAAAGCCCGTCATAACCAGCAGGGCTTAAAATCCCCTTTTCTCACTCGATGAGATGCCCTCCCTACCCTCCCCATTTTGAAAAACGCAAAATTGAGAGGGTTTTTTCTCCCTCGCGGGCACATCAGCGAACTCGACGCCTGTCCCCCTCTCCAAATTCGCAGATTTTGGGGAGGGTTGGGGAGGGGCTTCTTTCAGCCTTCGCTATAATCAATCCATGAGACAAAAACGCACCGCACCGAAAACCATGTACCGCGCAGGCAAACTGCGTGGACAGCCCACCCCGGCAGAGCATCTCCTCTGGCAAAAATTGCGCCGAAATCAAGTCAGCGGGGTTGCCTTCCGCCGTCAGCATGCCATCGGCAGCTACATTGTGGACTTCTGCTCACCCAGTGTGAAAATTGTCATTGAACTGGACGGCAGTCAGCACATGAATCAGGCGAAGTATGACGCAGAGCGGACTGCGTTCCTGGCAGAGCGTGGTTACCGGGTGATCCGGTTCTGGAATAATGATGTGCTGAACAATCTGGATGCCGTTTTACAGGTGATCCTGGACGCTGTCCAGCAGGGATTGCCGGGCGGGGAGAATTCCTCTCCCGGAGAACCCGGGGAATAAGAGAACAAACAAGCCCCTCCCTACCCTCCCCATTTTGAAAGACACAAAATGGAGAGGGTTTTTGTTCCCCCAGGCGGATCAGCGTACCATGCGGTAGGGGCGACATTTGCACCGCTGCATACCGCACAGTAGGGGCGAAGCATCCGGCATGGAATGTGTTGGTTCAACCGTTCTGCCGTTTCCGGATGCTTCGCCCTTACAAAGATCCCCCCAGGCAGGTCAGCGTGCCGCGCGGTAGGGGCGACACTTGCACCCCACTGCGTGACTGGGTATAAGGGCGAGGCTGAACCCTTCATACCGTGATCATAAGAGGTCTGCCTCGCCCCTACAAAGATTGCCGCAGGCGGGTCAGCAAACTCGATGCCTGCCCCCCTCTCCAAATTCGCAGAATTTGGGGAGGGGCTTGATTTAACCCAACGGGATTCGAACCCGCGACCTCAGCCTTGACAGGGACGAGAATGGATCATCCACCGGCAGAAGGGAAGACATCCGCACTCAATGATGTAAAATGAAACTGTATGTGTCCCTCATCGTTGAACAGGTGAGGAAAAATTTCCACAGGAGATGCATCATGTTTCCATTGATCGATTTACGGGAGTGGTTCTGGTCGGGTCTGCTCCAAAATTTTACCTGGCTGGTCCTCACCATTGCGTTCACATCCGGTATCCGGCGATTATATTTGAAGTGGCGCTATGGCGGATGGAATGTCATTTTAATGAAAGGGGAAGACCCCATCCTGACACGCAAAGTCTCCACCAATAAAGCCCGGGAATGCCTGGAGGATGAATCGGAGAAAGCTGTTTTTCTGAAGGGGATCGTCAGCCCCTATGGCAGGCTGACCTGCGACATTATTGAGGAAGGGTTGAAAAACAGCTTGTTGGAGGAAGACAAACGCAGCCGGGAATGGATCATTCACCTTAATCATCCAGGGTTCGAATTGGAATCCAGGTACAACACAAAATAGTCATCCCCCGGCGGATGCAGGCATGATACAATTCCCTGCATGACTCCCATCCCCATCCTTGCCCTCATCCCGGCATTCAACGAAGCCCGGCGGATTGTCCCCGTCATCCGGGCGGCACAGGCACACCTGCCGGTGCTGGTGGTGGATGACGGCTCCAGCGACGAAACCGCCCAA
>ENA-UOYA01001972-UOYA01001972.1-activated-sludge-metagenome-genome-assembly--contig:-NODE-1972-length-20577-cov-3.928370_pt1 | contig 20577 bp, 21 predicted proteins | sample MGYA00238163_ERZ764804 | MGnify/ENA primary metagenome ERZ764804 (study PRJEB28919, sample SAMN05720223) | activated sludge metagenome | isolation source: Anaerobic digester | place: Hong Kong... | reverse complement strand
CGGGTCATAACAACTGTTCCCACATGGAACAACCTTTGTTTTATCGTCGAAAACCTGACCCTGGCAGCATGCCTGTCTCTCCGGGTCATATGTGCTGCTTCCACAGGGAATGAGAGTTCCATGGACTCCACTTACAAAAGCCATTGCGATGACCCCGCTTAACAATATAAGACCAAATATTCGAATGTGGACATTTTCCATGATATGTTGTATTGTGTAGGAGTTCAAGTAACTATTCATCATCCGGGCAGGCCCACTTTTGGTGGATCTCTCTTATCATCTTCCATGATTACCTTGTATCGACATGCATGGAAATTATCATCGTCTGATTGGGACTGATGTGCTCACTTATACCTGGATTATTCCTTCTCATGTGATGATCGCAGTAGGGGAATTAACCGTTATTACTGATGAAAAAACAGGCATCAGGTATTTTGCACGGGTAACAGGCCTTCATCATGAGCAGAATACAGGGGGTCTTGTTGTAACTGGCTGCCCCATCGGCTGTATCGGTCATGATGGGGTATTTCGAAAACCGCGAACGATACCTCCTCTCCAGTCCCCCGTACGTCCATTAGAAGGAGAAGAATATGCTCTTCTTCGCCGATTTATGGGTGATATAGAGATTGGATATATGATGAGTGGCAATCAGAACGTTATGGCTCTTCCCATTGCTCTTCCCTCATCAGTCATGAATCAACATCTTGGGATCTTTGCCACTACTGGCATGGGAAAGAGTAATCTCATGAAAGTATTCTGTGCTTCGGCCATTAACACGCGTAAAGTAGGGATCCTGCTTACAGATCCGCATGGGGAGTATGCACTTGGGCAAGTCGGAGTTCCTCAATCACGTGGTCTGGTTCATCATCCACAAGCTCAGGAAGGCCTTTGTGTATTTACCATCCGCAGCAAGGAAGTTGCCGATGAATATGGCATGAAGCCGCTTTGGATTGGTCATCATGATCTCTCTCTTGCAGATCTGGGATTGATATTTGATCTGACACCAGCACAGCATGAAGTGATCAATCTGCTCATGCCGTTTTCAACACCTGATGTCATTGATTTTTTTGTGAGTGAGGATGTAGAATCTCTTCCATCCCATCTTCGCACAACTGCATACATTGGAGACCATCAAGATATCGTTCAACGGGTCAGGAGTGCTTCACCTGATGCGCTTCGTCTTGTTCAACGCCAGATCAGGACACTGTTGGATATTACGTCATCATTTGTTGATCCTGTCACATCATCTCTGCCTGACATTCTCGCAGCACTTGATGAAAAGAAGGTTGTACTGATCGATATGCCTGGGATGAGTAATGCAGCTGAGCTCTTTATTTTATCTGCCATCTCACGTGCAATATTTCGTGAGCGTCAGCGGCGGTACATTGAGCAAGGATCAGCAGCGACCAGCGGAAACGTCCTCATTTCGATTGAAGAGGCGCAGCGTGTCCTTTCCCAGCGATCTGAAAAGACGGGGATATTTCGTGAGATTGCTATGGAAGGGAGGAAATTTGGGGTTGGTCTTGGTGTTATCACGCAGCAACCGAAAAATATTGATCAGCGAGTGCTTGCCCAGATGAATACTCTTTTTGTCATGGGGCTTGCTGACCGGCAAGATCGTGATATTATTGTCTCATCTGCAAAACACGATCTTCGTGTGTTGGATACAGAAATTCAGACCCTTGACCGTGGAGATGTCATTATTTCAACTGTGGGTATACCGTTCCCGGTCAGTTGTCACATCCACCATTTTGAAGATTACCTCGATACCCTCAGGAAATCTGCACAATGAGCGTAAAAGAGATTTATTGAGCCATTTCTCTTTTATATGCAATCCAGAGAAGCATGCCTGGAAAAATCATGCCTCCCAGCAGATTTCCTATGCTTGATGGTATGAGGTTGACCAAAATGAAAGAACTCCAGCTCAGATTTCCGACAAGGGGGCCCACTTGTGCTATCTGGAGAAATGTCAGATGTGGTGCACAGAAAAGACCCGCAGGGATAAGAGCAGCATTGGTTATGGAATGCTCTAGACCAGTTGATGCAAGTGCCATTGAAGGGAACCACATTCCCGCGATTTTTCCTATTGCATCATCAGCGCAGATGCCAAGAAGAATAGCAAGATTAAGGAGCCATCCTGCTGCAACAGCCTTAATAAAACAGGAACCTATCCCGACAAAGCCAGGATAACTGCACCGTTCCGAGGCAAATGCTACCATGGTCACGGCTGATGCACCTGCGGTCATCCCTTCAGGACTTGGTTGAAGTAGTACACCATAGGTCACAAGGCCTGCAAAAAAGATTGCACCGGTGAGATTTCCAATATATGACAGGAATAAGAGCCTAATTATGGATCTGCCCTTTCTCTGCCCAATATATGATGCTGCAAAGGGAACAAGCATTGCATCGCCCGTGAAGAGTTCTGCCCCGGTCAGGAACGTAAGAATAATGCCAAGGGGAAAGACGAATCCCATGAGTGTTTGTGCAATTCCGACTCCAAGAACTGGAGCAACGCCAGTGGATACGATGATCATGAGGGTAGCTCCCATGGCAATGTATGCTCCAGCCATACCTCCCCGAAGTACGATATTCCATCCGGGAAGTGACATCCGGTACGTTCCAGATTCTGCACCGTGTGCAATCAGTTCAAAGGGGGCATGAAACGTCATGTTTTTCTCTGGATCATGGATTTGTTAAACCTGGTTAAATTCTTTCATCACGTACGCGTATTTAGGTAATTACCATATATGCGATAACTGATAAAACAACTGCAAGCAGGAGCATTCCCGCACTTATGGGCAGCACATAGACCAAGATGGTATTTACAATGCTTGCCAACTGGGCAATTGTATCAGAACCAAAGATGATGACTCCGTTGCACGTTGCAGAGCTTCCTGCAACTTGTGCGTCGCTGCGATCTGCGAGGGCACGAGTGACACCTTCAAGGACGTGCGTGGTGAGTTCATCGGCCGGTATCTGATGACCCACTGGGTTTTTTCCACTGATAGTATTGACCACATGGGTATCAGTTGTCATTACCTCAACCTCATCGACAAAACTTTTCACTTCATCTTGAATGAATTCTCTGACCCCCGGTACCATGTTGTTCCCGTCAATCAGGATATATGCCGTGGTCACCCCGCCTGTATCAGTAATGAGAACCTGAAGACCGATGTCACCGATACCTTCTTCTCTGGTATATGGGAGGGGGAGGTGTGCGTACCCAACTTTGAGGGAAGTGAGTGGTTCAGTCTCCCACCGGTCCATTGCCTCTACAGCGGCGGTGAAGTATTCATATGCTGTCTTGGTGCCAGGAAGTATGACATCGATCTCATCACCAAGACAGTTATGGGCATCAATAAACCCGATATGGGGAGCAACTTTATGACCTTCACAGATAATGGCATGCCCAATGCCAAAATCGATATCTTCGGTCTTATCAGGGGAACGGGTACTCACCATTAAAAGGGCATCCCCAAATCTTTGGTAAAGCAGTGAGACTGAACCAATTTTAATTCTTCCGGGTTTTCCGGCATAATCATACCAAATCAGTGATTTCTGCGTCTCCTGGATAGCACGAACAATCTTATCAATCTCTTTTTCAGAGACGAGGTTATAATCGTGGGTGGCACATCCATGAGCCACCATTATCTCTTCGTCAAATCTGCTTCTGAGAAGAGCAGGAAGATTCCCCCCACCAATCTCTCCCATTGGTCCAGGATGGACATTTGGAATGGTAAGAATGATATCTTTTTTTCCCTGGCGTCTGAAGAAGATGCTTACTTGTGGTATCCATGCCTCTTGGCCGATATCCCGAAAAAAATCCTCCATTCCTTTGTCGCCATCGGTAAGATGTGCGATGAATGCATTCAAAAATTTCAGGCCACGAATGTGAAATGCCCGGTATAATGGCCGATCAATAAGCCAGATGAGGATGGCAAAACCAGTTCCAAAAAAAATCATCAAGATTGGAGCAAGGATTGTGAATGAATCAGGAAATATGGGCATAACCCCAAGCCACCCGGTGATGCTCTGGAGTGATGCTGGGATGATCATCCGCACCGTGCGGTAATCTGCGATCGAAACCAGAACTAAGAGCCGTACCCCAAAGATAAATCCAAGAGAGATGGCATAGCATAAATCAAGAAGTTCCTGGAGAAAAATCAGGCCGATGAGCGTTATCAGACATGAAAATAGGGTGCATGCAACCGCAAGTAATGCAGCCCGATTCCAGGTCATCTGTCGGTCTAGGAGCACAATTATGGGCCGGGTGAGAAGAAACGCGAAAATTCCTGGAATGATAAATCCCAAGACTCCAAACCATTCATAGGCGGGATCAAGCCTTCTGGAGAGAATCTCAAGGAGAAGTCCAAGAATGACGAGGATTGCAAATGATGCAGGCCACCTTGGTGCAGTAAAAATGTACCTGGACATCCGTTCCATTCGAACAGCACTACCGCCGGCGATATCCATCTCAACCTCTTTTTTTAGTCATATCCTTTCCGGACCATGGGTTGGGAATGGGCCGAAATTTTCCATGTATCTTCTGACCATGGACTCCCAGGTAGGAAGGCCGGTCTGACACCCAGATTGTTCAACCACAAACGATGCGGTTACTGCACCAATCTTGCATGCATCAGCAGGAGCATATCCCCTCGCATATGCAGTGAGAAAACCTGCTCGGAATGCATCGCCAGCACCGGTGGGGTCAACACACGTGACGTTTACTGCGGGGATGTAGTTCTCTTTTCCATGTTCATACAGAACAGCTCCATTACCGCTTCGCGTCTCGATCGCCATTGGGACATGGGATATGAGTTCGTCATGATCTATTCCAAGCTTCGTGCACATTCCCGCATATTCATGATGATTTGCAATAAGCAGATCGATCGACTCTAAAATCGCAGTGAGATGCTTTGCTGTGTACCGGTGAAGATCCTGACCTGGATCAAATGAGGCAAAACCTGATTTTTGTGCTACCTGGACATTGAATTGTGGATCCGCGGTTGCCATATGAACAAACGGAAGCGATGGTGCCTGTGCGGTTTCAAACAGGCATGAGGCTCCCCACTCAAAATAGGTCATCTGATCGCCATCAGGTGCCGTGAACATGAAGGCAGTCGCGGTGTGTTTATCTGGGGCAACAAAAAAGTTTTGTTCTATTCCAAGTTCTTTCATTCGTGCATCATAAGCGCTCCCGCTAAAGTCGCCACCCACGGCACTAATCAATGAGACGTTTCCTCCGAGCAGTGCGATTCCAACCGCAATATTTGCAGCTCCTCCACCAAATGCGATGGTTCGCTCCAGTATGGATGCTGATGCATTTGGACCTGGAAGGTGGGAGACCTTACAAATGTGATCAACTGCGGTGTGACCTACAACCGATATCACAACTCCTCAACCTCTATGACCTCGAGGGGTATATCACGCAGGGCTTTTCCGATCGTTGAGAGTGCAATTCGTTGGGCATGCTCTTTTGAGTCTGCCTTGAAGACTTTCATCTCCATTTTTATTCCAACAAGAGCAGTTCGTGCAATGATCAGCGTTGAGGGGAGTTCCTCTTCACAATAGGGACATGAAAGTATTCCTGCTTCGACGTCAACAAATTTGGCGGTAGGGTTCAGCCGCTTCCCGGCTTCACTGATAGCAATGCTAATTGCATCATCTACGGATTCAGTATCTCGTATGATCCAGGCTGATTCTAATATTACAAGATAATCTGGCATTATTTCTCCTCGTTATAACACTACCAGTATTCGTAGTGAACATGCTCGCCGGTCTCCATCCGGTGAGTTGATGGCCCATTTTCCCGAATGTATCCCGCGGTAAGGAGGGTAACTGGTCGTATGTGTCCAGGGATGTCGAGGATCTCCCTGATCATTTCATCATCAAAGGCTCCGGTCCAGCAGGCTCCAAGGCCCGATGCATGGATCGCGATCATCAGGTATGTTCCAGCAATGGTTGCATCCTCGAGCGCATAGAGAATTCCTCGTTCATGGTATCGAGACATGGCCCTGACATAATTTGCACAGACGACGAATACGACCGGTGCCGCCGCCACATGCTCTTGCTGAAATGCAGCATCGGCTAAGAGTTCTCGTGTTTCTGCATCAGTTACAACAATAACGTCCCATGATTCGAGATTTCCGGCAGAGGGAGCAGTCTTCGTGATCGCCAGGATCTCCTCGATGACTGCACGCGGGACTGGTTCGGGGAGGTAGGATCTGACCGATCTTCTTCCCGCAAGAAAGCGATAAATCTCAGACAAATTCATGTTTTTCAAGTTCCTGCCATGCAATCATTGCAACAGTTGTCGCATGAGTAATCGCTGCTCCTATGGTCTTTACCGCCTGATCAAAATCATTACTTTCCACGAGGCTTATTGCCTGGTTTAGATTATCTATTGACTTTTGAAACTCAATGTGTTCTGTCGTTCTGAGTGCGAACTGTAATTCTATTCGTATAGATTCAAGGCATTGGAGAACAATCTTTTTTCCGCCGGTTCTTTCTGCATCTTTGAGGCCTGATAGCACCGTTATCAGTTGTGATGCGATGATAAGTTCTGATTTTGCTCGCTCACCATATTGATATGCGGAAACAGCACCTTTTTTGTCCATAGTACGTACTGACCATATGCATTATAATTACTGTTCAATTGACGCGTGCACAGGTAAAAGTTGAGATTCGTCTCCATGGGAACAACTGTCCCTAACTCATGTATGACATCCCAGATATCACATCAAACGTATGTATCATAGGGAAAAATAATGACTTGGCTAAAAAAAGATAGGAGCTATTTGATTATTTTGAGCGCTGTTTTGGGCCGACTACGGAAATTTTGGGGCGTCCCATTCTTCTCCGTGCTGCCATAGTGCGAAGTGCTTGTGTCTGGCCGGATCCTTTGCCTGTACCGCGTCCGCCAGGAACGAGGGCTTTTCCCCCTCTGCTTGCACCCCGCATGTCACCGCCACGACCTCGTCCGCCACGCCCTGCTGCACGTTCCATCTTCTTAATGATAGTTTGTGCTTTAAACCGCTGATTTGGTCCTGGTTTTTTCGTTTCTGCTTCTTTCTTTGGAACGAGCCGAATCTGGCCCTTGCTTCCTTTTATCTGCATCCATTCCGTGGTTCCAGTCTTGCCCATAATTGCACCTCGCAAATGCCTATACTATTGCCCGTTATCATCAATTAAAGATTGTCTCATATCATGGGATGGTTCAGGAATTTCTGAGGGCATGCTCGATCTCCTCGCGGAGGATTTGGTTTACGATCTTTCCATCTACTGAGCCTCGCACCTCTTTCATTACAACGCCCATGATAGGACCTATTGATGCTTCCCTGCGCTCTGTGATAAAATCAATTCGTTCGGTTACAATTCGTTTGATGATTGCCTTAAGCGTATCTTCAGAAAGATTTGGAGCGGCACGTTCACATGCCTCTTTGGGTGTTTGTCCTTCCGCGAGGGCTTTTAGAACAGGGGATAGAGCTTCCTTTGCGATCGCCCCTTTATTCATAAGGAGGAGAACACTTTTGATGTCCTCATCATTAATACGATGAATTGGTGCCCCCTCTCTGTTCAGCTCTCGGAGTGTTGAATTAAAGGCACGCTCTGCGAGGGCTGGTTTTATTCCTGCAGCAACAGCCTCTTCAAACGCCTCTCTTCGTTCAGAATATGCCATCTGGCGGGCCAACTCTCGGGTAAAGCCAAATTCGCGGATGTATCGTTCGATGGTGTCATCAATCATCTCAGGGATTTCATACGATGCATACCGTTCAGGGGTTACCCTGACTGGGAACACATCTGTTTCCGGATACATGCGAGCTGCACCAGGAAGTGGTCTCATATATGCGGTAGAGCCACCTTCAAGCATCTTTCTGGTCTCTTTTGGTACTCCTTCCAATGCCATCTCTGCCCGTTTGATGATCTGCTGAATTGCGCAATGGCATCTTTCCGGTTTATCTGCGACAAGAATTACGCAATCCTCATTTGATGCATTAAGGGTTTTTTTCAGAGCAGCAACTTCTTCTTCGGTAACGCCATATGCAGGCAGTTCATCGGTGTGAAAGAGTCCTCCAACTCCACATTTCTTTGCATAATCAGACATTTCAGTCCCAAGGCGCCTTCCAGGTTGGATCTCCTTGCCAACAAGACCTCCAAATTTGTTTAGTTTTATGGCCAGGATCATTGCAGCCTTCGTAAGGACTTTGCTCTTACTTGTGGAAAAGAGGGAAGTAACTTCCACCGGTGTCTTTTCAATCGATGCACCGCGTTTTTTCAACTCATCTCTAATCTCTAGGAGAGAAACCTGGCGTTGAACCTCTCTTTGTACAACCTCAGCAATGAGGTCAAGTTCCTGGACTCCTTTGATCTCAACCCGAGCGCCGTCACGGATGGAGATATTGATATCTTGCCGTATAGTCCCAAGACCCCGTTTCACCCGTCCCGTTGATCTGAGGATCATCCCGATCTCTGCTGCTGTTTTCTGGACCGCTTGTGGGGTGTGCAGACAGGGGCTGGTTGTTATCTCAATGAGGGGAATGCCGAGTCGGTCTAGGGAGAACAGGGTATCTTCGATTCGCTGCGCAGCTTCCTCTTCAAGACAGATCGTTTCGATCGTCGCACCACTGGGCAGGACACCATTGAGCGCAACAAGGCATGTCCGCTGAAATCCACTGGTATTGGAACCGTCGATGACAAGTTTTCTCATGGTGTGGATCTCGGGGATGGGGGTCATATTACAGACCTTGGCGATGGTAAGCACGATGTCAAGTGCCTCTTCGTTGAGAGGAAGAGGTGGTTCCTCATCATTCTCCACAAGACAAGTCGTATCATAGGTCAGGTACCGAAACTGCCTGACATGCATCATCTCTTCTTCGGCTGCCCGGTCAAGTTCGCCCATCTCACTCTTCGTTGCCCGGAGATATCGATAGAACTCTCCATTTGCCTCTTCAATCTCGCGGATAACCGTCGGACACCTACAGAAAAGTTTCTCTTTTGTGTTGAGCTGTTGGTGAATTTCGATCCCAGCAACCAGCCCAAGTGCCTCATAATTAAGGTTCATGTCGGCGACCTCCGCCTGATCTCACCGGCAAGGTTTTCTCTCATCAGTCGTCGTGCATCATCTCCACTGCTACAATTCCCAAGTACCCACATCAGTTTGACCAAAGCAACCTCGGGTAGCATGTCTTCGCCTTCAATTACACCGGCTGCAAGGAGATCTCTTCCGGTGTCATACACCCGATCACATACTCGCCCATGCAGGCACTGTGAGGTCATCACAAACAAAGTTCCTGCATCTGACATCTTCTTGATACGGTCAATCATGTCGGTTCCCGTATGTCCAAGACCAGTTCCCGCAAGAACAATTCCCTTATATCCCTCCCATGCGGAAAGGACCTCTGGTTTCATCCCCGGATAGTACCATACAAGCGCACATCGCTCCTCCAGATGCTCGCTGATTACAAGGTCATGTGTTCCGCGTTGGACGGCATGAGGACTGATAGTTATTTTGAGTTCTGGGTACTGCACCGAACCTATAATCTCATCACCAATGGTCTCGAAGGCATCCCGTCGTGAGGTATGCATCTTCCTTACTCGCGTTCCCCGGTGGATAAGACATGTATCATCACTCGTGGTTCCATGCATCACCACCACGACCTCGCCAAGGTCTGATAAGGCTGTTTTTGCCGCACACATTCCGTTCATTACATTATCACTACTGGGACGATCGGCGGATCGCTGGGATCCGACAAAGACAACGGGAACTGGTGTTCGAAGCATGAAGCTCATGGCAGCAGCACTATATGCCATGGTATCGGTCCCATGGGTGACGAGGATTCCTTGTGCACCAGCCTTTATTTCATCATAGATGGCGCGAGCAAGCTGCTGCCAAATGGCAGGAGTCATATTTTCTGAGAGTATATTGCAGAGCTGAACTGCCCTGAACTGGGCCAGGGATGCAAGACCGGGAATGGCATTGAGGATATCAGTCGCCCTGAATTGACTCGTTACAGCGCCTGTTCGGTAGTCAATCTTGCTTGCTATAGTTCCTCCAGTTGAAATAATAGAAATATGAGGGAGTGAACTGTCCTGAATGATCTCTTCAGATGGGTTGTCTCCCATTTCAGAGATACCAATTCGTGTGAGGTTCTCTTCAGGGATACCAATGTTATATCCTGAGGTAAGTTTTACGGTTGCCATCCCATTTCGTGAGGCAATATAGGTACCTTCGCAGGAACAGCCCTGCATGGTACATCTGACACGATCTCCTGTCGTAAGTGTGGTACTCATATGTTTGCAATTCTCCGTGCTTGTGTGAGTAGTTTGTCCAATGACGCCGATATTTGTCGTTTCTTCTCTGATACAAAATTCGTATCCTTTTCGAGTTCCTTTTGTCGCTCAGCAAGAGCGGTTTGAACGGATTGGGGAGCAGGCCCTCCTGGCAATTTTCTGACTGAAAGTGAAGTCGTCACAGCAAGGGCATGTTGTACCTTCTCTGGAGTGATGCCAAGGGATGAGAGGGTTCTTCCATAAAATTCTTCTGCGGCCTTATCAAGGGTTGGAAGATCAAGAGAGCCATCTCTGACAGCTTTTCCGACGATGTGGTGGGCAGTTCTGAACGGAATATCAAAGTCTCGGACCAGCATATCTGCAAGTTCTGTTGTGGTTGTTCCACCTCTTCCTGCTTCTTGAGCCATGCGCTCACGATGGAATTGTGCTGTTTTGATCATGCCGCACAGCACGTCGATATCCCGTCTCACCTCTGTTATCCCACGCCAAAGATGCGGGTTAAGATCCTGCAGGTCTCGGTTGTATGCCATGGGAAGCCCTTTTACAATGGTGATCGCGGAGACAAACGCTCCAAGTAATGTTCCAACTCGTGATCGAAGGATTTCAGCCACATCGGGGTTCTTTTTTTGAGGCATGATCGAACTGGTTGAACAGTACTGATCATCGAGAGTTACAAATTGAACAAATGAGGAACTCCATATGATGAGTTCCTCGCAGAAACGTGAAATGTTGGCCAAAAGGAGGGTATCACACGCAAGGGTCTCTGCTGCAAAGTCACGTGATGCGACCGCATCCATCGAATTGATAAGGATTTTATCGCATCCCAAAAGTTCAGCGGTGTATGCACGATCAAGAGGATATCCGGTCGATGCGAGCGCTGCAGATCCAAGGGGAGAACAATTGACCCGGTTGAACGCATCACAGAGCCGGTCATAATCCCGGGAAAACATCTGTTCATATGCGAGCAGATGGTGTGCGAGAGTCACTGGTTGTGCGTGCTGAAGATGTGTAAAACCAGGCATGATGGTGTGTACGTGTTCCTCTGCAACGGTGAGCAGAACGGTTCGAAGTCGAATCAATGCCTCAAGTTGTTCAAGGATGATGTCCCGTGTTCTGATACGAAGGCAGGTTGCCACCTCGTCATTTCGCGACCGGCCAATATGAAGCCTGCCTCCTACATCTCCACCGGTTCTGTTTGTAAGGACAGTTTCAATCCCTGCATGGATATCTTCATACGACGGATCAAAAGCCTCTGCAGGTACACCCAACTCGTACATGGTGAGCAGTTCTTTCATCAGGGGTTGTGCATGTTCTTCATGTACGATCTGCTGCTTGGTCAGCATTATCAGGTGCGCCATATCAACCAGAACATCAGAAGACGCAATATGTTTATCAGCCTCCATGGAAGAGAGAAGTGATTCAATATCACCAGTTCTCTCACCTCCGAGTCGTGCCTTCCTGACGACATCTCTGGTCATATTCCCTATTACTTTCTCGAGAGGATCCATTAATCTACACTGACAGGGTGTGTGATGTGGGTAGTATGTGAGTGAAACTCAGGTGATATAATATTAGTACAAAGCGACAAAAAGCGAATCAAAAAATATCCTTTTTCACCATCATATCATACAAAAAGGATATTTTATGAAGTTTAACCTCCCAATACGTACGATTGGTGAGTTATCGTGAAACAAGTATGGCCTTTTATTGCTCTTTTTTTTGTTATAGGGCTGGTTTTCCTTTGTGGATGTACCAATCAATCACCCTCGACTCCAGTCCAAAAGGTGACCGAAGGTGAAAAGACGATTGTGAATATTGGGTATCAGCCAAGTACCCATCAGATGGCATTCATGACTGCCTACAGTAAGGGCATGTATAACGAGACACTTGCGCCTCTTGGAATTAAAGAAGTCAAGGCATTTAGTTTCCCAACAGGTGCCCCGGAGATGCAGGCAATGCTTGCAGGAGATCTTGATTTTGCCTATGTTGGTGCGGCTCCGTTTGTCACAGCCGTAGCAAGTGGTCTTGATGGCAAGATTATCGCAGCAGCCCAGACGCAAGGTTCATCCGTTGTTCTTCGAACTGGACTAAACTATACCGCTCCGGCTGATCTGAAAGGGCTGACAATTGCAACCTTCCCTGCTGGAACCATTCAGGATACCATTCTGCGGACCTGGCTGAAGGAGCAGGGCCTTGATCCGGAAAAAGATGTAAAGATTGTGGCCATGGGACCGGGAGATGCAACCACTGCTATTATGGCAGGAAAAGTGGATGCGGTATTCCTCCCAGCGCCATCCCCCACCACGATTGAAGAGGCTGGAGCAGGAAAGATCATCATTCAATCTGGTGAAATGTCATCAAACCACGTCTGTTGTGTCCTTGTCGCAAGTGGTAAGATGATTCGCGAGCATCCCGATATTGTCGCTGAGGTCCTCAAAGTCCATGAAAAAGCAACAGTTTATAACAAAGAGAACTGGGGAGAAGCGGCAAAGTATATGGAGCAGATGACTGCCATGAACAGTTCAGTCATCTTAAAGTCCCTAAATGAATGGGATGGCAATTGGGTATCTGATCCGCATATTATCCTTGAATCAGTAACGAATTATGCAAAAGATCAGGCTGCACTTGGATATATTACCGCCAATCTGACTGCTGATGATCTCATTGATACCAGTTTCTGGGATAAGATGCAGAGATAATCCCATAGTTTTTCTTTTTTCAGGGAGAATCTCTATACATGAGTTCTGTGTCAACGTATAGACACAAGCAAGTGAGAATGAAGCAATGAACGGAAATCTTCCGGGGTCTCGCTCCCCTGGGTACATAGTTGTCTCAATATCGGTTCTTTTGGTGCTTTGGCAGGTAATTGCAGATGTGGTAGTCAAAAATCACTTTATATTGCCATCTTTTACAGATGTGGTTATTGCATTGTATGATCTGCTCTTTACTGGCACGCTCCCGATGGATTTTGCCGTAAGCCTTGTTCATTTCTTTATTGGTCTAGGTTTATCACTCTGTATCGGCGTTCCATGTGGCATATGTATCGGTTGGTTTGCGGGCATTAACCGACTCCTTGATCCGATCATTGAGATCATACGCCCGATCCCTCCCCTTGCGTGGATTCCCTTTGCGATCGTCTGGTTTGGCCTGACCGATCTTGCAGCAGGATTTGTCATTTTTATTGGAGGTGTCTTTCCAGTTCTTATCAATACGTACGAGGGTTTTCGGAATATTCCTCGTATCTTTGTTGAGGCTGGTAAAATGCTCGGGTGCACGAGCAACGCTGCTCTCATACGATACATAGCCCTTCCTGCAGCTTTACCTCACCTGGCAGCAGGGTTTCGTGTTGCAAGTGGTGTTGCATGGATGTGTCTTGTTGCAGCGGAGATGTTTGGGGTATCCACCTTTGGTCTTGGTCAAAAGATCTGGTGGTACTACAATCTTCACCAGATGGACAAGGTCATGGTCTACATGTTGATTCTTGGGTTTGTTGGCCTCTTTATTGATTATCTCTTTAGGTATGGAATGAACAGGACGCTTCTGAAATGGCGGCAGGGTGAGGTGAACTAACCATGGGGAGGGTAGAGATCTCACATCTCTCGCGTGCATTTGTTAAAGAGGATGGTGACAAGGTTGTTGCACTCTCTGATATTAATCTCTCCATAGGAGACGACGAATTTGTCTCGTTTGTCGGGCCGTCAGGTTGCGGGAAGACAACGTTATTGCGTATCATTGCCGGCCTTGACAAGGCCACTTCGGGCGAAGTGCGTGTTGATGGATCGCTTATCACCGGACCGGGACAAAAAGTCGGGATGGTATTTCAGGAGTATTCATTATTTCCCTGGAGATCTGTTCTTTCAAATGTCGCATTTGGTCTTGAGATGCGGGGAATGCCAAAAGAAGAGCGTCATGAAATTGCAAGAAAATTTATCGCTCTTGTTGGGCTCTCACAGTTTGAGCAGAGTTTTCCGTATGAACTTTCTGGAGGGATGAGACAACGTGTTGCGATCGCACGTGCTCTTGCAACCGATCCCGATCTCCTCCTCATGGATGAGCCGTTTGGAGCCCTTGATGCACAGACACGAAATCATATGCAATGCGAGCTGCTTGACATCTGGGAGACAAAGAAGAAGACTATTTTATTTGTAACCCACAGTTGTGATGAGGCAGTATTTCTTTCAGATCGTGTGGTTGTTCTCTCTTCACGGCCTGGAAGAATTCATGAGATAGTCCCGATCCCTATATCGCGCCCACGTGACAGAACAAATAAAGAGTTTATTGATCTCAGGCGTTCTCTTCTTGATATGATTGAAGAAGAACGAGATGAAGAAAAGATTAAGTGTAAATCCGGCTATTTATAAAAGCACATATCAATAGAGGAGTTCGGGTTCATGGTCAGAAAACCAAACAGCATGTACAGAAACCTTGCAAAGAAGGCCTATACTCGCAAGGAATATATGGGAGGTATCCCTGGTGTTAAAGTTGTTCACTTTGATATGGGGAATTTAAACAGTGATTTTCCCATGGAAGTGTCCCTGGTTGTTGATGAGAGTTGTCAGATTCGTCATTCCGCTCTCGAAGCAGCCCGTATGAGCATTAACAGGAAATTGAACAAGGATCTTGGGCGTATGAACTACCATCTCAAATTACGGACGTATCCGCACCATGTTCTTCGTGAAAATAAACAGGCAACCGGTGCAGGTGCTGACCGTGTGTCCCAAGGAATGCGTCTTGCTTTTGGCAAAGCAGTTGGGACAGCAGCCAGGGTTCAGGAGAATCAAAAGGTTTTTTCCGTATATTCTAACCCTGCAAGTCTGGAAAAAGTCAAGGATGCCCTTCGTCATGGTGGCCACAAGCTTCCGTCTCCGACTCATCTCGTCATTGAGATGAAACAGGAATCCTGAAAAATTTCTTTTTACTCCTTTTTACCGTTGTTAGATCAATTCTATACCTCCTATCATACACATATGTATGGTATGACAAAATTCAGCGATCCTGGCCTTCTCCTTCGCATCTCTGACGCAACTGAACAAGCAGTGAGGAATGCAGAAATATATCTTCCCGATGATGTGAAGCAACGACTTTTTGATGCGCTCAATAAAGAATCAGTTCCTGTAGCCAGGCAGGAACTTGCGAATATTCTTGAAAACATTCGGCTTGCAGAAGAACGAAAGACTCCTCTTTGCCAGGATACAGGAATTCCAGTCGTATATGTTACCATCCCGTCTTGGATGGGGTGGACTTCTGAAATGGAGCAGGCCATCATGACGGGAATATCCCGTGCAACCACGCATGTCCCCCTACGCCCAAATCTTGTTGATCCGCTGACCCGTGAAAATACGCGCACGAATACAGGCCTTTCGATGCCTCCAGTCCACGTGAAAACAGGGGATCGGTTTTTGATTACCATCCTGCCAAAAGGTGCAGGATCTGAGAATGTTTCCAGGATTCAGATGATGAACCCATCTGAAAAGGATAGCATCCCACGGTTTGTGGTTGAGACGATGCTCAATGCAGCAGGGCGCCCCTGTCCTCCGGTCATATTGGGGGTAGGCATTGGAGGAACCTTTGATGGTGCGGCTTGTTTAGCAAAAGAAGCATTATTAGAGCCAGTCGATTCGATGACCGTATATGAGCAGGAGATCTGTGATCAGGTGAACCGGCTCTCGATCGGTCCGATGGGTTTAGGCGGAGATACGACGTGTCTTGCCGTGAAAGTAAAAACTGCAGGGTGCCATACTGCATCCTTGCCGGTAGCGGTCAATATCCAGTGCTGGGCAGCAAGGCGGGCTACGGTGGAGGTACCCCTATGATCGGTCTTACAACCCCTCTTGGCGATGAAGTATTGGATCTTCGTGCGGGTGAGATGGTTACGTTGTCAGGAATCGTCTATACCGCACGTGATGAGGCTCATCTGATGATCATGGAGAAAGGATTTCCTTTTGATCCAAAAGGTGCTGTATTATACCACTGTGGTCCTGTCATTTCTGAAAATAGAATCATTGTAGCTGGCCCAACTACATCGGCACGGATGAACCGTCTTACTGGATTTATGCTTGATGCTGGAATCAGAGGAATCATTGGGAAAGGTGGGATGTCAAAGGAGGTACGGGATCAACTAAAAGGGAGAGGGGTTTATTTTGCCTTTACCGGCGGTTGCGCAAATCTTGCTGCAGTCTGCATGAAACTTATTGATGTTCAGTATCCAGAACTTGGTATGGCTGAAGCGGTGTGGGTGATTGAACTTGATAGGCTCCCGCTTACTGTTGCGATTGATGCGCATGGCAACGACCTTTTTGATGTGGTTGAGCGTCATGCACATGAAGTATTTCAGGATATGTACCCAACCAGTACCTCCGGATTATGAGACTTGAGATCGACGAGTCCCGGTGCAAAGGCTGTAACCTCTGTACCATGGTCTGTCCGTATAGGATTTACAGACCGGGGAGTCGTCCAAACCGCAGAGGGATATACGTTCCAGAACTGGATCGGCCAGAACGCTGCCCAAATTGCAGGCTTCAGGGATTGTACGGACGGCGTTTGTGCGGTGTCTGTGCATTAATCTGTCCGGATCAGGCAGTACGATGGGTTCCGGAAAAACCCTTTGAACCGATGAAGGTGGTGATTGAGTATTAGCAGGATTGCATTTATGCAAGGAAATATTGCCAGTGCTGAAGGAGCGCTTGCTGCAGGGTGCACATTCTTTGCAGGATATCCAATCACCCCATCGACTGAAGTTGCTGAGCATATGGCAAGTCGGATGCCAAAGATCAAAGGGACCTGCTTTATCCAGATGGAGGACGAGATTGCCTCGATGGCAGCAATTATCGGAGCTGCATGGACGGGAGCTCGGTCAATGACAGCAACATCAGGGCCTGGTTTCTCTTTAATGATGGAGAATATTGGATATGCCGTTATGACAGAGACCCCTTGTGTAGTAGTGAATATTCAGCGTGGGGGTCCGTCTACAGGTCAGCCAACAATGGCGGCCCAGGGTGATATGATGCAGGTCAGGTTTGGCTCTCATGGTGACTATAGTGTTATTGCTCTGAGTCCCTCGAGTGTCCAAGAATGCTTTGATCTGACTGCTAAAGCATTTAATCTTGCGGATCGGTTCAGATCACCAGTATTTTTGATGGCTGATGAGGTGGTCGGTCATATGCGTGAGAAGATCGAGATCCCGGATCACGTAGAGATTATCCGTCCAAAGCCACTTGTCGATGGTGTCCTCCCCTTTGCCCCAGGGCGAGATAAAATCCCGGGTTTTGCTCCCTTTGGTTCTGGAAGGCATATTCCTGTGACCGGCCTTACGCATGACGAACGGGGATATCCAGACACCACCAATCCGGCACGGCATGATGCCTTGGTGAGACGATTGGTTGCAAAGATCGAAGATGCACGGCATGAGATCGCTGATTACACCATCGTCAACGAAGATGCGTCGTACATCTATGTCTGTTATGGTGCGCCTGTCAGATCAGTTCGGGAGGTTGTAGAACGGCAAAAGATTCCGGATACAGGGTATCTTCAGCTTCGCATTGTTTGGCCTTTCCCAGAAGATCTCCTGAACAGATTCCATAATGTGCGGGCGTTCATTGTTCCTGAGATGAATCTTGGGATGATAGCACGGGAGATCGAGCGTCATGTCAAAGTTCCCGTTCTTTCTGTGAGCAAACTTGGGGGAGATCTGCATACCCCTGAAGATTTGGTCCAGGCAGTGAGAATGGCGGAGGAACGTTCATGAAAGAAGACTGGCTGAGAGATGATCGTCTCCCCCACATCTACTGCGCAGGGTGTGGTAATGGAACCGTTATGAACTGTGTTCTCGAAGCAGTCGGGATGACCGGGTGGGATCAGAACAAAACGGTATTTCTATCTGGGATAGGATGTTCTTCACGTGCTCCAGGCTATATCTATGCAGACTCTCTCCATACGACGCACGGTCGTGCAATTGCATTCGCAACTGGGGTCAAATTGGCCGATCCTTCTCTGCATGTCGTGGTATTTACCGGAGATGGAGATCTCGCAGCCATTGGAGGGAACCATTTCATTCATGCCTGTCGGAGAAATATTGACATTACCGTTGTTTGCATGAATAACCACATTTATGGTATGACGGGGGGACAAGGAAGTCCGACTACGCCGCTTGGAAAGACTTCCACGACCACTCCCTATGGAGCAGAGGAAGTACCCTTTGATCTCGCTGAACTCGCGGTTGCAGCCGGTGCGAATTATGTTGCACGATGGACCTCGTTTCACGTGAAACAGCTGACAGATGCGGTCTACACAGGTCTCATTACACCTGGTTTTTCGCTGATTGAAGTGCGATGCCAATGTCCTACGTCGTACGGGAGACGTAATAAATATCGCGAACCGGTCGATTATGTGCAGTATCTCAAAACCCACGCAATTTTAAAAGAAAAATGGGAGCGGACATCTTCAGCGGGAGAGGAACTGCCCGTTGATTCATTCCTGGTTGGGGAGTTTGTACGCCGGCACCGGCCGATCATGGGGGCGTCTCATGAGGCATGAGGTGAGATTCTCTGGATTTGGTGGGCAAGGAATTATTCTCTCTGCGGTGATACTTGGGCGTGCGGCAGCATTGTATGATGAGAAGTATGTGGTCCAAACACAGGTATATGGACCGGAGGCGAGGGGTGGAGCATCCATGAGTGCGGTTATTATCGATGATGAACCAATTCTCTACCCCAAAGTTCGCGATCCAGATATCTATGTTATCATGAGTCAGCAGGGCTTTGAAAAATATGGGAGGAATCCACACCCAGATGCAATCATGCTCCTTGATTCAGGGCTTGTCCATGATCGGCCATCGTGCAGATGGGTGAGTATCCCTGCAACGCTTGCAGCAAAAAAGGAACTCGGAAGGGAGATTGTTGCAAACATCATTATGCTTGGAGCATTGACAACTGCCACAACGGTTGTATCAGGCCATGCCCTCGAAAAGGCAATTTTGGACAGTGTTCCAAAAGGAACAGAGCAGCTTAATCTTAAAGCGATGAAACGCGGTCAGGAGCTCGGTCAGGAGGGCTCTCTCTCATGAAACTGAAAGAGTACGAAGCAAAAGAGATATTTGAAAACGCTGGCATTCCCATTCCCCGCGGAATCGTAGTAAAGAAAGGAGATGACTTTCTGGTCAGTCCAGATATTGAGGAAGCAGTAGTAAAAGCACAGGTTGAGGTGGCTGGAAGGGGAAAAGCGGGTGGTATTCTCGTAGCAGATTATTCTAGAATTCCAGAAACGGCACAAAAACTCTTTCAGACAACTATTGCCGGCATGCCAGTAGAAGAGGTACTCATCGAGGAGCGATTACAAATTGAGCATGAGTACTATCTTTCAATTACGATAGACCGCTCTAAAAAAGCGCCAGTTATCCTTTTTACCTCTGAAGGAGGGGTTGAGATAGAAGAGGTTGCTCGAACAAATCCGAAGGCTATTCGCAAAGCGACAGTGTATCCTCTTCTTTCAACGGTTCCTGGCTATACCCTACGGTATTTGCTCAATGGTGCGCCAAAAGAGATCGGAACGATCATCCAGAAACTTTACTCGGTTTTCATTGCGGAAGATGCATTGCTTGCCGAGATCAATCCTCTTGTTATGACCCCCTGCGGGTTTGTTGCAGCAGATGCAAAGATCATTCTTGACGATAATGCGTTGGCTCGACATGGGATTGCACAGAGTCGAGATCTATCCGAGCGTGAGCGCAAGGCGGCATCGTATGGATTTTCGCTTGTAGAGCTTTCTGGCAACATTGGGGTCATCGGAAATGGGGCAGGGCTTACCATGGCAACGGTCGATCTGATCAATCTGATGGGTGGTAAACCTGCAAATTTCCTTGATGTTGGTGGTGGGGCCGATCGTGTGAGGGTTGCCCATGCAGTTCGTCTCTTGGGTTCGATGCCTGGGGTATCAGTCATCATCGTCAACCTCCTTGGAGGGATAACCCGTTGTGACGAGGTTGCAGCAGGGATCATTGAAGCAGGGGTGAGCCAGCAGATCATTGTCAGACTTGCAGGGACGAATGAAGCTGAAGGAAAAACACTCCTGTCTTCAAAAGGATATCAAATGCTGGATACGATGGAAGATGCGGTAGCAGCTGCAGTGGAGGCGGCATCATGATTTATGCCGATAAAGACACCCGTGTCATTGTCTGTGGTGCTACTGGGAATCAGGGTTCCTTTCATATCAATCGGATGAACCAGTATGCCCGCTCTGTTGGCGGAAAAGGAGTTGTGGCAGGGGTTACTCCTGGAAAAGGGGGGCAGGTAG
>ENA-UOYA01001970-UOYA01001970.1-activated-sludge-metagenome-genome-assembly--contig:-NODE-1970-length-20596-cov-5.968405_pt1 | contig 20596 bp, 20 predicted proteins | sample MGYA00238163_ERZ764804 | MGnify/ENA primary metagenome ERZ764804 (study PRJEB28919, sample SAMN05720223) | activated sludge metagenome | isolation source: Anaerobic digester | place: Hong Kong... | reverse complement strand
GTGATATCTTCTCTTTTTGTCTCAAAAAGTCCTACAATAACTTTACACTAACCAATCTGCTAATGAATATACTCCCAAAACAATCAGCATCTTATTCTTTCCGCTCGTCACAAGTCCCTTGACAAGAATCTTGCGCGGTATTATCCTCTAAAAACTTCAAGTCATGTTGTTCCACCTTGCCGTCCGGGCGCACAATTTCCAAGCTGTAATTATTCACTAAAGCCGCTACCGTACCGACAACACCCAGCACAGCCAGAAGCGGGCTCAGGAAAATACCGCCTACCCCAATAGCCCCTACAGTGGCCGGAATCTCGACCACCACATTATCACCTTTTTTTAATCTTACCTTGGTCACATTACCCTTTTTAATAATATCCTTAATGTAATCCACTAATTGCCGGCCTTTTTCATCAAGCTTATCATCCCACTTTTTGTTTGGGCCCTCCAAATCAATCAAAGCCTGAACAACATCACCCCCGGCCTGATCCAGGGCATCCTTTGCTTCCTTATATGTCACCCCTAACCGATCCCTGAGTAAATCAATTTTTTCCAGTTCATCCATTCTAAACCCTCCCATTCTCTTCTTTTGTTTAATATTATTAACCACTTTTCCTCTCTACTACATACTATTTATTATTACCGTTTAAGCGGATCTGAGCCAGCGTAAGCTCCTTTAAAACAGGGCGCGCTTTTAAGGGCCGTTCCAACTGAAAAAGCAAGTACTTTTCCAACGCTTCATCGAGGATACGCAGCCCACCGTCACTGACCTTCAGCCGCTTTAACTTGCTTAAATCCAGCCGTTTCATCTGGTCCCAGGCTTTGAGAGCCTCTAAGGTTAAGTATACCACCTCGCCCTGCCGACAGGAAGCACACAACATTCCGCCTTTCGCCGGTGAAAAAACCACTCCTTCCTCTGGGCTTAATGCCCGGCCGCAAGAAACACAAGATTCCAAGTCCGGCATATAACCCAGCTGACTAAGCAGCTTAATCTCCAGCGCGCGCATGGAAAGCTCATGATACTCCAGGGCCAGAAGGTGAAAACCGGCCAGCGCCAGAGCAAATAATCCGGTATCTTTTTCTCCCTCGGGAATAAACGCATCCAACAATTCACCCCAGTAACAGGCGGCACTCATGGCGGTCATATTCTCCTGCCTCACGGTAAAGGCTTCCAGACACTGGCTTTGCGTCACAATATCCAGATTACGTCCTTCAAACAAGAGCATCTCATTGTAGGTAAAAAGCTGTACTCCGCCGCGTAAACTGCTGTTGCTTTTTCTGACTCCTTTGGCGATGGCGTTTACTTTCCCCCTTCTCTGGGTCAGCAAGGTTAAGAGACTATCCGTCTCCGCATACTTTCGGCTTCTTAAAACCAATGCCTTCGTCCGATAAAGGCCCATTCCCTCTTTCTCCAATCCTCGGTATAGTCTAGCCCAGGTCTCCTCTGTTGTCCTTTTGCATTAATAATTTAAATCTCCGTAATTTATCTGCATTAACTTCCCGAAAAATCAGATATGCACCAATATTCCCGGTCGCTAAAAAATAATCCCAAAAAACCTTGCTCTGTTGCATCGTCAATACTATCCTTTCGTCATTATTTGCTTCAATGTTCTTTTCTGCTTTTTATTCTTACACCCCCTCTTGCGCTCATACTGGTTTTTTATTTCCATAACTAATTATAATCTAAATTGGCAAAAGAAACAAATTCCTGCACGATCTGCACGCCACTGCTCGTTCCGAGCCGGCTGGCGCCTGCCAGCAAAAGCTTTTCGGCCTGTTCCCAGGTCCTGATGCCGCCCGAGGCTTTGACCCGGGCGCGACCCCCGGTAATCTCCGCCAGCAGGCGTACATCTTCCACCGTTGCCCCGCCCCCGTTAAAACCGGTGGAAGTCTTGACAAAATCTGCGCCCGCCTGCACCGCAATCGTACAGGCCATCTTTTTCTCCTCTGCGGTTAACAGCCCGGTTTCAATGATCACCTTGACCATCTTCCGTTCGCAAAAAGCACGGGCCACTTTGACCACTTGCTGCAGATCCGCCAAGACTTCGTCATATCGCTGCTCTTTCAACGCACCAAGCTGCATGACCACATCTACCTCGGCCGCCCCGTCACGGAAAGCTTTTTCCGCTTCATAAGCTTTCACCATACTCGCATTTGCCCCTAAAGGGAATCCTATCACCGTCGCCACGGCCACCGCAGTATTGCGCAACTGTTCAACACAGAAAGGAACATAAAAAGGCAGTACACAAACTGCCTTAAACCCATATTCGATTGCCTCCCGGCATAAGCGGCGATAATCTTCCTCCGTCGCCACCGGTTTGAGTAAAGTATGATCGATACTCTGCACAAGTTCCTGCAGTGTATACATAGAAAGACCTCCCCCATCCTTTTTTGCGTTTCCGCAAGCCAAAGAACAAAAGATGGCGATATTTATTCAGACACGCTGGAATATTAGAGAAGATACATAATCAACAGGGTAGCCAGCGTGGAATAGATCAGTAACCCGGTAATGTCAATGGTCGTGGAAATAAACGGCGCAGAAGCCACGGCCGGATCAATCCCCAGTTTGCGGAAGGTAAGCGGCACAAAAGCGCCCATTGCAGCAGCCGTGAGCATGTTCCCGGCCATTGCCAGCCCAACCACTACCCCCAGCATCGGCTTGTTCTGCCACCAGGAAGCAATGCAGCCTACAAAAACGCCTAAGACCAGTCCGATCATTAAACCGACTAAGGCTTCACGACACACAATCTTCCAGGCATTATCCCCTTTGATCTGTCCCGTGGCGATCCCTCTAACCGTAACAGTAGAGGATTGAGTGCCCACGTTGCCCCCCATCCCAGTTAAAAGCGGAATGAAAAAGGCCAGCGCCACAACGGCGTCAATCTGCTCGGAAAAGCCGCTCAAAATCCGTCCGGAAACCAGTCCGCCAAACATGGTGACCAGGAGCCATGGTAACCGGGCTTTTAAGGAGGTGACAATTCTCCAGACGGAGGTATCCTCCTCATCCTCTTCTTCACCGGGGGCACCGGCTAAACGGAAAATATCCTCGGTCACTTCTTCATGGATAACGTCAATAACATCATCAACCGTGACAATGCCTAACAGCTTGCTGTCCTGGTCAATGACCGGAACGGCAAGAAAATCGTACTTGGAAACGATCCGGGCAACCTCTTCCTGGTCCATATCGACCGGGACGCTAACCACCTTCCGGTGCATTATTTCTTTGATCAGTGTTTTCGGCGAGGCAATAATTAATTCACGCAAGGAAATAACCCCGACCAACTGATTCCGCTCGTTCACCACAAAAACATAATAAATTGTTTCCGCATCGGGAGCAATTTCCCGCAAGGTATCAATCGCCTGCTCCGCAGTAAAAAACTCTTTTATAGCTACATACTCTGTGGTCATGAGCCCGCCGGCCGTATCAGCGGGATAAGTAAGCAACTCCTTTACTTCCTGACGGTCTTCCTTCTCAAACAGATTTAAATATTGCGTCTGTTCATGATCAGAAAGGTCTCCTAACAAGTCTGCGGCATTGTCGAACGGCATCTCTTCCAGGATTTCCGAAGCCTTTTCCTTATTTAAATTTCCCAGTAATCTGAGCCCTAATTCCGTCTCAACTTCATTCAGCACCAACGCAGCCTTTTCATCATCCAACAGAGACAAGAGCCACTGCTGGGTCTCCTCTTCCGTTATTTCTTCAAGTAATTCCGCAATATCGGCTGCCTGAAGCTGAGCAAAAAATTCCGCCGTCTTTTCCGCATCCTTCTCGGCAATATATCCTTCAAGTTCTGTCAGAAGAAATTTCTTTTCCTCAGTCATTCCGCTTCCTCCTTTTTCCCGAAGCAGAATGAAGGAAAAGAACAAATGACAGAACATTAATTAATTCTTCCTCATGCTACTTCGGTTTATTATTCTGTTTTTCTAAGCTAAACAAGCATCGACAAGGGGGGTACGAATCCACAAATCTCACCTCTTTCATGATCTTGATTATTTCTGCTAAATTACACAATATCAACTTGCTGATATAATTGTCAAGAAAAAAATAACCAGGATTCAGCCTGGGATAACAGGCAAAAAAATTGTCTTAGGAGCTTCCACTTCCTAAGACAATTCATCCATGAATTCTTTGAGCTACGCTCTATAGCTTTAAATGATTGATGATTACACTGAGCCCGTCTTTGATTTTTCCATCTAACCAGTTTAAAGCAAAATTGCTTGCGACAAGGCTATTTTTAGTCTGGGTAATTGTGTTACTAAAATTACTCGTAATCCCTTTAAGAAAACTAATGCTATTATTACTTATGGAAACAGTATTTTTAGAGCTATTAGGTTTAGTAAGCACAGTAGTATTATTCAAACCCGAAAGTTTGACCGGTGTTAGCAAATCAAACAGACTGTTACTGCCAATATTAAAAATATCCCCTCCGCTCAGATTACTTCCGTTTGTACTATTGATTAGGCCATTCTTCGTTTTCGGCATAGTCACGGTTAAATTTTCACTCAGCTTGGAAGGATTGCCTTTGGCATCAAGGGCAAGCACGGAAATATTATAGGTTTTTTCGGGAATCAACAACCCAATGGTGTAATCATTCCCTTTAACCTTTGTTCCAATTAACTTACCGTTGACAAAAACTTGATAATCAAGATTTGTTTCAGGCGTTTTTCCCAATATTCGATCTTTGAGCGCCCCAAGGGTAGAAACCTGGTCATCCAGTGAATTGCTCCACCCGATTTTGAGAGTATTGCCTTTCAGCTCCAGCACTTTTAAATCTGTGGGTATGGTCGGGCCGACGGTATCCTCTTCCACAATCTGTACTGACTTTCCATTACTGTAGTCAGAATAATTATCACCCTTAAAGGCGCGTATTGTATAGGTCACTGTCTTATTTTTATTGCGATCCCACTTATAATACTTATCGTAGGCTTCATAACCATATTCACCATCCAGCACCGTTCTAGCTTCCCGTTCTGATACTATTTGACAGATGCTATTATTCCGATAAATAATGAAGCCGTCAATCTTATCATCAGCGTACCCATTATCCACTTGCCAGAATAACTTCGTCCCGGCAATACTGCCGGTAATAGGAAGCTCTCTCAGAGTATAAATGGCTTTTTTTAGTTGCGGGGTGGATAGCGATGCTGCGAAAACCGTAAGGGGCATCCAAAATGAAGTCAAAAACAGCAGTACAAGTGTTACCGCAAAATTCCGACAATAATTTCTGTCCTTTTGCACATTATCTCTTCTTGGTATTACTACAAAACCTTTCATTTAACACAACCTTCCATTTACTACAATAAACCTTCAAAGCTATCTCAAAATTTAATTTTGTTCAATAGCTGATCAACACCTAAACTACTCTTTAAGGAATTCAGACCAGCTAAAGCGTTCTTTATGGTTTTTCCTCGGAATAGTTTATCGGTAGTTCCTTTTAATGAGAAATTATTCAGGCTATTATGTAGCTTAGTGCCTAAACTCAACAGGCCACCACCCAAACCAGCACTAGTAACCCCTTTAACCGACGTGGTATCATTTAAGGTAACTACCGAGAGATTCTGGCTTAGGCCGGATTTGTTTTTTCTTGAATCAATGGCATATACAGATAAATTATATTGAGTACCAGGCGTAAGGCCTCCGACGGTTTTTATATTCATCTTAGTTAGATCTTTTAATTCTACCCCATTCACCAGTAGCCCGTAATTAACATTGTCCTCCGGTTTTTTCCCAAACAAAAGTGACCAAGCGCCAATAGAAGCAAATTGATCATCAGAAGACTTATTCCATTTAATAATCACCGAAGTGGGTTTTATGTTAAGTATTGTTAGATTTGTTGGTATTGTTGGCGCGACATTATCCACTTTGCTCCTTAATTTAACCGTCAGGGCATTGCTATATTCTGATAAATAACTGCCTTTATATGAACGGACTTGATAAGTATAGTCTCCGACCGGTAAATTGGGGACCGAATCCCTTACCCCGAAACCCTGTTCCCCACTTACTTCTGTTTTTGCCTTCTTTGTAGAGATTGTTTGAATTAACTTTCCATTTTGATAAATCTTAAATCCATCCACATCTTTATCGTCTACCTGCCAGAACAATTGAATGAAATCAGTTTTAATGCCTCTGCTGCTCGTTATTTCGACCGGAAATGCTTTTTTCAGTACCGGGGCTGGTGGTTTTTCTACTGCCCATGCGGTTAAAGGAATGTTCAACATAGTAATCGTCAGCAGAGTCAGCACAGCAAGTGCTTTTTTAAACATTTTACTTATCATCTGGATAACCTCCTTTATAAGAAATTCATACATCATCTATTATAATATATTTTGAATGTTTTATCTGTTTATAAAATTATCTGTTAATTTTATTCTATATTAATTCTGCCTGTTTTCATAACAGTATTCTTCACCTTTCTTCGCGGAAATATGGTAAGCCGAGTGCCTTCGGCGGGGAATTTTCCTTTGATTTGCGCAAAGACACGGCCACCAGGACAATAATCGTCACCAAATAAGGCAGCATATCAAGAAAATATTGCGAAACAGGGAACCCCTTCCCCTGGATGCGAAAACCGATTATATCCAAACCGCCAAACAAGTAGGATCCAAGTAAAGCCCGGTAAGGATTCCAGATTGAAAAAATCACCAGAGCAACCGCAATCCAGCCGCGTCCAGCCGTAACATTTTCCTGCCAGGCCGGAATATAGACGAGGGAAAGATAAGCGCCGCCCAAACCGCAGAGAGCTCCGCCCAGTAAAGTATGCCCATATTTATAAAGGGAAACATTAATACTGGCCGCATCGGCAGCGGCCGGGTTTTCCCCAACAGCCCGTAAGTTTAAGCCCATCCGGGTTTTGTAAAAGTATAAACCGGTGAGAATCGTCACCAGATAACCTAAATAAACGAACGGATCCTGCTGAAAAAAGATCTGGCCAAGGTAGGGAATATCCCCTAATAAAGGGATGGAAAAGGGTCTGAAAACGGCCTTAATAGTCTCCGGCACTACTTGCCCGACCATCCGCGATCCTAAAAAGCCCGCGAAGCCGGTTCCAAAAATCGTCAGGGTCAAACCGGTGACGACCTGATTAGCCCGCAAGGTAACGGTTAAGACAGCATATATTAAAGCCCCCAGGGCCCCGACCGCCATAGCTGCCAGTAAAGCAAACCAGGGATTAGCGGTAATTAAACCGACGGCAAAACCACTCACCGCGCCCATCAGCATCATTCCTTCAACGCCCAGGTTTAGATTACCCGCTTTCTCCGTGATTATTTCCCCCAAAGTAGCAAAAAGTAAAGGTGTCCCTGAGACAATAGCTGCCTGTAAAAATAAGACGATGGCCGTAGCCGTAGTCATTTATTCATCTCCTCCTTTACTTCGCCCTGGGGAGCTTTGTCCAGTACAAACCGATACCGGATGAAAAACTCACTGCCGAGAACAAAAAAGAGAATCATGCCCTGCAGCAGTTCTGCCGCGGCCTGCGGGATGCCAAAAGCGGTCTGGATATAGGACCCTCCCTGCACCAGCGCCGCAAACAGGACCGAAACAAGCAGAATCAGGGAAGGCTTCAGGTCAGCCAGCCAGGTAGTGATGATAGCCGTGAAACCAATCCCTTCTGATACTTCAATCGAAAGTGTATTGTTTAAAGCTGAAGCCTGAATCATCCCGGTCAGCCCGCAGAGCGCTCCGCTCAAAAAAACCGCCGACATAATGGTTTTTTTCACATTAATCCCCGCATATAAAGCCGTGTTCTCACTTTCCCCTAAGACCGCAATCTCATATCCCTTTTTCGAATGATTTAAAAATAAGGACGTCAGGAAAACAAGGACCAGGGCAAAAATCCAGCCGATATGCACCCCGAAAACATCAGGAAGGATGGCATTCGTGGTGAAATTCGGCACCTTGGGAAAGCCCATGGCCATCGGATCTTTCCACGGCCCAAACTGGAGGTACATCACCCACTTGAGCGCAATATAATTCATCATCAGCGTGATAATCGTTTCATTGGTCCGCCACTGGGCCCGAAAAAACGCCGGTATTAAGGCCCATAACCCGCCTGCAATCATCGCGGCGATAATCATAATCGTTAAAAGAAAAAAACGGGGCATCTCAGGATAAGTTAAGGCAAAGTAACTGGCCGCAAAAGCACCCATTAAGATTTGCCCTTCACCGCCAATATTCCAAAAGACCATTTTAAAAGCAATGGCAATCCCTAAGGAAGTAATAATCAGAGAAGTGGCCTCGGTAACTACTTCGCGAATCCGGTAAGCGGAACCGAAGGCTCCCTTCAACATCCCCCCGTAAACCTCCAAAGGATTAAGCCTCATGGCCAGGATCAACAAAGCGGCAGTCATTAAAGCTAAAACAATGGCCAGAATGCGAATGCCGGTGCTTTTTGTTTTTGACATTTCGGGTTTCTTTACAATCCTAAGCAAGTTCTGTTTCCTCCGTTTTCCCTTTTCCGCCGGTCATTAATAACCCCAGCTCTTCCTTAGTCGTCTTGTTCGCCTCTAATATTCCGGCAATTTTACCGGCATATAGAACCATAATCCGGTCACATAATTCCAGCAAAACATCCAAATCCTCACCGATAAATAAAATCGCCACACCCTTTTTCTTTTCCTCATTCATTAATTCATATATTTTATAGCTTACATTTATATCTAAACCCCGTACCGGATAGGCAGTAATCAGCACATCAGGCTTTGATGCCAGCTCGCGCCCCACTAAAACCTTCTGAATATTCCCGCCCGAAAGTTGTCTAATCGGGTGATGAATGCCTGGAGTACTGATGTCCAGCTTTTGCACAATCTCCCGCGCCTTGACCTCAACCGGCTTGCGGTTAAGAAGAAAGCCTTTCTGATTCTGATAATCCTTTAAAATGATGTTGTCCACAATATCCATGGAAGCAACCAGCCCCATCCCCAGTCTGTCTTCAGGGATAAAGCTCATACTGATTCCCCTGGTGATGATTTGTCGCGGGCTTAAGCCAACGATACTTTCTTCTTTAAAAAGAATTTCGCCTTTTTTAATGGGCTGCAGTCCGGCAATGGCCTCGCACAGTTCTTTCTGTCCGCTACCGGCCACACCCGCTACCCCCAGGATCTCTCCCCCCGCCAAATCAAAACTAATCTCCTTTAAGACAGCTACCCGTTCCTCATTCTCTACGGTTAAATTTTTGACCCGCAACAATACTTTGCCGCCCTCGCTTTTTTCTCTTTTAATGGCCAAATCTACGGGATGTCCGACCATCAATTCCGCTAATTCCTGGGTGGAGGTTTCGGCTGTCCGCACTGTTTTGACCGTCTGTCCCTTGCGTAAAACCGTGATCCGGTCAGCAACGGCCATAACCTCATTCATTTTGTGGGTAATAAAAATGACCGCACAACCCTCTTCCTTCATCTTCAACATAATCTTAAATAACTTTTTGGTTTCCTGAGGGGTCAATACGGCGGTAGGCTCGTCTAAGATCAGGATTTGGGCACCGCGATAAAGGACCTTGAGGATTTCCAGGGTCTGTTTTTCGCCCACCGACATTTCATAAACCTTTTTCTCAAGATCAATGTCCAGTTGAAAACGCGCCGAAAACTGCCCAATCTTCTGCGTTAATTTTTCATCCGTAATAAAGAAGTTGCCTCTTTGGCCCAGTAGGATATTCTCTTTCGCCGTCATGTTCTCCACCAGTTTGAAGTGCTGATGGATCATGCCAATGCCGGCCTCAATAGCCGCTTTCGGTGAATGAATCTTTACAGCCTTCCCGCGAATAAAAACAGAACCGCTGTCAGGGGTATAAATCCCTGACAGCATATTAACAAGGGTACTCTTTCCGGCTCCGTTTTCACCCAAAAGGGCGTGAATCTCCCCGGAATCAACCTGTAAGTTTATGTTCTGGTTAGCCACAACCTGACCGAAGACTTTGGTGATGCCTTCCATCGAAATTAAGTTCATTGATTCTTCCTCGCTACTATCTCATTACCTTACTTTTTATCCTTCGATCTTCCCAATAACCCCTTCGACCAGCCAGTTGAACTCAGTACTGGTTAACTGTTCGTCAGTTAAAGTAACACCTTCCGGAACCCGCACTACGCCTTCATTATCCTTAATGGGACCGGTCCAGATTTTATTCTCGCTGGATAAGATATCCGCTTTGGCTTTGTCTACAGCTTCCTGGGCACCTTCGGGGGCATTCCCGGTCAGCGGAGATAAGCTGACGACCGGGTCTTCCATGCCACCCCAATAATTCACCGGTTTCCAGGTTCCGTCAATGACCGCCTGAACCTGCTCTACATAAAACGGTCCCCAATCCCAAACCGGAGAAGTCATATGCGCTTTCGGGGCAATCGACGTCATATCCAGATTATAACCAATCGACCACACCCCGGCTTCCTCTGCCGCTACCTGCGGTCCGGGCGCATCCTGATGCTGGGCTAACACATCACAGCCTTCATTCAATAAAGCTTTCGCCGCTTCCTTCGCTCTGGGCGCATCGATCCAGGTATGGGTCCATTTTACGCTCACCGTGGCGTCAGGATTGACCGAACGAACGCCCATCGTAAAGGCGTTGATTCCCCGTAAAACTTCCGGAATTTCAAAAGCAGCTACATAGCCGATTTTATTGGTTTTTGTTTTCAGCCCGGCCACAATACCCGAGAGATAACGGGGCTGATACATTCTACCGAAGTATACGCCCAGATTATCCGCCATCTTATAACCGGAACAATGCATAAATTTTACATCCGGATGATTCTTGGCAGCCTCAACAACATAATCCATGAAGCCAAAACTAGTGGCAAAAATAATATTACAGCCCTGATCAACCATATCATTGATTACTTTCACACAGTCCGGGCCTTCCGGCACCGATTCTTTGACAACGGTCTCCACCCCAAGTTTTTCCACGAGATACTGACGACCTCTGTCATGGGCCTCAGACCAGCCGCCGTCCTTAGCCGGTCCTATGTAAATAAACCCTACTTTGACCTTCTTTTCGTCGGTCCCGTTTTGCTCCTCCCCATTTTTTGCGGTTCCCCCGCCACAGCCGGTCACCAGCAGCGCAAATGTCAGGAGCATGGCCAGAAACGAAGCAACTTTCCTTTTCATTTTTCGTTCTTTCCTCCTTTAGGTTTGTTTAATTCGCGATAGATTGTCATAATAATCCAATCTTCAGTCAATGGCTATATAATATAACAATTGATTTTATTAATCAAGCACAAAAAAACTTTCAGAAATACTCAGGCACAAGAAAAAGGCCTGTTGATCCTATTTATCAATAGTATCAATAAAAAAAGTCTAAGGTATGCATCGTTCTCGCCCCCTAAACTTTTCTTTCGCGATTTCACGCTCAATATATACCCCGGCTATCACTCCCTGTCATCATACCCGAATTCACGAAGATTGCGGACACTGTTCCGCCAATCAGCCTTCACCTTGACCCATAACTCTAAATAAATCCTGTCCCCCAACAACGTTTCGATCTCCCGGCGCGCCCCGGCGCCGATCTTTTTGAGCATTTCCCCGTTCTTGCCGATGATAATCGCCTTCTGGGAGGAACGTTCCACAAAAATGGTGGCCCCGATATAGAGAAGATTCTCCGAACGCCGCTCCATCATCTCCACAGTCACGGCAACAGAATGGGGAACCTCTTCATGCGTCAAAACAATAATTTTTTCTCTGATTAATTCCGCCACCAGGACCCGTTCCGGCTGGTCAGTCAGTGCATCCGCCGGATAATACTGGGGCCCCTCCTCAAAATAAGGCAGCGTGGCCTCCAATAAGTGTTCCAAGTTTTCACCGGATAAAGCGGAAATCGGCACAATCTCCGCCCATTCCCTTTTCTGACGGTAGAAATCCAGCAAAGGCAAAAGCTCCGTCTTCTTGAGGCAATCAATCTTATTGAGGAGTAAAAAAACAGGAGTGTCCACCTTCTGTAATTTCTCAAGGATATACTCCTCGCCACCCCCAAAGGGTACGGTAACATCCACCAGATAGTAGATAAGATCCACTTCCCGTAAGGTATTCAAAGCAGTGTCGACCATGATCTGCCCCAGTTTATGCTGAGGTTTATGGATCCCGGGAGTATCCAGAAAAATAGCCTGGAAGTGCGGTTTGGTCAATACGCCCACAATTTTATTCCGGGTCGTTTGCGGTTTGTCAGAGATGATCGCTATTTTTTGCCCGACCAAATGATTTAACAGTGTTGACTTGCCCGCATTCGGCCGTCCGATTAATGCAACAAACCCTGATTTGAAGCTATCGGTCATTTTTCTTTTCCTCCAGTAAGGTGGCGGGCGAAAAAGCGCAAGGCAGCAACTCCCTGACCCGCATCCGCCGGATCCCGCCTTTCAGGTTACCCATGATAATCCACATGTCAGGTGAAAATTCGTTTAAAATCTGGCGACAAGCCCCGCAAGGCAAAACAGGCTCCTCTAAATCGGCCACAACAGCCAAAGCCCGAAACGAAGTGCAACCATGCAAAACAGCATGAAAGACCGCGGCCCGCTCCGCACAAACTGATAAGCCATAGGAGGCATTCTCCACATCACACCCCGTATAGATTTCGCCGTTATCAGCCAGGATGGCCGCTCCCACTTTAAAACGGGAGTACGGGGCATAAGCATTTTCCCGTACCGCTATCGCCGCCTGCAGTAACTTTGCTTCCAACTCCCCACTGAGCTCTTCCGGTAGTATCTCCACTTTTGTCCACCTCTTCACTTCTCCTAATACTCCTAATAATGGACGCGCATGCCCTTGGGGACCACCTCAATCCACGTGGGGCCCTCTAATAATGGCACTTCTTTGCCAGCTTCATCGGTAAACTTGGTTAACCCGCCGGGCGCCTTCTGCCAACGTCCCTTCACCACGGTTCCGGCGCGGAAAATCAGCGCGTCCCCTTCCCCCTGCAGGATTATTTGTAAACGTCCGTCCCCATCCTGAATATGAAAATCGGTATATTGCACGATTACGTTTGCCGCCAGCAGTTGTTCCCCGACCGTATTCACATGGGGAATACCTTCATTGGTAATATATCTGGCGAAGACGCCCTTCTCCTGATCATAGGTAAAACGCACTAACGAACTCTTCTCCGGATAAACAAGATAAATATTCTGGACGGCCTCACCCTTGACTTCCTCACCCTCGGCAAGCAGCTTCCGCTGCGGAGTAATGTTCTTGGCCTCCAGTTGCAGGTTTTTGACCACCCGCCGTAATGTATCCGAGCTGGTATAGAGGTTATGGGGTTTAAGCCGGTCGGGAGTACGCCAGAAAGCTCCCGCTACCTGGACCCCGCCGTTAATCTCGTCAAGATGGTCCTGCTTCCTGGTGGCAATCAGTTCCAGGGAATCCTCCGAGCCACCCGCATGAACCAGAATCGCTTTGTATTCTTCGGCCACATCCACAAAATAGGAACGGGCGCTGCGCACCGGTCCAATTAAATCTAAATCATCCTGGGAAATAACCGCAATAAAACGGGTGAGCCCTCCTTCGACGGGAAATTCCACGACCACATCAGCATTTTCAAGCCCGGCCTGGGGCCGCGCCTCCACAGCATTATCGATAATGACCGCCAGGGCTCTTTTCCTGGGCTTGTCCTTCCAACCGGTGAAATAATACTGCTGCGCGTTCTCCGTAAGTTCCTGCTGCTTTTTGTCTTCATTCTCTTTCTGCTCTATCTTTTGGGCAATGGTCGGTTGAACATAATAATACGTAACAGCTCCTAACACCATACTGAAAAAGAACGCGGTAATCGCGACGAGCAAAAATTTAAGTTTCATGCACATTCTCCTTTGGCTTTTCCTTCTTTATTGTTTTTTCCAAAGATGCAGCTTTTCGATACGCTGTCCGCTAACCTTCTCGATTTTTACATGGAGCTCTCCAATATCAAGCTCCTGCCCCTGCTCAGGCAGTGTGCCCAAGTTATGAAAAACCCAGCCGTTAATCGTTTCAAATTCATCTTCAGGCAAGGTTAGCCCCAAGAGCTCATTTATCTCATTAATCGGGGTCCGTGCATCAACAACATAAGAGCCGTCACTTTGTCCTTCGATTTCCTTCTCCTCTTGATCATATTCATCCTGAATATCCCCGACAATTTCCTCAATCACATCCTCAATCGTCACTAAACCGGCCGTTCCCCCATACTCATCGAGGACGATGGCCATATGAACCTTTTCTCTTCTCAGCTCCGCAAACAAATCCCGCACCTTTTTACTCTCAGGCACATAATAGGCGGGCCGCATCAGTTCCCGCAAGGAACTTCCTTCCGGCCGAGGTTCTACATAGACCTGCAAAAGATCCTTGGCATAAACTAAGCCGATAATATTATCCACCGTCTCGTCAAATACCGGGATCCGGGAATGACCTGCCTTCATAATAAGTCTAACCACATTATCTAACGGTTCCGTCACACTTACCGCCACAATATCAATCCGCGGAATCATAACCTCCCGCACCAGGGTGTCATCAAATTCAAAGATGCTATCAATCATCTCCCGCTCGTCTTCGTCAATAAAACCTTCTTCTTCCCCCACATTCACCAGCATCCGCAGTTCTTCTTCCGTGATCAGATGATTCTCCTTGTCCGGTCCATTGATCAGCCGAATTAAATAATTAGTAAACGCATTAAAAATGTAAATAATCGGCGAAAGCAGTTTCCCCAAGCCATTGAGGATCCCGCTCACCCGCATGGCAAAATCTTCAGGGTGCAAGGAAACCAGGGTTTTGGGCGTTATTTCCCCGAACAGCAGAATCAACACGGACATGATTCCCGTCGCAATACCTGCGCCCGTAGCCCCTAATAAGCTAATCGCCACAGAGGTGGCCAAGGCCGTGGCCCCGATATTCACCACATTATTTCCGATCAGGATTGTGGAAATAATCTTCCCCGGCTGCTCCATTAAACGCCTGGTCAGGGCTGCCTTTTTATTTCCCTCCTCCACCAAATGCCGGATTTTTACTTTGTTCGCAGAAAAGATAGCTGTTTCCGAAGCTGAAAAAAAGGCGGACAAAAGCAATAAAACACCCAGAATAAACAATTGGATTACATGAATCTCAGATATCTCAGACAATATAATAAATTCCCCTCCTAAACTAACTCACTTGCCCGGGCAAGTTCAACCGGGGTTATTCCCGCTGATAGTGAACCGCCGCAAGTATTTCCTCCTCCATCTTTCTCATCTCACTGGTCTCCGTTTCTTCCTGATGATCATACCCTAAGAGATGCAGCATCCCATGCACAAAGAGGAAGGCTAATTCCCTTTCCTGACTATGGCCGTACTCCTCGGCCTGGGCAATGGTTTTTTCCAAAGAAATAACAATATCCCCCAGAAGATGAATCTCCGGGCCTTGTAATGGCACCGCCTGTGCGCCATCCTCCCCTTCATCAAAGGCAAAAGACAGCACATCAGTGGCGCGATCAATGCCCCGGTAGGTTTTATTCAAATCCTGAATCAACAGATCGTCGGCAAAAGTGACACTGACTTCCGTCCGCTCATCCAAAGCAAAACGGCGACTAATCTCCTTCCCGACTTTGCGAATCACTTCCTCCATTTGTGGAGTTATCGCGATTTTCTCCTGCTGATTCCCCATTAAGATCTCCATTTAAAAGATTACCTCCCTTCATGGCCTCCAAAACATTCTCCGGATATTCGATTCTGGTATGGAAAACACCGCTCAGAATCCGGGTAAAAGCAGTGGCAATCAAATCCAGGTCCTTAAAGGTGAGCGCACATTCGTCCAATTGTCCGTCCTCCAGCCGCTCCTTGATCATTTTTCTGACCTGTGCTTCAATTTTGCCTGCATTAGATGTGGACATGGAACGAACCGCCGCTTCGATACTGTCGGCCAGCATAATAATGGCCGCTTCCTTCGATTGAGGCTTAGAGGCCTGATAGCGGTAGTCTTCTTCCTTAATACTATCAGAATTCCCCATTTCCAGGGCTTTATGATAAAAATATGTGACCAGACCGGTACCATGATGCTGGGCAATTAAGTCAATCACTTCCGGTGGCAGATTGTAATGTCTGGCGATCTCCAGCCCGTCTTTCAGATGGGAAGTAATAATCAGAGCACTCAGGGACGGGGAAAGCTTATCATGGGGATTATCCGCCCCCAACTGATTCTCCGTGAAAAAGTAAGGTCTCTTCAGTTTCCCGATATCATGGTAAAAGGCGCCCACACGAACCAGTAAAGAATCCGCCCCGACCGCATCAGCCGCCGCCTCCGCCAGGTTCCCTACCATAATACAATGATGATAGGTCCCCGGCGCTTCAACCAGCAGTCTTTTTAAAAGTGGCTGATTAGGATTGGACAATTCCAAGAGCCGCACGCTGGTGGTCACCTTGAAGCCGGATTCTAAAAAAGGCAAACTGCCATATGCAAAGATCGAAGAGAGAATCCCGTTCACTACCCCAATTGAGCAACCAATCAACAGCACAAACCACTCATCATTATTCATTAGCCCCATGGCTGTAATGGAAACCACATTGGCAATGGAAATAAACAAACCGGCTTTCACCCAATCAAAATGCTGGCTAAACTTAACCACGCTATAGACGCCGACCAAACCGCTGACAAAAGCGGTAATGGCATAAGGAAGCTGATAATCCGTGAATATGCCGATATAAAAGCTTAATACGGCCGTCATAAAAATGGCCAGGGTGGTATCCAGCAGAATCGCAATCAGCATCGAACTGGTCGCCACAGGGATCAGATAACCGACTAATTTGGCAATTTGCGGATTAGAGCTGATATTGATGACCGAAATCAAATGGGCCACTAAAAGAGACACAAAACAAAGCAACCCCAGCAACAGGAGATTCAGCTCTTTATGATAAAGGTCCTTGCGGTAATACTTCAGATAAATGACCGTCAGAATATAAACCAGGAGAGTAAAAACAGTAATCCCCAGGAGAGTAATATAAGGAGCGGTTGACCGTTTATAGCCTAGTGCCTCTAAAATCTGAATATGTTCGGCGGTAACCAGCTCACCCTCGCCGACAATCTTTTGTCCTTTCCGGACTTCCACCATGACAACCCCTTCATTTTGGGAAGCTTCCTTTTTCGCTTTCTGGGTTGCCTCTTCATCAATCAGATAATTGGCTTGAAAATTGACCTGATTGAAAACGGATTTTAACAGGTTCTTATACGGAACCGTCATATTTAGCAAATCAATCTGATTAAAAAGCTCGGTCTTTTTGGTAGTAACCTCAGATTCCCTGACCCCATTCTGCCAATTGCTGCGTAATAGAGTTTGCGCTTCGACCTGCAAAGAATCAATGATTTCATCGTCTAAGGACACTAAAGCACGTACCGTCCCCTCCTGCAGGGAAAATTTCTCCTCCAGCGCTTTGATCTTCTCCATACTGCTGCTGTCCGCATTAATAATCCCTTCCAGAACAGTAAAGGAGTCATTTAAGGATTGTTCCATCCGCGTAAGGATACTGCGGTCTAAAATATAAATCTCCTTGATATTTTCTTCAGCCTGTTTTTTGCGTTCGGCGGTTTTAGCCGCATCCTCAATCGTAATCGTTTGGGAAGCTTTAATGGTAGTTGGCGATACTTCCCCTTCCTTGACCGGCAAATCTTCCGGAAGAAAATGAACAGCAAAAATAATCAGAATTCCGAGGAAAAACGCGAGAAACCAAAAGCTCTTTTTTACCCGGCGGTTTTGCAAAACCGAACCGGTCTCGCGCAGCAACGCCGCCTTCATTTTTTGCGTTTCTATTTCAATCTCCTCCTTGTATTCGATCCCATCCTCTTCTATCTCTCTTCGCTATTCCTTCCCGATGCTCTTGTCCTCTGCTACGGTCCGCTGATACTCCTCATAGGCAAGAACGATCCTTTGCACCACAGGATGCCGAATTACATCGGCCTGCGTAAGATACTGAAAGCTGATCCCTTCTAAACCTTTTAAAATATTCTGCACCACAACCAGTCCCGAATTGGAATTCCGCGGCAAATCGACCAGTCCCGAATTGGAATTCCGCGGCAAATCGACCTGCGTCACATCACCGGTGACCACCGCCTTAGAGCCAAAACCGAGTCTGGTTAAGAACATTTTCATTTGCTCCGGCGTCGTATTCTGGGCCTCATCCAGGATAATAAACGAATCATCCAGCGTTCTACCCCGCATATAAGCAAGGGGCGCAACTTCAATCACCGATTTGTCCATATAACGCTGGGCGGTATCAATGCCCAGAATATCGTATAAACCATCATAAAGGGGCCGCAAATACGGATTTACTTTTTCCTGCAGGTCGCCGGGCAGAAAACCCAGTTTCTCTCCCGCTTCCACCGCAGGACGGGTCAGAATAATGCGGTTTACCTCTTTATTCTTCAAAGCCGAAACGGCCATGACCACGGCCAAATATGTTTTACCTGTGCCCGCAGGCCCGATCCCAAAGGTAATATCATTCTTTTTGATGGCTTGTACATAGTGATACTGCCCAACAGTTTTGGGTTTGATCTGTTTTCCCCGGGCAGTGGTTTGAATAACCTGATTAAGCATTTCAGTGAGGCGATCGCTTTGTCCGTCAAGAACCGCCTTCAGACAATAATTGATATCCGGAATGGAAATCACATTCCCCGCCTTGATTAAAGCAAGGAGTTGCTCGATTACGGCCGCGGCCAGTTCAACATCCTCCTCATTTCCCGAAATATGCAGGTCCCCGCCGCGGGCAACGATCTTCGCCCCCAGGTGACTTTCCAAAAACCGCAGATTTTTATCCTGTAAACCGTATAAGACTGCAGCCTCCTGGTTGCTGAGGCTGAATTGCTTTCCCTCTAAATCCGCCAATATATCGCCCTTCCTTATCACCAAAATTCATATTTCGCTTAACTCTACCCAATAATTATTTCTAATACATTATTATACCCTATCTTCCATGAACAATCTATCTTTCTGTCGGTTGAGCCGTCGGTGGAAGACTTTATCCCCTTTGCTGTCTTAATTTGTCTTTATGGCTGGGGGGCCTTTGCTGTCCCTGGTGGATATATTCCGATGTTTTCCACCGTCTCTAAAAGATACCTGATGGCGACCATCCCTGTTTTTTGTCCGGGCAGAGGCTCGATTTTCCGCTCAATAATTTTGCAGTCTTGCGGCAAGTCCCGCTCTAAAAGCGCATGCGCTCTGCGCGCGGCCTCCTGATAAGCCCCTTCGATCCCCCATTCCAGCACTTCACAGGTCTGCTCCTTATAAATGATAGTAATTAATTCGACAGTTCCCTGTAAATTCCTTCCCCTAATGTCGAGAAGCGGCTTGACCTGGCGAATGGACCGATAATGCGCAAACGGGGATTCCCCTTTTCCCTGTAAATAAACCTCTTTCCCCAATAACTTCAGGAGAATAACCTTCTCCTCGGCGCCGGTATCCTTTTTAATCTCCTCCCGCATGGGACACTGCTCTAAACAGGCACGCACGACACGCGCCCGTACTACCCCCTTCGCCCGCACCGCCCGGGGTTCGCCGCCAGGGCTGATTTGCCCATCTTCCGAGACAATAATCTGCGGATAAACATAGCCGGCTATCAACACCTGTCCTTTTTGCACCCTGTCCCCCTCCTGCACCAGAGGCGTGCCTGTTAAGACAAGCAATTCCTCAATTACTCCGTCAAGACGTGCCACAAGGTCTGCCGGGATATTTTCGCCATCCTCAGGAAGCAGGGTTTTTTCAGCTACTTCAATAATTATTTTCGTCCCCTGGGCATGAATACCCACCCAGGAAAGCTCCGGGATTTGCAAAAGCAGCCTGGCCGCCAGTTCGTTGCGATTAAAGGCAGCTTTGGGTACACCCCGGGCTAAACCGAACTCGGCACTTTTGGCGAGAATAGTCTCGGTGGGGACCAGCTTATTTCCCGTGACCTCCACAAACCAGACAAAGGAGCTAAGAAAGTATAAAGCCAGGCAAAAAAAGAAAGTACCAAAGACCAGTACTTTTCTTCTTTTCGCTCTCATCAAATAAAAAGGAAGCCCTTTCTTCCGCAAGAGCTTAACCCGGCATGACGAGCGCCTGATTAAGGCACGCAACGCCTTATAGCCCCCCAGGCTCACCTTGAGACGATACTGATCCTGCCCTTCATGCCGAATATCCCAAATGGTAATGCCTCTGCTTAAAGCCATATTTAGCACTCTTTCCGGCCGAACACCCCGGAGCAAAATTTCGGCATAGCCGGAAATTCCGGCAGTCCATCTCATTCTCAACCACCTACCGGTAATATTTTAGAGCGAAAATATCCCCTTCAATTGCGAGATCATCGCGGCTGATATTACGGATACAAAGATCTTTTCCCGTAATCTCCAGTTCCCCTGCATTAATGGCAATCCGCACTTTCTCCGCCGTATATTCAATCACGCCCCGGTGATTCTCCATTAACAGCTGAATCTGACCAACTAAGGTCACTTTGGGTAAGTCGTATACTATCTCCCTGGGTAAATCAAAGAACTCGGTGATTTTCTCTTTCTTCATGCCGCATCCCCCCGCATCCCTCTAAAATATCTTTATGCCTCTCTTCCCGAAAACAGAACCGGCACCCACGCAATCCCGCTTCATCCGGCACGGGCCCCACATCGTCATGCATAGCCCGAACCCAAGGATGAGTGAGCTCGATTCCTTTT
>ENA-UOYA01001968-UOYA01001968.1-activated-sludge-metagenome-genome-assembly--contig:-NODE-1968-length-20600-cov-6.643758_pt1 | contig 20600 bp, 13 predicted proteins | sample MGYA00238163_ERZ764804 | MGnify/ENA primary metagenome ERZ764804 (study PRJEB28919, sample SAMN05720223) | activated sludge metagenome | isolation source: Anaerobic digester | place: Hong Kong... | reverse complement strand
CAAGCAATATGGAAGGAGCTTACGGACTCTCCATCACCATAACCATGTTGATGACCACTATACTACTTTCGGTTTATTTGAAAACCAAACATGTTAAAATGGTTTTCATTGTCCCCATGGTTACAGTTTTTTCCATTATTGAGTTCTCGTTCCTGGCAGCAAACATGTTCAAGTTTCTTCATGGTGGTTGGGTAACCATCCTGATAGCTTCGTGTCTCGTTTTTATTATGGTTGTATGGTACAATGCCCGTAAAATCAAGAATAAATATTCGCTGTTTCTGAAAATAAGACCTTATTATTCCATAATTTCAGATTTGAAAGAAGATAATACCGTTCCTAAATATGCAACCAATCTGGTATATCTGACCAAAGCCAATTATCGAACCGATATCGAAAGTAAAATTATTTATTCGATCATCAACAAACAACCCAAACGTGCAGATTATTATTGGTTGCTTCACGTTGACCATGTGGACGAACCAAATACGTTTGAATATACTTTCGAAAAACTTATTCCCAATACATTGTTCAGGGTTGATTTACGCATAGGTTTCAAGGTTCAACCGTTCATCAGCATGTATTTTCGTCAAATCATTGATGAATTGGCAAGCAGCAAGGAATTTGATCTCCTCAGTAATTATCCATCCTTGCGAAAGTACAATATTGATGGCGATTTCAGATTTATTGTTATTCATAGAGTTTACAATCAGGATCAAGGTTTTGATTTCTGGGAACGTTTTTCGATGAATTTTTACAATGTCTTCAGAAAACTCGGAATTTCCGAAACAAGCGCTTATGGGTTGGACACCAGTAATGTGCTGGTAGAAGCTGTTCCGCTTATTGTGAATACAGACCGTAAAATGCGCATTAAACGTGCCAAATAAAAGAAAAAATCCGGCTTATACGCTCTAAATCAAATTCAACTTCACCAAAAGAAATTTTGGAAAAGTTAGTTTGCTTTCCTAAAATCAATTAATCTTAAATTTGATTCTTTTTCTATTGTAGAAACCAACAGAAGACCAACAGAACGAGAAAAATTTGTGTTCAATGGTTAAGATAATTAGTCACTCCTTAATTGTATTCTATTTAATTAAATATCAATAAAATAGTAGTAAAAAAGTTTGTTTATATTTGCAGAAATTAGTATCTTTACGGTATAAAATACTGCAAAAAATGATAGGAAAATCACCTAACCCAACTTTCTATCCATCACGCAGAACATGTTGCAAAACAATTAAATATACTGTCTGGTGGATGGGTTTGGGTACTACAAATTTTTCTTCTTTTAAACGGTTGATGTTTGTATTTCATGGCATCGTATATTTCAGCTACTTTGGTTTGCGGGGTGGTTCAGTTTCTGAAAGCTACGGTTTCGCCCAATTTGTTTTCGGCAGTAGCTGTTACTACTTTTTGAGTTGACATGATGCGGGTGATTTCTGTCCAATAGTGTTTTATGCCTTGTTTTTTGAGTTGATAACGGATTGTGTTTACCAACCAGTAAGCCAGCAAACCAAAGAACAGGTGCGCTTCCGATGATTCGTCCTTTTGATGATAAATGGGACGAAGGTCAAGATCGGTTTTGAGCGTGCGAAACGTATTCTCAATTTCACGAATCAGGTTGTAATACTCCCACGTTGCTTTTTCGTCTAATCGCTCAACGGATGTTCGCAGAAAATAGATTCCGGCATTGGCATCTATTTGTGGTTCATCTTTGATTGACCATTGCATTTGCACTACATACTCATTATCATCTTTTTGTATATCAATTTGGTAGTGCAGTTGAAAACCCTAAACTAAAAGTATGCGACTGCGAACTACTCCCGCTATATCGCGGTAGTTTTCCTTGATGCGAAAATAACTCTCAGGCTTTTTCGTAACCGGACAGGGGCGTACTGATAAATCGAAATGCATGACACAAAGGTCTGTATTTCATTTTGAAATCGCAAATTTTGGGGGTACTACAAAATAATCCTCAAAAAATACTTGTAATGACTATCAAATAGTTAGAATTTTACTACCTTCGTAGCAGCTTAAATCACAGTTAAAATACATCTGTTTTTAACTGATATTTAACGTTTTTAGAACCGAATGTGAAAAGTTGGGTTAAAAGTTGTACCCCAAAAAGCCCCTTGGGTAAAGCCATTAGCTATGCTTTTGGCATGTGGCCTCGTATCAGTAGGTACTGCAAAGAGGGATATTTCCACATAGACAACAATGCTGTTGAAAGTACTATTCGTCCTATCACCCTGGGATGCAAGAATTACTTATTTTCCGGCAATGATGCAGTTGCGGAGGATAACTGTATTTTTTACACCCTGATAGGAAGTTGCCTGCAAGCGGGTGTTGAACCGGGACAATGGCTCAAAACTACTCTTGAGAAAATACCAGAGCTGCAAACCCCAATAAACTGGCAAGAACTTCTCCCCTGATCCTCTCGTAAAATACAAAGCGGATTTTCATATATGCTCTACTGAAAATCCGCTTTTGATTTATGGTATACGGCGAATTTGGCATGCTTACCATTCTTCAACCGGCTGAACGAAAAAAACAACTATTCAAAGAGTACAAAAAGTAATATCTACTAAAGGTTTACTTGTTCGTACGATGGACAAAATCGCCATCGATTTCATTTATCTATTTTTTTAAATACTGATTCGCATTAATTATTAAATTCCTCATATGTATAAACATAATTTTCGTACCAATCAGAACCTGAACGAATCACTTTTTTAACCCTGCCATCATCATAGAACTCAAATGATATGGCTGAGAAATCTTCTCTATCAGACCATTGAACTTTTGTGTTCAGGTTCTTACAGGGTTTCCCAAATAATCCTGTATGAGCTTGCCAGTCATTAATAAAGCTATCATTAAATACCTGATAAATGCCACCGATGTTTTCACCGCTTGAAAAAGTAAAATTCTTAACTCTGTCACCTCTTGTGAAAGCTGTGATGTTACCATTTAAAATTGTAAATGTAGATTTGAGTTCCGGTGTACCGTAATCTTCATAAATTTTAGACATCAGGCCATTAGTATCATATTCAAAAATCACATCTCCTCCATCACCCCAGATATTTTCAATTTTTGAAACATAACCGGCAGCATTCAATATCCATGTCCTGTTTTTTTCAGCTTCCTGACGGATGAGGTTCACTTTCCCCGGCTGACTCCAGTCAAGATTAAACTCATCAGTCCAGTCTGCACCTGTTTCCAGAACCTTAACTACACGACCCTGTGCATCATAGGTGTAATCATAGCTGATACTTTCGGGACCGCTTCCCCAATCATACTCAAATGTCATTGTTTTAATACGCATTTTTTTTATAGTTTCATTCGGGTTATCTTCTGGATCATTAGAATCACAGGAAGTAAAACAAATTAAACTTAAGCAAGCCACAATAAAAAGCCAATAAAAATTCTTTTTCATGATTTTAATTTTTTTTTAGTTTAACAATAGAGATATTTTAATTTTAAATTTAAATTACAATTAATTTCCACCAGAAATAACAATAAATGCAAGACCAGAAATAAACAATAAAAACATTAATCCCAATAACACGTTTGTTTGTTTATTTGACCCTTTGAACTCTTTCCATACAAACACACCCCAAATTGCGGCAATCATGGGTGCTCCTTGACCTAATGCATAGGATATAGCTGCTCCTGCCTTACCAGCTGCTATATAACTCAATGCTGTTCCCAGCGCCCAAATCAGACCTCCGAGCACACCAACCATATGAGTCTTTAAATTACCATTAAAATAGGCTTTATAACTCACAGGTTCACCCTGGAAAGGTTTTTTCATAACCAATGTATTAAACAAAAAGTTACTGATAAAGATACCTACAGAGAAAATAAAAAATGCCGAATATGGAGTCATCATTCCTTCCGCAGGTGATTCGAAATTATTCAAATCCATTGCTGCGGCAACAAATCGATAAAAGAATGCCATTAACACTCCAGCAATTACTGCTAACCAGATACCTTTTCTGTTTGATGGTGCAGATTCATCTTTCTTGATTTTACCTGCAGCTACACCATTGAAAATAACAGCAAGCATAACCAGTACTACCCCTATAAAAAGTAAAATAGGGTCGCCTTTCGGTGCTGAGAAATAATTTACGAAAACACCTAACACCAATGCTATTCCAACACCTAATGGAAATGCTACGGACAATCCAGCTAAAGACACCGAAGCAGCAAGAAGTATATTGGCCGCATTAAACACTATTCCTCCTAAAAGTGCGCTACCAAAATTTGAGGGGTCAGCCTGTTTCAGGTCAGGAATAAAAGAACGCCCATTTTCACCGATACTTCCGAGTGTGAATCCAAGAAGAATGCTGAATAATAATATGCCAATGACATAATCCCAATAAAACAACTCGTAACGCCATGTTTTGGCTGCAAGTTTCTGAGTGTTACCCCACGAACCCCAGCAAAGCATGGTGATAAAGGAAAGTAAAACTGCAAGAGAATAATCGTTTACAATGAACATAATGATGTATTTTTAGACAAATAAATATTTAATTATGAAACTTCTTACTGATATATTTCATTGCGGGTATAAATCCCGACTTTAAAAATTCAAATGTATTATTATGCGATCTGACACGGTACTCATGTTTATACCCATTTTCTCTTAAATAAACATGCATAAAACCATTACCTGAATAAGATTCACCTGTGGGAGGAGTATCTACATACAACCACATTTTATCCCTTATTTTGAATTTACCCTCCAACATAACAGCAATCTCATCTTCTTTCAGCTTTATATCAGCCGTTGTCATTATCTCTGTAGTAAATTGTAATGAATCGAATGATTGTTTTATTACTCTGTCACAACCGCAATAATATACCCATAAAGAACGAAAACGCCAACCTGGTCGTGCCCGGCCTGTTTTTTCCATCTGGGGGATGATCTGCTCCGATAATTTATCAGCATCCTTCGTAGGAACAAAACAAAAGATTAGCGGTGGAATTCCTTCCTTATACATATTTTTATGATATAGATCCATCAAGGTGTTTTGCTCTTTCAAAGTTAAATCTGCAACGAAATAAACCACAGGATACAAACGTGAAGATTCATTTATATTTTCTGGATATATCACTTTAAATGAAAGACCTGTGGTAGAATGTTCTTTTACAAACATTTCTTTTGGTAAAACAGGTTTCGTTTTTATTTCTTCAGTTTTAATTTTGTATTCTTTTTCCCTAAAACAAGCATCTGCAAATCGAAATACTTCAGGAAGTGAATTTCTCCAAAAACTAAATTCATGACCACCCTCCTTCACAATGTAAACATGTGGAATTCTTTTTTTTAACATCAACATATGTAGATATTCATTACTACGACATAAAGTATTTTCTTTATCTCCATTCTCAATGTAAAAAGCCACTTTTTTAAGTTCTTCATCACTTTTACTTTCAATTAAATGATAAGGAGAATTAGCCTTATAATAATTGGTAATGCGAGATTCTCCTTGCATACCGAATCCTCCAAAAATTTTTCCCCATTGCTCATCCCATCCCTCCTGGTCCTCTGTTATATACTGTTCATCGGTACGAATCGACGCACTAAGAGGAATACTGACACTAAACACATCCGGATGTTTCAATGGCAATACAAAAGCTCCAAAACCACCCATTGAATATCCGGCTACTGCACGTTGTGATGCTTTAGGAATGGTTCTGTAAACAGAATCAATATAGGGAACAAGTTCTTCAATAAACATTTTCTGATAATTAAATGAGCCATCGTAAAAATCGGAGTAGTAAGATCTGAACCCCTGAGGCATAACGCAAATGAAAGGTTTAATTTGTTTTTTATCAGTCATATAATCGAGTATGGAAGTAACTTGACCGTATTCCAACCATGAAGACTCGTTATCGCCCACACCATGAAGCATATACATAACCGGATAAATTTTTTCGGTTTGATAATAATTCTTTGGAAGCACAATAGAATAACGAACCTCTTTGTCAAGAATTTTGCTCCAGAATGACAAACTTTCCTGTATACGATAAGGCTGTGCTGTTGTTTGAAATATATTCAAAATCAAAACATACAAAACTATTTTACGGTTCCAATGCATATTTTAAAATGACTTATTAAGCATTAATCCAAGATAAACGATACTATTATTTAATCCGTACATAAATGCATTATAACTATCCTTTCCGTTCCTGACACGGTACTGGTAATTAATATTATAATTACGACAACCCGAATATAAATTTTGTACAATTGAAAAGCTTTGAGATTCATCAGTAGTATCTATATAAACAAATTCAGTTTTAAAAAAATTAGTAATTGAATGAATAACTGGTTGAAAAAGAAATATAGATCCAAATAATTCAGGGAAATCTAACACCGTTTGATATGCTACTGATGCCCCCGTAAAATTAGATAGTATCATTCTTCCTTGACGTTGTTTCTTAGTATGGTATTTATTATCAACAAAAGTAGTTAATTCAGAAAGATTTAATGAGGTTTCAAGCTCACTTGCATCTGTTTCAACTAAAATAAATTTTTTTTCTGTTTGCAGAGAGTCTAATAATCCAACTATATTTTTTGTTTCATCAAGTCTATTTTTGAAGGTATGATGTATAAAATACATAACCGGATAACTTAATGACGAAGTTGAATAACCTGAAGGTAAAACGACATTCAAAGTTTTATTTTTAAAATCAACCTGTTCTATATTTCCCGTAAATTTGGTAGAAAGGTCAAAAGAAGGGTCAACAATATAAGTATTCTTTGCAAAACAAACCTTTACAAAAACTAATGCTTCCTGCATGGCTTTTCGCCAGTAATCCCACGTATGCTCACCATTTCGAACTCTGTATTCATGCGAGATATTTTTCGAAAGCATTAGTGAATGCAAATCATTATTAGTAAAGGTCAATGCCTCTTCATCGTCCCCACAATCAATAAAAAAACGGACTGAAGTAAACTTATTTACGTCCTCATTGGCAAAAAAATGGAAAGGACTATTAGCTTTGAAATATTCTGTTACTCGTTCTTCCCCAGCGCAACCTTTAGCTCCGAAAATTGGGGCCCACTGCATATCAAAAACTAATTGTGGCTCAGATATATATTGCTCATCTGTTCGGAAAGACATACTTAAAGGAACCGAAACAGAAAAAACTTCAGGATGTTTTACCGGCAAAATCAATGCTCCATAACCACCCATTGAATAACCTACTACCGCTCTTTGTTCAGGAGTTTTTTTAGTGCGATAAAGCGAATCGATCATAGGAACAAATTCTTTGACAAACATGTCCATATAATTCAGTGTACCATCGAAACGGTTAACGTAATAACTATTATATCCCTGAGGCATCACATAAATCATTGGTTCGATTTCACCTTTTTTTTCCAGTTCTTTAATTATTCTGTCAATATTCCCCCCGTTTATCCAAGCTGTTTCATTATCTCCGTATCCATGCAACAAATATACAGTGGGGTATGACTTATTGCCTTTATTATAGTCAGCAGGAAGATAAACAGAATAGCGAAGCGGACGATTCAATATTTTACTTTGATAATTGATACTTCCTGAATATCTCACAAATGAATTCATATCAACAGGATTCTCCGATTTACAGCCCATAAAACATATGATACCAATAAAAATTAGAATCTTCATTAATAATTTATGTAATAAAATATTTTGCATATAAATTAATAGGGTCGTTTAACCGTCTGTTCAGTATCACTGTATATAACAACATCTTTTACCTGAATTGCATAAGCCGGATGCGGATTTAGCCATTTGATTTCCAACCGGTGGTTTGTGTTTTTCAACTGATATTTATAAAAGATATCATACTTACGTTTGATATAGTCGAATGGCATCGGGAAAGATTCGACCAACTCTCCATCGATATATGCTTCGAGTTGTGCAATATAATATGATTCATCTGGTGATATCTTTTTAATATTTCCCATCAGAACAACACCATTTCCAACAAAATCAATCACAATGGGTTCTCCTTTGAATTCTTTGTTTATTACCCTCCGCTCTGCCGGGTAATGACCAGTAAATGATTGCTCCCATCTAACTTCAGATGGTTTCTGCAGCTTAATTGTGATGGCATCATCGTGAACTTCGCCCCCATTTCTCAATACCATTTCTCTGATTAGCTTGAGATTGATATCATAGATTTTTTTGAGCGAAATATTTGTATAAGGAAAATCAAGGTTCTCAACTTTTTCCATAGCTGGTTTCCAGTAATCAGGAATTGCACTGTAGCCATACATTACACCAAGTATTCCAGCAGCAGAAGCAGGATTACAATCCGAATCCTGACCAGCACGGGTGGCAATATCCATTGTTTTAAAAAAATCTCCTTCACCATAAAGCAAACCCAAAACCACGTAAGCTGAATTCAGGGTAGCATCAATATTAAAAGCATTAAAAACACCTTCAGGACAACCAATTTCATAGCCATGATTTATTTCCAGATCAAGCCATGTTTTTTTCCAATCATCCGGATATTGCTTGTGTAATTTAAAGACATCTTCAATACATAGTCTGAATTTACTTTTGGGAGGAATAGTCTTTAATGCCTCAGAAACTACAAAGGGAATATCATTGGATACAAAAGCCAAGCTGTAAAGCGCTGACATATATACTCCCCCATACCATCCATCTCCATAATTCATGATATGTCCTACTTTATCACAAATTTCAGAACCTGCATTCACCATCCCTGGAGCCATCATCCCTGCAAAATCGGCTTCTATCTGAAAATCAATATCATCGGCATGTGGATTGTTAATCCAATGACCAGAAGCAGGCGGCATGATACCGTTCAGTATATTATAACGAGCAGCTTGATTGGCATGCCACAACTTATAATCAGCATTTGCAAAAGCAAGTGCAAAAGAATCAACATGCGCATCAATTCCGTATTTCTCCATCACTTCGACGAAAGTTAGATCCATATAAACATCGTCATACAAACCAGGGTCTAACTCAAAAGTCTCTTTTGCATATTCATCATACCATATAATAGGAATTCGATCGTGTATCATGGCTCCCCTGTATTTGAATTCAGTCGGACCACCATAAGTGCAACCGATGGTTTGCCCTGCCCATCCGCCTTTTATTTTGTCTTTTAGCACATCCATAGGGATAGTTACTATAGCATCATAATTCAGTTTGCTGGAATTTTGTTTGTCAGCGCCACAAGCACTAACGATTAACGCGACAAGGCAATATATTATACTTTTTCTCATGGTATTCAATTAATTATGATAAAACTGATGTGAAACAGGATTTTCAGAATAATAAATGATGTCGTTAATTCTGATCAAGTAATTTTCATCTCTGTTTAACCATTTCAGGGTAACCTGATGCTTTCCTTCCGGCAGCAAGTATTTCCACGCTGGCTCCAATCGCCTGGATGTATTCTTCATAGGCATTCTCACTGTTTGATCTAATTTCCCGTCAATCCATACTTCTAACATAGCGACATATTCATCAGTCTGTTCAGCAAGTGCAAAAACCTCTGAACCATATTTGAGTGAAACGCGATGAATATAGTCTTGTGTTATACTCTTTGTTGAGACCAGATTTCCATATACAACGAATCCATTTCCGTTGAAATCAAAGGTGTAAGTATCAGTTACAAAGCAATCTTTTCTTTCTCGAGAAACAGGATTTGTATTTTCGAAATTTTGCTCAAGTGGTAATACAGTCAGTTTCTGTGTCTTAATTTCAATTTCTTCTGCTGATATTTGCCCGCCATTTTTCTCAATGAGTGTTAATGCGTGTTTGTTACTCAATTCGTATGCCTTTTCAAGAGATACTGTTGTTCCTTCGAAGTTCAGGTTTTCTATTTCCTGCAATGGTTTTAACCAGAATTCCGGAATGTTGGAATAACCATACATTACACCGAGCACACCACCTACCGACCCTGGGTTACAATCCGAATCTTGCCCACACCGGGTTGCAATTTCAAGTGATTTAGAAAAATCACCTTCACCATACAACAATGCAAGTACTATGTATGCAGAGTTTATTTTGGCATCGATATTAAAACTCAGGAAAACTCCTTTCGGACAACCCACATCTTTGTTCCATTTTTTATGCAACTCGAACCAACATTGTTCCCAATCTTCCGGATATTGTTTATGCCACCTGATTACATCGGCTATGCACTGATAAAACTGACTTTCAGCAGGGATTACAGCGAGAGACTGAGCAACAACAAAAGGAATATCTTTCGAGAGAAATGCGTTTGAATATAGAGCAGACACAAAAGCGCCACCATAAAAACCATCGCCGCTATTCATAATGTGCCCCACTTTACCGGCAATTTCCATGGCCTGATTAATCATGCCGGGTGACATCAACCCGATAAAATCAGCTTCTATCTGAAAATCAAGGTCATCAGCATGCGGATTATTCAACCAATGTCCGGATGCAGGCGGCATGATTCCATTTCTGATGTTGTAACGGGCTGCCTGATTGGCATGTGCCAAATGATATTCAGCCCAAGCAAACCGATTGGCAAGCGTATGGACGGGACAATCCAGTCCAGCTTCTTCAAAAGTCTGGACAAAAGTAAGATCATTGTAGATATCATCAAACAATCCGGGCTTTTTATCCCACCAATACTTTACATAGTTTTCCGACCAAGGTATGGGTTGATAATCCTGTATGGTAGTACCCTGAAATTTAAATTCTGTAGGCGCTCCGAAAACAACTCCGATGGTCTGACCTGCCCAGCCTCCTTTGATTTTATCCATTAAAGTGTCTTTTGACATCGACAGGCTTTCCGGAACTTCCGTTGTGACTTTGTTACAAGCACCCAGGCAAATACTAAATAATAATATACTAACAATTTTCATCTTCATGGCACACAATTTATTTCTCATATATACTTAATTCCGTTATAGAAGTAAAGGCAGAAACATTTTTGGTATACTTATGCCAGTGTTGTTGTACTTTCGTATCACCTATGATACGAATTGCTTTCGTTTTTACTGGTTCAAATTCGAGTACAAATTCGACAAAATGAGGTTGAAAGAATACGATGTCTGTTTCGGGTAATTGGGGATAACTTTTAAAAGACGGGATAGGAACCCATTTGCCTTTTTCATTCTGATACTGAATATTGAATGAACTCCACCATCCACCAAATTCTTCCATACATCCTAGATGCAAAGCTATCATTCCGATTTCTTTTTCTTCATTCCATCCATACCCAAAATAATCGACCTTGGGTATATTTGCTTTTGCCGCAAGACTATAAAATACGGAGCTTTCACCCGATACAATGTTATCATTGATTACATCAACATTTTTTGCATACATTGGTTTGCCAAATGTATACCAGCATGAATCCAAAACAGCATTATTCAAAGAACGAACATTTGCATAAATAGTATCTGCCAAAGGAGCTATATTCTCTCCTCTTACTAAAAGTTCAAATTTTTTTTCAATTGTATGTATTCCATTACTCAAGCTCAACAAAATATCATATCTACCAATCTTTGATGGAATTCCTGAGATTTTCCCCTTGTCGAAAGAAACACCATCCGGTAATGAACCACTAACTATCTTCCATTCATAGTTCTTATTGGCATTGGTATAAAAAGTATATTCGAAGGGTTTCCCTACATTTATCACTGGAGCCGGGCCAACATAAAATTCGAGAGGCGCATTAAATGTGGCTTTCGTGTTGATATAATAATAGTCTTTCCCCCTGCTCGTAATTTTCTTTCCTCTGTTTTTCAGAATAACATTTTCAGCTTGTTTCACCGTTCTTGCAATAAGATCTGAAATAGTAGCATCCGGCATATCATAGCGCGTAACATTAATGTATTTATCGTTAAATGGTTTAGTCCACTCTTTAATTGGATAAAGCAGATTTTCGGGCAGGGCGCTTGCACCATACATTACTCCCAGAAGCCCTCCAATTGTTGCTGTCTGATTATCGGCATCGAATCCCATCGCACAACCCAAATCCATCGTGAGTTGAAAATCACCTTTTCCATATAAAAATGATAAAATTCCACAGGCTCCATTCAGATTGGCATTCCAAATGGTTTTTGTCATGGCATTTTCGTTTACATAATATTGCTCTGCCATAATCTGACGGGCTTTCTTCCAGTCATTTGGATACTTTTTATAAAGATTCACCATATCTCTTACCGTTCGGGCGTATCTACTATCGGGAGGAATCATCTGCAAAGCATCCAGCACCAACTTTTCTATATCTTTTTCAAAGAACGCATTGGCATACATAGCTCCGTAGTGAACTGTAGGGTAAACCGCCCAATCGTCACTGGTTATCCGCGCTGCCCAATCCGATTTTTGTGCCGCATAAGCCATCATCCCCGGAGCCGTATAAGCCCATATTTCATTTATGAGTTGTGGATCAATCTGGTACCAGTGGGGATTATTACTTCTCATACCGGTAAAAGGAGGAGTAAAACCATGATGCATCAGACCAAGTGCAGCACGGTTAGCCAGCCACACCCTGTCGCGTACATGATGGATCCATGCTTCACACAGTTGTGCATAAGTCGGTTCACAACCATACTTTTCCATTTGTAGGAGATAGATATATTCAAAATCAGTATCATCATCAGAGAAAGCGCCGCCTGTACGTTCAAGCATGTCCAGATTTTTTGTATAACCATAAGGCCAGTTGGCATCAGGTCCCGGATTTTCAACAAATTTATTTTCAAAAGGCAATCCGTAGAAGTTCCCAATCAGCTGTCCCAACCAGGCGCCGGCAATTTTATCTTCCATGACTTCTTTTGAAATCTTTTTCATCTGTTGAGCTTGCAGATACAATGGAAGCAACATAAAAATAAAAAATGTTTTTCTAAACATAGTATGTTTGGATTAATAAACCAGCTTTAAATTATTGAATATCTCTTGCCAGATTAGGGTTAGTATCAATAGCTGTTTGTGGTATGGGAAATACAAGTTGTGTATTGGTTACCGGTTTTGCCCACCATGCGTTGTGCCATTTCCCGAACCGAATTAAATCTTGCCTCCGATGACCTTCCCATGCGAATTCCCTTCCACGTTCAGCCAGCAATTCATCTAAGGTCAATTCTCCGGCTGTATATGGAGTCAATCCCACCCGTGTTCTGAGCATTTTAAACTCAGGAATATCGACAACCTGACTCGTTTTTCCCTGCCTCATCATAGCCTCTGCCTTCATCATCACAACATCAGCATAGCGGAACAATACAAAATCGTTTTCCATATCCACAACATCGTACTGTAAGCCATTGGTTTGAAATTCATATTTACAACAACGGGCGCCATCCCATTTATGTCTTGATCTGTACTTTGATTCAGGGAAAACAGGATTGTATTTAAACCACAAAGTGTCTCCTGCTCCTGAAAGTTCATAAAGTTTTTTCCCATTTATATCGTACTGCTGACCGTAAAGCCATGACTTTTTTCGAATATCATTATCAGTATATGAATTAAAGAAATCAGGAGTTGTCATAAATCCATCCCATGGGGTATCATTTATATTAAATGTATAACGACTCATTGAATTAAGCGTAAGATCATACCAATAAAAATACTCTGTTGTAAGGGTTGAATTATATACAATAACAAAAATATTTTCTTTTGAACTCTCGTTATGTATTTTAAAATTATCGAAATAATTGTTTTCTAACTGATAATATCCCATTTTCATTACACTATCACACATATATTCAGCATCTTCCCATCTTGCTTCCCCTTTCCATACCTCAGCATTTAAATATAATTTGGCAAGTAAAGTGTAAGCCAATGCTTTTGTAACCCGTCCATAGTTTTGAGCTGTAGGAGCTGCGTCCAGATATGATATATTGTTTTTTATTTCATTTTCAATAAAATCAAAAATGAATGAACGAGATTTTTTTGGAGGTAAGTTCTTATCCGTGAAATCTGTAGTAAAAGGAATATCTCCCCACGCATCCATTCCCCAATAATAAAATAAAGCTCGGAGAATCTTTATTTCAGCAATAATTTTATCTTTCCCATCAAAGTTGAATGAAGAACTTTCAGTTTCGTACAAAACTTCATTACATGCACTGATGCCTCCAAAAACAAACTCCCACGCTTGCCGGTTAATTTTATTTGAAGAAGACACATTGTGTTTTTGCATCTCATCCCACCGTCCATTATCCCACCATTCTCCATCTTCCCTTGCAGGAATAACGCATTCGTCGGAACTCACTGTGACCAATGACCAAAGTCTCTGTTCTTCAGGATAAGGCTGTAATTTTGTATAGGCTCTTCCGGCATTCATCAAAAGTGCCTGTTCACTAGTAAAAAACTTATCCATTGGTATGTCGGAATAAACAGTTTCAGTTAAATCAGTACAAGATGAAAATAAGCTTACTAAAATAACTGATATAACTAATAATTTGCATTTTCTTATCATAGTTGTGTCTATTTTTAATGAATTAGAAAGTAATATTAACTCCGAAAGTAACTCCAGTAGTAACCGGATAGTAGCTCATATATTCAATACCTGGTTGTAAACCACTCAGTGACACTTCCGGATTGACCCCTTTGTAACCAGAAATGCAAAACAGATCCTGTGCCGCTAAATATATCCTCATATTATAAATATAGGTCGAAATGTTTTTCAAAACATAACCTACTGAAAAATTATCCATTTTCAGGTAAGAAGCGTCTTCTACGTATTTCGACGAATATAATTGATTTCCTGTAAATTGTGGATTATCTAGTTGAGACCGGAGTATATTTTTCAATCCAAGTGTGCTGAAATTCTCATAATATAAACGGTACGAGTTTAAAACTTCACCACCGATAGAAGCACGAAGGGCAAAACTACAATCCCAATTTTTCCAAGTAAATGTATTGCTCCAACCCATAATAAAGTCGGGATATGCATTGCCTATCACTTCCCATTTATCCTCTGGCACTTTCCCATCCGGCATCTGATTTTTGAATTTATCATTTCCAAATTCATCTACTCCAAGCCAAACAGGACCATAAAAGGTTCCCAGACTTTTACCTTCTTCCATTCGCTGCGAAAATACGGCAATATCTCCGGATAACCAACCCGTTTTGTAAGTCCCGTTCGTAAATTCATCATTAGTGAACTTCTCGAGTATGTTTTTATTGCTACTAAAAGTCAGATAGCTACTCCATTGAAAGTTTTTATGTTTGACAGGAACTCCATTGAGTGTAATCTCAATTCCGCTGTTACGTATGGTACCCACATTGGTAAACATTTCAGTGTAAAGGTATGGAGGTACAGATACCTGATAGTTATACAACAAATCTGTGCTTCTGCGTAAATAATAATCTATTGTTCCACCTAAACGATTATCCAAGAATGAAAAATCTACTCCCGCATTTATTTCATGTTTCTTTTCCCAACGCAGATTCGGATTGGGATTACTTACCGGCTGATAAGTATTTATCCACTCTCCGTTGTAATAAAAACGGCCGGCTCTGCCCATCATAATCAATGACTTGTAATTGGCAAATTCCTGATTGCCGGTTGCACCATATCCCAGTCTGATTTTCAAATCATTAATCCAACTCAGATTTTGAATAAATGATTCTTCGTTCATTCTCCATCCCAGACTGACAGCTGGGAACCATCCCCACTTGTTGTTCTGACCAAATCGGGATGAACCTTCCCGACGTAAAGATGCAGACAACAAATACTTTTCATTCAGATTATACATCACTCTGCCAAAAAATGAAATAAGCTTACTTTTCTCTCTGTATGAATACATGGAAGCCGTACCTAAAGCAAGCGCCGATCCGGCACCGATATTATTTACACCATACAAATCAGTGTCAAATCCTTTATTCGATAATCCTGAATAGTTCATATTTTCTTCCTGATATGAATATCCGGCAAGAGCCTGCAATGTATGACCATCCCACGTATTTAAATAATTCACCGTACTTTCATATTGAAGATTATTGCTGCTTCCGTTTTCAATACTGGCAATTCCATTACTACCTATTGTACTTGGATAATAACGTGTACGATAGGAATTTGTCTCCCATCGTGATTTTTCGTAAGAGACAAAATTATCCCATTTTATCCCGGTTAAAAATGGGATATTCAATGTAGCCCTGACATTACCGCCAAAATCATCTGTTTCACTATCACGTTTTTGTTCATTTAACATAGCTACCGGATTGTAATAACTTATACCGTCGACACGTTTATATCCTCCCGACAACACATTATCTGGATCGTAAACCGGTTCAGTCGGATTGTGAATAAATGCCTGATAAAAAATATCATAGTTTGCCGGATTTGATTTTCTCATCGAGTAAAAGGAATTATAATTCAGTGTAAGCTTTCCTTTTAGTGCTTTTTGCTGAATATTGGTTCTGGCAAGTAACTTATTCAAATTATTATTCTTAAGTAGTCCCTGATTTTGTTCCAGATTAATAATAGTACGATGAGATAATTCTTCATTACCTCCCGAAATAGCGAGGTTGTGTTTATGACTAAAAGGCATATCCCTTGCAATTTCACCAAACCAGTCCGTATTTCCGTCATAAATACTATTGACTTTATTAGGTGCAAATGTGTTAATTGCATATCTGAACTCATCTGCAGTTAAATTTTTAACCATTCTTGGTGCAACCTGTATGGTAGCAATTCCATTGTATTCAACTGTAGTTTTACCTTTTCGAGCTTGCTTCGTTGTAATAATTATCACCCCATTTGTACCTCTTGTACCATAAATTGCAGCAGCAGAACCATCTTTCAACACATCAATTGATTCAACTTCCTGAAAATTGATATTTTTCAGATCAGCACCCGCAACTCCATCGATGATAATCAGCGGTCCCTGGCCCGAAGTAAGCGTATTAGTTCCGCGTAAAATTATTTCATAATTAGCCTGTGGATCTGCTCCATTTGAATTCACTACCGATAAACCAGCTATTTTCCCTTGTAATAATCCAGCAGCATTAGAAAAAGAACCCTGATTAAAATTTTCTGGTTTTAAAGTAGCAATTGAGCCAGTAATTTCTTTTCTAGAACTTTTACCATAACCTATAACAACAACTTCATCAATTGTTTTTATGTCTTCACTAAGAATTACATTTAGCTTGTTCTGTTTGTTTACATTGATTTCTACTGTTTTATAACCAATGTATGAAAACACAAGTACTTCTTCTCCTGTTTGAAGTTCAATTATATATTCCCCATTAAAGTTTGTAATAACTCCACTAGACCCATTTTTTTGTTTAATATTTACACCTGGTAATGGCTGCCCCCTATCATCATATACAATTCCTTTTACAACAAATGGATTATCAGCATATATTGTTCCCGGAAGTATTAGTAGAAAAAATATTAAAATTAGATTAATAAAGAATGGTCTGGGAAAAGACCAGTTAATATGTTTCATAGTATTAAAAATTTTAAGAAGTTATTTATTTTTCTTCATATCTAAAATTGAATTTCGTTTCTATAAGGTATTGAATTTTGAGCTCCTTCTCGGGTTACGGTAATTGCCGATGCTTTATTTGCGAGTTTTACAGCTTCTACAATAGATAAACCTTCGGATAATGCAACACTCAATGCTCCACAAAAAGTATCACCGGCTGCTGTTGTATCCACAGCTTCTACTTTTTCCGCTTCAACATAGTTGTATTCGTTCCCATCTTTTATCAATGCTCCTTTTGAGCCTAAAGTTATTACAACTATATTTACCCCTTTTGATGCAATAATATCTGCAGCACGTTTTGCGGAATCAATATCAGACACATTAATTCCTGAAAGTACTTCTGCTTCTGTTTTATTAGGAACAATAACATAAAGGCATTTGAATAAATCGTTTGATAAAAAAGCTGCAGGAGCAGGGTTTAAAATTACTTTTATTCCTTTTTCAAATGCTATTTTGGCTGCATACTCTACGGTCTGCATTGGAATTTCAAGTTGCATTAACAGTATATCAGCTTGTTCAAAGGCATTTTTTGATTTTTCAATATCATGTGGACTTAAACTCATATTTGCTCCTGATGCTACTACGATACAATTTTCACCAAGTGAATCAACCATTATTAAAGCTACGCCTGAGGGGTGATTGGGATCTGAAAAAACATAATTTGTATTAATGTTTTCTTCTGTAAATAATTCAATCGACTGGCGTCCGAACAAATCGTTTCCTGTTTTGGTAATAAAAGTAACGTTGCCTCCTAAACGTGATGAAGCAACTGCTTGATTTGCACCCTTACCACCCGGATTCATCATAAACGAATTTCCTAAAACCGTTTCACCCGGTACAGGAAGCCTTTCTGACTTTACTACCATATCGGTATTACTACTTCCTACAACTAATATTTTTCTTGAATTCATACAAATAAATTTAATTTAATGATGCTATTCATTTCAAATTCTAATTAAATATCATATCTTCGAAAACAAAGATAATTTCAGTATCAGCAAATAAAAAACAATAAATGAATAATAAAAACAATTTCAAAATGAATATATTTTTTAAATAAATAAATAAATCTTTATATATCTGCAAGATACAATATATTCATTTTGATTTGAATAATAATGTCAAGAGTTTTATATCTTTGTGAAAAATTTTCTTACCAAACAATTTATTTTAATTTAATACTATGTCGAAATACACGTCGCTTACTCAACTAATCCAATCGTTGTCAAAATCAGAACGAAAAAAGTTAGCAGTCTTAATCAGAAAAAATGGAATAGAGTCAAATAACGATTATATTGTACTTTATAAAATAATCAATAAACAGCCATTGATTGACTTGAATGAAGCTAAAAAAACTTTTTTTCAAAAAAAACCCACATCTACATTTAATACAGCTGTTAATTATCTATTAAATGTCATTTTAACGATATTGTCTCAGCTCCGTACAGAACAAGATAGTTATTACAAACTATTTCACATGCTCATGAATGCAAAAGTACTTTATGAAAAATCGATTTATTCGGAATGTTTTCAACTTATTTCAAGGATTCAATGTGAAGCTGAAAAATTTGAAAATTTTTCCATTCTCCTTACAGCCCAGCGATTAGAATTGGAATATCTGCTTACACTTGACTTTCTTGATTTATCCGAACAAGAACTGCTGAATAAACAGCTTAAAATCAAAGAAACCATGAAGAAAATTCAAAAAATAAACGAGCATTCATTTTTGTATGAGCTATTGAGGCACAGAACGCTTCATAAAGGAAACGTCCGCTCCATCAAGCAAAAACAGGAATTAAATGATTTAGTTATTAGTGAAATGAGTATCGTCTCTAGCACCGGAGTAGAAAATTTCGAAACACAAAAAAATCATCTTCTTTTCCAAGCCAATTATTTGATCTGTGTAGGAGATTACAAATCAGCCTTAAATTCATTTTACGAACTGAACTCTTTTTTTGAAAAAAACATGCATCTGCTCAGCAATCCTCCTATTTATTATCTGAATACGCTTGAAGGGGTCCTTGATAATTTAAGAACAATAAAAAAATATGAAGCAATGGATTATTTCATTTGTAAATTAGAGAATTTACAAAATCCATCCCTCTACTTCAAAATGCAGGTGAAATTTATTGCTTTTTTTTACAGAACTGTTCCTTTTATTGATGGCGGGAAATATACTGTTGCCAAGCAAATGTTAATCGACATAAAATCCGAATTGTTTTCAAATATCAATCTTTTAACTCCTTTAAGGAAATTCCAATTATTACTAAATAGCTCTATCATCTATTTAGGGTCTAATGATCTATCTACAGCCAGAAAATACATAACCCAAATTACTGGTGAAAAAGATAATATTTCAAAACCTTTACTTCGAACAACTCGTTTGATAAATTTGATTATCATGTATGAACTGCATGAATTTGACTTTATAGACTATGAAATAAGATCGCTCAAAAGAGAAATCAAAAATTCTGAAAATGCCTATCAAATTGAGCAAATTTTAATAAAAGTACTTAATTATCTTATCAATAATTATCCTAAAAAAGTGGATGAAAAAATGTATGAAAAAATAGAGCTTTCGCTTGATAGTTTATCTAATAACAGATTTGAACTTCAAGTTTTAAGAATATTTGATTTTGGAGCATGGATTAAGTCAAAGTTTTGCAATCAACCATTAAACGTGGTTTTAGAAGAAAAATTACTTTCTCATAAGGTTTAACACGGAAATATTTTCAAATTGGGATTTTTTTTAAATCTTGAGATTTTATTTTTGGAACGATGTCAGCATGATGAGTGACTAAACAGATATATGGGAGCTTATCCCATAGCGCACCTTTCTATTTTCGGCATTTTTTGCAAAACCCAAAATTATAAATTTATTTTTGATATTCAAATACTTATAACGGTGATACGAAAAAATATGGAAAACGAAAAAGGAAAATCTGGCTTATACGCTCTAAATCAAATTCAACTTTTACCTAAAAATTTTTTTAAAGGTTAGTTTGCTTTTCCGAATCTTTTCTGAAGTCATTTTGCTTGACTGTAGAAAACTAAAAGCCTGCTGAAATTTCTCATCCAACAGGCTTATAATTTTTACCTTTAAGTGAATTGTGGAGCTGGAGGGAGTTGAACCCTCGTCCAAACATGGAAACAATATGCTTTC
>ENA-UOYA01001967-UOYA01001967.1-activated-sludge-metagenome-genome-assembly--contig:-NODE-1967-length-20607-cov-6.883758_pt1 | contig 20607 bp, 18 predicted proteins | sample MGYA00238163_ERZ764804 | MGnify/ENA primary metagenome ERZ764804 (study PRJEB28919, sample SAMN05720223) | activated sludge metagenome | isolation source: Anaerobic digester | place: Hong Kong... | reverse complement strand
CGCGGCGAGGTGAAGTACTTCATCGGAGCCGGTGCCATAGATGATGCGTGCCGGGTCCAGCCCATTGGCGGCGGCAATCGCCTCGCGCAATTCGGTGGCGCTCGCATCGGGATAGCGTTCCAGATCATGGCTGTGGCGGGCGAAGGCGGCGCGTGCCTTGTCGCTCGTGCCCAGCGGATTTTCGTTCGACGAGAGCTTGGCGACCTTGCGGCCGTCATCGGTCTTGGATTTCCCCGGCACATAGGGGGCGATGTCCATGATCCAGGGCTTGGGTTCGGGTGCAGTATGTTTTTGAGCAGTCATGGGCTGCGCCCATAGACCCCGGCCAAGGGCCGGTCAAACCGCGTGAGGCCCGCGCCGGTTGACAATGCGCCCCTCGCGCCCCTAGCCCCCGCATCATGTCCGACGACCAGCGCTTCGGCCTCAATCGAAAAATCTCCCTGTCCGGGCCTTTGGCGCTCGATGGCGGCGGCAGACTTGCGCCCGTTGAAATCGCCTATGAAACCTATGGCACGCTCAACGCCGATGCCTCGAACGCGATTCTGCTCTGCCATGCGCTGACCGGCGACCAGCACGTCGCCTCGAACCACCCGATCACCGGCAAGCCCGGCTGGTGGACGCGGATGGTCGGCCCCGGCTGTCCGGTGGATACGGATCGTTTCTTCGTCGTCTGCCCCAATGTCATCGGCAGTTGCATGGGCTCTTCGGGACCGGAATCGCCCGCCACAGACGGCGCGCCTTTTGCGATGCGCTTTCCCGTCATCACGATCCGCGACATGGTCTGCGCGCAGGCCATGCTGCTCGATCATCTCGGCATCGGGCGGCTCTATGCCGTGGTTGGCGGGTCGATGGGCGGGATGCAGGCGCTCACCTGGGCTGCGACCTATCCGACGCGCGTTGCCTCCGCCGTCGTCATCGCCTCGACCGCGCGTCATTCTGCGCAGAACATCGCCTTTCACGAAGTCGGCCGACAGGCGATCATGGCGGACCCCAATTGGCGCGGCGGCGACTATTATCATGACGGCAAGACCCCGGATGCCGGACTCGCCGTGGCCCGCATGGCGGCACATATCACCTATTTGTCGGAACAGGGGCTGACCGAGAAGTTCGGGCGGCGCCTGCAGGATCGCAAAGCCAAGACCTTCGGCTTTGATGCCGATTTTCAGGTGGAAAGCTATCTGCGCTATCAGGGGCTGACCTTTACCGACCGGTTCGACGCCAACTCCTATCTCTACATCACCCGCGCGATGGATTATTTCGATCTGGCGGAAGAGCATGGCGGGCATCTGGCCAATGCGTTCCGGGGGGCAGGCACGCGCTTTTGCCTTGTCAGCTTTGATACCGACTGGCTCTACCCGACGTCTGAATCGAAGAATATCGTCCACGCGCTCAACGCGGCGGGCGCGCCGGTCAGCTTTGTCGAGCTTTCAGCGCCTTTCGGGCATGACAGCTTCCTGCTCGATGTGCCCGAACTCAACCGCGTGGTGGATGGCTTTTTGAAAGCAGGCGGACAATGAACGGCTTGCGACCCGACCTTGCGATCATCGCGCGTGAAGTGAAGGCGGGGAGCCGGGCGCTTGATGTCGGCTGTGGCGATGGCGCGCTGCTCGCGGCCTTGCGCGACCAGAAGCAGGTCGATGCGCGCGGCATGGAACTCAACCGCGACAATGTCGCCGCCTGCGTTGCGCGCGGCCTTTCGGTCATTCAGGGCAATGCCGATACCGATTTGTCGGACTATCCCGATGCGTCGTTTGACTATGCTATTCTCTCGCAGACGCTCCAGACGACCGCGCGGCCCGATCTGGTGCTCGACCAGCTTTTGCGCATCGGGCGGCAGGCCTTTGTTTCCTTCCCCAATTTCGCGCAATGGCGCATCCGCTGGGCGCTGATGTTCGGCGGCACCATGCCTGTGACGAAGCAACTGCCTGATCGCTGGTATGACACGCCCAACATCCACCATGTTACGATCGACGATTTCCGAAGCTTCATTGCCGAGCGCGGCGTGCGGATTGACGGGCAATGGTTCTTGCGCGGGGAAAAGCTGATCAGCGCAGGCGCGGCCAATCTGCGCGCGCAGCACGCGGTGTTCTTGCTCTCGCGCTAGGCGACAAGCAAATATCGTTCACGCAGAGACGCGGAGAAACATCTACCCACCACCGTCATCCCGAAACAAGTTCGGGATGACGCGTGAGGGACAATCAGCCCTTTGTCAGCTTGTCCTTAAGCGCGGCCAGCGCGCCAAAGGGGCCTGCTTCGCCTTCCGAAAGAACGCCTGCTTCCTTGAGCCGGGCCTCGGCATTGGCACTGCGCGGATAGGGCTCAAGCGCAAGCAGCAGCGTTTGCGCCACCGCCTCACCCAGATCGATCACTTGCCCGTCATGCTCCATCACGTCGCAATCTTCGGCGCTCAGCTCGATCTCGTCGGCCTCGGGCGCGTCAGTGGCGGAAACGAAGCGGATCGCGAACGGCAGGTCGAAGCGCGCGGGCACGGGTTCCCCCGTCACGACGCAGGATTGCACGACATCGGCGCGCAACCGGCCCTTGGCCTCAATGCCCTTGGCATCGGGCGTCAGCGTGGCATCGGCCTCAAGCGCGTTCAGGCTTTGCAAGTCGAAGCGTTTGGCTAGTGCCGCGCACTCGTCAGGCGTGGCGGAAATGCAGAGCGGCTTGACGTGACCGAGCGTGTCGAGCCGATAGGGGCGTGAAAATTCAGGCGTCATGCGAGCTTTCCTGCCAGAAGTGCATCGAGCGGCAACCCGCGAAGCTGCGCCCAGAAGGCGCGGAGCCGGTCTGCGGCAAAGGCAAGGGCTGCGTCGCCGGGATGCTCGGTGCGATACAGGTTGCGGACCAGCGCCGCTTCAAGATCACCGCCGTCAAGCCCTGCGCCATAGACTTCGATGCGCCCGCCAAGCGATGCCATCATCTTGCCGATATGCTTGCCGACCACGATGTCGCCCACGCCTTCCTGCCGGAGCTGGCCGTCCATATCATCGACAAAGGTTTCGGTGAGGAGCACTGAAGGCAGCTTGCCGGGTTCGTCTTCGGCATCGAGCCGCAGGATGGCGAGCGCGGTGAGCGCGGAGACCATTTCGAATCGCCCGTCAATCGTGTCAGCGACCTTGCCGTCGAGATACCAGGCAGGGTTGCGCGCCTCGGCGACAAGGGCGGCGTACAGCGGCGCAAGCGCGGCACGGCCTTCGTCACGGGCAAAGAGTCTCTTAAGCAGCTTTAGCGCCATCCATTTATCCCAACTGGCTTGTTGTTCTCGACCGCCCGGCATATTGGGGGTTCCGGCCCGTTCAGCAAGGGGTCAGCTCGCGTAATGGAAAGGTCGTCGTGCATGAACCGGAAACTCGTAACAGCCCTGGCGCTCGCGGCAGCCGCGCTGTCGACCTCGGCCTGCACGCGCATCACCACGCATCAGGGCTATATTGCCGACATGTCGCTCGTCGATGCGGTCCAGCCCGGCGTCGACAATCGCGAGTCGGTTGAAAAGACGTTGGGTCGTCCGACCTGGGTGAGCCAGTTTGGTGAGCAGGACTATTATTATCTCGCACGCGACACGCGCCAATATGCGTTCAACGTGCCGCGCCCGTCGAACCAGCTCGTCCTGCGCGTCCGCTTTGACGCAGCGGGCAACGTGGTTGCGGTGGATCGTCGCGGCATGGAGCAGGTCGCGCGTCTCAGCCCGACCAGCAAGAAGACCGAAACGCTCGGTCGTGATCGTGGCTTTTTTGAAGAGCTGTTCGGCAATATCGGTCAGGTCGGCTCGGTTGGCGCCGATGGTGGCACGGCTGACAACCCGAACTGAGTTTTCTGTAAAATTGCAGATTAAATGCGGCGGCGGGCCCATGGCCCAGCCGCCTTCTTTCTGTGTTACTTCGCGATACCGCTCGCGGCCAGCACGGCGAGCGTGACGAGTTCTGACGCCGTGGACACCATCGGGGCGACTTGAACGGGCTTTTCCATGCCGACGAGCATCGGGCCGATCATCGAATCGCCGCCCAGTTCACGCAGCAGCTTGGCGGACAGATTGGCTGATTGCAGCCCCGGCATGACAAGCACATTGGCCGGACCCGAGAGACGGCTGAACGGATAGGCCGCCGCCAGCTTGGGGTTGAGTGCAACGTCGGGCGCCATTTCGCCTTCATATTCAAAGCTCACGCCACGCTCGTCGAGAATCGACACCGCCTCGCGGATCGGCTCCAGCCAGTTGCCCGGCGGGTTGCCGAAGGTGGAGTAAGAGAGGAAGGCGACGCGCGGCTCATGGCCCATGCGACGGGCAACGGCAGCCGTTGCTTCGGCGATGTGCGCGAGGTCTTCCGAGCTTGGCCGTTCGTTGACGGTCGTATCCGCCATGAAGACCGTGTGGTGCTGGCCGACGAGAATGTGGATGCCAAAGGGCGTCTTGCCCTCTGCCGGATCAAGCACGCGGCGCACTTCGCGCATCGTCTGCGCAAAGCTGCGCGTAACGCCGGTGATCATGGCGTCGGCTTCGCCGAGCTTCAGGAGCAGCGACGAAAAGACGTTGCGATCCTGATTGACGAGCCGCTCGCATTCACGGCGCAGGAAGCCGCGGCGCTGCTGGCGTTCATAGAGCATGTCGACCATCTTGGGGACGAGCGGCGAATTGCGGCTGTTGTGAATCTCGAAGCTGTCGGGATCTTCAACGCCAAGCGCGACCAGCTTTTCGCGGACATTGTCACGACCCACGAGTACGGGCGTACCGCAACCGCCATCGCGGAAGGCAATCGCGGCGCGCAGCACGACTTCTTCTTCGGCTTCGGCAAAGACGACGCGCTTGGGGTGCGCGCGTGCATTTTCATAGGCCATGGTGAGCACCGAGGTGGTCGGGTTCATGCGCGCGCGCAGGCTGTTGCGATAGTCCGCCATGTCGAGAATGGGCCGTGTCGCAACGCCCGAATCCATGGCCGCCTGCGCGACGGCGGCAGGCACGATTTCCATCAGGCGCGGATCGAAGGGCGCGGGGATGATATAGTCCGGCCCGAAAGAGGGCGTTGCGCCGCCATAGGCTGCCGCGACTTCTTCGGGCACCTGCTGGCGCGCGAGTTCAGCCAGCGCACGCGCGGCGGCGATCTTCATCTCCTCGTTGATGGCGGTTGCGCGCACATCGAGCGCGCCGCGGAAGATGAAGGGGAAACCCAGCACATTGTTGACCTGATTGGGATAGTCCGAACGGCCGGTGGCGACGATGGCATCGGGGCGCACGGCCTTGGCGGCGGGCGGCGTGATTTCCGGATCAGGGTTGGCCATCGCGAAGATGATGGGGTGCGGGCCCATCGAGCGGACCATGTCGGGAGTGACGGCATCCTTGACCGAAAGACCGAGGAACACGTCTGCACCGTTCAGAGCTTCGGTCAACGTGCGGCGATCGGTCTTCACCGCGTGCGCCGACTTCCACTGGTTCATGCCTTCGGTGCGGCCCTGATAGATGACGCCCTTGGAATCGCACATGATGACATGGTCGTGCGGTACGCCCACGGCCTTGATGAGTTCGGTGCAGGCAATGGCGGACGCACCCGCGCCGTTCACGACCATGCGGACCTGCTTGATGTCCTTGCCCGTCAGGTGGAGTGCATTGATGAGGCCGGCTGCCGCGATGATCGCGGTGCCATGCTGGTCGTCATGCATCACGGGGATGTTCATCCGCTCCTTCAGCGCCTGCTCGATGATGAAGCATTCAGGTGCTGCAATGTCTTCAAGGTTGATGCCGCCAAAGCTCGGCTCCATCAGCGCGACAGCGTTGATAAAGGCTTCGGGGTCTTCGGTGGCGAGTTCGATGTCGATTGAGTCGACGTCTGCGAAGCGCTTGAAGAGAACGGCCTTGCCTTCCATCACGGGCTTGGAGGCGAGCGCGCCCAGATTGCCCATGCCCAGAATGGCGGTGCCATTGGTGATGACGGCTACGAGATTGCCCTTGGCGGTATAGTCATAAGCGGTCGCAGGATCATCTGCGATGGCCTGAACCGGAACGGCAACGCCGGGCGAATAGGCAAGGCTCAGGTCGCGCTGCGTTGCCATCGGCTTGGAGGCGACGATCTCGATCTTACCGGGACGGCCGGTGGAATGGTAATAGAGCGCCTCGCGATCCGAAAACTGTATCTTCGCGTCGCTCATCGTCCCATTTCCTTTCGTTGGCCGTCTTCTCCACAGGCGCTTAGGCTGATCTTGCCGGAACGGGAAGCCGGGATTGCACCTATTGGCGAAAGCGTTATCGCAACATCCATGTCACAGGCCGCGCCGACCGGCGCAACACCGATGATGGTGCAGTATCTGGCGCTCAAGGAAGAGGCGGGCGACTGCCTGCTCTTCTATCGCATGGGCGACTTTTTCGAGCTGTTCTTCGACGATGCGAAGGCGGCGGCACAGGCGCTCGACATTGCACTCACCTCGCGGGGCGAACATGCAGGGCAGCCGGTGCCGATGTGCGGCGTGCCGGTGCACGCGGCGGAAGGCTATCTGGCGCGGCTCATCAAGGCGGGCTTTCGCGTCGCCATTGCCGAGCAGACCGAGTCTCCCGCCGAAGCCAAGGCGCGTGGGTCCAAATCCATCGTGTCGCGCGGCATCGTCCGCGTTGTCACCGCAGGCACGCTGACCGAAGAGGCGCTGCTGGAATCGCGCAGCGCCAACTGGCTGGTGGCGCTTGCGCCGGTGGGCGACGAAATCGGCATTGCCGCGACTGACATCTCCACGGGGCGCTTTGAGACGTGCCGTGCGCCGGTTCATGGCGTTAATGCTGAGCTTGCACGCCTCGGGCCGTCCGAAATCGTCTCGCCCGAAGGCGCGGGCTTTGAAGGCACGCAGCGGCCCAGAGGCGATTTTCTGGCAGGCGATGGCGAGCGGCGGCTGAAGGCGCAATTCGGCGTCGCGACGCTTGATGGCTTTGGCCAGTTCTCCAAGGCCGAGCTGGCGGCCTGTTCGGGACTGCTCGCCTATCTCGACCATGTCGGCAAAGGCGCGCTGCCATTCCTTGCGCCACCCGTCCGGCTTGAGGCGAGCGACCATATGCTCATCGACGCGGCGACGCGCGAGAGCCTGGAACTGGTGCGCGCCAGCGGCGGAATGCGTGCAGGCAGTCTGCTTGATGTGATCGACCGCACTGTCACGGGGGCGGGTGCGCGACTGCTCGCGGCAGATATTTCCGCGCCGCTCATGGATGTGCGTGCGATTGAAGATCGGCTCGATCTCGTCTCATGGTTTGCCGATACAGGCAGCGCGCGTGAGGCGATGCGCGCCAATTTGCGTGCGCTGCCCGATATTGGCCGTGCGCTCGGTCGGCTCGCGGCAGGCCGGGGCGGTCCGCGTGATCTCGGCATGTTGCGCGATGGCCTCAACGAAGCGCGGATGATGCGCGAGCGGCTGGCGCGCGGCGGCGATGTGCCGCCGCTGATGGCAGCACTCCTCCCTTTGCTCGATGGCCATGGCGAGCTGGTGGACCTTCTCGCCCGCGCCATCGTCGCCAATCCCCCGCTCGATGCCGCGCAGGGCGGCTATATTGCCGAAGGCTATGATGCCGCGCTGGATGAACTGCGCTCGATGGGCGGCGACGGGCGGCGCGCGATGGCAATGCTCGAAGCGCGTTACCGCGACCAGACGGGGATTTCGGGCCTCAAGATCAAGCACAATAATGTGCTCGGCTATCACATCGAAGTGTCAGCCAAGAATGCCGATCCGCTGATGGCGGCGGACTCGGGCTTCACGCACCGCCAGACGCTGGCGGGCGTCGTCCGCTTCAACGCGCCCGAGTTGCATGAGCTGGCGATGAAGGTGACGCAGGCCGGGGCGCATGCGCTTGCCGCCGAAGCGGGGCATCTGGAGGAGCTGACGGGCCTAGCGCTTGCCCGGTCGCGCGAAATTGCGGCAACGGCAGATGCACTTGCCCGTTTCGACGTGGCCTCGGCGCTGGCCGAACGGGCGATTGAGGGCGGCTGGGCGCGCCCGGCGTTCGCGCCCGATGCGCGCTTCGAGATCACAGGGGGGCGCCATCCCGTCGTCGAAGCCGCGGTTGCCAAATCGGGCGCGCGCTTCGTCGCCAATGATTGCGCGCTTGTCCCAAATTCGCGGCTCTGGCTCGTCACCGGCCCGAACATGGGTGGTAAATCAACCTTCCTGCGGCAGAATGCGCTCATCGCGGTAATGGCGCAGGCGGGCTGCTATGTGCCCGCATCGTCGGCGACGATTGGCCTTGTGGATCGTCTCTTCAGCCGCGTCGGCGCGTCGGACAATCTGGCGCGGGGCCGCTCCACCTTCATGGTCGAGATGGTCGAGACGGCGGCCATCCTTTCGCAGGCGACCGAGCGCAGCTTCATCATCCTTGATGAAGTCGGGCGTGGCACATCGACTTATGACGGGCTCGCCATCGCCTGGGCGGTGGTGGAGGCGGTGCATGAAGTGAACCGCTGTCGCTGCCTGTTTGCCACGCATTATCATGAGCTGACGCGCCTTGCCGAAAAGCTGCCCGCGCTCTCGCTCCACCATGTCCGCGCGCGCGAATATCGGGGTGATCTTGTGCTGCTACATGAACTGGGCAGTGGCCCGGCGGATCGCAGCTATGGCATCGCGGTCGCGCGGCTCGCGGGTCTTCCGCCCAAGGTGCTCGCACGGGCCAAGGCCGTGCTCGACAAGCTGGAGGCGGGCCGCGATGCAACCGGCGGGCTGGCGGCGGGGCTCGATGATCTGCCGCTCTTTGCTGCGACCAAGGTGGAAGAGGTGCGCGATCCGTTGCGCGATGCACTCGCAGGCGTTGATGTCGATGGCCTCAGTCCGCGCGAGGCGCTTGACCAGCTTTACGCGCTCAAGCGCCTTCTGACGGAGAATAAAGGCTGACGGCCTCATAGAGGCTGGTAAGCGCCGCGCGTTCATCGGCAGCCAACTCAGGACGCCAGACCTCGAACAGCAGGATGACGCGCACCGCGTCGCTGTCATTCCACGCTTCATGCTCAACGCTGTCATCAAAGAGCAGCACCTTGCCGGGCTCGACGCTGCGCTCATGATTGCCGACGCGCAGGCGGCAATTGTCGGGCACGATCAGCGGCAAATGGCAGATGAGCCGCGTGTTGAGCATCCCCCAATGCGGCGGGATGTGCGTGTGAGGCCTCAGGATCGAAAACAGCGCCATCGGCGAGCGACCGGCAATGCGCGGCAGGGGCGCTGCCTCAAGCGCGGCCATCGTCGCCGGGCAGCGCGCGGCATTGGCGGCGACGGGCTGGCCACCTTCATACAGGTGAAACGCGCTCCAGCGCGGATCGTCGAGCAGCGCATGGCCGCGGTTGGGCCGGGTCGGGTCTGCCTGAACATAGGGCGCCATGCCCGAAGGGTCAGCCATCACGGCCTCCACTTCGGCGCGGATTGCGGGGTAGGCGGCTTCAAGCCCTGCCACCCAGTCAAATTCGGTCGTGTCGTAAAAGGCGATCTGTGGCAGGCCGGGATAATAAAAGCTCGTCGGCTGCTGGAGTTGCACCTCCTGCCGTCCGGCCAGAATGGCGAGCGATTCGGCAAAGCGCGGGTTGAGCGTGCCGGGATCCGCATCGACAGTGCTCAGCAGATGCGCTTCGAAGCGTTCAGCCGCCGCCGCCGTTGCGGCTTCGGCGCGCCGCAAGCGATCAATCAGCGGCTGCGGCAGCGTCTGGCCTTGAGACTGCGCGGCGGTGCGCAGTGCCATATTATACCAGCCCATGGCGGCGCGATCATCACCCGCCTTCAGGAAGAGATCGCCCTTCATGGTGAGCGCCAATATGTCGCGCGGGTCGGCGGCGAGCATCTGGTCGAGCGCTTGGGTGAGGGTGGTGGCGTCTCCCAGTCGCTCGCAGGCTTGCGCCATCAGCGCCCATAGCTGCGGCGTCGCGCGGCCGATATCGATGATCGCCTGAAAAGCCGCGCGCGCAGCCCCGGCGTCGCCCCGGTTGAGCGCGTCAAACCCCTTGCGGGCGGTTGCTTCGAGTTGAGCCTGATCCATTCTTACCCCCGGCCCTTCGCATAGCGATCATGGTGAAGGTCGCCAATCCGCCTTGTGACTTGGAATGCGAGCGCGCATATCGGGGGAAATGACGCAATTGTTCGACCTTGTTTCCCAGCGGCGGGCCATTATCGAGCGGCGCCACCTTTCCGATGCGCTGATGGCGCTTGAGGGCAATGATGCCGCCAAGCTGCGCAACGCCTCGGTCGCCATTCTGAAGCCCGCGCTTGAGGCGGGACGCGCCGAGATTGCCCGGCGTCTGGCGGCCAAGCCCAATCAGGGGCGCGAAACGGCGGCAAGCTACGCCTTCCTGACCGACCAGATCCTGCGGCTCATTTTCGATTTCACGCTCCAGCGGCTCTATCCGCTCAACAACCCGACCGCCTCCGAGCGCATCTCGCTCATTGCTGTCGGCGGCTATGGGCGGGGCGAAATGGCGCCCCAGTCCGACATCGATATCGCGTTTCTCACGCCCTACAAGCAGACCGGCTGGTCCGAGCAGGTCATCGAATCGATGCTCTATACGCTGTGGGACCTTGGCCTGAAGGTCGGCCATTCGAGCCGCTCGCTCGACGAGATGATCCGCATGGCGAAGGAAGACCTCACCATCCGAACAGCGCTGCTCGAAGCGCGCTATGTTTGGGGTGATCAGGCGCTTTACGATGAAGCCGCCGCGCGCTTTGCCGCCGAAGTCGTCGCCGGGACCGGGCGGACCTTCATCAGCGACAAGCTGGCCGAGCGTGACGAGCGGCACAAGCGCATGGGCGACAGCCGCTATGTCGTTGAGCCCAACCTGAAGGAAGGCAAGGGCGGCCTGCGCGATCTCCACACGCTCTTCTGGATCGGCAAATACCTCTACCGCGTCAACACCGTGCCTGAGCTGGTCGACAAGGGTCTGCTCAGCGCAGACGAGTTGCGCCAGTTCCAGAAGGCGGAGAATTTCCTCTGGGCAGTGCGCTGCCATTTGCACCTCATCGCCAAGCGCCCCGAAGAGCGGCTGACTTTCGACGTGCAGCGCGAGATTGCCGAGCGGATGCGCTATAATGATCGGCCGGGGCGCTCGGCGGTCGAGCGTTTCATGCAGCACTATTTCCTCAACGCGAAGACAGTGGGTGATCTGACCGCGCTGTTCCTTGCGCATCTGGATGACGCACATGCCGCCAAGGGCCGCCGTTTCACGCTGCCGAGCCTTGCGGGCTTTCGCCGCACTCCCAAGAAGCTCAACGGCTTTGTGCTGGATCGCGGGCGGCTCGCGCTGCCCTCGGACGATTTCTTTGCGCAAGACCCGGTGCGGCTCATTGAAATCTTCGCGCTGGCAGACGCCGAAGGGCTGGAAATCCACCCCCAGGCAATGCGCGCGGCAGCACGCGATGCGCGCCTCATTGACGCCAAGGTGCGCAACAATCCGCGCGCCAACGCGCTCTTTCTTGACGTTTTGACGTCACGAAAAGAGCCCGACACCGTCTTGCGCTGGATGAATGAAGCGACGGTTTTTGGCCGTTTCGTGCCCGATTTCGGGCGCGTCGTCGCGCAGATGCAGTTCGACATGTATCACCATTATACGGTGGACGAGCATTCGATCCGCGCGATCGGTCTGTTGTCGCGCATCGAAAAGGGCGTGCTGGGCGATGATCATCCGCTCGCAACCGCCATTCTGCGGCAGGTCGTCTCGCGGCGCGTGCTCTATGTGGCGGTGCTGCTCCACGATATCGCCAAGGGACGCGGTGGCGATCACAGCGTGCTGGGCGCCGAAGTCGCGACCAAGCTTTGCCCGCGGCTCGGCCTGACGCCCGCCGAGACGGAAACCGTCGCCTGGCTGGTGCGCCAGCATCTGATGATGTCGGCAACGGCGTTCAAGCGTGATCTGTCTGACTTCAAGACCGTGCTCGACTTTGCAGGCGTGGTGCAGTCTCCGGAACGCCTGCGCCTGCTGCTCGTGCTGACCGTGGTTGATATCCGTGCGGTCGGGCCGGGAGTGTGGAACAGCTGGAAGCGGCAATTGCTCTCGGAGCTGTTCGAATCGGCGGAAGAAGTCTTGCGCCTCGGCCACAAGCAGCGTGGCCGCGCGGATCGCGTGCGGCTGAAGCAGGAGCTGCTGCAGGAGGCGCTGGCCTGGTCGCCCGATAAGTTCACCGCTTATACCAAGCGGCTGGCAGAACCCTATTGGGTCGCAGAGCCTGACGACGTGCTGGAGAGCAATGCGCGCCATGTGTCGGCGGCGGGCGATGCGCATCTGTCGATTGCCGCCACGGTCTATCCCTCGCGCGGCGCAACGCTCGTCACCGTCTATGCAGCGGACCATCCGGGGCTGTTCTACCGCATCGCGGGTGGCATCCATCTGGCGGGCGGGAGCATCATCGACGCGCGCATTCACACGACGCGCGACGGCATGGCGCTCGACAACTTCCTTGTGCAGGACCCGCTGGGCCGCCCCTTTGATGATGAGCATCAGCTTCAGCGGATTGAAAAGGCCATTGAGGATGCGCTCGCCAACCGCGCGCAGCTTGTCGAGCGGCTGGCCGCGCGGCCCTTGCCCCGCGCGCGCGCCGAGGCGTTTGACATTGCCGCCAATGCGCTGATCGATAACCGTGCTTCGAACCGCTACACGGTGATTGAAGTCAACGCGCGGGATCGTCCGGCGCTGCTTTATGATCTTGCCTATGCGCTGTTCGAGGCGAAGGTGACGATCCACTCCGCGCACATCGCGACTTATGGCGAGCGGGCGGTCGACACATTCTATGTAACCGATCTGACCGGCGACAAGATTTCAAACCCGACGCGCATCGGTGATCTTGAAGAGCGGATGCTGGCGGCGGCGGACAGGCCGGGGGCTGCGTCTAAGGCGGCTTAGAGAGGCAAGGCACAATGTCGCGCAGAGACGGACGCTGAGAAGGTAATTGTCCGCTAAAAGCTCTCTGCGCTCTTTGCGTCTCTGCGCGAACGAATTTCACCCTTCACGGGCTGTCAGCCTTGGTAGCCGGACAAGGCCGATCAGCACCGCGCCCAGCGCATAGGAAAAGACGCCCATCAACTGGAAAGGCGCATAGCTGCCGGTCAGGTCATGAATCCTGCCAAAGAGCAGAATGCCGGAAATGGTTGAGGCCCAGCCAGCGGCCTGCACCCAGCCGAAGATCATGCCATAGCGATCCAGCCCGAACTTGCGGGCGATGAAATAGCCCAGAAGATCGGTTTCCGCGCCTTGCTGGACGCCGACCACGCCCACCGCGATCAGCGTGATCCAGGGCGTATCGTTCGTCCCCCAGAGGGCAAGGCAGCCAAAGGCGGGCACGAGCGTGAAGACAAAGGCGACGCGCGAGGGATTGGCGCGGTCGAGGAGCGCGCCGCAGCCAAGGCGGCCCATCACCTGCCCCACGGCAAAGGCCGAGATGCCAAGCGCGGCCAGCTTCGCCGACACGCCTTCTTCCAGCATCATCGGCACCATCTGGCTCAATATGCCCGAGCCGGGCAGGTTGAAGCACATGAAGCTGGCGATGATGAGCCAGAAGGCCGATGTGTAGAAAAAAGCGCGGTCGGGCTCTCCCTCGGGTATATCCACGGCAGCGGTCCTGTCGCGGACGGGTTCTGCGCGCAGCAGGAAGAGAATTGCAGGCAGGCCGATGAGTCCGCTCAGTGCTGCGAGCAGGGCATAGCCCGCGCGCCAGCCGTCCCTTGCGATCACCGTTTCGAACAGCGGGGGCATGACGACGGCGGAGAGCGAGATGCCCGTTGCGGCCAGCGCCAGCGCCAGTCCGCGATTGCGGACGAACCAGCCCGCAACCGCACGGGTATAGCTGAGCGAAGTCGTCAGCACGCCGATAAGGCCGGTGATGAAGACCAGCAGGCCAAAGAGCGAAGGGACGAAGGGCATCGTCGCCACCGTGATGAAAAGCAGCGTCAGCAATGCCATGCCGGTCGCATAGACGCGGCGAAAGCCCCAGCGGTCCATCGCCCAGCCGACGGCCGGGGCGGCCAGCGAGCCGAGGCCGACAAGCGCCTGCAATTGCGAGAACTGGCCCAGCGTCCAGCCGGTTTCCTTCTGCAAGGGGGGAATGAAGATGCTGAAGACATAATAGAGCAGATTGACGCCGGTTGCTGCTGCCAGCGCAGCCCCAAGGATCACGCGCCATCCGCTGCGCCACTCGCTCATCTCTGCTCCTCGTCCTTGGGGATTTCGCTGCGCAAAAAATGGCAGCGGCACCCGGTTGACGTTAACGTCAACTGTTCCTATCCCTTCGTCAAGAGGATAGCTTGGAGTCTGACACATGAATCTCGAATTCAGCCCCGAAGAAATCGCCTTCCGCGAAGAAGTGCGGACCTTCATCGCCGAAAACTACCCCAAGGAACTGCGCGGCAAGCAGGATGAAGGGGATGACCTGACCAAGGAAGATTTTCTGAGCTGGCACAAGGTGCTGGCCAAGAAGGGTTGGGTCGCACCTGCCTGGCCGGTGGAATATGGCGGCACGGGCTGGACCGCGACGCAGCGCTACATCTGGTCGGAAGAGACCGCGCGGGCTGACTGCATTCGCCTGATGCCCTTCGGCCTCACCATGGTCGGCCCCGTCATCTACACCTTCGGCACGCCCGAACAGAAGGCCAAGTTCCTGCCCCGCATCCTGTCGGGCGAGGACTGGTGGTGTCAGGGCTATTCGGAACCCGGTTCGGGCTCCGACCTTGCCTCGCTGCGCACCAAGGCAGTGCTGGATGGCGATCATTATGTCGTCAACGGCCAGAAGACCTGGACGACGATGGCGCAACATGCTGACTGGGGCTTCTTCCTCGTCCGCACTGATCCCGATGCCAAGCAGCAGCAGGGCATCAGCTTCCTTCTCGTCGACATGAAGACGCCGGGCATCGAAGTCCGCCCGATCATCACGCTCGGCGGCGAGCATGAAGTTAACGAAGTGTGGCTTGAGGACGTTCGCGTTCCGGTTGAAAACCGCGTCTATGAGGAAAACAAGGGCTGGACCTGCGCCAAGTTCCTCCTCGCGCACGAACGCACGGGCATTGCCGGCGTCGCTGCCTCGAAGCGCGGCGTGGAGCGCATCAAGTCAATCGCGATGTCGGAACTCGATGGCGATCGTCCGCTGCTCGCCAACCCCTTCTTCCGCCGCAAGGTGGCCGAACTGGAAATGGACCTGACCGCACTCGAATATACCGAGCTGCGCACATTGGCGGGTGAAGCCGCGGGCAAGGGGCCGGGGCCGGAATCGAGCCTCCTCAAGATCAAGGGCTCGGAAATCCAGCAGCGCATCACCGAGCTGACGCTGGAAGCCGCGGGCCATTATGGCGCGCCCTATTTCCGCGGCTTTGGCGAGGGTGACAACGAGCATCCGATTGGTCCGGAATTCGCACACCGCGCCGCGCCGGTTTATTTCAACACCCGCAAGACGACGATCTACGGTGGTTCGAACGAAATCCAGCGCAACATCATCGCGAAGATGGTGCTCGGACTTTAATCGATCTTCTCCCCTCCCGCCTGCGGGAGGGGCCGGGGGAGGGCCTGTCGAGGCGCTTGGCTCGCTTCGCTCCCTCCCTCCCCTAACCCCTCCCGCAAGCGGGAGGGGAAACTGACTCGGAGAGACAAGATGGACTTCACCTACACCGAAACGCAGGACATGCTTCGCGACACGCTCGCCCGTTTCCTTGCGGACACTTATGACTTTGAAACCCGCAAGAAGATGATCGACAGCGCCGAAGGCCGCGATCCGGGCATCTGGCGTGCGCTCGCGAATGATCTGGGCATTCTTTCGGCGCCGTTTTCGGAAGAGCAGGGTGGCCTTGGCGGCGGCGCGCTCGAAAACATGATCATGATGGAAGAGCTGGGCAAGGTCATCGCGATTGAGCCTTATCTCCAGACCGTCGTCATCGGCGGCGGTGCCTTGAAGGCGGCTGGCGGCGCGCTGGCCGATGCCGTGATCCCCGAGATCATCGCGGGCAATGCAATCATCGCCTTTGCCTATGCCGAGCCGCAGGGTCGCTATGACCTTGCCAATCTGCGCACCACTGCCAAGAAGGACGGCGCGGGCTATATTCTCAACGGCCATAAGGGCGTTGTTTATGCAGCACCCTGGGCAACGCACCTGCTCGTCACCGCACGCACCGGCGGCAACCAGCTTGACCGCGATGGCGTCGAGCTGTTCCTCGTCGATGCAAATTCGGCGGGCATCACGCGCCGTGATTACCCGACCGTCGATGGCTCGCGTGCTTCGGAAATCTATTTCGAAAACGTGGCACTTCCTGCTGAAGCGCTGCTTTCCGGCGGCATCGATCTGGTCGAAAAAATCGTGGACGAAGCGGCCGTCGCCGTTTGTGGCGAAGCCTGTGGCGTGACGCGCAAGCTGCATGAAGGCACGCTTGATTATTCCAAGCAGCGCCAGCAGTTCGGCCAGCCGATTGGCCGCTTCCAGGTGCTCCAGCACCGCATGGCGGACATGTTCCTCGAAGTCGAACAGATCATGTCGATGACGCTCATGGCGACGCTGAAGCTCGATCTGCCTGCCGCTGAGCGCAAGGCGATGGTGAGCCTTGCCAAGGCCAAGGTCTCGCGCTCGGCCAAGTTCGTCGGCCAGAATGCCATCCAGACGCATGGCGGCATCGGCATCACGCAGGAACTGGCCATCGGCCATTATTTCAAGCGTGCGACGATGATCGAAGGCCAGTTCGGTTCGGCGGACTGGCACCTTGACCGCTATGAGCAGCTCACGCTTCCGGGGGCTGCATGATCCAATACCGCGCGCCGCGCGCCGAAGAGGCCGCGGCGCTGGCCACATTGGGACGCGATTCGTTCGTCGAGACCTTCGGGCATCTCTATGCGCCCGAAGATCTCGCCGCGTTCCTGGAAGACAGCTATTCGCCCGAGGGCGTGGCCGCGCAAATCGCGAGCCCGCGCTATATTTTCCGCGTGGCGGAAGAGGGCGGGCAGCTGGTCGGCTATTGCAAGCTCGGGCTTGATGTCTCGCTTGAATATGATCCCGAAGGCCGCAACGTCGTTGAGCTCAAGCAGCTGTACCTCATGGCGACGCATCAGGGCGTTGGCGTTGCACAGCAGTTGATGGACTGGGCGATTGCCGAGGCTGAAGCCCGCGACGCAGACGAGATGATCCTCTCGGTCTGGGCGGAGAATGCGCGCGCCCAGCGTTTCTACCATCGTTATGGCTTTGAATGGATTGCCGACACCTATTTCATGGTCGGCAGCCACCGCGACGACGAGTTCCTGTATCGCCGCAAGATGCGCTGAGCCGAAGCGGCTGCGCGCCGCTTTGTTGCACTGCACAAAAAATGTCTTGATCCCGTCACGCGACTCCTGTATTGTGCACTGCAACATAAACAGGAGGCCAGCAATGGCTGAGACTGCAAAGACCCCGCTCAAGCGCCGGACGTCAAAAGCTGCACCCCAGCCTGAAACGGTTTCCGTTCAGGATGTGGCTGTTGCCGCGCCGACCGTAGAGGCGAGTGCCCAAAGCGTAAGTGTTGACGAAATCGCAGCCACATCCCCGGCTGCCCAAGAAGGGATTGTGACGATGACCGAAGAAACCGTGAAGGCCGCTGCTACCGATTACGCCGAAAAGGCGACCGAAATGTTCCAGGACGCGACCGCCAAGGCCAAGGAAGCCTTTGCCAAGTCGGGCGAATTCTCGAAGGAAGCCGTCGAGTTCCAGAAGGCGAACCTCGAAGCCGTCGTGGAATCGGGCAAGATTGCCGCAAAGGGCGTGCAGGAAGCTGCCCAGCATGCCGTGGAACAGGGCAAGAAGAACTGGGACGCGACGACCGCGCACTTCAAGGCGCTGGCTGGCCTGCGTTCGCCCGCCGATTTCATGAAGGCGCAGAGCGACTTCGTGCGTGGCCAGTTTGATTCGGCCGTGGCTGACTTCTCTAAGTCGACCGAATTCTACACCAAGCTGGCCGGCGAAATCGCCAAGCCGATCCAGAACCGCTATGCTGCGGCTTCGGAGCAGGTCAAGGCGCGCTTCGCCGCCTGAGGCTAACCAGACTTCCCTCTCCCGGGAGATGGGGCCGCGCCGAACCTTCGGCGCGGCCCTTTTCTGTTGTGTTAGCCATTCGCGCATCTTGCCCTAGAGAGGGCAAATGCCATATTCTCGAAACATGACGCGTATCACCATGTCAGACAATGCCGATAAGGATGCAGGCGGAACCGGCCTTGGCGTCGCGACAAAGACGCGTGCCAAGACCAAGAAGCCGCAGCCCTATCGCGTGCTGATGCTCAACGACGATTACACCCCGATGGAATTCGTCGTTCACTGCCTCCAGCGCTTCTTCAAGATGGATCTGGAACAGGCGACGCGCGTGATGCTGCACGTTCACCAGAAGGGCATCGGCATCTGCGGCACCTTCACCTATGAAGTTGCCGAAACCAAGGTGAGCCAGGTGATCGACTATGCCCGGCAGAACCAGCATCCGCTGCAATGCACGCTTGAAAAGGCGTAAGCACCCGCCTCTTTAACCGCGCCGTGCCTCGCGCTCCTGCTGTAGCGCTGCCGACGGCTCTCCCCGGATCGATCCATAGGCAAGCGGCTCGCCGCAATGCGGGCAGACGCTCTCCAGCCCGACATCATGGCCGCAGGCGCGGTGGATGTAGCGGATCGCCGGACCGTCGCCGCCGCCCCAGCGCTCACCCCAATTGCGCATGGCATAAAGCACGGGGAAGAGATCCTTGCCCTTGTCGGTCAACAGATAATCGCTGCGCCGCGCGCCGCTGTCGGCCCGTACGACGATGCCTTCGCCTTCCAGCAAGCGCAGCCGCGCCGAAAGCATTTGCGGTGTCGCGCCCGTCTGCGTCCGGATCGCATCGAAGCGGCGGTTGCCGAAGTAAAGTTCACGCAGGATGAGCAGCGCCCAGCGGTCGCCGACAATGTCTGCCGTTCGTGCGAGCGGGCAGAGCGTGGGGCCAATGTCCTTGCGCTTGGGCATAAGCACTTATCCTGCGTTCCGACCCCTCTTGCAACTATGATTATCATAGTTATTCTCATGCGTGAGAGGAGTCGCCATGTCAGCAGCACTTATCGTCGGCGCGGGAGATGCCACCGGAGGCGCAATCGCGCGGGCCTTTGCGGCGGAAGGCTATACCGCCTGCGTCAACCGCCGTGCGCGCAATGCCGCCCAGCTTGAGGCGCTTGCAGCGTCGATCCGTGCAGAGGGCCATCAAGCCCGCGCTTATCCAGCCGATGCGCGCGTGGAAGAAGAGATGGTCGCGATGGTTGATCGCGTCGAGGCGGAAGAAGGGCCGATTGAGGTCGCGGTGTTCAACATTGGCGCCAATGTCCGCTTTGGCGTGCGCGAGACGACCGCGCAGGTCTATCGCAAGGTGTGGGAGATGGCGGCCTTTTCGGGTTTCCTGATGGGGCGTGAAGTCGCGCGCCACATGGTCCCGCGCGGACGCGGCACGATTCTTTTCACCGGCGCGACGGCGAGTATTCGCGGTGGGGCGGGTTTCTCGGCCTTTTCTGGGGCGAAGGCGGCGCTCAGGATGCTCGCCCAATCCATGTCGCGCGAGCTTGCGCCGCTCGGCATCCATGTGGCGCATATCGTGATCGATGGCGGCATTGATACCGAGTTCGTGCGCGGGCTGCGTCCCGACTTTGATGAACTGAAAGCGCGCGACGGCGTCCTCTCGCCTGAGGCGATTGCCGCCAATTATGTGATGCTGCACAAACAGCCACGCAGCGCCTGGACGCATGAACTTGATCTGCGCCCATGGATAGAGGCGTGGTAATGTCCTTTGGGGGAGAGTGACGCGATGAGCAAAAGCTTTGAATTCCTGTTCGATGTCGGCGGGCCGAATGGCTATCTCGTCCACCGCGTATTGTCGCAATTCTGCGCGGAAACAGGGGCGGCGGCGGTCTATGTGCCGGTGCTGCTGGGCGGGTTGATGAAGGCCACCAACAACCGCCCGCCCTGGCAGGTCTATGCCGACGTGCCTGCCAAGGTCGCGTATGACCGGCTGGAGTTTGATCGCTTCGTTGCGACCAACAAGCTGACGAAGTTCCGCATGAACCCGCATTTCCCGCCCAATACGCTCAGTGCAATGCGCACGCTCGTCGCGGCGGCGCGCGCGGGCCAGATGGCGCCTGCCGTTGAGGCGATGATGGCCGCCATGTGGGAAGAGGAGCGCAACCTCTCTGATCGCGCGGAAATTGCCGCCGTGCTGAACGAGGCCGGGCTGGATGGGGCCGCGCTCGTTGCCGCGTCGGATGATCCCGATGTGAAGGCGGAACTCGTCGCCAATACCGAGCGCGCGGTGGCGCGCGGGGCCTTTGGCATCCCGACCTTTTTCGTGGGCGAGGAGATGTTCTTCGGCAAGGAGCGGCTGGCGCAGGTCGCGGCGGCGTTAGCGTAAAGCGGCGGTCACCTGCGGCGTGATGCGGCGGACGATCTCCGCCACGCCCTTGGCCGTCGGGTGGAGCTGGTCGGGCAGCAGCATCGTGCGGTTGCCCGTCACGCCGTCCATGTAAAAGGGATAAAGCGGCACGCGGTGCTTCTTGGCCAAGGCGGGGTAAATGGCGTCAAACTCGGCGCGATAGGCCTTGTCGAGATTGTACGAGGCTTTCATGCCGGTCAGCAGCACCGGAATGCCGCGCCCTTTCAGCGAGCTGATGATGAAGTCGAGATTGTCT
>ENA-UOYA01001965-UOYA01001965.1-activated-sludge-metagenome-genome-assembly--contig:-NODE-1965-length-20613-cov-6.286701_pt1 | contig 20613 bp, 17 predicted proteins | sample MGYA00238163_ERZ764804 | MGnify/ENA primary metagenome ERZ764804 (study PRJEB28919, sample SAMN05720223) | activated sludge metagenome | isolation source: Anaerobic digester | place: Hong Kong... | reverse complement strand
AGGCGCTCGGGCGCGGCGCCCTGGAACGAGTAGATCGACTGCTTCTCGTCGCCGACCACGAAGAGGGTGCGGTCCAGCTTTCCGCGCCGGGGCGCGCCGGCCCCGGAGAAGAACTCGGCCGTCAGGGCGCTGACGATGTCCCACTGGTCGGGCGCGGTGTCCTGGGCCTCGTCGACCAGGATGTGGTCGACGCCGCCGTCCAGCTTGTAGAGCACCCAGGCCGCGTCCGGCCGCTCGGCCACGAGGTCGCGGGTCTTCTCGATGAGATCGGCGAAGTCGAGGGCGCCGGAGGCCTTCTTCTCGAGGACGTAGGCCTGGAGATAGGCGGCCGCCAGGTGCAGCACATAGGCCGTGTCCTGGGCGACCTGGGCCGCGCACTGGCGGGCGCGCAGGTGGGCGAGGCGGTCCTGCTCGCTCAGCAGGGCCATGCGCACGCCTTCGTCGGCCTTCAGCGCCTTTGACTTCTCGAAAATGGTGGCCGGCGAGCCCTCGACGGTGAACATGGCTGCGAGCATCTCGGCCAGGGTCGGCCGGAGACTGGCGGCGACCGCCCTGAGCTTGTCGGCGGCCTTGACGTCGTTGACGCCGCCTCGGGACAGGAGCTCGGCGCCCTCGCGCCAGAGGCGCCGGTTCAGGCCGTCGAGCGCCTCGGCCTCGATCGCCTCGGGCGGAACCGGGCCCTTCTCGAAACCGCAGTCGGCCCAGGCCTGAGCCACCGCGCCCTCGTGGCCGAGCCGCGCGAAGTGCGCCTGCAGGGCCGAGCGCCGCGCCTCGAAGGTGGCGAACATGGCGTTGAAGCTGGCGAAGTCGAGGGCCACCGACATGCGGGCGTAGGCCTCGGACAGGGCGGTGTCGCCGTGGCCGGCGGCGCGGGCCACCCGCCGACGCGCCGCGGCGGCGACCTCGGCGGCGGCCGGGTCGTCCATCACCCGAAAGCCGGGCGAGACGCCGGCTTCCAGGGGGAAGCGGCGGAGCAGCTTTTCGCAGAAGGCGTGGATGGTCTGGATCTTCAGCCCGCCCGGCGTTTCCAGCGCGCGGGCGAAGAGCGCGCGGGCCTTGGACAGGGCGGCGGCGTCATAGGTCGAGACCGGGCGGCCCTCGAGGCCGGACAGGTCCTTGCTGAGCTCGGCGTCGTTCTGCACCGACCAGCCGCCCAGGCGGTCGAACAGGCGGCGCTGCATCTCGGCGGCGGCGGCCTTGGTGTAGGTGACGCACAGGATGGTCTCGGGCTCGGCGCCGGACAGCAGCAGGCGCGCGACCCGGTCGATCAGGGTCTTGGTCTTGCCGGAGCCGGCATTGGCGGTGACGAAGGCCGAGACGGCCGGATCGGCCGCCTCGCGCTGGGGATCGGGGGCGCTCATTCGCCCTCCTCCTCGCCGCTGGTCGACCATTCGAGGACCCGGGCGAGATGGTCGTGGTCGCCCGCGTAGAGCTTCACGAACTGGGGCGCGACGCGGGAGGCGTAGCCGCGGTCGGGATCGTCGAAGGCCTCGATCAGCGCCTGGAGCCCCTCGAGCGCCCTGTCCCCGGCCGCGGAGGCGTCCGCGCCGGCGGCGACGCGGACGATCACCCGGCCCGCCGGCTTGCGGCCCGTCACCTCGATATAGGTCAGGTCGCCGGCCGCCGCCCGGCCGATGTCGCCGAAGCCGCCGCGCTCGAGGATGGCCGCGGTCAGGGTGAGCTGGGGCGAGAACCCGGTCGCGACCATCTTGCCGGAGGGCGCGCGGCCGGTCTTGTAGTCGAGGATATGGCCGAAGCCCTGGGGATCGACCTCGATGCGGTCGGCCTTGGCGGTGACGGTGAAGTCGCCGCGCCCCGTGCGGATGGTGGCGGCGCCCTTGAGCTCGACATGCAGGGCCCGGCCGTCGGCGCGGCGCTGGGTCTCTATCTCGATCACCCACTGGGCGGCCTCGCGCGCCAGGGCGGCCTCGCGGGTGAGGGCGTCTTCGGGCATGCCCGCCTCGACCAGGGCGTCCATGTAGAGCCGCTCGAACTGCCGGACCGCGTCGGGCGGCAGGTCGCGCGGGTGCGCGCGGGTGAAGTCCTCGAAGGCCGAATGGATGGCCGTGCCGCGGGCGCGGGACTCCACCGGCTCGTCCGGGCGCTCCATCTTGTAGAGCTTGAGGATGTCGCGGGCCCACACCCCGTACGGATCGCGGGTCAGGGCCTCGACGCGGGTGACCGCCAGCTCGCGGGGGCGGTCGGCGACGGGGGGCGTCGGCGCGGGGCGCCGGGCCGGGCTGTAGCCGTCCGGCGCGTCGAGGGCGCGGGCCCAGGCGGCCAGTTCCGGGCGGGCGGCGAGCTTGAGGGCGGCGCCGTGGGCCAGGGTCTCCAGCCGCCACAGCCAGCGCGACTTGACCGCGGGCGCGCCTTCGCGGCGCTCGGCGTGCAGGAGGATCACCTCCGGGGCGCAGGCGGCCTGGGCGAAGTCGTGGGCCGACAGGCCGATGCGGCGTTCAGGCGGGGGCAGGTCGAGCCGCTTGCGCATGGGGCGCGACAGGAACGGATCGAGGGGCGCGCCCTGGGGCCAGACCCCTTCCTCCAGGCCGGCCAGGACAAGGCGGTCGGCGCGCACCAGGCGGGCCTCGATGGCCCCGAGGATGCGCAGTCGCGGATGGGTCGCCCCGCCCGCCCGGACCGTCTCGCCCTCGACCAGGCGGCGCAGGAGATTGACGAAGCCGCGCGGCGTGGCGGCGGGCAGGTCGACGCCCTCGCCGATCAGGGCGGCGAGCAGGCGGGCCATGCATTCGCCTGCGTGCCCGGCCCACAGCTCGCCAAGGTCTCCCGAAGGGTCGGCGGCCAGGGTCTCCATGACCGTCGTGACGGCGCGTGCGGCGTCTGCGGGAGGGGCCTCGTCGGCCGCATTGACGACGGCCAGGGGCTCGAGCGCTGTCCGCAGCCGCGCCAGGAGGTCGAGGGCGGCGTCGACGTCGGCGGCGACCTTGGCCTTGCGCACCGCCGCCTCCAGCGCCGCCCAGCTGCGCCGCCGGGCGCCGCGCAGAGCGGCGACCTCGAGCAGGTCGCGGCGCGCGGCCAGGTCGTCGGGCGCAAGGCCCAGGCGGACCAGGGGATGCTTGAGCAGGCCCAGCAAGGTGACCGGATCGAAGGGGTCGACCGCGGCGTCCGCCACCAGGCCCGCGAGGACCGCGCAGCGGGCGCCGGCCAGGGCGTAGCCGGCCGAGGAGTCGGGGACCACGCCCCAGCGGGCCAACTTGAGGGTCACGCGCCGCGCCAGGGCGCGGTCGGGCGTCACCAGGGCGGCCGTGCGCTCGGGCGTCTCGAGGGTCTCGCGCAGCAGCAGGGCGGCGATGGTCGCCGCCTCCTCTTCGTTGCGGGCCGTCGCCAGGGACAGGCCCTTCAGGCCTTCGGCGATGGCGTCGACGCGGTCCTTCTCGCCCTCCTTGCGCAGGGTTTCGATGACGGTCAGCCAGTCGGCCGTGGCTTCGGCGGGGCGCAGGGCCTCGTTGACCACGCGCCGCCGCCAGCGGCCCTGCGTATCCAGGCTGGCCGAGGCGGGCCATTCGCACACGGCGCTGCGGTCCGCGCCCGCGCGCTCCAGCAACCGACGCAGCGCGCCCTGGGGGTGCTGTTCCTCGACCTTGGCCCAGGCCTCGTCCGCGAGGTTCTGATCCAGCCCGGGCAGGACGACGCAGCCCTTGGGCGCCCGCGCGATCACGGCGAGCAGGCGGGCGGTGGCCGGCGCCGTGCCGGTCGAGCCGGCGGCGATGAGGACGCCCGTCGGCGGGGCCTCGTCCCAGCGGGCGGCGAGGCGCTGAAGCAGCGCCACGCGGCGCGCGCTGACGTCGGCGACGCCCAGGGCGTCGAGGCGGCGCGGCCACTCCTCAAGGGCCTTTTCGAGGAATTCGCGGGATATGCGCCAATGGGCGGCGAGGTCGGCGTCGACGAGGTCGGCGAGGCCGCCCGAGGGGTCGATCTCCTCGATCTGCAGACTGTCGAGAAAGCCGCCGAGGGCCTCGGCGAGCTCCAGCACCGAGGCGGCGTCGAGCTCGCGGTCGAGCATGGCCTCGTTGGCCTTGACGAGCCGCATCAGCTCGAACCGGCGCCGCAGGGGCTCGATGGCGGGGGGCAGGTCGAGCGCCAGGTCGCCGGGCTCGAAGGGCGGCTCGCCCTCGTCGAGGTCGCCGACCGGGCGGATCTGCGGCGGCAGCACGGCGCGCCCGCCGGCGGCGGCGATGAACGCGTCGGCCAGGGCCCGCGCGCCGCGCCGGGTGGGCGTCAGCACCACCGCCTGGGACAGGGCGTCCGGGCCGCCGGGCGCGAGGGCTTCGTAGAGGCCGCGCGCCAGGTCCTCGGCGAAGGGGCGGTGGGCCGGGATGTTGAACCAGCGCGGGCCCGGCCTGTCGAAGAGGCCGAGAAGGCTCATCCCGCCTCCGCCAGCTTGGCCTCGGCCGCGTCGCGGGCCTCGGGGTCGCCGACATGCATCCAGAAGCCGTCCATCACGGCGCCGTAGAGCCGGCCCTCGGCCGAGGCGCGGCGCCAGACCGGCACCATGGAGAAGGCGCCGTCCGGCTCGTCGTCGAGCAGTTCGGGCTTGATGATCTGTACGCCGACGAAGGCGAAGGGCGTGGGCGGCTCGGGCTCGGCCGAATGGGTCAGACGCCCGGAGGCGTCGCGGAAGAAGCCCCGCGGACCTTCGAAGCCGATGCCCTGGCCGCGCGGCACGAGCAGCAGGCAAATGTCCATGACCGCCGGATCCCAGGCCGCCTTCATGGCGTCGAGCGCCGGGGTCGCGCCCTCGATCCACAGGGAATCGATGTTGGCCACCCAGATGGGATCGTCGCCGAGCAGGGGCCGGGCATGGCGCACGCCGCCGCCGGAATCGAGCAGCTCGGCGCGCTCGTCCGAGATGCGGATGCGCGGGTCCGCGCGGCCGGCCAGATGGGCCTCCATCTGATCGGCGAAATGGTGGACGTTGACGACCGCCGTCTCGACCCCGGCCACGCCCAGCCGATCCAGGACGCGGTCGATCAGGGTCCGGCCGCCGACCTCGACCAGGGCCTTGGGCCGCGTATCGGTCAGCGGCCGCATGCGGGTGCCGAGCCCCGCGGCCATGACCATGGCGACCTTGGGCGCCGGTCCGCTCAACGCCGCGCCTCGGCGGGAATGAAGCGATCGTACCAGGCCTTGATCGGGGCCAGGGCCGGATCGGCCAGGCAGGCGTCGAGATAGCGCCACATGCGCGGCATGAAGGCCTCGTACTTGGGACGGCCGTAGCCGGCCACCTGGCGGGCGAAGATGAACAGGATCCGTGACACGTTGAGGGCGCCCAGGGCGTGGTAGTCGGCCAGGAACTCGGTCCGGTCCAGCTCGGGGCGCAGCTCGAAATAGCGCGCCAGGGCGGCGGCCTCGCGCTCGGGCGAGACATCGCGGCGGCCGTCGTGCAGCAGCATCGACAGATCCCAGGCCGGGTGGGCCCTGAGCGCGTCCTGGAAGTCGAGCATGCCGACGCGGGCCGGCCCCTTGCGCCCAGGCAGCCAGATCAGGTTCTCGGCGTGATAGTCGCGGTGGCAGAAGACAGTGGCCCCGGCCGCGCCGCGCGCCCGGACCGGCGTCCAGAGCGTCTCCCACTCGGCGACCGCCTCGGCGGGGAACGGCGCCATGCCCGCATACTTCGGCCACCATTCGAGGAACATCTCGCCGCCGGTGGCGAGGGCCAGTTCGTCATAGGCCAGCAGCGGCCAGGCCACGCCGCCCGGGGCTGTCAGGACGTCCGGCGGCGTGACGGCGTGGATGGCGACCAGGGCGTCGACGGCCGCCTCGTAGAGCGGCGCCTCGTCGAGCCCGCCGAGGATGAGTGTGGCGTAGAGGTCGTCGCCGAGGTCCTCCAGCACGGCGAGTCCGGCGGCGACGTCGTGGGCGACGACGGCGGGCGTCGACAGGCCCTGGTCGTGCAGCCAGGTTCCGGTGGCGATGAAGGCGTCGACCCGGCCGGCGGCGAGGCGGGCCATGGCGTTGTAGCCGGCGGCGCGCCGCTCGGCCGGAGTGGCGGCCGGGGGACAGGGCTCGGACTCGACCGGCGGCTGGTCCATGAAGATCAGGCTGGTCCCGTCCGGCCGGTGGAGCCGCTCGTAGCGGCGCGTCGAGGCGTCGCCGGCCAGGGCCTCGCGGCGGGCCTCGCCCAGGCCGCAGCCGGCCAGGAACGCAGTCTTCAGGGCCTCACGATCCAAACTCGATCCCTCGTCCGACAAAGCCGCCATGCGGGATGAGGCGCACGCGGCGCGTCTCGTCCCCGCCGCCCGATTCGGGCGTCAGAACAACATCTAGCCGATCCGGCGGCAGGGCGTCCTGCAACCGCTCGGGCCACTCGATCAGGACCGCGCCGTCCTCGAGGGCCTCGTCGAGGCCGATTTCGTAGGCCTCGTCCGGCGAGGCCAGGCGATAGAGGTCGAAATGGGCGAGGTTCAGGTCTTCACCCCCCGCCCCCACGGCCGCATAGAACTGGACGAGGGTGAAGGTGGGGCTCGGCACTTCTTCGTCGGGGGTGGTCAGCGAGCGGATCAGGGCGCGCGCCAGGGTCGACTTGCCCGCCCCCAGCGGCCCGGACAGGCAGACCGCGTCGCCCGGCCGCAACACGGCCCCGATGGCCGCGCCAAGACGCGCGGTGGCCGCCTCGTCGGCGAGGCGGATGTCTCGACCCTGCCCCATGCTCATGCGAAGGGCCGGTCCGGATGGTGCGGCAGCACGCGCTCGACATAGGCCTTCACCGCCCGTGTCGCCTCGGCGGAATCGGACGGCAGGGCGTCGGGCGGAATCGGCGGGCCGACGGTCAGGCTGAACGGGCGGCCGCGCTTGTTCAGCAGCTCGTGGAACAGGGTGATGTCCCGCAGTTCCTGCGAGAACCGGTCGAAGAGGTGGAACAGGGTCGACCAGGGGCCGACCACGTGCACCGGCACGATCGGCGCCTCGTAGCGGCGGGCGATCGACAGGGCGCTGGGCATCCATTCGGGATCGGCCAGCCCGCCGTCCGGCTGGCGGCGGGCGAGACGGCCGGCCGGGAAGATGGCGAGGGCCCGTTCGGCCTCCATGACCTCGCGGGTCAGGTTCAAGGTCAGGCGCGTGCGCTCGCGGGTGCGCTTGGCTTCGACCCACTCGACCGGGATGAGCACCTCGGTGAAGCCCGGCGCGACGCGGTGGGCGTCGGCGTTGGCGTAGAAGCAGATGTCCGGGCGGAGCGGCTTGACCGCATCGTAGAGCGCGATCCCGTCGGCGATGCCGGTGGGATGATTGGCCACCAGGACCACGCGGCCGGAGGCCGGAATGCGCTCGCCGCCGCGCATGTCGACCTTGACCGACAGCAGGTCCGAGACGTGGTCGAGGGCCGCGCGGCCCGGCAGGCCGGCTATGTGGTCGGCCATCCGCCGCGCCTTGCCGTAGTTCAGCAGGCGATAGAGCGCCGGCCGCAGCAGCGGCCAGGACGGATGGGCCGAAAGCCGGGGCGCGCGCTCGGCGATCAGCACGTCGACGATGTGATCCCGCGCCTGGGCGGCGGGCGCCAGCGCGGCCGAGGTGACGACAGTCATGGCGCCAAGATGCGCCGCGCGCCTACAGCCGCGCAAGAGACGCCTACACAGGGGCCAAGGTTGGGTTTAGAGAGCCCTTCATGCGCGACATCCATCACTTCATCGGCGGCGCCAGCGTCGCTTCTCAGTCCGGCCGCTTCGGCGACGTGTTCAATCCCAACACGGGCGAGATCCAGGCCCGCGTCGGCCTGGCCAGCGACGCCGAGGTGGACGCGGCGGTGCAAGCCGCCCTCGCCGCCCAGCCGGCCTGGGCCGCGGTCAATCCGCAGCGCCGGGCGCGGGTGATGTTCGAGTTCAAGCGCCTGGTCGAGGCCAACATGCAGCCGCTGGCCGAGCTGCTGTCGTCGGAGCACGGCAAGGTGATCGCCGACTCCAAGGGCGACATCCAGCGCGGCCTGGAAGTGATCGAGTTCGCCTGCGGCATCCCGCACGCGCTGAAGGGCGAGTACACCGAGGGCGCGGGCCCGGGCATCGACGTCTATTCCATGCGCCAGCCCCTGGGCGTGGCGGCGGGCATCACCCCGTTCAACTTCCCCGCCATGATCCCGATGTGGATGTTCGGCATCGCCATCGCGGTCGGCAACACCTTCGTGCTGAAGCCGTCGGAGCGCGATCCGTCCGTGCCGGTGCGCCTGGGCGAACTGTTCATGCAGGCCGGCGCGGAGCTGGGTCTCGACCTTGCGGGCGTGCTGAACGTGGTGCACGGCGACAAGAGCGCCGTCGACGCGATCCTGGCCCATCCGGGCGTCTCGGCGGTGAGCTTCGTCGGCTCGTCCGACATCGCCCACTACGTCTACCTGACGGGCACGGCGAACGGTAAGCGCGTCCAGGCCATGGGCGGCGCCAAGAACCACGGCCTGGTGCTGCCGGACGCCGACCTCGACCAGGTGGTCAAGGACCTGTCCGGCGCGGCCTTCGGCTCGGCCGGCGAGCGCTGCATGGCCCTGCCCGTGGTGGTTCCGGTCGGCAAGAAGACCGCCGACGAGCTGCGCGAGCGCATGGTCGCCGAGATCGACACCCTGAAGGTCGGCCTGTCGAACGACGCGGCGGCCCAGTATGGGCCGGTGGTCACCGCCGCCCACCGCAAGAAGATCGCCGACTACATCCAGATCGGCGTGGACGAGGGCGCCGAACTGGTCGTCGACGGCCGCGGCTTCAAGATGCAGGGCTACGAGAACGGCTTCTTCATCGGCCCGAGCTTCTTCGACCAGGTGAAGCCCGGCATGAAGACCTATCACGAGGAGATCTTCGGCCCGGTGCTGCAGATGGTCCGCGCCGAGAGCTTCGAGGAGGCCCTGGCCCTGCCCTCCAAGCACCAGTACGGCAACGGCGTCGCCATCTTCACCCGCAACGGCCGCGCCGCGCGCGAGTTCGCCCAGAGGGTCAATGTCGGCATGGTCGGCATCAACGTGCCGATCCCGGTGCCGGTGGCCTACCACTCGTTCGGCGGCTGGAAGCGCTCGGCGTTCGGCGACGCCAACCAGCACGGCATGGAAGGCGTGCGCTTCTACACCAAGGTCAAGACCATCACCGCCCGCTGGCCGGAAGGCGAGGTCGGCGACTCCTCGTTCGTCATCCCGACGATGAAATAGGCCTTTCGGCCGCTGGCTGAGAAAGGCCGCCCCATGAAGAAGGTCCACGCCTGGGTCCTGCTGGCCCTGTTCGTGACGGCGATCGGGGGCGGCCTCTACGCCTGGTGGCGGGTCGACCTGCGCTGGCGGCCGCACACGATCCGCAAGCAGGGGGCGGAGATCACCCGGCTGGTGGAGAACGCCGGCTGGGTCTCGCCGGGGCTGGCGGGGCCGAAGCTCTACATGATCAGCTTCCGGTCCTGCCCGGACTGCATCCGCTTCAAGACCGAGCAGTTCCCCGACCTGCACGCGGCGGGCGTCGACACGCGGGTCATCGAGATCGCGCGGCGCGACGTCAACGGCGTCGAGAAGTCGACGGCGGTCGAGCGGGCGACCGTGGCCGAGCTTTGGGCCAACCGTTCGTGGAAGCTGATGGAGGCCTGGGAGGCGACCCCGATCGAGGCGTGGACGGCGACCGGCATCGCCCCGGCCGACGGCGACATCGCCCGCTCGGCGATCATCGAGGCCGGGCGCAAGACGGTGGACGAGCTGAAGCCGATGATGAAGGCCAACGGGGTCAGCTTCGCCTATCCGCTTCTGATCTGGTGGACCAAGGACGGCCAGATGCGGGCCTGCGCCTGCGAGAAGCCCGAGACCTACAAGTACGTGAGAAAAGAGCTCGGCCTCGAAGGCTGAGCCGCGATCCTCTGGGGAGAGAGACAGACATGCGCGGAACGATGCGGACGCTGGCCGCGAGCGCGGCCTCCATGGCGCTGCTGGCCGGGACGGTCGCCCCGGCCCTGGCGGCGAGCCCGGACCCGGCGATGGGCGACGGCGGCGTGCCGGCCTTCTACGGCTGGACCGAGGCGGTCCCGGCGACGCCCGGCAAGATGCTGCGCACCGAGCCTCTGCCCGACAAGCTGGTCCTGGCCAACGCCGGCAAGGGCGTGCGGATCCTCTACGCCTCGACCGACGGGCTGGACGGTAAGACCCCTGTGCCGGTGTCGGGCGCGCTGTTCCTGCCCAAGGGCGAGGCGCCGGCCGGCGGCTGGCCGCTGATGGCCTGGGCGCACGGGACGGTCGGGGCGGCGGACGTCTGCGCCCCCTCGTTCGCGGGGCGCATCCCGCGGGACGTGGCCTATCTGAACCACTGGCTGGCCCAGGGCTACGCCGTGGTGGCCTCGGACTACCAGGGCCTGGGCACGCCGGGCGGGCATCCGTACATGGCCTCGCGGCCGGCGGCCTACAGCGTGCTGGACGGGATCCGCGCGGTGCAGGGCGCCGACTTCGGCCTATCGAAGAAGGTGGTGCTGGTCGGCCAGTCGCAGGGCGGCGGCGGGGCCTTCGCCACGGCCGGCTATGCGTCGAGCTACGCGCCGGAGCTGGACGTGCGCGGCACGGTGGCGACCGGCACGCCCTGGGTGACGCCGAGGACCTTCGCCGGGGTCACGGCCAGCGGCCGCGACACGCCGCAGGAGACCTTCGCCTACATCCTCCTGATGCTCTACCTGGTGAAGCAGACGGACCCGTCGTTCAGCTTCGAGGACTATGTCTCGCCCAAGGCCATGCCGGCCCTGAAGCTGGGCGCGACGGGCTGCCTGGGCGAGGTCGCCGGGGCGGTGATGAGCGACGGCCTGACCTTCAACAACACCTTCCTCAAGGACCCGACCGAGAAACTCGCCAAGGTGTTCGAGGTGATGGGCTATGCGACGCTGAAGCCCGCCGCGCCGGTGTTCATGGGCACCGGGGGCAAGGACATCGACGTGCCGCCGCCGATGCAGCGGGCGCTGATCGGGGCCGCCTGCCAGGCGGGCGCGCGGATCGAGGCGCACTATTATCCGGAGCTCGACCACTCAGGCACGGTGAACGGCTCGCTCGCCGACTCGACGCCCTTCGTAAAGAAGGCCTTCGAGGGCGCCGACATCGCGGGCGACTGCGGCCGCGACTGGACGTCGCGCTAAGCTGGAGCGCGAATCTCGTGGACAGGCCTGCTGCGGCGCCACACAGTCGCAGCAGACCTGTCGGAGTCCGACCGTGAAGAAAGCTGACCAAGAGAGCCTGGCCCGCCGCCTCAAGAGCGTGAGCGCCTCGCTCGGCCTCGCCACCCTGTCGGTGGCCGTGGCCCAGTTCGGGGATTTCGAGCCCCTGGTGACGCTGGGCGCCCGGATCAGCGCGGCCCTCGCCCTGGTGGCGGCCGGCGGCTTCGCCCTGGCGCCGATGGCCAAGCAGCGCGCCTGAGGGCCCGCCGGCGACGGCTCTGGACCGGCCAGGGCCGCGACCCGTTATGATCTGCGACCCGTTGTGATCTGCAACGCCCCGCGCTAGGCGATGGGCGATGCCTTCCGAACTCGAAGCCGCCTACGCCGCCCGTCTCGCGGCGGGCGACATCCGCCCCGATCCCGTCCAGGCCCAGGCGCTCAAGGCGCTGGTGCGCCTGGAAGCCGACCTCGCCGACGCCGGGGGCGGCGGCCTGCTGGCCCGGTTCCGCAAGCCCGAGGCTCAGCGCGGCGTCTATCTGTGGGGGCCGGTGGGCCGGGGCAAGTCCATGCTGATGGACCTGTTCTTCGAGACCGCCCCGGTAAAGGCCAAGCGGCGGACGCACTTCCACGTCTTCATGGGCGAGATCCACCGGCTGATCGACTTCTGGCGCAAGGCCGACACGGCGGGGCGCAAGGCCAAGTTCGGCCAAGCCAAGGGCGACGATCCGATCCCGCCGGTGGCAGACGCGGTGGCCAGCCACGCCAAGCTCCTCTGCTTCGACGAACTGCAGGTCACCGACATCGCCGACGCCATGATCCTGGGCCGGCTGTTCGAGGCGCTGTTCGCCCGGGGCGTGACCCTGGTGGCCACGTCGAACCGCGAGCCGGGCCAGCTCTACAAGGACGGCATCAACCGTCAGCTGTTCCTGCCGTTCATCGACCTCCTGCGGGCCCGGACCGAGGTGGTGACCGTGGCCGGGCAGCATGACTATCGCCTGGACCGCCTGCGCGCGGCCGGGACCTGGTTCTCGCCCATCGATCCGGACAACGAGCGGCACTACGACGCCTTGTGGCGCGACATGCTGGGCGGCGAGGACGAGGTCGGCGAGACGCTGGAGGTGCTGGGCCGCAAGGTGCACCTGCCGCACGCGCGGGGCAGCCTGTTGCGCGCCTCGTTCGCCAGCCTGTGCGCCGTGGCCCTGGGCCCCAACGACTATCTGGCCATCGCCGAACGGTTCGACACGGTGTTCCTGGACGCCGTGCCGATGCTGACCCCGGCGCGGCGCGAGGAGGCGCGGCGCTTCGTGACGCTGATCGACGCGCTCTACGAGGCGAAGACCCGGGTGATCATGCTGGCCGCCGCCGAGCCGACGCGGCTCTACCCCGAGGGGGACGGGGCCTTCGAGTTCGAGCGCACGGCCTCGCGCCTGCAGGAGATGCGCTCGGCCGACTGGCTTCAGGAGCGCTGATCAGGCGGGCTGGGCGGCGTAGTAGCCGCGGAGCATGACCAGGGTGGCCAGCGCCCCGAGGAGCGAGATCAGCACGGCCGAGGCGACCGGAAAGCCCAGGGCGACGATTCCGGCGGCGACCAGCAGGCCGGCGCCGCAGCCGAGGTCGAAGCCCCCCTCGGCGGCGATGTGGAAGCGCAGGGGACAGGGCGAGCCCTTGGACAGGTTGTAGACCGCCGTCATCAGCACCGGCGTGTGGAAGCAGGTGACGAAGGCGCCGAGGGCGTTGGCCGCCAGGGCCAGGGCGGGCGTCGTCGCCACGGCGCGCACCAGGACAGCGCCCGAAAGCACGGCGAAGGCCAGCCAGGCTGCGCGGCGGCCGTGACCGGCGTCGACATGGCGGCCGAGCACGAGGCCGAGCGCCGCGCCCGCGACGGCGGCCAGGGCCATGGCTCCGCCATAGGCGGTGAAGCTGCCGCCCAGGCCCTGGAACAGGACGATCTGCCAGACCCAGTAGAAGCCGGAGGCGATCCAGCCGTCGGAGACGAACAGGGCCGCGCCGAGCCGGGCGGCGGCCAGGGCGCCGGGCGCCTCGGGCAGCACCTCGACCTTGGGCGTTCCCAGCAGCGGCAGGGTGGCCAGGGCCTGGGCGGCGGCGGCCATGCCGAAGGCCCAGTAGGGACCGAGGGTGGCCAGGGCCCAGCCGCCGAAGGCCGGGCCGAGGATGCCGACGCCCTGGGCCAGGGCCTCGCGGGCGCTGACCTGATGACCCCGGTGCTCGGCGTCGCCCATGGCCGCGAAATAGGCGTGGTAGCTTGTCCAGTAGAGGGTCTCGCCGACCGAGGAGACCACGAGGGTCGCCGCCAGCATCGGCCCGACGCCGTCGACCCGGGCGAGGAACAGGTACTGCAGCGAGGCGAAGAGGCTGCCGGCGATCAGCACGCCGCGCAGGCCGATACGCTTGCCCAGGGGCAGGACCAGCGGGCGGATCAGGAAGCGGCCGAAGAGGATCAGGGCCATGGCCACCAGCACGGCCGGGACGGACAGGCCCGCCTTGAGCAGATAGACGGCGAAGAACACCCCGCCGAGCGCCATGGCCAGGGCGTGCAGTCCGTAGTGCAGGTTGACGAGGTTGACCGTGCGGTTGCCGAGATAGGCCATCAGCGGCGGTCCTCGAGGATCATCCGCGCGGCCTTCTCGGCGATCATCAGGGTCGGGCTGTTGGTGTTGCCCGAGGTGATGGTCGGCATGACCGAGGCGTCGGCGATCCTGAGGCCGGCGAGACCCCGCACCCGCAGGCGCGCGTCGACCACCGCCAGGGGATCGCTCTCTACCCCCATCTTCGCGGCGCCGACCGGATGGAAGATGGTCGTGCCGAGCTGGCGGGCGGCGTCCAGCAGTTCGTCGTCGGTGCGCGCCTCGGCGCCCGGGCCGCGCTGGACAGGCGAGAAGCGGGCGAGCGGCGGCTGGGCGAGGATGCGGCGGACGAGCTTGAGGCTGTCGACCGCGACGCGCTCGTCCTCGGGGGTCGACAGATAGTCGGGGGCGATGACCGGGGCGGCTCGCGGATCGGCCGAGGCGGCGTGGACCGTCCCGCGGCTGGTCGGGCGCAGGTTGCAGACGCTGACGGTGATGGCCGGGAAGCGGTGCAGCGGCTCGCCGAAGCGGTCGAGGGACAGGGGCTGGACGTGGAACTGAATGTTCGGCGTCGCATGGTCCGGCGCGGAGCGGGCGAAGGCGCCGAGCTGGCTTGGAGCCATGGACATCGGACCCCGCCGGAACAGGGCGTATTCCAGGGCCATGAGCGGGCGCCGCCACAGCGAGGCGTAGAGGGCGTTCATGGTCGGCACGCCCGTCACCTCGAAATAGGGCCGGATCTGCAGGTGGTCCTGCAGATTGGCGCCGACCCCCGGCAGGTGGACGCGCGGCGCGACGCCCAGCGCCCCGACCCGCGCGGCGTCGCCGAGGCCAGAGCGTTCGAGCAGGGCCGGCGTGGCGACCGCGCCGGTGGAGACGACCACCTCGCCCCCGGCGCGGGCGGTGCGCTCGACCCCGTTCTCGATCCAGGCGACGCCCGTGCAGCGGCCGTCCTCGATAAGCAGTCGGTCGATCAGGGCGCCGGTGACCAGCCTGAGATTTTGCCGCGACAAGGCGGGCTTGAGGAAGCCGCGGGCGGCGCTCCAGCGCACCCCGCCCTTCTGGTTCACCTGGAAATAGCCCGAGCCGTGATTGTCGCCGCGGTTGAAGTCGGCGACGCGGGGCACCCCCTCGGCGGCGGCGGCCTCGGCGAAGGCGTCGAGCACGGCCCAGCGCATGCGCGGATGCTCGACCCGCCAGGGCCCGCCCGCCGCATGCATGTCGCAGGCGCCGTCGATGTGGTCTTCCTGGGCCAGGAACAGGGGCAGGACGTCGTCCCAGCCCCAGCCGACGAGGCCCTGCCGGCGCCAGCCGTCGTAGTCGGCGGCCTGGCCGCGCATGTAGATCATGGCGTTGATGGCCGACGAGCCGCCGATCACCCTGCCGCGCGGATAGGCGAGGCTGCGGCCGGCGAGTCCCGGCGACGGCTCGGTGCGGAACATCCAGTCGGCGCGCGGGTCGCCGATGGTGAACAGGTAGCCGACCGGGATGTGAAACCAGATCCAGTCGTCGCGGCCGCCCGCCTCCAGCACCAGGACGCGGTTGCGCGGGTCGGCCGACAGGCGGTTGGCCAGCACGCAGCCGGCCGAACCCGCCCCCAGAACGATGTAGTCGAACGTCTCGGCCATGGTCCTCCCCGAGGCGCGGAGGTTAGGGGCCGCCGACGTTTCGCGCGAGCCCCCTTGGGCGCGTCAGGGCGAGGTCAGCTCGCGGCGGCCTGTTCCTCAGCGAGGGTCGGGTGGTCGGTGTAGCCGCGGGCGCCGCCGCCGTAGAAGCTGCGCGGGTCGACCGGGCGAAGGGGCGCGTTCAGGCGCAGGCGCTCGACGAGGTCGGGGTTGGAGATGAACAGGCGTCCGAAGCAGACCATGTCGGCGGCGTTCGTCGCACGGGCCTGGAGGGCAAGGTCGCGGTCGTAGAGATTGTTGGCGATGGTCACGCCCTTGAACAGGCGGCGCAGCTTCGAGAGATCGAAGCTGGGTTCCGCCTGCCGGGAATTGCCGGTGTCGCCCTCGACGAGGTCGAACCAGGCGACGCCCAGCGCATTCATCTGCTCCACGAAATAGGTGAAGACCGGCTCGGGGTTCGAATCCCAGGCCTGGTAGGCGTGGCCGATGGGCGCCAGGCGCACGGCGACGCGCTCGCCGCCCCAGACATCGACCAGGGCCTTGAGCACCGCCAGCGGGAAGCGCGCGCGGTTCTCGATCGAGCCGCCGTACTGGTCGGTGCGCGTGTTGGTCATGTCGCGCAGGAAGGCGTCGATCAGATAGGAATGGGCGGCGTGCAGCTCGACGCCGTCGAAGCCGGCGGCCTTGGCGCGGACGGCGGCCTGGCGCCAAGTTTCGACCATGGCCTCGATCTCGGCGACGGTCATGGCGTGGGCGCGCTCGTAGTCCTTGAGGCCCTCGCTGGTGAAGACCTGGCCGGGCTGCTGGTACTCGGACGGGCCGATGGGACCGGGGCCTTCCGGATCGTAGCTGGAATGGACGAGGCGGCCGGCGTGCCAGAGCTGGCAGAAGATGACGCCGCCCTTGGCGTGGACCGCATCGGTCACCTGCTTCCAGGCGGGAACGTGGCTGTCGGCCCACAGGCCAGGGGTGTTGGGGCCGCCACGGCCGCCGGGGGTGACGGCGGTGGCCTCGGTGAAGATCAGGCCGGCCGTGGCGCGCTGGGCGTAGTAGGTCGCCTGGAGCGGACCGACGTGCCCGGCCGCGTCGGCGCGCGAGCGCGTCACCGGGGAAAAGGCGATGCGGTTCTGAAGCTTCAGGCCGTTGAATTCGACGGGGTCGAACAGGTCGGTCACGGGATCCCTCCGGGCTTTTCGGCAAGCTTGTCCCGGGCGCCCGTGCGGCAGGCAAGTTGAAACGCGTTATGGCGTTGACGCCGTTCGCCGCCAGTGCGCCGAACATGAACGCCATACAACGTCGGGATCAGGTCAAGGTCAGACGCGTTGGGGTTTTCTTGCGGTCGACGTCGTCAAGGCGACGACGGCCCAGAAGGAGACCACTGCGATGATCAAGAAGACTTTCCTCATTCCGTTCGCGGCGGCGTCGGTTCTGGCCGCGGCCCTGCCCGCGGTCGCTTCGGCTCAGCCGATGGGCCCGATCAACCAGCGCCAGGCCGAGCTGGACCGGCGGATCGACATGGGCGTGCGCAATCATTCGCTGACCCGCGCCGAGGCCGGGCGCCTGCGGGCCGAACTGCGGCGCATCGACGACCTGCAGCACCGCTACGCCCGCAACGGCCTGAGCCGCTGGGAGGTCGCCGACCTCGACCGCCGCATGGACGTGCTGTCGCGCCAGATCCGCTGGGAGCGCCATGACGACCAGCGCCGCTACGGCGACGGCTACGGCCGCGACGACTACCGTCACGACTATCGCCGCTGATCCGCGGCCTAGTCCGTGACCGTCAGCTCCGGCCAGCGCGCCCGGGCCGCTCCGGCGGCCCGGGCGAAGCCTGTGGTGACGCGGCCCGGATTGGGCCGCAGGCGCAGGGCGAAGAGATCGTCCAGGCCGAAGGGCGCGGCCAGGGTCATCTTGCCGTCCGCCTCCAGACGCGCGCCCACCGCGAAGAGCGGGCTGACGAACCGCTCGAGCGCGGCGACCGTGTTCGGCAGCGGCGTATAGGGCTCGTTGAACTTGCCCTCGAACCAGACATGCACGCGGGCCTGGTTGCGCACCTCGACCATCTCGCGCAGCGGCGGCTCGAACGCCTGGGCCACCCGGCGGATCACCACGTCCTCGGCTTCGTAGGAGATGTCCGAGGCGTCGTGGTAGCCGAGGTCGTAGTCCTTGATCCCGTAGTCCGGCGCGCGGCCCGTCAGGTGGTTCAGCACCGGCTGGTAGATCGCCCCCGAGAACACCATCCAGTCCGGCAGGTCGAGCGCCCGCGCCGTCTCCAGCACCTGCATGAGCCGAGGCGTGGCGCGCAGAATCGCTTCCAGGCGGCGGAAATCCTCGCTCATCGGCGCGCCGTCCAGGCGTGATCGAGCGGGCCGTGGCCCGCGCCGAACCCGGGCGCGCGGGCGATGGCCTCCTGGACATAGCCCCAGGCCCTGCCGACCGCTTCGGTGAGGCCGAGCCCCTGGGCGAGGCTGGCAGCACAGGCGGAGGCCAGGGTGCAGCCGGTGCCATGGGTGTGGCGCGTCTCGACACGCGCGGCCTCGAAGGTCGTCTCCCCGTGCGGGGTCATCAGCACGTCGACCACCGTCTCGCCCGGCACGTGGCCGCCCTTCATCAGAACCGCCTTGGCGCCCAGGGCCAGCAGCGCCTCGCCGGCGCGACGAAGGCCGTCGGCGTCGGTCACGGCGACGCCGGTGAGGGCCTCGGCCTCGGGCGCGTTGGGGGTGAGGAGCGCGGCGCGGGGCACCATCAGGGCGCGCACCGCCTCGACCGCCTGGGCCGCCAGCAGCGGCGCGCCGCCCTTGGCGACCATCACCGGATCGACGACGGCGGGCACGCCGGCCGCCCCCGCCAATAGGGCGGCGACGCATTCCACCATGGCGACGTCGCCGAGCATGCCGGTCTTCAGGGCGTCGGCGCCTATGTCGTCCAGCACGGCCGCCGCCTGGGCGCGCACCACCTCGACCGGGGTGGGAACGACGCCGGAGACGCCGAGGGTGTTCTGAACGGTCAGGGCGGTGATCGCGGTGGCCGCATAGCCGCCGAGGGCCGTGACGGTCTTGATGTCGGCCTGGATCCCGGCGCCGCCGCCGGAGTCCGAACCCGCCAGGATCAGCACCCGGCCGAGCGCCTGGCCGGAAGGGGGAGTTGCGGTCATGCCGCGTTGTTCCACATCCGGGGCCGGGCTTTAAGGGGGCGCGTCAGGAATCCTGTGGGTCCGCGCCGGCGATGGCCGCCCATACCTTCAGCGCCTGGACCGTCTCGCGCACGTCGTGAACCCGCACGGCGGCGACGCCGGCCTGGACGCCGAAGAGGGCCGCCGCCAGCGATCCGCCGAGCCGCGCCTCGGGCCCGGCGCCCCCGTCGATCGCGCCGATGAAGCTCTTGCGGCTGACGCCGAGGAGCACCGGGAAGCCGAGGCCGACGATGCGGTCGGTGGCGGTCAGCAGCGGCAGATTGTGGCGTGTCATGTGCTTGCCGAAGCCGATGCCGGGATCCAGCCAGATGCGGGCGCGCGGCACGCCGGCGGCCATGGCGGCCTCGGCCCGTGCGGCCAGGAAGCCGGCCACCTCGGCGACGACGTCGTCATAGGCCGGTTCGCGCTGCATCGTGCCCGGTTCGCCCTGCATGTGCATGAGCACGACGTCGCAGCCGAGCTCGGCGGCGGTCTCAAGGGCGTGCGGTCCGCCGCGCAGGGCGCTGACGTCGTTCCAGATCGTGGCGCCCGCCGCCACGGCCGCCCGCGCCACCTGGGGCTTCTGGGTGTCGATGCTGATCGCAACGGCGCTCTCGGCGCGGATCGCGGCGATCAGGGGGACGACCCGGTCGACCTCCTCGTCCTGGCCCACGGGCGCGGCGCCGGGACGGGTGGATTCGCCGCCGATGTCGAGGATGTCGGCGCCGTCGGCGATGAGCCGCCGGGCGTGGGCCAGAGCCGCGCCGTGGTCGAGGAACCGCCCGCCGTCCGAGAAGCTGTCGGGCGTGACGTTGACGACGCCCATGACTTTCACGTGGGACACGCCCCGGTCTCCGAAATGATGGCCGTCTCTGAAACGAAAACCCCTCCCCCGGCCGGGCCGGGAGAGGGGCGTGTCAGGGTGGGCCCGGGCCTCAGGCCGGCTCGGGATTGGCCGGGCGCGGCGAGATCGGCACGGCGGCCGAGGGGCCCTGGGGCTTGCGGGCGTCGGCGTCCTCGCGCACGGGCGGCACGCCCTTGAGCACGTTGACGATCTCGTCGCCGCTCAGGGTCTCGAACTCGAGCAGGGACTTGGCCAGGGTATGCAGCTCGTCGAGCTTTTCGGTCAGGATGCGGCGGGCTTCGTCGAAGCCGCCCTGCACCAGGCGCTTGATCTCGGAGTCGATGATCTTGGCGGTCTCCTCCGAGACGTTCTGAGTGCGGCTGACCGAATGGCCGAGGAACACCTCATCCTGGTTCTCGCCATAGGCCACGACGCCCAGCTGGTCGGAATAGCCCCACTTGGTGACCATGGCCCGGGCCAGCTTGGTGGCCTGGTCGATGTCGGAGGAGGCGCCGGAGGTGATCTTCTCCTTGCCGAAGATAATCTCCTCGGCGACGCGGCCGCCCATCAGGATGGCCAGGCGCGAGGTCATCTGCTCGTAGGTCATCGACAGCTTGTCGCGTTCCGGCAGCTGCATGACCATGCCGAGAGCCCGGCCGCGCGGGATGATCGTCGCCTTGTGCACCGGGTCGGTGGCGGGGACGTTCAGCGCCACCAGGGCGTGGCCGCCCTCGTGGTAGGCGGTCAGGCGCTTTTCTTCCTCGGTCATGGCCATGGACCGGCGCTCGGCGCCCATCATGACCTTGTCCTTGGCGTCCTCGAAGTCGCGCATGGTGACCATGCGGCGGTTCTTGCGGGCGGCCATCAGCGCCGCTTCGTTGACGAGGTTCGACAGGTCCGCGCCCGAGAAGCCCGGGGTGCCGCGGGCGACCACCTTGACGTCGACGTCGGCGGCCAGCGGCACGTTCTTCATGTGCACGCGCAGGATCCGCTCGCGGCCGGTGATGTCCGGATTCGGCACGACCACCTGGCGGTCGAAGCGGCCGGGGCGCAGCAGGGCCGGGTCGAGCACGTCGGGGCGGTTGGTGGCGGCGATCAGGATGATGCCCTCGTTCGCCTCGAAGCCGTCCATCTCGACCAGCAGCTGGTTGAGGGTCTGCTCGCGCTCGTCGTTGCCGCCGCCGAGGCCCGCGCCGCGGTGCCGGCCCACGGCGTCGATTTCGTCGATGAAGATGATGCAGGGGGCGTTCTTCTTGGCCTGCTCGAACATGTCGCGCACGCGGCTGGCGCCGACGCCGA
>ENA-UOYA01001963-UOYA01001963.1-activated-sludge-metagenome-genome-assembly--contig:-NODE-1963-length-20620-cov-10.316849_pt1 | contig 20620 bp, 14 predicted proteins | sample MGYA00238163_ERZ764804 | MGnify/ENA primary metagenome ERZ764804 (study PRJEB28919, sample SAMN05720223) | activated sludge metagenome | isolation source: Anaerobic digester | place: Hong Kong... | reverse complement strand
ATCTGATTAATGAGTCAATTCAAATTGATTGTACGATGCAAAATTCTATCACAAGATCTGCTATGAGATCATTATATAAGTTTGGTAACAGTATTAACATCGTTATGTGCTAAATGAGCAGAACAAAAAGGCCCTAATTTTCTCTTATTAGATTGTTTCTAACAGCCTTGGAGAACTTTTTACTTCTACAAAAGTAAATAGCCTCATCCATATAAAATTATTTAGGCAAATAGTCAAGAAAAACTGCATACAGGTACCCATCTGTAATATCGTTCCAATCGGATAGATCTTGTTGAGAAATGGAAAGGGTAGTTAGAGTGTCTTTAATTTTTTCTAGACCATTAATTGACACTTTACTATTTTCTTGGATCTCAACGAGTTCATCTTCGAAAGTTAATGTGCATGAACCACTTAGACAGAAAAGTTGAATTTCATCTCCATTTCGAATGGCCGCAATTCCAGAAGGAACTTTAACCGGTGTAAGTGTAAGAGTACTAGACCAATCTGAATTATCCTTAGAAAATATAATGTGGTAAACTCGCGGGCTAAACTCATTGATAAGGATAATTTTTCCACTAACTAATTCTATAGTGGTTTGATTTAAAAGGTCAGCAGCAGAAGTTTTACCATTGACGACATTTGCATAGTTAATGTTACGAATATTAAATATTGTAGATTCAGATGCAAATAGTGTTACTCCTGAAATATTTTGGGTCGAATTAAATGTTTCTGTTCTCGTCTTTAATTTTATTTCTGCTGGCTCACCATTTTGAACCACCAAAAAAGTCCCAGGATCAACAATCCCCAAGCTCTCTATTGCAATTGAAAACTCACCTAAATTGTCTTGTGCGAAAACCTTACCAGATGTGACTATAGCCACGCCCAAATCTTCGGGCAGTGGCGTTTCCTGCTTGGGGAAGATGAGGAAAAGAACAATTGCCAGCAATATTAGACCAGCAAGAACGAAAAGCGGGAGCTTTTTTATACTTTGAGACTCGCCATAATTTATGACTCCTGTCGTAACACTATCCTCAACATTCCTCCCTTTAGCTAAGGAATTTAAATGCTTCGCGCCAAAACTGGGTTGATCATAGCGGTCGATAATAGTCAGTTCTTCCTGATTTTGCAGCATAGTAAAAAGCCCGTCGGTGCAAAGGATAATCTTGTCACCCTTTGTCAAAGCGACCTTTGAATAGCCGCTGTTAACATCAAAAACATCCTCAGGTGCTTGTTCCAATCCTGTTGAAACCTCTCGAACCTTACCTTTGCTGAAAACGTAGACTCTTGTCCGATTTCCCAAGGAAATTGTGTGAAGCGTCGAGTTTTCAATTGCGACAAGGGAAAATGAAATTGAATCACCCAAGGATTCTTTGGTTAAAAATTGGATTATTCTGCTTTTAACTTCACTGAGGGCCGATTGAAGATTTTTATATGGATGAGCTTCAAGAATTTGCACTGAATTTTCAAAGACGTCTGCTGGAATCATTCCAAGATTAGTGGATTGAATAAGATCGACAACAATGCCTAATTTTAGAGTTGCTTTCCCAGCAGAGTTGTTGATTTCTTTAAAAAATACGCCATCTGTTCCTTCGAAATTTTTATTTTTTAAGCCAGGTTGTTGGTCTTTCCCAAAATTTACGCTTAAATTCATAAAGTGTCATCCTATCATAGATGCAATATTTCAGTCATTATTCATCAAAGTAAATGGTAATCTTGCTCGTAAAACTCCAAGTCAAATTGTATTTCTTAAAAAATCTATCCTCACTTTGTGGCTTTAGTCAAACCGAGATTAATCAGTTTTGTGCTTAGTTTTTGTCGGAGTCGGTGTGAAAGTATAAGTAAAAGTGGGTGTAAATGTTGAAGTTGGAGATGGTGTTAGAGTTAGAGTTTGTGTAAGTGTTGGGGCCTTTGTATTCGTCGACCTAGGAGTAAAAGTGTTGGTAGGACTAAGTGAAGGGGAAGGGGATTGTGTCGGCGAAGGAGTATTCGAGGGGGTAGGAGTGTGCGATTTTGTAGGTGTGAAGGGTAGTACGGGAAAAGCTGAAGTTGTTATCGTCGCGGTATTGGTCGGAGTCGTTACGGTGACGGTAAATGTTGGGGTACTTATGGCATGAGCCGGCTGAGTATAACCTGGTTGCGGTGTATAGAAATCCTGACCTGCCGGCGTAAATTTCTCCGAGGGCAACATCGTCGGTTCTTCAGTCGGTATGATAATCGCCGTCGGCGTTGGAATAAGTTGAGGAACAAACACCCAAAACTCATTCAAGGTACCGATCGATTTTTCTCTTTGCTCTAATGGGGATAAGATAATATGCCAACCTACTGAAATTGAATCCCACACTTCATCATCAGTGGAAGAATAACAGGTTCCTTCAAAACAATCCATTCGGAAGTAACTCGTTTCTGAGTCATAAATTACTCCCATAATCGAGCCGATTATCTTTGCTTGACTACCATCTGTAGACTTCACCCGAAAACTTTTCCCTTGAGAAGAACCTTCTGGGAGTTGCACAACGATCCTGCCTTTATTGAGTTGGATAATTGTCTCTGTATCATTCAGGGTGTCCAGTACAATTTCTGTATTTTCTGCAAGGTAAACAGCTGCTTGATTGGAAAATCCCAGCCGGATAAAACCCTCCGCTCCAGTTCCAGTCTGCATAATAGTGCCAGATTTAAAATCGATGAGATCACCTTGTTTGTAATAATTTCCATTCCCGCCAATATCCCGAATAAATAGGTCTAATTTTTGGAGATTGGCAATTAGCACTTGCCCATACTCAATTGGAGGCAATGTAGCTAATGGTTTATTTGCATTATTCCTCATCACTCCGGAAAAAATTGAAATGACCACACCAATGAGAACAATAGCCGGTAAAGCATATTTAACGATCTTTTTTACTGAGAATTTGGGTCGGCCACCTGGAATTTCCAGGACTATTGCGGAGACATTGTCATTTGCTCCCCGTTGTAAGGCTTGTTTTACCAAATTTTTAGCACTGTCTTCAGGCTTCGAATCATTGACAATCGAAACAATTTCACTTTCTTCAACAAAATGTTTATTTGTATACTTCATTTTTTTAATAAGACCATCGGAACATAATAGGATCTTATCGCCGGGTAAGAGGGGCAATCCCTGAGCTTTCCTTGCCTCTTCTTCTGGTTCGTCAACTCCATGTAAGTAAAGCCCAAGGTCAACATTTACTACGGCATCATACCCAATTGAACGAATCAGTTCATCTTTTCTTGGATGGCGCATTGCTTCGTCAAAATTCAACTTCTTAGCCCGATAAACCTCCATCCCCCAACTATGATCTATCGTGATTTGTTTTATTTCGTTCCCTCGAATTAAATAGATTCGGCTATCACCCACATTGGCAACGTACAATCGCTGGTTACAAATCGCTGCCACAACTGCTGTAGCGCCCATATTTCTATTCGCTTTCAGCAATTTAGACTCAGTAAAAACTTCTTTATTTGCTTGAACGATCGCTGCCTCAAGCATTTGTGGAATATCTGTCGAAGTGGAACCGAGGCAGTATTCAAAAATAATATCAACGGTTTTTTGAGCAGCTCGCTCACCCGCATTCTCGCCACCAATTCCGTCGGAAACAACAGCTAGAGTCATCCGTAAGTCACTTTTTGTAATGATATTTTCTACTCTGAGGCGGTCCTCATAGAACCGCTTTTCTGAGCGACCTACATCTGAATCGTGACTAAGAATGACGGTAGCAATATTATTTTCCATTACTTATGCCCTTAATAATTTAATATTTTCTAATTTCTCGTAAATAAACCGCGGGGGCGATCCGACGAAGGAATATAATCCGCATACTGCTTAAGTACGGATTTTATCTGGTTATCAGTAGGTCTTGCTTCCGGTCGTTTGGCCAGACAAGCCATGATTAAATCGTTCATATGATTAGATATCTTGGGATTGAGAGACTGAGGACTGGAAGGCGTTTTTGTCAGGATAGCCGTTGTGACGCCGGTTTCAGATTTACCACTCAAAGGCAATTTGCCAGCTAACATCCGATAGAGGAGTACGCCAATGGCATAGGTATCTACTTTCGAATAATCGATTCTCATTTCCGGTGGCCACTGTTGCCGCATTTCCTGAAGTTGTTCAGGTGCCATATAAAACAATGAGCCAGCATCTTTTTGTACTCTTTCTTTGCGGCTGGTAATACCAAAGTCAATTAAAACTGGCTGAATTGGGTGGTTAGCATCCATTGAAGTACGAAATAGAATATTGGAAGCCTTAATGTCATTATGGGCATATCCTGAATTATGAATATATTCCAATGTGTCAACGACGCGATAAATAATTGTGCCCGTCTCTTCTTCTGAAAGTGTTTTATTCTTCTTGATGAGATCCGCTACTGAACCGCCATCGAGAAATTCCATGATAAAAAACCAAGGGCTCCCATTAAGCTCAACTGCCCTTTCCATATAAACTTTCTTACCAATTTCTGATTGAATTGGATATATTCTAACAATTCCAGGGTGCGATAATATCTGTAAAATTCTTACTTCAGCTTTTAGAGCGTTAATATTAAAATCATTAAATGCTGATGATTTAGATATTTTAAGAGCAACAATATCGGAACTCTTAATATTTTGCGCTTTTACAATATATGCCATCCCACCATTCGCTTCAGGAAGGGTCTCTATCACTCTAAAGTTTGAAATTAATTGATTTTTTTTGATCCTGGAAACCATTATAAGGATAACCTTTCTCTACTCTAAAACCGTTTCTGAACTGGACGGGTGGTGTCTCCATCAATAGTATCATCGATGCCATAAGACTGACTTCCACCAAAACCAAAATCATCAGGGGGAATATAAGAAGAACTAGCAAGATTAAACTTAAATATTATTCCGCCTCTTTCAGGTGGTGCTATCGCAATTTCATCATTGTCACTTAATTCATATTTTGTTAAAGGTTCCAATTTTTGTCCATTCAAGAATGTCCCCCATTGACTGTCTTCATCTCTGATGTAAAAAACATCATCTTCGTTAATTATTGTACAATGAAGCCTGCTAATTGGGCTATTTTCTTCACCAGCCTGGAAAATCAGATCAGCATTCCGTCGGGAACGACCGATTGGTGTCGTCTCATAAATATCATAAACACTCTTAGGCTCTTGACCTGAAACTACTTCTAAGTATGCCTTTGGTGTTAATACCTTTCTAGGCTTCGTAATGGATTCCCATGCCTCACCGAATTTTTCTACTACCGTTCCACCTGCTACAGCTAATGGTTTTCTAAAGACAAAAACAAGAATTACAGCCACCAAACCAAGCAAAAAACCACCATATTGGATAAGGTAAGATAAAAATGTTGGGGAAGTGGTTGTGGCAATCAATCCGATACCAACAGGTTTTAGTGTGACTATTACTGGGTCAGAGGTGCTTACTTTCCCCAAGGAATCCACAGCTTCAATTGTGAAAGTAATCGCGGTTTCTTCTGCCACTTTAAATGTTGATGAATCCCAAGGGATAGATACAAAATAATTCTCAGGATTTTTTAATGAATAAACTTCACTTCCGTTTGCGATCAGGCTAACAGATGCGATTTCTCGATCAACACCATCTGGAAAACTAATCTGAGCTTCTATAAGAATTGGTTCCACACCAGATTGATTGAATATTGCACCTGTTAATGGAGATAGAATTTGGATTTTTGGAGGAAGAAAATTGATGTTTAATCTGTATGATGCAGAAGTTTTTATTGTATTCGATGCATTAACAATGGATACTACATGTGTTCCATTTTTCAACTCTGGTATTCGATAATCAATTACATACTGGTTTTTCCAGATATAAACGTGCTCAAAAAATGGATCCAAAAAATCTTTTGAGCTATTATTGTAATAAAGATAATTACCGTTACCGATTGTTGCTACCTCTTTAAGACCTATATCCCATGGCTTTTCGTCACCACGAAACAATATAGTCGAGACAATAGGAGCGTCCTCAGCTTTCATCAAATCTGTCAAATTGTTTAAGTATTTATCATCTGATGTTTCTAACCCAGGAGTTAGAAAAAGGATAATTTCTTTCTTTTCATCGTTTACGTCTTGTAAGAGATAAAATGCCTTATTAATTCCTGCTACACCATCAGAATACATCGTTGGATTTGGATTATAAGACTTCAACTTTTCTATGATATTAGAAGTTGAGGTTCCAAAATCAACAATTGACTTAAGCTGCCTATTTTCGTTTGAAACAACCATTACAGAATCATTCACACCGGTACGACTTAAGAATGAATTTATAAACTCTTTGATTTCTTCGAGCCTCGACTTATTTGTTGCACCACGTGCATCGATTCCAAGCCCCGCATCTATTACAATAAGAACTCTCACACCAACTTCTTTTTCTTGAAAATTGAAATCGACTAAAGACTCATTATCGTAAACCTTTATGTCTGTCTCTTTTAACCCGGATAATGGAACGCCATTGACGTTATAAGAATAGAAAAAGACTGTATTGGTGGCTGGTCCAGAAAGGTATTGATTAGTAATTTCGAATCTTGAGGGACTTGTTTGGGCTTCAACAATTGGATTATAAGCGTTAGGGATGATACTAAATAGAAAAACTATTATAAGTAATATCAATTTTTTACTCATGATGGTGCTCCATAATTGAACTATTTTTTAGTAGCAATTTATACTTTTAGTCTAAAATTTGAATTCTCCTTGCAGCAAGCTGCAGGGTATCATCTTATCCTTCTTCCTCTTTAAAACAGTTTAAGTTGGCCGTCATAATGTATCTGTTTGTATTCCTTCTCTATCCCTTGCTCTTCTACATATCTCCTGATTGTCTCTTCGTTGCCATGTTGACCTACCGTGCTCACATAGTACCCATCTGTCCAAAATTCTCCACCCCATAACTGCTTCTTCACTTCCGGTACCTGTGCAAAAATCTCCCTTGCTGTGATGCTTTTTATCGTTTGGATGATCTTCTTGGTACTATATGTCGGTACGGATTGAACCAGAAAATGCACGTGGTCTTTGTCCGCCCCTATCTCTATGAACTTGATTTCATATCGCTTTTCTATTTCTAAACAGGTCCCTTTTAGTACTTCTTCTACTTCTTCTCCAAAAACTATTCTTCGATATTTCGCCGGACATACAAAGTGATATATCAATATCGATATATTGTGGCTTTTCCTTTGCGTCTCGCTCATTTATCTAACTTACTCTGTTTTTCGCAACAAGCTGCGGGGAATTCCCTCATTTGATTATAACTTAAATTTTGATAGAAGAAATCTTTCCACACAGAAATTAAGAGTAAAGTGATAATTTTCTAAAGTAACTATTCAGCCTTAATATAAATAAATTTACAAATGGTCAAATTGTCTGTAATTTTGTTACTTTAAAAATATAGTCAAATAGTGATAGTTCATCAAATTATGACTAATGCAAGAAAAAGGGTTAAAGGGGCTTAACTGATTGGGCGATTTGAATAAATTTAATCACATCTAAATCAAATTCTGCTGGTGCCGCCATAAAAGAAAGGCGCACTATCTTATTATTTACTTCAATAAACACATCTTGGACGCGATATGGCGCAGAACCTCCATCAACCCAGCGATAACGGCACGACCATGCCACTAAGCCAGCCTTTTGACCTAATAATTGGAACGGAGGTATGTTCTCCCTTATGAATGCAGAATTTACATTGTATCTATACTTAGTTTCAGCAAGATTTTGGGCAGTCAAATTTTTCTCTGGAATGATTTCAATATTTATGGAATAACGCTGCCCATCAATTTCATATTTGCACCTATATACTTCAGCGTTTGGTTGTTTCAAGTCAATCCATCGTATTGTTGAATCGATCGTAAAACTACAAACAGAGGCATACACAGTTTTAGTGTTAGGCATAGATACGCCATTCATAAATCTTTTTAACTTTTTTGATATCAACGTTTACCATTTTACTAGCATTATCCCAATAAACATTTATATCAGCATCTAGACCTCGGTTCCTAAAGTTTCTTCTAACTGCTCCTCATAAAATGACGCATAATCTCGCTCGTTTAAAATAATCTCATATTCACTTGATGTATAAGTATTATCCATGTTTAATATTTTTTCACCTGATTGGTCTAATGGGTTAAATTCATACCCACGTGAATGCGAGGCTATTTCCGAATGAACGCGCTCTCTTATGGATGCTTCAAATTCACTTTCGAGATTATCCCAGTTAATATAAATAATTGCGTTTTGAGAATAGTTTATAAAATTCATATCTTCAAATGTCTGATAAGGCTTACCGATGATTTCTTTATCTACTCTTCCTATCTTATAATCGATAGCATGTTGCATTTCATGAGCAATCGTTTCTCTTATATCATAATTAATATTTAATATATTATTTAATAGAATAGATTTAGAATCCGTATCTTGTATGTACACACCTTTACTCTTAGGAATTTCAGCATCATCAACCCAAGTTATTGGGATAATTTCTCCATTTTCAGCGCCAAAATAAAATTTTTCACCGTCTTTGATGTATTCAAACCGAAGATTTGCAGCTTTACATGCCTCCAATAGCTCTTTACCCTCTTTATCGTCTAAGAAATAATCAAAAACGTCATCAACATCCCGTTTTGATAAAAAGCCGAAGAGGTATGTGGCCTCACGGATAGGTGGTTTAATGGAATAACTAATAAAATTATCCTCTACAATTAACTTTTGGTTAAATCCATTATCTGCCTCTATCCATAGGTCAATTTCATTGTTTAGTTGTTGACCTAATTCTGATAACTCGAGTTTCAAATCGGAAACTTTGGTTAGGAAGATACGCACCTGAGAAACAAGTTCTTCTCGTGAACTCCCTTCCCAGGCCAGTGACTTCACAACCCCATTTAACGATTCTGTGTTTTCCCTGATTTTATCCGCAAATTTCTTGATTGAATTTGATAAGTTCGAAACAATCTACGTATCCATGTGAATGATATGAGTCATAAATTTATCTCCAATTTAGATAAATCCTAATAGCGTTTCTATCTAAGAATTACTTATAATTTATTAATATTTAATTATATTTCGGAAATGTTTTCAATATGTTTTCCTTTATAGATTTATCTGATTTAATTTCGAACTTTAAATATTCTACAGCTTCTATTGTAGAGACTACCTTAGTAATCCAATAGTTTTTCGATGGTCCAAGAATAATTTTGAACCAATATTGGTTAACATTTTCAGGACTATTATGATTATACGTATATGTAAACTCAACTTCTCTTTTTAATTTCGATATCTCTGCTAGGAATGTCTCAATATAACTTTTACTAAACTGTAGATCACTTGACAGAATTTCGATAGCTTTAATGGAATTATTATTTTGATAAAGATATGTTGCTATCTCTAGATCCCTGTTAAGTACAATAATCTCTCCTTCTTCTTCCACTGAAGATAATTCTGGTAAATAAAAATCTTTAATGTATTCCCACAAATCTTGGGGATCCCTATATATGGTCATTTCGACGAATTCATTCACGCACCTAACAATCATCTGCCAATTACTAAGAAAGTGAATATATGTTCCTCCATATTTATCGTCAGAAATTTCAAGAATATGATCCGAATGCATACAGGAATAAACCATTCCATTGATAAAATCATCAATTTCTATTCTTTGGTTTTTGCCGTATTGCACAATTCCGGATTTCATTAATGATTCTAAACTTTCAGATTCCTTCTTTATTATCTCTTCATCAGCCATACCTTCGTAAGGATTATTAATGCCGACAACTACTCCAGGGGCATTTAACTTAACAAGATACCACAATTCTGAATTAGTTAACAAAACAGAGATTTTTGTTTCTGTTCTTAGCACTTCCATTAGTTTCTCCTTTACAAGAGCATTATTTATTGTTTTAATGTATTATAAATTTTTATCGTATATAAAATTAATACCCGCTGCCTCAGTTGGAACAAAAAAGGTTTTAGGTTTTAGAGGAATGTATGTTCCATAAATTGCCTTACCGTTTTCTCTAGCAACACCTCCATGACTTACACTTACCATATACCCTCCCTCTACATTCTGTACATTCTCAACATAGAGGACATGTCCAGCTTCAGCATCAACTTTCATTAGCGAATTGTTCCCTGCTTCTATGACCATGATAGAACCCTTAATAGGACGACTTCCTACATCAAATCCTGCACTCCTAGCATTATCATCCCAATATGTCGCGTTCATATGTCCACCCTTCCAGAAGCCAGATATGTCTCTCTTTTGAGCAAGGTAATTAGTACATCCAGCCAATCCGTTTGCATAATTTGCAGGGGTTTTTCCGCCAGGAATTCCCAACTCTATTGATTTTTCAATATTGCTTAATTGATTTTTAAGGAAAGAAATTTCATTAGAAACTTTAATAACATCTGGGTCGCTTTGTCCTTTACCCATTTTCTCCATTTCTTCCAATCTTAATTCTAAATTCCTGATCTCACTTGACAATTCCTTTTCATCATTGAATTTTTCTGACCATTTATCTGGGATTTTATAGTTCTCACCAAACCTTGAATTGATTGTAAATTCATCTTGCTTATTCGTAACTGCTGCAGGTTCACTCTTATTTGATTTAGGCCACCATTCTGGTTTTTTCCAATCCCATGATGGACTGATTTTGTTGAAAAGAAACACTCCAGGAATGATTAATCCGGGTGTGACAAAAGTCTCAATTTTTGGCCAATTAATCCCTTTAATTATTCCTCTGACCTTCTGTATAACATTACTCAAAGAATCAGTAAACTCTTTCCATATATTACCAATGCTAATAAACGGCCCATTGAACTTATTAGCAAGCATCTCCCATTGTTCAGCTTTCCGCTCAGCTGCTTGTGCCATCAGCCGCATCGCTTGCGTCGTCTTCGCATTGACCCGCAGCAATGCCTCTAAGTTGCTCACGTATTCTTCCCGGGCTTGACTTTGCCAATTAGCCCCCTCCACACTCGCCCTAATACTCGCCATGTGCCCATCAATCGCATCCGCTTCACGCCTTAGCCTAGACGCCATCATCCTCACCTGACCCGTATCCATCCCAATCCGCATCATCTTCACTCTCCTTCTTGCCAAGTGTGATCTTTTCCTCAACGGCTCTTACCATTGAGCTTATACTAAGCCAAGCCAGCTCAACATAAAAGCCGGCTTGGCTGTGCTATTCAATTGTTGAGTGCCTTCTCCCTACCCCATCCGGGAAGCCACTTCCTGCCATTGTGTAATCTCAGTTTGTAACGCCGTTGCCAGTTCCCCTAGCGCGGTCAGTTGCTGGTTGAGCTGGTTGCGCAGTTGCTCGTAGGCTTGTTGAAATTCGGTCGCTGAATTCCCTTGCCATGCACTGCCTATAATTGAGTTGATTTGATTGGTGAGCGTCCCGAGTTCATTCAGCATGGCTTCTTTTTCTGAAATCATCTTCTGCTGCGCTCCCTGCACCTGCTCGACATCCATGTGTAGTGTTGCCATACTATTCCTCCTAAGTATTTAATTAAACTATTTTTGCTTTTAATTCGTGTGAGATTCTAATTTCTTATTTTACTATAATTTTGCCAATTTGTAAATATTTTTATTTGTCATTTAACCATTTTTCCTCGCTTTCCCTACTCTACTCGATTCACAGCGACATTATCAATATACTGCATCGCATCGATACAAGTTAACCACAGGCAGGAACGATAAATAGAGCCCCGATCGTAGCGGCAATGGTCCTGCATCTATAACCCGGACATCATCCAGATATGTCCAAATGCCCCAAGAATTTGGCCAAAGGTTGCGATTGGCAAACACCACCCGAATGTATTGCCCCTTATAAGCGGAGAGATCATAAGTTACTGAGCGCCAGCCTAAGTTTCGGCCAGGCGCGGGTGCGACGGCACGAATGCAAGGTTGAAAACCATCGCGGATTACCGTCGCCAAATGGTTTAAACCAACACCATCCTGGATTGCCACTAAAAAGTCCGAATAATCCATGATGTCATTGACAAACATGTTGTATTTGAAGGAGAGAGTTGGCCTAGCCCATGAAGGATTAACGAAAAAGGTTTGATAAGTTCTGACCTCGTTTTTCCCTTGTTCAGTCTGTGCAACAGGCTCGCCAAGTTGAAGCGAGAATAAGCCCTGGTACGCATGATTAGAGACTGAAGCTGGCTGTAATCCTCTGATTGTCCAATTATTCAAAGACGAGGATTCGATGGAGCCATCCTGAATTAATCCAGAGTAAGGGTCTTCTTCTGGCAATGTTGTGGAGAAAATTTGCATTCGAGCATTTCCAGCGTCGACTACTATGAGAAGATCGCTAAAAACTGCCAGTCCTTTAGGATAAGTAAACTTTCCATTACTATTCCCGCGGCTTCCAACGGAAGTAATATATCCTCCATTTTCATCGAAAATTTGAATGCGATGGTTATATCCATCAGAAATAAAAATTTGACCTAATTCATTGATAGTTATAAATTCGGCCGTGTTAAATTGCCCAGGTTCACTACCAACTTCTCCCCAATTGGCAATGGGATTACCGGTATTTGTCGATTCTTGCACATAATCTCCAAATAATGTATAGACGTGACCATTACTTCCAATAGCGATATCCTGTGGAGGGTTATCACGGTTGAACACTGGATCATGACAATTCCACAATCTAACGAAGGTTCCATTTTTCTGAAAAATCTGAACCCGCTTGTTTTCGGTATCAGCTACATAGACATAATTAGCATCGACGCTGATGCCGTGTGGATATTGAAATTGCCCAGGTTCAGTACCATTAGCGCCCCATTTGCGAATGAACACACCTTCAGAGGTAAAGACTTGAATGCGGTTATTGAAAGTATCAGTGACATAAACATCCCCATTTCCATCAATTGCTAAATCTGAAGGAAGGATAAATTCGCCAGGGCCGCTACCTTGACTGCCCCAAGAATTGATATATGTCCCTGATATGGAAAACTCTTGAATGCGATGGTTATATGTATCGGCTAAAAAAATATTCCCTTCGTGATCTACAGCAGAACTGGAAGACCCAATAAATTGCCCGGGACATGAACTCTGATTGCCATAATAGGTAAGGTAAACACCATCATTGGTAAATACTTTGATCACTCCATTATCAGAAACAAGCACATTACCAATTGTGTTTATACCTATTCCTTGAATGGAATTAAAAAGTCCTGGGCCAACTCCATAAGCTCCCCAACTTAGTAAGAGCTGGCCGTCAACGGTGAATTTTTTTATTCTGTATGCTTCAAATACATAGACATACTCGTTTCCCTGAACCGCAACCCCCAAAACAAGGCTATTGTCAACATCATTAGTCGGCCACTGCTTGATGAAATTGCCATCTGGCGAAAACACTTCAATCCGACTATTCCATGTATCCGCAACATAAACTAAACCATCCGTATCGACAGCCACAGATTCAGGGTGGTAAAACTCTCCTTCGCCTTGCCCCTGGTTTCCCCACTGTGTAATATATTGCCCTGTACTTGAAAATTTCTGTATGCGGCTGTTCTGAATATCCGCAACATATATTTGGTTATTTGCGTCAATCGCTATCCCATCAGGACAGAAAAATTGGCCAATTCCGCTTCCGTGGGACCCCCATTCCAATATAAAATCCCCATCGCTAGTAAATTTCTGGATGCGGTCGTTTAAACAGTCAGAAACATAGACATACCCCATACGATCAACAGCGACATCTAGAGGTTCGTTGAAATTTCCAGGTTCACTTCCATAATCCCCCCAGGTGTTGAACACTTCTAGAGAAGGATTGAGCGCAATTATTTTATTATCTAAAGAGGCTATGTAAATCGTTCCGTCCAACCCAAAATCAAAGCCCCGTGGGTTCATTAATCCTTCTCCTCCCCAACTTCTCAGAAAATAATATTCATCATTAACAGCGTCTGCCTGCACTTTTGCCATTGGTTTAGCGCAAACCAGGGTACCAATAATTACAAAAATAACGATTATATTGATCAAGTCGGAAAGTTTTTTATTCATCTTTGTCTCCATTCTCATGCAATATATCAGTAAATAATTGTTATGGAGCCGATGGAGCCGTTGGAGTCGGTTCCCGTGTTATAAAATGTGTTGTAGGAGTAAAAGTGCGAATGGGAGTGGGGGTTATAGTTGGGGTAAGTGTTTCTACTATCACAGTTAGATCAAAAATATTAGTAAAGTGTAGTGTCACATTTTTTGTAAAAAAAGGAGTAAAGGTATTTGTCTTCGTGCTTGTACTACTTGGAGGGCGCGGGGTTTTCGTTGCTATCGGCGGCGGCGTTTTTGTCGCGGTCGGCCGGGAAGTCGATGTAAAGGTCATCGTTAAGGTCGCCGTTTCCGTGGGAGTTTCTGCTAAAAAAGCGATCGCTGCATCAAATTCAGTGCTCGTCGGAGAAGGGGTGGCAGTAAAATCTTTAGTCCCATTGGGTAACCCTGCAAAACTCACCAAAGTTGGTGTGTTTTTGGCGTTTCCATCCCTCGCCTGATTGACCCCATACCAACCTCCTACTGCCGCTAATACTGCAACTAGAGCAATAAGAGGTACAACTGGTAGTTTGGTTTTTCTTTTTTCCTCACTTTCAGTTTTTAATGCCTCTGATTTGCGTGCAGACTCCGGATAGGGAGAGACCCTTTTCTGTTCTTTAATTATTGGCTTAGGCTCTTCGGCTTTCCTCACTTCAGCCACTTGGGGGGCTACCTCATTCACCCATGGTTTCGGTTCCGGCCGTTGACCATACTCAGCCAAGATGCTTTGCAAAGCTTTCCCAAACTCAGCCATATTCTGATAACGGTTATCGGGATCCTTTGCTAATGCTTTGTACAGTATCCTTTCCAGGCTTTCAGGGATGCGCACGTTATACTTACGCGTACTGGGGATAGGGTCATTCACTTGCATCATTAGGACTGCTAAAGGGGTATCCGCAGAAAATGGTTTATTCCCCGTGATCATTTCATAGAGCACCACCGCTAGTGAATAGACATCTGCTCGTCCATCTACCGGCTTCCCCAAACCCTGCTCCGGAGCCATATACTCGGGCGTGCCCATCCCTACCCCTGTAGCTGTTAGGGTTGGCTGTCCTTCTTCTATATCCAGTACTTTAGCGATTCCAAAATCGGTTAGTAAAGGTAACCCCGTCTCGCTGATGAGAATATTCGAAGGCTTAACATCACGATGAATGAGCCCCTTGGAATGGGCATAATCTAACGCATCAACGATCGGCATGATCAAATTTATAGCTTCGCGCCAATACATTGGTTTTCCCAGCTGATCTTTAAGCGTCCCACCAGGAACAAATGGCATCACAAGGTAAGGAGATTCTTCCCAATAACCATAATCAACTATTGCTATAATATTTGGATGCTCTAATTTCGAGAGAGCCTTTGATTCGCGCTCAAAGCGTTGGTTTATGCGTTCGCGAATTGTTGGTCCATAGACGTCCATCCGAACGATCTTGATCGCGACGTAGCGCTCAAGTCTGGTGTCGAGTGCTTTATACACCACAGCCATTCCCCCTTGGCCTAATTTCTCAATAATATGATAACGATCAATTTCTAGCCCAATAAGGTCCATTGGCTTACTCTCCATGATTCTGAAGATGAATTATGCGCGTTTCATATAATTATTATATATATAAAATACTTAATTTTATATGCTAACCCTATTTATAATAGCTAAAATATATTTTAAATTAATATGTCCGATTTATTTTATCCTAAATTGTAACTTAACGCCCTTATCTAATGGTCCAAAACAAAGCGTATCTCCAGCCTGGAGGGTTACAGATTGATCTTTTTGGATTTGCATGCCATTAACATAGGTGCCATTTAAGCTTCCCGCATCCTTAAAAAAATAATTATTCATTACACGGGTAATAATGGCATGATGGCGTGAAACAACTTTATTAGTATCTAATCGACTAAGGTCAATATCAACATATTTTTCAATCGTGTATCTACCGATAATATTATTATCTCTCAAAGGGAATTCACTACCATCTCTTGCAACGAGATAACCAGCATTATCTAAACCATCCATACTAGGAATTAAACATAAATCATAACCATTTAGGATAAAAGCTTGTTGCAGGGTTTGGGAATTGGGTATACGCATAATCTCGCCATCTTCTATGGAAGACAATTCAAGAGAACTATTCCCATCAGAAGGTAGGTTTAATGCTTTGATTAATGAATCGATAATTAAATGGACGGGAATATTATCTGGAAGTACTAAATCCCATTTAATATTTTGGAAATGGACCACACAGATAACTTCACCCATTTTTACTACTTTTATAGTTTCCTTTTACCCAATGCATTTATGTGTTCTGTTCGGATAAAAGGAATTTGGATATATTCTATTTTACCCTTTCTTACTAAAAAACCGCGGCCTGTAGGTAAATTGTTACCTGAAGATATATTGTAGGACTTACGCATTTGTGGTGAAATTCGAACATTAAACCACTGGGAATCATAATCATCTAGAGAGAAAAATACGCCCGTTTGGTGTTGTTGAAACAGCTTTATTAACGCAGAAGAATAGGAAAAGGATCCTTTTAGATTTCCCACCATATCCGCAATAATAAAGAGGAAGTGGTTATGTGAGGATTGAACTAATACCTCAGCCAATTGGTCTAAAGCTTTAATCAGAGGTTGATTATTATTCAAGTAGGGCAATCCTACATCATCTATTATTAAAGTTCTAAAAATATCAGGTTGCTCTTCCAATAGAGACGGAAACGAATTACATTTTTCAATAATCGCATTAGTATCATCTACAATTTCAATCTCAGGAATATTCGTATTTATTTTCGATAATGGCCCTTTCTTTAAAGATATGCATGTGACCTGAGTCTTAACAGCTCTGCACTCGTATAAATGATAAATAAAATCTAATAATAAAGTTGTTTTTCCTGATTGCCTTGGTCCTAGAACTGTCCAAAAAGGTAATTCATTCAACGGGTCAATAAACACGGGTTCGAGATTCTCAAATTCGATTGCTAAAGGAATTTTAGTTTCATCCCCGATTTTATTATGATGATTTAGGTAAGCCATGAAATTTTCAACAGTCAATTCCTCTTTCATCGATTCAATCTTATTAGGAAGCCTCTTGTCTTCACAAACTAACGACATCTGACCACCAATTTCAAGAACCACCTTTTTAATTTCTTGTAGATCTTTTTCACTATTCTGAATATTGCTGATATTATCAAGGCTCAAATTGTGAATACTTAGAGCTTTATCTGGAAAAGCAATTTGGCATTCCACAATTCCTTCGGATAAATAGTAACCACGACCTTCAGTTCTTAGTGACAAAGGTGAGACAATAATGCTTAAAACATCAGTATAGTCTTGTTTTTCAGCCATTTGAAGAACAATTCTTGATGGAATATTCCCCCCCAACGTACGTGGAAGTTCAGAGCCCCTATTACTGGATACAATGACATGTATACCAACTGAGCCGCCAAAGCGAATAAATCGGCCTAATTCTTCTGATTGATCTGGATATTGTTGACGGAAATCAGCAACATTATTAATAAATAAGTAAATATCTGGTAAGCCCTTACTTCTCCAATCTATTTCAGTTCGGCTGCTGATCTCCTTTCCTAAAAATCTGAATAAGCGCTCTATTCTTTCGCTCTCATTAGGTTTAACCACTGCACCGGTGTGAGGTAACGCTTCTAGACAAGATAAAGCTCCAGTGCCAAATTCCAGCACATAAATATGAGCTAATTCTGGGGAATGTGTAAATGCTATAGAGGTTGCAATGGTTATTAATGTTAGGGATTTACCACTACCAGGAGAACCGACAACCCACAATGAACCCCCATTTTCATTAAAATTAATACTAAATGCCTGCTGTTGACATCTAGAAGGAATATCTACAAAGCCTGTTGGGATAATATTCCGCTCTCCCTTTCCACTTACCCATCCATTCCCATTAAATAAACTATAGAAATCTGTCGCCCCAAAAACATATGAAAGTGGGATAGATTCTGGCATCGGATCCAAGTAGATAGGATTTGCTTGTAAAAACCCCATTTTTGAAGCAGCATCTTTTATCAATGCCATTAGAGCATCAAGTTCAGTGACAAATACAGAATCGTCGCCCATTTTTTGTTTTGGGTCATAACGATATAAAGTCTTTTTCAATCCATTTAGGGTAAAAATTGAAATCGAATAGTCACCGACTTCATTTTCGTCCTGGTTGCCAGCATTAGCTGGTAATCCTGCATAGGCACCTCTAATTGTCGTAACTTCGTTCTTTACCTTAATATATCCATGGCCTCTTCCTAATGGTACTGGGTAATTCCGACCAATCAAACTCATCTCTTCTTGCCGATTCACTTTTAATAACACGTACCAGCCAACATTAGCTTTTAATGAATCAACAGCGGAATTAACTTCTTGGTTAGCAAGAAAAAAATACATACCAAATGCTCGACCCTGACGTCCTAATTCACGCAATCGGTCTACTAGGTTAGGCAAGATATTGATACCTTCAGCGAACTCATCGATTACAACGAGTAGATGAGGCATTGCCTCATTCGGGAATCGGCGGTTATATTCCCAAATGTCTGAGATTTTCCCTGCTGAATCAAAAATAATTTTTCTTCTAGAAAGTTCATTTTCAAGCGCTTGCAGTGCTCTTTCAGCTAACGCAGGTGATAAATCAGTAATCATCCCTACCGAATGTGGTAAATCACTTACTTTTTTGAGCTCAGCTGCACCGGCTTTAAAGTCCATGAACAAAAAGTTAATTTGACGTGGAGAATAACGATGAGCAGCTGCTAGCACCATGGACTGCATGAAAATGCTTTTTCCTGAACCAGTCGTACCAATCATCATTGCATGATAAGCACCTTTTCCTCCTAAAGTTTCAGGGCGAAAATCTATTTCATAAGTTGACAAACCCGATCTATCTACATACTGCCCTACTGGAAGTAACATTTGGTCACTATCGTGCGTATTTTTGCGCCAATTAGATAAAATCGTATCAATATTAAGGGGATCTTCGTTCAAAATTGCCGAAATTCTAACAGTTGAGGGTAAAACAACACTTCTTTCACCACCAGCAACCGCCAATCCAGAAAGTTTTCTGGCAAGTTTTAACGCATCTTTACCTTTTAATGTCTCAGGATGTCCATGAAAAACATTGCCCGATCCCGTTGACTCGATTGATTCTATATAATGAAGTTTATTCTTTTGATCTACTTCGACTCGAGCCCTACATGTCCTCGGAACCTTTTCTTCTGAGAGAAAAATCAAGAAAATCCCGGTTTGATATCCCTCCGAGGCTATTCGCGCGATATCAGGGGTCTGACGTATAGCACCTAGATCGTCCATCACGACGATTATTGTTGGTCGCGGTAGAGTAGAACCGTTTGAACTGTAATTGCGGATGTTTTCTAATCTTTGGAAGAATATATTTTTTAAATTATCCATAAAACTGTTGATTCGATCAAGATCAAATAGTAAATGAGGCACTTCATTTCCCGGATCAACTGCGCGTGTATGTGGGAGCCATCGCATCCACTCCCAATACTCTGTTGCCTTTGGATGGTCTGAAACCACAAAGATTTCAACATCTTCAGGTGAATGATGAACAACCACATCCGCTAGCAACCTCCTTACTAGCTCCATTCGGTAATTTTCATCCATAGAACAAACTGCGAGGCTGCCAACACGTTTAATGTCTAGTAAGAATGGTAAATCATCAATATTAATATATTTATCACGTAATTTATATGAATATTCTTCCAGTCGATCCTGATTACCTAGTAGGTTCGACGTTTCAATTTTAAAGGTAGGATTACCTTTACCGTAGCCAAGTCTTATAGTAAGAAAATCTTTATCCTCAGGTCTTCTCCACCATAATCTTTTATCTCTTCCTGCAGCTATACCAATGGAATAAGTAACTCTTATACTAGGAAATTGTCGTTCAAGAGCATTTCGTTGTGATCTAACAAGTTCATCGATATAAGACTGAATTTGAGCGAGTGTTTGCTTGTAATGTTCTTCTCTTTCAACAAGAGCTTTTTTATATTTTTTCTTTTGACTGTTTACATTTATTAGATTTGCTAATGGAAGACCTAAACCCATCATGAGTGTTGGGATTAATATTGGAATGTTTGGAACTTTTGTCACAATGCCAGTAATAACATTACCCAAAATCATTACTAGAGGGGGAAGTAAAAACATAAGCATGTTCGGACTAGCAGGTGGACTAGGCTGTTGGGGAGGTGGGGGGATTTTTATGACTTCATCAGGAAGATGGTACGGCTCCCGCATGGCAATGTTATATAATAATCTTCCATTTTGTGGATATTGCTTATTAGCCATACCTCTCTCCCTAAGCATTAGTTCATTAAGTAGGGGAAACTAATAATTTTCGCGATTGTTATTTGTTATTATCGTAGCTATATACATTCTATTTATTATTACAAATATTATACAGCACCCTAAATTACAATTTGAACAATATTACCAATATTTGAAACTCTCAACAATACAGATAAATTATTAGTAACCGTAATGTATAGTATAATCTATCCTCGTAAATAATGTTATGAATCAATTCTATTTTATAGCCGGACTGGAGGTGAATGCTAATGGC
>ENA-UOYA01001961-UOYA01001961.1-activated-sludge-metagenome-genome-assembly--contig:-NODE-1961-length-20632-cov-6.109054_pt1 | contig 20632 bp, 15 predicted proteins | sample MGYA00238163_ERZ764804 | MGnify/ENA primary metagenome ERZ764804 (study PRJEB28919, sample SAMN05720223) | activated sludge metagenome | isolation source: Anaerobic digester | place: Hong Kong... | reverse complement strand
AGTTCTCTATCGATAAGCTGGATTCGTTCTTTGATAGATTCCATGTTGGCAATGAGCGATGAGGCATCGCCGCCCGTTCGTTTTATCTTGCCAACTTCAGCGGATATCTGGTTTCGTTTTGCCTTCAGGCTATCGCCTTCTTGAATCAATTCTTTACGTTTGTCATCGAGCGATAGAAGAGCATCAATGTCAACATCTATTCCTTTCGATGCTGCTCCTTGTCGGACACGTTCAGAATTCTCACGGATAAATTTAATATCGAGCATAAGTTCTTTCTTTGATTGTTTAGTTTTTATGACAATCGTCTAACTCTTGTTTTAGTTTTATTATTCCTTCACGGGCTGTGAGGAAACGCATTCCTAATTCTTGTTCAGCTTTTTCGACGATTAACCCGCTCTTCATCGGCCGCGGCGCTTGTTGTTGCAAATCTGTTGTTTTTATTCGTTGAATAAGCGATGGATCGAGCTGAAATACGTCTGCAATTTGTAAAGCAAAATCGTAGCGACTTAGTATGTCTTTACCAGCAACGTGGTAAATTCCGCTTTTACCGAGTTCGAATATCTTTATCATTGCAAGGGCAAGATCTCCAACAAAAGTTGCATTTCCAAATTGGTCGTCCACAACTCTGATTGGCGTGCCGCGTCTTAAGTTATCGATCACCCAGAGTGCAAAGTTTGATTTTACTTGAATTCCGTACCCAAATAGTACCATTGTCCGCACAATTGCATAATCAATATCCGCTGTTTGAATAGCATTCTCGCTGGCAAGTTTGGATTTACCGTAGTATCCCAGCGGATTTGGTTGTGCACTTTCATTGTAAGGACCATTTTTCCCATCGAAGACATAGTCGGTAGAAACGTGAATAAGTTTAGCTTTTACTTTTCGTGCAACTTCTGCTAAATTTTCGACAGCAACGACGTTGAGTTTCCATGTCTCTTCACGATGAGTTTCGCACCAATCGACATTTGTTGCAGCTGCAGCATTGAGAATGACATCTGGTTGGAAACTTGTAACAAGACTTTTGACGTCGCTTCGATTTGTAATATCGAGTTGTGTATAATCGAACAGCCGATCATCGAACACAAAAGAACGTTCAATGGATGTGTTGAGAACTTCGTACTCGGTTCTGTTACTTAACAATAATGAAAGATGTTGGCCTAAAAGTCCGTTACTTCCACAGATGAGAATTCGTTTCATCGTAATGCTGTTTCTAAAACTGTGCGAGCATCAGTACGGGAATCTCGATATTTAACAATAACAGGCGTGTACATTGAAATTCCATGCTTGTGAGCGAAATCTTTTTCTACACTTCTACTGCCCGGAACAACAACCGCTCCTTCTGGAATTGTGAGCGGCGTTGTTTCTGTGCTTCGATACACGGTATTTTGAACAAGATCATACACTGGAGTAGAAGCAGTAATAATAACACCTGATGCCAGTACGGTATTACGTTGAATCTGCACCCCTTCAAAAATTCCGCACATTCCGCCAACGAACACGTCATCTTCGATGATGACAGGCATTGCACCAATTGGTTCGAGAACTCCGCCAATTTGTGAACCCGCACTTAGATGGACACGTTTTCCTATTTGTGCGCAAGAACCAACGAGTACGTGAGAATCCACTAACGTCCCTTCATCAACGTATGCGCCAACGTTGATGTACGATGGCGGCATAATGACAACACTATTTGCAACATAACAACCGTCGCGAATCGATGTTCCGCCGGGCACAATTCTTACATTGTCATCCTTTGTAAACTTTTTTAATGGATAGGTGCTTTTATCGAAGTAACGAAATTGTTCATTGATAGAATCATCGACTAACTCGCCTAAACGAAAACCAAGGAGTATACCTTTCTTTACCCATTGATGAATAATCCAACCATTCGGTGATGGAGAGGCTGCGCGGACTTCGCCATGGTTGAGGAAAAATTTTAGCTCATTAAATGCCTGAAGTCCTTCTTTTCGATCAATCGATTGATTGTCTTTGTCATACAACAATTCAATTTTTTCTCTTAGTGCCATACTGGAGAACCTTTGTTAGATGAGTTTTAAGCTTTGTAGTACCTGTTGTACTTTCTCTCGATTCTTATTTGAAATAGGGCAGAGCGGCAATCGAAACGATTCTTCGATCAGTCCCATCATTGCTAATGCAGTTTTCACTGGAATTGGATTTGATTCTACAAAATTTACATTCATGAGAGGGAGCAATTTGTTATGAAGCTCCCGTGCTTTTTCCCATTTTCCGTCGAGAGCGTATCGGATAAGTTTTGAAAATTCTTTTGGTACTTCGTTGGCAACAACAGAAATGCATCCATCTCCACCAACGGCAATGAGAGGAAGTGCATACGCATCGTCGCCGGAGAGAAGTGAAAAATCTTTCGGTTTATTTCGTGCAATTTCCATGATTTGCATCATATTTCCGCATGCTTCCTTCAGCATTACAACGTTTGGAATTTCTTCCGCCATTCTGAAAATGGTTGCTGGTTCAATGTTTCCGCCAGTTCTTCCAGGAACATTGTAAACAATAATAGGAATATCGACAGCATCAGCAATTGCTGCAAAATGACGGAAGTAACCTTCCTGCGTTGGTTTGTTGTAGTATGGACCAACGACGAGCACTGCATCTGCTCCGATTTTTTTTGCAAGACGTGATTTTTCGATTGCTTCTGCGGTGTTATTGCTCCCGGCACCTGCGAAAATTTTTACCCTACAATCAAAATGAACAGTAAAAATTTCAAGAATCCGTTCGTGTTCCTCTCTTGTTACTGTCGGATTTTCTCCTGTTGTTCCCAGCGGAACGAGTGCATCGACTCCGCCTTTTATTTGAAACTCGACAAGTTTTCGCAAAGCTGATTCATCGAGCGAACCATCTTTTGTAAAAGGCGTAATGATTGCTGTAGCTGTTCCTTGAAATTTTTTCCATGAAGACATACAATTTTACTCCAAAAAATTAATTAAATAAATCACTCATCATATCGTCAATTGTGTAAAGACCTTTTTTGTCACGAATCCACTCTGCTGCGAGCAAGGCTCCAAGTGCGAAGCCGTTGCGATTTTTTGCAGTATGTTGCAACTCGATGCTGTCGGCGGATGAATCGAATGTTACCTGATGTTCTCCAACAACTGCTCCACACCGCGACGATGTAATGTGAAGTTGATGTGGTTGAATTTTTCCATGCGAAGTTTCTGTTAGCAATTCTGTTTTCCGTTGTATTGTCTGGAGAAGGATTTCTCCAATTCTTAAGGCAGTTCCACTGGGACTATCGATTTTGTCTTTATGATGAACTTCGTGAACAAAAACATCGTAATCGAAAAATCGGTTAAAGAGTTTACCTGCCGTTTGGAGAAGATAATAAAAAATATTTACCCCAATTGAAAAATTAGCCGCGTAAATAATTCCGAGTTCGTATTGTCGAGCAAGATTCTCTACTTCTTGCACGCGGTCGTTCCATCCTGTTGTACCAATGACAATTGGTTTATGTAGTTCAGCCCAAGGGCGGAGATCATCAATGAGCGAAGAAGCTGAGGCAAAATGAATAACAACATCCGTTGCTGCACGATCATCTTCCGAACAGGGAGGAAGTGTAATATCGATTTTTGCAGTAATCGTATTTCCGCGTTCGATTGCTAAGCGCTCGATTTCTTTTCCCATTTTCCCATATCCATGCAAGGCAAGTTTCATAACGCTGATTTCTCCTTCTCTTCTAAAATTTGTTTCTCGAAGAATTCTGAGTGAAGTCGTTTCACCGCTTCTTCGACGTCAACTTCATTCACAACGAGACTCATATTGATTTCTGAAGCGCCTTGTGAAATCATCATCACGTTAATATCGCCAAGCGCATTGAAGACTCGGCGAGCAATCCCACTAATCGATCGAATTCTTTCTCCTATAACACAAACGATGGCTTTATCGGTAAAAACATTTACTTCAGCTGTCTGTTCAAGCTCTACAACAATTTGCTCAAGATGCGTTGGATTATCAATAGTGAGCGAAACGGCAACTTCAGAAGTGCTTACGAGATCGACTGGAGTTTTATATTTATTGAAAATCGAAAAGATCATTTCAAGGAATCCATAAGCCATCAGCATTCGGCTTGATATAATGTTGATGACGATAATTCCTTTTTTCGATGCAATCGATTTTACGGACAAATTACTTGTTGGCGGTTGTGCAATGATACGCGTTCCGGTATTTTCTGGATGCTTTGAGTTGAGAACGATGACAGGTATATTTTTTTCGATTGCTGGTAGAATGGTGCTTGGATGAAGCACTTTTGCGCCAAAGTAAGCAAGCTCCGATGCTTCATTGAATGAAATTGTATCGAGCTTTTGTGCATTAGGAACAATGCGAGGATCGGCAGTAAGCACTCCATCGACATCCGTCCAGATCTGAATTTCTTTTGCACCTAGGGAGGCGCCAATAATCGATGCGGTGTAATCTGAACCGCCGCGGCCGAGCGTTGTTGTAATTCCCTTCGATGTTGTACCAATAAATCCTTGCGTCAATGGAATTTTTCCTGATTGAAGGAGAGGTGGAAAAATTTCTATAACTTTTTCATGTACAATATCGAATAAAGGCATTGCAGCGGTAAAGTTGTCGTTTGTAATCATAAAGGTGCGCGCATCGACAAGCTCGACCGGAAGTCCGCGTTGTTCCATCGCTTCTGCGAGGATGAGCGTCGAGAGTCGTTCGCCAATCGATGCAATAGCGTCGAGTGAACGATTCGTAAGTTCACCAAGGAGCGCAATTCCATGGCAAATATTCTTGAGCTCCTCGAACCTGCGTTTGAAACTGAGAATGAGCTGTTGGATCGTAGGTCGGTCGTCAATGAGATTTTCCGCTATGGCGATGTGTCGCTCGAGGAGTTGATTGAGCCGAGCGTGCGCTTCGTCGAGCTGTCCTTCTAAAGACATTGAGGCAGCTTTCAGGAATGTTGTTGTGGCGCCTGAAATTGCTGAAAGCACAACGATTGGTTGTTGTGGCTGTGCCTTTTGAATAATGGATATAACATTATTCATTGCTTTTGCATCTTCGACAGACGTGCCGCCAAATTTCATCACAATCATATTATTCTACTTTCATATCGTGTTTAAGTGTACGAATCTTGTCGCGTAACGAATCGAATTTTTCTGCCGTTCCAATGGTTGTATTAAGAGAAGCGACGGCGTTTGCAAATTCCGCTGCGACGAAAGAATCTTTGGTTTTTAAATATGCAAAAAGATAAGCAGCTCCAAAAACATCGCCGCAACCGGTCGGATCAACGAAAGAACCATTCGTTGGTATGCCGGGAATATCTCGTCGGGATAATTTTTTGTGAATATCCTGTACAATGACGCTGACGCCTCTTTCTCCTCGAGTAATGAGCAATGTATTGACCATCAACGGCATAAGTTGATTCGTGAAAGTAACTTCGTCAAATCGTTCGGAAGTGATTCCTGCAGCTTCTTCTTCGCTCATTTGGATAGAATGGAGCATAAAGCACCATCTCCGCCAATCGGTGAGCGGGCGTCGAAATCGGTTGTGGTTCTGGTCGATTCCTAAAGTCAAAGCATGAAAATCGAAGTGAATAGGAATTCGGTCGTCGCGTGTTTCAATCCGAATAGCATCGAGCGTTTCTAAAGTTATATCGAATCCAGAAACCATGTTAATGAGAATGCCATCGCACGAAAGGAACGATTTGATGCGCTGAAATGGAATAGAAGCGGCAATATCTCGTGAACATTCAGTACGTGTTTGTTTGTCTGATTGGTATATCAAGTGAACTGTATTTGTGAGACCTTTGAATTTAAAAATTCCACTTGTGTCAACATTCTTATATTGTTTCAAGTTGGATATCAGCTTTTCGTAATCGCCATTTCCAACGCCGAACACTGGTTGAAGAGTATCTCGTTCGCTCATTAAATTTGCCAGCGCAGCAATGGTATAGTAAATTCCGCCAAATCGTTCCTCTGTATCCTCTGACTTTCCATCAGAGTGAATAACATCTTTACAAATGTGCCCAATCACCGTTATTGTCATAGTTACAACCTTCGTGTGGGTCCTAAATCCACTAATTGTTGCTCGTTGAGTCTCCACAGAGTTTGACAGGGGAAACAATTCTCGTAGAGCGGCTTTCCTAAAATGACAGAATCAACGCCGATTTTTTCTAAACTTTGAAGTCGTACCAAATCTTTGTAGTTCCAAACGCCGCCGCGTGCGGTTACACGAACTCCGGTTTTCAATGCGATTTCTTTTAACATCTCGTATGGCAGGGAAAGTCCAATTTCGCCTTTTTCCCGTTCACCATAAACAATGCGTGAAATTCCTATTTCTGCCATCTGAAGAGCCAGCTCTAACGGTGAAATTTGTGTGGTTGTTGTGCCGCCTTTAATAACTACTTTTCCCGCTTCCGAGACGATGCCAACTGCAATTTTTCGTGATCCGAATTCTTTGAGAAACTCTTCGATTATTTCTGGTTTTTCGACAGCTGCTGTGTTGAGAATAATACGGTACACTCCTAAGTTAAGCACTCGCTGAATTTCTTCGTATGTGCGCAATCCTCCAGAAACTTGAATCGGAATATCGACTGCCTCGACCAATTGACGAATGATGTCGTCGTTTACAATTCTTCCTTCAGCTGCTCCATCACGATCGATAACGTGAATTGTCTTTGCGTTCTCACCTCGCCAGAGTAATGCCATATGAACCGGATCAACAGAGTATCGATGTTCTGAACCCGGCGCGCCATGGACAATTTCGATACATCGACTTTTACTAATTTCTATCAGCGGGTAAATTAAAATCATATTTTCTACAGTTTGTATTCAAACACAAAAAGCTCAACCAACGAAGTGGTGAGCTACTTGTGTATTCGTAAAATGCGTATTTTTTAAGAGAGATTCAAGGAAGGGTGGAAGAAGCGGCAGGAGCATCTCTCCCATCGCTTCTTCGTCATCGATTTATTTGTGGTTTGTATATTGAAGCATATTCAACAAGAGTCTTTGGCCAACAACATTTGCCGCATCTCTACTTTTTTCAGTTAAATCTTTAAATGCAGCTGTTTGTCCTTCTTCATCAACCGAGTGGAATGAAAGAGGTTTTGTTTTTATTGTTGCAGGAATGTCAAGTGCGCAGAGAATGATTGTGCCTCTTCCGTGTGGAATAATGCTTAGCGCAGAATACACTTCTCTCTTATGGTCAGAAACGCAACCTACGATTGTTTCACCGTTAAAAAGGCGCAAGCCGATTCTGTTTCGATCGTAGGCGGCAAAACATTGGTATTCCCAATTAAATGCGGTTGCCTGCGGAAGTCCATTGAAAAGCGGATGATAACGTACGAAATAGTTTCCTCCGTACCACGATTTCCCTAATTGTCGTGAACCACGATAATCCAATACTTCTTTTTGAGCAAGATAATCAGCCCATTGTTCAACAGCGTTAACAACGATCAGAGTATTTCCGTTGTTGACCCATTCTAAAATATCTGTAACAAGCGCTTTTTCCGGAGGCGGCTGGAATGCTCCCACAAGAAGCCAGCTTCCTTCTGGAGTTCCATTGCGAAAATCCTGAAAGTTTTTTATGCCGACTGTTTTAAGGAATGATTGCAAAGCTTGTGTCGTATCCGCCACCATTCCATCCGCAACAGAAATGGATGGAAGAGTTGTTGCAAATACCTGGTCTGAACCTTCCGTAATGATTTTTCCATTTAATTTTAACTCTGCTTGTACGGTCGTATATCCATCATTACGAATTGGAATGAGGAGATCGCTCTTCAAAAGTTCCCCATACGTTACTCCGCCAGTTACCAATACAGATGATGATGGAAAATGACGAATTCCTGACGAGTCGGTAACTGTAATATCGAGCGTGTAAGCGCCATAGAGATCGACTTCATTAACGATAAAAAAGTCTGCTACAATTGTATCGCCAACAGAAGTAACTTTTCGAGGAATTTTTACAGCAATGTACAGAGGCTGCAAGTATTTTGAGATAAGTTCCGGATTGGCTGCTTTGATGTTGCGATAGTCATCGACAATGCCGGAATGATTTTCCAGGATCATACTTTCCCAACCGTTGATAGCGTAACCATCGGCAACATTATTGATCCGAATATTTTCAATAGCTCTTCCCTGATAGTAATATGAAACATTTCCCATCGAAGTAGTTAACGCATCGACATCTTTGAAAGCAGAAGTGAAATTATTGTTGTGTAGAAAATCATTGTAGGCTTTGTACCACTCAAGATAAGTAGAGGTTTCCCATCCACGCTTTGTACCTGTTTTTTGAATTTCATTATAGATCAATTGTAAACGTGGCGGTGTGCCAATAGCGCCTTCTTCTCCCCAATAAATGATTTCATCCTTTTTATCTGTGTATCGGATGTAATTGGTTGGATTAGTGTAGACGCCGTTATGATAAACTCCGGGTCCACCAGCATGGTGCTGATCGAACCAGCCATAATCATAGAATGATGAATCATAGGGAAGCATATGGAGCTTAAATTGAGGATCCGGTCCCATTTTAATGTTGCCATTGCAGGAATTGTAAGTCAGGATTCGAGTCTCATCGAGGCGATGGGCGTCAGCCATATCAATACTATCCTGGAAACTCGGCAGAGAACCACGTTCATTGTGCATATTATAAATAATAAGGGATGGATGATTGCGATCGCGGCGAATCATACGGAACAATTTTTCACGACGGCACGGAATATAGAAATCGTGTTGCTTTTGCTGGAGCGGAGTTCGGGGAGTAAAAAGTTCGAACGGAAATTGATAGCCGCCAGGTTCTTCGAAGTAAAGCAGTCCGAGTTCATCAGCATAATCCAGCACATTTTGTGAACCGATTGTGCGGTGGAAGTTCAACATTGTTAAGCCGAGATTTTTTGCTGTAAGTACTTGCTTCTTTGCAAGCTCATCGGATGGCATAATACCGTTGAGTGGCCAGAATCCCCATGAAATTGCCGTAAAGAGAACGGTACGTTTACCGTTAAGGTAAAATTGTTTGTCGCCGTTTACAGTGCGCACTTCGAACCATCGAAAACCAAATCGTTGGTCATATCTATCTTTTGAATGCAGACTGTTCCATTCGGCGCGAAGCACGTAAAGATTTGGTGAATGGATATCCCAGAGCTTTGCATTTTCGACTTTCATAGTCTGATGTACTAAAGAATTTTCATTGGGTTGTAATTGCACTTTCCGCAATTCTTGGTAAACGACCTTTGACGGATTTTTCCATTCAACAACCGAAAGAGTAAGAGTTCCGCTTTCCTCCTGAGAAGATAAATTTGATAAAGAGACTTCAACATCAATTTCATTCGGGGTAGGTTTGTTCTTAATGAAGATGTCTTCGATATACGTTGGGTCAGTCGCAACAAGTTTCACCTTTCCTGTAATTCCACCGAAGCCGTGGCTTGGAATTGTTCTGTAATCTCCCCACATAAAATTCTTGGAATCGCGCCAATCGAAATTTCCATTAGGATCAGTAATGCGCACGGAAATGTCATTCAGTTGACCCAAATTTACTGCTTTTGAAATATCTACATCGAATGGCGTGCTGTTGACAATATCATAGCCGACCAATTTTTTGTTGACGAAAACTTCTGCTCGGAATCGCACACTTTCAAAATGGAGTGTTATGCGTTTGCCTTTTAGGTTATTTGGAATCAAAACTTTTGTTGTAAACCACGAAACTCCGAGGTAATTTCCCGTTACGCCGAAAGAGCTTCCACGTTTTCCCCAAAAATATTCTTCGACTGTTGCGGGAAGTTGTGTGGTAACTGATAGAGCTTCATTCTCCAATAATTGCCATCCTGCGCTTGGAATATTGACCGGTATCGAGGCGATGTTAATAGGAGGGAGATAAAGCGAATCATCCTGCCACTGTGCGTTTTCATCGATAAAGATTTTCCACTTTTGATTCGATAAATCTTGCTCGAATCTGTTGATAACTTGAGCGTTGGCATTCGACGATAGGAGCAACAGCGTTAGAAGCAGGGAATAACGAAATGATGCAAAAATTTTTTGTACCATATCAATTCTATCCTTTCAAATAGTTAGATGAATAAATAGCATTCACAAGGAGATGAATGAACGAACTTTTATCGGTTTATTTGTACGCGCTTTCTATGGTGTATTTAACACACTTTTAATGAAAATCCAAGCGATAGAAGGAATCTTATAATCGAGGAAGAACATCTTAGCGGGATAATGTTTGTTCATATTCTTCTTTATAACGACGAATACTTTCAAAAAGAGCGGATGCAAGTTGTCGCTGTCCTTGCTCGCTGCGAAGAAATTCCTCTTCTGCTCGATTAGACAGATATCCTAATTCGACAAGAACATTTGGCATCGACGCTCCTACGAGGACGAAGAATCCAGCTTGTTTTACGCCGCCATTCTTTATGTGGAGACGATTCGATAGAGTTTCTGACGCAATTGAAGCATAGAGTTCGCTATGTTTCATATATGCGCTTTGCGCCATTGTGATGATAATAAATTCTTCTTCCGTCAACTCGCGGTATCGTTCCTGATAGTTTTCCTCGAATTTGATAACAGCATTTTCTTTTGCGGCAATTTCGATTGCCTCTTCTGTTTTTCCTGGTCGAAGAAGGTAAATTTCAAATCCATTTTGAGACGATGGTCTCCGTTCCATAGAATTGCAGTGAAGACTGATGAAAAGTTTACCGCCTGCCTCATTTGCGATTTGTGTGCGTCGATACAGTTCAACGAAAGTATCGGTCTTTCTGGTATAGACTACTTTTACATCCGGCATATTTCGTTTGATGAGTTCACCGAGTTTCAAGGCGACGGCAAGGGTGATATCTTTTTCATAGGTTCCACGAATTCCGATTGCGCCTGGATCTTTGCCGCCGTGTCCAGGATCGATTACAATGACATCGAGCTTCCATCGTTCTCGTTCCTTCGATAGATCCTTTTGAGGTTTGGGTTGAGGAATGGCTGCTGGAGACTTAGTCCGTAATGAGATTAGAAGATTTGTACTCGTTGGATCGTTCAATACCTCAGCCTGTTCGACATCGGGAGAAAGTTTGAATGTCAACTGCACTGAGGAAGGAGATTGAAAGGTTAGAATTTTTTTGACCGGAGCTTTCAAAGGAGTTTGTAAAATTTTTTGGGTGTCCGCTGTGGCATTAGTAATTGTAATAAAGAGCCATCCGTCTGGCTTGAGCCAGGATTCTACTTCCTTGATTCGTCGAGATGCAGTAAGGGTTAGAAGATATCCATTTGCTTTTTGCTCGACAGTGTATCCAGTAATATCAAAAGGAGATTCCGTTACAGCTAATTCTAAACTTCTTTTCTCCTTGCTGTAGAATAATTGTATTTGAACGGTTTGTTGGAGAAATGTCAGTACCTGAGGCATGGGAGCGTAGAATACGTCATCAATGCGGATGGCATTTTGAGGCATTTGGTAAACTGTTATGCTATTGGTTTTTCTTTCGGTTAGAACGGCAAAAGCATTATTTTCGGCGAAACGTACTAAGAAATTCCCGGCAAGGAATTCGATTTTCTTTGTGGTATCGTTGATGACATAGGGAAGAGACAGCCGTTTTAAGAGTGGAGGTAATGGAATATATGTAACATTTGAATATTCAAAACATTGAAGAATTGTGGTATCGGCTTGGGATAACGCCATGCGAACTGAAGTTGATGTATACTGCGGTTGAGCATGGACAAATTGAAGTGTAAATAGAAAAATGATAGTAAGAAAACGTAAAGCTCTATTAAACATAGATAGGATACTAAACTAATCTCCAATTTTCCCCCTCCACAAGCGCCTGATTTTAGACTCAAGAATCAAGACGCGGGGAAAAGTCAGTGAATGATTTCAATAATATTGTCGGTTTCGTTGACTCGGACTCGAACGCGGATAGAATCATCTCCAGCATACACTTTGCCGACTCCGACAATGATACATTCACCATCGCCTGCGCTTTCGATATAATATCGGGCGTTCTCGTTTTCCGAGAAATTTGAAAGCTGAGAGAGAGTCAAGCCCGTAAACGATTTGCCGCCCCCTGCCATGCTTGCAGGTTTCCAAAAGTATGCTCGTGCTTGATTTGCAAAGAACAGTAAATCGTCGACAATTGCAGACCGACAGGATTCTTCTGCATTAGCGCTGAATAAAGAGACCCCAAGGGCGATTGCAATTCCGACGATCAATAGTCCGAGAATTACAAACATCATTTGTTGCTGTCCCATAGTTTTTGTCTCTTCCTTCCCTCTTCCTCGAGTCTTCGTCGTATTTCACATTGAACTATTTTGAAATACAAACCTATTGTCAAGGAAGAATCACTAATCCTACTTCGTAGGTTAAAATACAGCTTCCGAAATAAATAGCAATGTTTCCTTGACAACTAAAATTACTTAAGTATTCGACCAGTTTCAATATACCACATAAGTAAATCTAATTCATCGAGTGGAATTGATATTTCTTCCGAAAAGTTTTGAAATTGAAATTCTATTTCTCTATAACGTTTATAAGAAAGCGTAGTTGGAAGATCGGTAATTACACGTAAGTGGAATAGCATTCTGAGGATATGTCTATCGAGAATTGCTAATCCGTCGTTACGTCCAATATTTCTAAGAAAGTGCGTCGCTTCTTTCATCCCTAAACCTTTGAATGTATGAATGAGTTCAGCTCGAGCGTTCGATGCGTCCTGATTGGTTTCGAGCAGGGCAAGCAATTCTACTTGCTGTTGTTGAGCGGAAAGCAAATAGAGCGATTTTCTCTTGTGAAATCGGATATAATGCTCAGGGTTGCGTAGAATTGGCTCAGGATCGATAGGGAAGCGAGCGAAGTCGAGTTCTTTGAGTTTCCCTACTACGATTTCAGCGTGTGTTGCTTGTGATTGAGGAGTCAAGAGGCAATACAATAATTCATAAAAATAATCGGAAGGCGGTACTGATTGAAATTCATCTAATCGCTGTTGAATTTGGGGCTTTAGTTCCTTATAGAGTTGCAGGAGAGCTTCTTGTGTCAGCTTTATATCTTTCATTTTGGTAAACTAATGGATGTGTGCGATGCTCTTTGCTGGATTTGTAATAATCCATCTTTTTCCATTTGTCTAAGCAACCTCATCAGCCATGATAAGTGAGAACTGTTAAGAGAAAGAAGCTGAAGAAGTTTGCGGGGAGTTAACGAATCATGCTGGATAAGAAGTTTGACAATCTTGCCTCTGTAAATTCTGTGCGGAATCCCTAAAAATAATGGTTCACTTTTTCTGATTTTCTTTTTTGTGGGAGAAATGACGTGCCGTGGACACCAGTTTGACCATGGACAAAGATCGCATTTGGGGAATGCCGATGTGCAAATCAGCGAACCGAGTTCCATCAGCGCCTGATTCCATGAATCACTTTGTTTTTTGGGTAGAAGCGCATAGGCTATTTCCCAAACATCATGTTTTGATTTTAATGTAGGAAACGCCCGTCCAAAGATTCGTTGAATATTCGTATCAACGATTGGAACACGTTCCTTAAATGCAAAACTTGCTACTGCAGAAGCTGTGTATCTGCCAATGCCGGGAAGTTGTTCTAATTCTTTTGCGGTTGTGGGAAGTTCTCCGCCGTATTGATTCATTACAGTTGTTGCGAGTTGATGTAATCGTAGAGCGCGACTATTATAGCCTAAGCCGCTCCAGATTTTCAAAACATCAGCTTTTGATGCGGATGCAAGATGACTAATCGAGGGAAAAGCCCCAAGAAATTCCTCATATTTTGGAATTACATGCACAACCTGTGTTTGTTGAAGCATTACTTCGGAGATGAGAATATGGTAAGGATTGTTTGTTTTTCGCCATGGTAATTCGCGCTTGTTGTTGCGAAACCATTTTTGAAGCGCTTGAACAAGCTCCCGATAGTTTGAGGGTACGTCAATAGTATTTTTATTGTTTGGTTTTTTCAATATGTTTACTAGAGCCTATTTATTTCCATCGTGTTCTTTATCAGGCTTTGAATATATTGAAACTACTGTTGAAATAAAATTATCGTAATGGAATTTTAACTTCCAACTTCTTGAGAATTTGCCTACATTGAAAAAAATAAAAAATGGAGAACTTATGAAACGACATATAAAGTTGCTATTGATTCTTTTATCGGGTGTATTAACCGCCTCTGCTCAGCCTGCCAATCATATTGTCATTAGTGAAGTGGCTCCAATGGGAGGGAAGGCGACTCAGTATAATACTGGTGAGTTTATCGAGCTTTATAATCCTTTTTCAGTTGACGTTACGTTTGGTACGAACGTCAAAATAGTTTCTGGCGCAACTCCGCCAGGAACAAACGCCGCTGAGTGGGAAGTATCGTTGGCGGGGAAGACGATCAAAGCTTATGGATTTTTACTTATTGGAGATGGCGGCGTTTCGCCTGCTCCTGATATTTCATTTCCTTCAAACAAAAATTTGGCAAACTCAGCTGCTCGCTCCTGCGTACAACTTCGAGATGGTGAAACAGTTATTGATGCTTTTGGCTGGGATGCTAGTACAACATTATTGTGCGAAACCACCCCATTTTACCCTTCAGATAAAACATCTGATGGAAAATCTTTTGAGAGGAAGAGCAAACAATCTGCCACTCAAGATGATTCAGAAGGGAATGCGTGGGATTCAAATAATAATTCGATAGATTTTTTCCAAAACAGCGCCTCGACAAAAAATCCGCAAAATTCCTCGAGCGCAATTGAAATCAATCCATACAATCTTGTTCCTTCGGATGGAAAAGGCGCGGCAAGCGTTCAGCCAGCGCAGTGGTTTTACTCGAATCCAACGGAGCTAACGTTTTCGTTATCTTCGGCGAGCGATACCATCAAAGCATTTCGCTTTGTGCTGTCGTCCTCAATATTGAATTGGAATGCAAGCAATGTAAGTGTTGTGCCGAGTTCAGCGGTTCTATCATTTTCAGGGGATACGGTTATTGTGAGTAATATTGTTATTATTGGGAATGACAGCGCCATTGTAACGATACAATCGGTTACTGCAGTTGATACGACAACGGAATTGTCGTTTGGAGTCAGCACATCTCTCGATGGAATAGTTTTTAAAAATTTGTTAGTGCAACCTTCTACACTTATTTATGGTTCGCCGCGTGCGATGAGTATGGTCAAGGCAAAAGATGGAAGCGGATTGCCGATCCTCTATGGAAAATACGCTGTCGTAAAAGGAGTTGTAACGGTTGCGAACGAATTTGGCGGTCCTTCGTACCTCGAAGATGCAACGGCGGCTGTTGCAGTGTATGATTCGAGCGTTTCTCGGAACGTCAAGCAAGGCGATGAAATTATTGTGCTGGGGAAAGTCGTTCCTTACAATGGATTGTTCGAACTTACGCCGTGTCAATTGATTCAGGTCGTAAGCGAAGGGAACGCATTCGATACTCTTCAACTTTCTATTCCACAGGTAAAAGCGCAGGATCAAAATGGCATTGAGCCGTATGAATGCCGATTGATTCGAATTAATAATATAACATCTGTCTTGACTTCAAGTAATTCTCCCGCTACATCGTGGGAAGTAACCGGCAGCGGCACAAACTATAAGCTGATTTCTGGCAGTGATACATTAGAAGTCAGGATATTACCGGCGACTAACATCGTAGGCACTTCGATACCTTCTTCGACTTTTGATATTGTTGGAGTCTTAGGTCAGTACTATTCAACCTATCAACTACAGCCGCGTTCGTTGAATGATATTATTGTAAACAGCTCAGCGCCGAGAATTATTTCTGGGATTCCGTACGAAAGCTCGATTGGTTCTACCTCAGTTTCATTTCGCTGGGAAACGGATCTTCCTTCTTCGAGTATTGTCTACTACGGTTTATCCGATGCGTACGGTTCGTTTGTAGCCAGTCCGACTGCTGTTACAATTCATGAAATTACACTTACCGAATTACAACCAGCGACAGTTTATCATGCAAAGATTGGTTCCGCAATTGGCGCGGATACGGCGTTTACATTTGATTATCTCTTTTCAACGTCGTCTGTTAATTCTACAGGCGCGATGAATGTCTACTTCAACAAATCAATCGATCCTTCTGTAGTGCGAGCGGAAACAGCGAAGACCGTCAATATCTATGAGCGTCTTCTTGCTCGTATCAATGGAGCGACATCGAAAATTGACGCTGCGCTCTACAGTTTAAGCGGCACAGTAGGCTCGACGATTGCAAATGCGCTCATTTCTGCTAAGAGTCGCGGCGTTCAGGTGCGAGTTATTGGGGAAAATGATAATTCATCTACAGCGCCGTGGACAACGCTTTCGTCGAATGGAATCAATGTGATCTTTGATAACGTCGATGCAGTGAATATTGGCGCTGGTCTGATGCATAATAAATTTGTGGTTATCGATAATGGCGATGATGGCGATGAAACGAATGATTGGGTGTGGACAGGTTCATGGAATGCTACTGATCCTGGAAATAACAATGACGCTCAAAACGTTATTGAAATCCAAGATAAAGCGTTAGCCAATGCTTACACAATCGAGTTCAATGAAATGTGGGGAAGCTCCAGCGCAACGCCGAATACATCGCAATCGAGGTTCGGTTCGCATAAACAAAATAACACGCCGCATCTGTTTGTTATCAATGGCATTTCTGTTGAACTATACTTTAGTCCTTCCGATGGAACGAATGCCCAATTGCTAAAGACGTTTCATAAAGCGCAGGAATCTGTAAATTTTGCCATCCTTTCGTTTACTCGAGACGATCTGGGAAACGAACTTACTTCAAGATTTCGCAATGGCGTAAAAGTTCGTGGTGTGTTTGATAACAAGACTGATAGCGGATGTGAATACGATTCGCTGGTTGCACGAGGACTCGATGTTCACTTAAAAGCAAATCTCACAGGATTGCTTCATCACAAATATGCCATCATTGACGCTAACGGAAATGATGAAAACAAATACGTCATTACTGGTTCGCATAACTGGAGCAACAACGCGGAGAATAATAACGATGAGAATACGCTCATTATAAAGAGTCCCCGGATTGCGAATTTGTATCTTCAGGAATTTTCTCAGCGATACAAAGATGCAGGAGGAACGGATGTGCTTCTCGGCGTTGAAAGTGCAGAAGAGATCATTCCGAAAAGTTATATCTTACATCAGAATTTCCCAAATCCATTTAATCCGGCTACAAATATTCAATACGAAGTGCCGTCGACTGCACAAGTAACCATTTTGGTTTATGATGTTCTTGGCAGGCGCGTTGCGCAATTAGTAAACGAAGTCAAAACACCGGGAGTTTATCAAACTTTTTGGAATGCATCGTCTTTCCCCAGCGGCGTATATTTCTGCCGAATGCAGTGCGGTGCATTTTCATCAACGGTTCGGATGCTTCTTGTAAAATAGATTCGAGATGTATTTGGCAATGAGTGTTCAATATATCGATTCGCATGCGCATCTTTTTTTTAATGATTATCAGAGTGATTGTGAAGAGGTTATAGAGCGTGCAAAGCAAAATGATGTTTGTGCGATTATTGTACCGGGAACAGACTTAGATTCAAGTCGGCAGGCAGTTGAATTAGCGGAGCGCTATTCTGAAGTCTATGCCGCTGTTGGTTTCCATCCGCACGATGCATTAAAATGCGCGGAGCAAGATTTGAAAGAATTGGATTTGCTTCTTCAACATCCCAGAGTTGTAGCGATTGGAGAAATTGGTCTCGATTTCTATTACAACTATTCGCCGTGGGACATTCAAAAGAAAGTATTGTGGCGGCAGCTTGAACTTGCAGCGTCGCGGAATCTTCCTGTTATTATTCATTCGCGTGATTCAATGACTGATACGCTCGATTTACTACAAAAATTTATTGAAAACTTTCCACAATGGAGGAGTAGCGGAGAAAAGCAAAAACGCGGAGTGTTCCACTGCTTCTCTGGTTCATTAGATGATGCTTCGATTGTACTTTCATTAGATTTTTTTATTTCATTTACTGGAAATGTAACTTTTAAGAAATCAACGACTGCCTCTGTTGTAAAGGAAATCGGCTTTGAGAATCTTTTGCTCGAAACCGATTCCCCGTATATGGCGCCAGTTCCTTATCGTGGTAAAAGGAACGAGCCGGCAAACATTCCAATTATCGCCAATAAAATTGCTGAGCTTTGTTCCGCACCAATAGAGGAAGTCAGCAGGAAAACTTATTCCAATACTTGTGAACTTTTTGGATTATCATTGTGAGAGGTTAGTATGAAAAAAATTGTAATTCTAATGCTTCTATGCTTTTCTAATTTAATTTTATATGCTCAATCGATTACCCCGGCAGAGCGAGAGATTATCGAGATTCAAAATACCCGTGAGATGGGAAATCAAAAATTACTTTCGTATCTCGCTCATCCGAATGAAAAGATTCGCTGTCGTGCGCTTGTTGCAATTGCAAATATCGAAGACACCACCGCAATTCGCAATGTTATGGAAAAGCTTAGCGACGAAAATCCTGACGTGAGAGCAATGGCAATATTTGCCTTGAGTTACATTGGAACCGATACTGTGAGCAAGCCTTTGTTCGATATGTTGTTGAAAGAAACGGATACCGATGTTCAAAAATCAATTCTCAATACGCTTGGATTTATTGGCTCGCCTTCGATTCTGGAATCGTTGACAGAGATGAAAACCAATCTTTTGAAGCGAGAATTACGGGATGAACTTGCTCTATGTTATGGACGATATGCTCAGCGGGGGATAAGAACTGAACGAAGCGTGTGGCAATGTTTTTCGCTCCTTGAAGATACAAGCGCAAATGTGCAGTCGAAAGCTCTCTATGCGTTGTGGTGTTTAGCGCCGTATGAAATGATCGATGTGGAAATTGCAAAACATGACGAGCTTTTAATATCTCTTGCTCATCATCCCGATCCTTATGTGCGGATGAATCTTGCGATGCTTCTAAGCCGTGCGCACGGAATGTATCGCGCCGCTATATTGGATTCGTTGGAGCTTTATGAATTCCGCACGACGAACGATTGGCGTGTATTAGTTCAAATTGTAAAAGCTCGCGCTGCACAGGTTACAGATGATCGCAATAATTTTTCTCGATTTGCAAATTATATTCACCATTTTCAACCGTATGTTCAGGTTACCGCAGTGCAAAATCTTGCGCAAATACCGTCATCGGTGGTCATTGCTTCTGGTCTGGCTGATGCGGTAGCAAAAGAACTTACGACAATGGCGCTCGATACGACATACTCAGAAATGCTTCGAGGCGAAGCTCTTGTAACTCTCGGAAAATTATTTCCATACTATTTCGATAATAATGATTCGCTCTGGTTATCAATTCCCAGTTTAGCGATTCAAAGGAAGCGAATGGAAGCAATTGGTCAGAACATTTCGCAACGCCATCTCGACACTTTGATTGCTCATCTGACTGATCCAAATATTAAGATTGCAATGGCTGCGTGGGATTATTCCAGAAATTTTGCAACCTTCCAGGCTCTACAGGCGTTAAAGTATGATTCCGCACGAGCGATGACGCTCTTTGGCGCCTTCTGCGATAAAGCTGAATATACAATGAAACGGGGCGACATCGCTCTTACCACAATCGTCGCTGATATTGCTGCTTCCCCTTCGACTGCATGGATTTTTATTCAAACGCCGTACCGACAACGAATGATAACGCTCTTTACGAATACGTATGCTTCACTCAAAAATAATCCAGAAGCAATTGAAGCAAGGCAATATATTCTTCGCGCATTGCAATACATTGGTAATGAATCCTGTGTGCCAATGCTGCAAAAAGAAGCTCAAGGAGACGATCCACGAATTCGCGGAGAGGCGTTGCAGACTCTAAGGTTCATAACAAAAAAGGATACATCGTTTGCAATTCTCAAAACGACGGCAAAACAATCTTCCGCCATTGATTGGAAGTTATACAACAAACTATCTTCTCATCCAAAGGTAGAGGTTGAAACATCGAAAGGGAATTTTACAATCGAGTTGAATAAGCAAGCTGCGCCTATTACTGTTTTGTCTTTTGTTCAGTTGGTGCAGAAAAAATTCTATAATGGATTGACGTTCCATCGAGTTGTGCCGTGTTTTGTGATTCAGGGCGGCGATCCGCGCGGCGATGGATGGGGTGGACCGGGCTATACGCTTCACACGGAAATCTATCCGATTCAGTTCGATGAAGGTTCTTGTGGAATGGCAAGCGCTGGAAAAGATACGGAAGGGAGTCAATTTTTTATTACGCAGGTACCTGTTCCTCACCTTGACGGTCGCTACACGCAGTTCGGAAAAGTTGTGTCTGGAATGGACGTTGTGAATACAATTATGGTTGGCGATAAGATTCTCTCAGCGCGTGTGATACAATAATATTTCTCACGGGTGAACCCGTGGGCTGCAGATAGTTTCCGTTACTTATTGATTCTGTGGTGGCTTCGATACGAGATAGCGCTCTACTCAACCAATCGTCAGGGAATCGGTTGCCGAGGTGCCGTAAGGCATATCGAGGCAACAGTCTTTGCAAGTTTCAAATGCATAATTTGGGTAAACTTTTGGTTCTTTTCTTTCAAGAGAAAAGAACAAAGAATGATGAATTAAATGTAAAGGAAAGTAAAAACACGAAGCAGAAAGGAAACATCCAGTCCTTCGGACACCCCTCTAAAAGAGGGGAATAATTCCCCTTCACAGAAGGGGTGTCAACCGAAGGTTGACGGGGT
>ENA-UOYA01001958-UOYA01001958.1-activated-sludge-metagenome-genome-assembly--contig:-NODE-1958-length-20636-cov-4.593946_pt1 | contig 20636 bp, 20 predicted proteins | sample MGYA00238163_ERZ764804 | MGnify/ENA primary metagenome ERZ764804 (study PRJEB28919, sample SAMN05720223) | activated sludge metagenome | isolation source: Anaerobic digester | place: Hong Kong... | reverse complement strand
GCGTCGCCAACGTCACGTTCTGGACTGGGGGCGAGGAGATCACCGCGTTCGACACCGGCCCCGGCAACGGCATGATCGACCTCTTGCTGCAGAGCCGCGGCGCGGGCCGTTTCGACGACAGGGGCCGCTTCGCCAGCGTCGGGCGCGTGAACGAGGATGTGCTCAGAGGCCTGCTGGCGCACCCCTACTTCGACGCGCCGGCGCCGAAGTCGCTCGATCGCTACGACTTCTCCCTCGATCCGTTCGAGAAGGTGGAACTGGAAGACGGGGCCGCCACGCTCGTCGCCTTTACGGCCGAAGCTGTGAGGCGCGGGTTCGACCTGATGGGCGCGACGCCCCGCGAGGTCGTCGTCTGCGGCGGCGGGCGGCACAACCCGGAAATCATGAAGGCCCTGGCCGCGCGTCTACCGGCGCCGGTTCGCAGCGCAGAGGAAGTCGGCTGGCGGGGCGACGCGATCGAGGCCGAAGCCTTCGCCTATCTCGCGGCCCGGACGGTCCGCGGGCTGCCGATCTCGTATCCGACGACCACTGGCGCGCCCGCGCCGATGACGGGCGGGCGTATCGTGCGCCCGCGCGCGTCGGACTAGTCGGCCAGGCGGCGGTCGAGATAGCCGCCGACGCGCTGTTCGACTTCCGGAAGATGCTCCACCCAGAAGTGGTTGGCGCCGTCGACCACATCGTAGTCGATGACGATGCCCTTCTGCGTGCGCAGCTTTGAGACCACACGCTCGACCTCGAGGGGCGGCACGACGGAGTCGCCCGCGCCATGCAGGATCAGGCCGGAGGCCGGGCAAGGCGCGAGGAAGCTGAAGTCGTACATGTTGGTCGGCGGCGAGACCGAGATGAAGCCGTCGGTCTCGGGACGGCGCATCAGCAGTTGCATGCCGATCCAGGCGCCGAAGTCGTACCCGGCGACCCAGCACTGCGCGGCGGCGGGATTGGTCGCCTGCAGCCAGTCGAGCGCGGTGGCCGCATCGGCCAGTTCGCCCACGCCGGCGTCGAATTCGCCCTGGCTGCGGCCCACGCCGCGGAAGTTGAAGCGCAGCACGGAAAACCCGCGCTTCATGAACAGATGAAACAGCTGAACTGCGACCGGATTGTTCATCTGACCGCCCGCCTTGGGGTGCGGATGCAGGATCAGGGCGATCGGCGCGTTCTCGCTCTTGCCCGGCGAATAGCGGCCTTCGATACGCCCGGCCGCGCCGGTCAGAACCACCTCTGGCATGCCAACCTCTCTATGGGGGTGCGCGGAATACTTGACTAGCGCGCTGGGTCTTCCTAGATCGCGACCTATCCGGTGCGTCCCGCAGCAAGGCCCGGCGCGAAGGCGCGGCTTGTAGCACAAGCGACACGGGATGCGCGGGAAAACTGCAGGTCGAGGGTCGTCTATGCGCCTCAGCACAAAGGGACGCTATGCCGTGATGGCGATGGCCGATCTCGCCCAACGCGAGGGCGAGCGGGCCGTGTCGCTGGCCGACATCGCCGTGCGCCAGGAGATCTCGCTCTCCTACCTCGAACAGCTTTTCGCGCGGCTGCGTCGCCGCGGTCTCGTCAAGAGTTCGCGCGGTCCCGGCGGCGGCTATCGCCTGGCGCGCGGCCCTGAGGCCACCAACATCGCCGACATCGTCCTTGCGGTCGACGAGCCGTTGCGCGCCACGCGGTGCGGCGGCCAGGGCTCTCGGCGCGGCTGCATGATGAAGGGCGAGCGCTGTCTGACCCACGATCTGTGGGAGCAGATGGGCGAGCGGATCCACGAGTATCTCGCCTCGGTGACGCTGGCCGATGTGATTTCCGGTCGCCTCGCGCTTGGCAGACAGGCGGCCGCATGACCGCGACCTATCTCGATTTCAACGCCACCGCCCCGGTGCGGCCGGAAGCGGCCGCAGCGGTCGCGCATGCGCTTGAGATCGGCGGCAATCCCTCGTCGGTGCACGCGGCTGGTCGGGCCGCACGGGCGCTGGTCGAGGACGCGCGCGCCGTATTGGCCGAGCTGTGCGGCGTGCCGAGCGGCGCTGTCGTCTTCACGAGCGGCGGCACCGAGGCCAACGCTCTGGCTGTCGACAGCGCGGTGGCTGCGGGCTCTCGCCGGCTGATCGTCAGCGCCGTGGAGCATGACGCCGTGCTCGAAAGCGCGCGGGCGAGCGGGGCCGCGGTCGAAATCTTGCCGGTGAATGCGTCTGGGGTCGCCGACCTTGGCTGGCTGGAGCAGCGTCTGGCGGCCTGGGACCTGGCCGACGGCCGACCGTTCGTGGCGTTGATGCTCGCCAACAACGAGACGGGCGTGATCCAGCCGGTCGCGGAGACTGCGGCCCTGGCGCGCGCCGCCGACGGTTGGTTGCACGTCGACGCGGTTCAGGCCGCGGGCAAGACGGCCATTGATTTCCGCGCCCTCGGCGCAGACACCCTTGCGGTCTCGGCCCACAAGCTCGGCGGCCCTCAGGGCGTCGGGGCCTTGGCGGCCGGCGTGCGCTCCACCCTTTCGCGTCGTCTGCACGGCGGCGGACAGGAGCGGGGACGGCGGGCGGGGACGGAAAACACGCCGGGCATCGCCGGCTTCGGCGCGGCCGCCCGTTGCGCGCTGGCCGAACTGGCGCGCCTGCAGAACCAGGCGGCGTGGCGTGACGCGGTCCAGACGCGCCTGGAAGCGGCTGGCGGCGTGGTGTTGGGCGCCGGCGCCGAGCGCGTGGCCAACACTTTGTGCGTAGCCTCGCCCGGACACGCCGCGGAGCTTCAGGTGATGGCGCTGGACCTCGACGGGGTGATGGTGAGCTCGGGAGCCGCCTGCTCGTCGGGCAAGGTCAAGGCCAGCCGGGTGATCGAGGCGATGGGCCGGCCGGACTTGGCGGGCTGCGCCGTGCGGGTGAGCGGCGGGTGGTCGACCACCGCCGAGGATTGGGATCGTTTCGCCGACGCGTGGCTTCGTGTCCGCGACCGGCACGCCGCGCGCCGTCGCGCGTCGGCCGCATGAGGTGACGCGTATGGCCGCCGTCAAGGAAACCGTCGAACACGTCGAGGCGCTGGAGAAGTACCAGCACGGCTTCGTCACCGACATCGACCAGGAGTTCGCGCCCAAGGGCCTGAACGCCGACATCGTGCGCTTCATCTCGGCCAAGAAGAACGAGCCGGAGTGGATGCTGGCCTGGCGGCTGGAAGCGTTCGAGCGCTGGCTCGCGCTGGAAGAGCCCGACTGGGCCAAGGTGTCGTACCCGAAGATCGACTACCAGGACGCCTACTACTACGCCGCGCCCAAGGAGAAGGTCGGGCCCAAGAGCCTCGATGAGGTCGACCCCGAGTTGCTCGCCACCTATGAGAAACTCGGCATCCCGCTCAAGGAGCAGGCTGTCCTGGCTGGCGTTCAGGGCGCGCCGCGATATGCGGTCGACGCGGTCTTCGACTCCGTTTCGGTCGTCACCACCTTCAAGAAGGAACTCGCCCAGGCGGGCGTCATCTTCTGCTCGATGAGCGAGGCGATCCGCGAGCATCCGGACCTGGTTCGAAAGTACCTCGGCTCCGTCGTGCCGGTGAGCGACAACTACTTCGCCTGCCTGAACAGTGCGGTCTTTTCCGACGGCAGCTTCGTCTACGTGCCGCCCGGCGTGCGCTGTCCGATGGAGCTGTCGACCTACTTCCGCATCAATGCGGCGGAAAGCGGCCAGTTCGAACGGACGCTGATCATCGCCGACAAGGGCGCTTACGTCTCGTACCTGGAGGGCTGCACGGCCCCGCAGCGCGACGAGAACCAGCTGCACGCCGCCGTGGTCGAGCTGGTCGCGCTCGACGACGCCGAGATCAAGTACTCGACGGTCCAGAACTGGTATCCCGGCGACCCCGAAACCGGGAAGGGCGGCATCTACAACTTCGTCACCAAGCGCGCGGATTGCCGCGGCGTTCGGTCGAAGGTCTCGTGGACCCAGGTCGAGACCGGCTCAGCCATCACCTGGAAGTATCCGTCCTGCGTGCTGCGCGGCGACGACAGCGTGGGCGAGTTCTACTCCATCGCCATCACCAACGGGCGCCAGCAGGCGGACACCGGCACCAAGATGATCCACCTGGGGCGGAACACCCGGTCGCGGATCATTTCGAAGGGCATTTCGGCGGGGCGCTCCACCAGCACCTATCGGGGGCTCGTATCGGCCCATCCCAAGGCGACGGGCGCGCGCAACTTCACCCAGTGCGACAGCCTGCTGATCGGCAAGTCGTGCGCGGCGCATACTGTACCCTACATCGAGGCCCGCAATGGCAAGGCCGTGATCGAGCACGAGGCGACGACGACACGGCTTTCAGAGGACCAGCTGTTCTACGTCATGCAGCGCGGCCTCTCCCAGGAGGAAGCCGTCCAGCTCCTCGTCAACGGGTTTGTCAGGGACGTGCTTCAGGAGCTCCCGATGGAGTTCGCCGTCGAGGCCCAGAAGCTGGTCGCCATTTCGCTGGAAGGCTCGGTCGGATGACGCGGGATGCAATCGTCAAGGCGGGCGCAATGACCCTGAGACAGGTCTTCGAAGCCGAGCAGGCGCGTCGCGCCGAGGAGCGACGGGCCCGCGACGACGCCGAGCGGGCGCAGCAGGAGGCAGATCTGGCCCGCGCCGCCGAACTGCGCGACCTCCTGGCCGCCGATGTCGCATTCCTCGCCGAGCGCGGCCTGAACCTGACCATGTCGGCGACCCGTTTCACCGTCGTACTCGACCACGCGGACTATCGCATCCAGGCCTATTTCGAGAGCGGCCGGATCGAGGTGCGCAGCGCCGACAAGCGCACCGCAACCCTGCCGAGCGCCGCGCCGCGAAAGCAGCAGAGCGTCGAAAGCGTCGAAGACGCCCTGCTCGTGATCGCCCAGTATCTCGCCGACGAGGCCCCCTGAATGTTGTCTGTCAGAAATCTCCAGGCCAGCGTCGATGGCAAGGCCATCCTCAAGGGCCTGTCGCTGGAAGTCCCGGCGGGCGAAGTTCATGCGATCATGGGACCCAACGGGGCCGGCAAGTCGACCCTGTCCTACGTGCTGACGGGCCGTGAAGGCTACGACATCACCGGCGGCGAGGCGGCGCTCGAGGGCCACGACCTTCTGTCCCTGGAAGCCAACGAGCGCGCCGCGCTCGGGCTCTTCCTGTCGTTCCAGTATCCGCTGGAAATCCCCGGCGTGCCGGCCCTGACGTTCATCCGCACGGCGATGAACGCCCAGCGCAAGGCGCGTGGCGAGCCGGAGGTGACGGCGCCGGAATTCCTGAAGCTGGCGCGCGAGAAGGCTGCGGCCCTGAAGATCGACTTCGAGATGCTGAAGCGGCCTCTGAACGTGGGCTTCTCGGGCGGCGAGAAGAAGCGAATGGAGATCTTCCAGATGGCGATGTTGTCGCCGCGCTTCCTGATCCTGGACGAAACCGACTCCGGCCTGGATATCGACGCCTTGCGGATCGTCTCTGAGGGCGTGAACGCCCTGCGCTCGCCCGAACGCGGCATGCTCGTCATCACCCATTATCAGCGGCTGCTGGACTACATCCGGCCGGACCGGGTGCATGTGCTGGCCGGCGGACGGATCGTGGAGTCGGGCGGGCCCGAACTGGCCCTCGAACTCGAGCGGGTCGGCTACGACAAGTATGCGAGGGCCGCCGCTTGAGCCTTGCCCAAGCTATCATCGAGCGTGACGTCGCCCGGCTGCCTGGCCGGCGCGACGAGGCGTGGCGCTGGACGGACCTCAAGGGTCTGCTTCGCGAGATGCCGCCGCCGCCGCCGCCGTTCGGCGCCGCGCTCCCGCCGGGCCCGTTCGTGGGACTTGGCGAGGCCGAGGTCGTCGTGGTCGACGGAACTGTCCTGGGCGATCCTGGCCTGCTGATCGTTCCGGCGGGCCAGAGGCGCGCCGTTCGGCTTCGCTTCGTAAGCGCGGCCGGCGCAGCCCATGTCGCGCAGATGTCGATCCGGGTGGGCGAGGGGGCCGAACTGCTCCTGCTGGAGAGCCACGAGGGGCCGGCCGAGCGCTATGTCGTCGACGTGGCGCTGGATGTTCACGTGGCTGCTGGGGGGACGCTGGAGCGTGTGGTGATCGCGGCAGATGGTCCGGAAGCCGTGCGTGTCGCCACCGCTTCCGTGGTCCTGACCGGTTCGGCGCGCTTTGCTCAGACACTTCTGACCGATGGCGCACGTCGCCAGCGGCTGGAGACACGGCTCGCACATCCCGGGGCGGGCGCAGACGTCCGGCTCGACGGCGCCTTCGTGCTGACGGGCCAGCGACATGCCGACGCCACCAGCATCGTGACCCATGAGGGGCCGGACGGGACGACCGGCCAGCTCACCAAGGGCGTGGTTTCCGATCAGGCCCGCGGCGTGTTCCAGGGCCGCATCGTCGTCGCGCCCGGCTCGGACCGCACGGATGCGCGCATGGGCTGTCACGCCCTGGTCCTGTCCGACCGGGCCGAGTTCGACGCCAAGCCGGAACTGGAAATCTACGCCGACGACGTCGCCTGCGCGCACGGCGCCACTGTGGGAGCCCTGGACGAGGACGTGCTGTTCTATGTCCGTCAGCGCGGCGTGCCCGACGCGGAGGCTCGCGCGATGCTCACCGGCGCCTTTGTTGGCGAGGTCGTCGACCGGATCGGCGACGAGGACGTGCGCGAAGCCGCGCGAGCCTGGGCCGCCTCCCGGCTGGAGCGCTGACATGGCCTTCGATGTCGAGGCGATCCGCGCCGAATTCCCGATCCTCAAGCGCCAGATCAACGGCAAGCCGCTGATCTACCTGGATAGCGCAGCCAGCGCCCAGAAGCCGCGAGCCGTCATCCAGGCCATGACACTGGCGATGGAGCAGTCCTACGCCAACGTGCACAGGGGGCTCCACACCCTGGCGAACGAGACCACCGAAGCCTACGAGGAAGCCCGCCGGCGCGTCGCCCGTTTCCTGAACGCCGAGGAGGATGAGATCGTCTTCACCAAGGGCGGGACAGAGGCGATCAACCTCGTGGCCGCGGGGCTAGGCCTCTCGCGGCTCGTCGCAGGCGACGAGGTGCTGCTGACCGAGATGGAGCACCACGCCAACATCGTGCCCTGGCATTTCCTGCGCGAACGGCAGGGCGTGGTTCTCAAGTTCGCGCCGGTGACGGATGACGGCCGCCTGGACCTGGAGGCGTTTCACGCGCTGCTCGGGCCGCGGACCAAGGTGGTCGCCCTGACCCACATGTCGAACGTGCTGGGCACCATCAACCCGATCGTCGAGATTGTGGCGGCGGCGCGCGCCGCGGGCGCCTTGACCCTCATCGACGGCTGCCAGGGCGTGGTCCACGCCGATGTCGACGTGAAGGCGTTGGGCGCGGACTTCTACGTCTTCTCGGGACACAAGCTCTATGGCCCGACAGGCATCGGCGTCCTGTGGGGCCGTCGCGAACGGTTGGCCGAACTGCCCCCGTATCAGGGCGGCGGAGAGATGATCGCCCAGGTCGCCCTGGACCGCATCACCTACGCCGACCCGCCCCACCGCTTCGAGGCCGGCACGCCCCCCATCCTGGAGGCCATCGGCCTCGGCGCGGCCATCGCCTGGCTGTCAGGCGTCGACCGCGCGGCCGCGGCGGCGCACGAGCATCGGCTCTGCGCGCGTGTGCGCGAAGCGCTGGCCGGGGCCAACTGGCTGAAGGTCATTGGCGAGGCGCCCGGAAAGGGCGCGGTCATGGCCTTCACCATCGACGGGGCCCACGCCCACGATGTCGCCCAGATCCTCGACCGTTATGGCGTCGCCGTGCGTGCGGGCAGCCACTGCGCCGAGCCGCTGATGCGGCGCTTCGGGACCACCTCGAGCGCCCGCGCTTCCTTCGCCCTCTATAACACGGACGCGGAGGCAGACGCCTTCGTGGACGCGCTCCACCGGACACAGGCCTTCTTCGCGTAGACGCCCATGGATGACGCCGCCCCCATCGAGCCTCAGGCTCCCGCCGCCCTCTCGCAGGCAGAGTTGGACAAAATCACCGACCAGCTCATCGAGAAGCTGAAGACGGTGTACGACCCGGAGATCCCGGTCGACATCTACGAGCTCGGGCTGATCTACAAAGTCGATGTGTCCGACGACAAGGACATCGCCATCGACATGACGCTCACCGCCCCGGGTTGTCCGGTGGCCGGGGAGATGCCCGGATGGGTGCATGACGCGGTCATGGAGATCCCCGGCTTGCGCTCCTGCACCGTCGAGCTTGTCTTCGATCCGCCGTGGGATCCCTCGCGCATGTCCGACGAGGCGAAACTTCAACTGAACATGTTCTGACCCCACATAGACGCCATGAGCCAGCTCGAAGCCCAGCCCCGCGCCCGTCGTCCCCGGCCCAAGGTCGTCACCCTGACCGAACGGGCGGCCGAACGCGTGCGCGCGATCATGGATCAGGCGGAAAAGCCGTACGCCGGCCTGAGGGTCGGGGTGAAGAACGGGGGCTGCGCCGGCCAGGAGTACATCTTCGAGTACGCCGAAACGGCGGACCCGCTCGACGAGATCGTCGAGGACAAGGGCGTGACCATCCTGGTCGAGCCCAAGGCGGTGCTGTTTCTGATCGGGTCTGAGATCGACTACGAGACGACGCGTCTGTCGTCCAAGTTCGTGTTCCACAATCCGAACGAGACGGACGCCTGCGGCTGTGGAGAGAGCGTGACCATCACGCCGGCGAAAGCGGTCGACTGACAGTCGACCGCCCCCGTCCTGGTCTTACTTGCCCTTGAATTCGGCCGGGCGCTTCTGAAGGAAGGCCATCACGCCTTCGATCGAGTCTTCGGTGCGGCCGGCGTCGCGTTGCTTGACGCGCTCGGCCCAGAGCTGGCTGTGCCAGTCGGCGTCCAGGCTTTCCCAGATCAGCTTGCGGGTCCAGGCGAGGGACTTGGGGCCCGTGGCCAGGGCCTTAGCCAGTTCCAGGGCGGTCGACATCAGGTCGGCGTCCGGGACGCAGCGATTGATCATGCCCCATTGCAGCGCCGTGGCGGCCGGCACGCGTTCTCCGAGCAGGGCCATTTCCATGGCGCGGGCCCGGCCGATCAGGCGGGGGAGCATGTAGGTCGAGCCGCCGTCCGGGACGAGGCCGATGCGGCGGAAGGCCTGCATGAAGTAGGCGCTTTCCGAGGCGACAATCAGGTCGCCCAGCAGAGCGATCGAGCAGCCCACGCCGGCGGCCGCGCCGTTGATCGCCGTGACGATCGGCATCGGATAATCGCGCAGCAGCGAGACCAGGGGATTGTAGATGCTCTCCAGCGCCGCGCCGGAATCGCGTTCGTCAGCCGAGGTTTCGCCCGAAGACTCGCGGCCCGACAGGTTCGCGCCCGAACAGAAGCCGCGGCCCTCGCCGGTGATGACGAGGCAACGGACGCCGGAGCCTTCCTTGGTGAAGCTGTCGCACGCGTGGCGGAGTTCGCGGACCAGGTCGATGCCGGCGGCGTTCAGGGTGCTGGGGTCGGACAGGGTGACGACGGCGATCCCGTCGCTCACGCTGGTTTTGATCTTCTGGTAGTCCAAGGCTTCCTCCCTCTCGGATCGTCTGTGGCGGCGATCTTAAGAGCGAATGCCCCGGCGTAACGCCAGGAAATTCCTGACAGGAGACCTTCGATCAGGCGGCGTTGGCGACGGAGTCGGCCTTGGTGACCCGGTTCCTCCCGCCACGCTTGGACGCATAGAGAGCGGCGTCGGCGCGCTCCATGATCGCGTGGGCGGCTTCTCCTGGACGTCGTTCGGCAAGTCCGGCCGACACGGTTATCGTGCCGAGATCCTCATTGGTGGAACGCCGCTTCAACATGCGCGAGGCGACTTCCTCACGAATTTCCTCCAGCATGGCCGTGGCGGCGTCCGCCGTCTCCTGCGGGAAGATCATCGCGAATTCTTCACCGCCATAGCGCGCCGCGAAGCGGGGCGGGGCGCCCACGCGGCCGATGACGCTGGCGACATAGCGGATCACCTGGTCGCCGGTCTGGTGACCCCATGTGTCGTTGAAATTCTTGAAGTGGTCGATGTCGATGACGGCGAGGGTCAGGACTTCGCCCTTGGAGTCGGCTTCGCTGCAGGCGCGGTCCAGCTCTTCGTCGAAGGCCTTGCGGTTCGCGAGGTTTGTCAGGCCATCAGTCGTGGCGTCGCGGCGCACCTGCTCGAGGTGCTCACGCAGCTTCGTGACTTCGGATGACGACTCGGCCAGGCGCTTTTCGAGCGATTTGTTCTCGCGTTGGATGCGGCGTGTGGCGACCGCGAGGGTCTCGACTGTCTGGCGCAGTTCGGCGACGTCCGCCTGCCCACCCAGACTCTCGCTGGCGGTCGCCAGGGTCTCTCCGTAGGCCTCACTCGACTTCTGAGCGGCTCGGATGGCCTGCGAGACCGAAGTCAGTTCCCGGCTCAACTGGTCGCCGGCGTCACGGATCTGCTCGTTGAGGCGGGCCTTTGGGAGATAGAGGGCCGCCAGTTCGTCGGTGACCCTGTCCGTGAAGGCCTCGCCGCTCGTCAGCAGACGTGCGACTTCCCGGGCCAGAGCGCCCTCGGGATCGGCCACGAAGTGCATCCAAATCTCGAAGTTGAGAGCAGTCGGCCAGACGCCGTAGCGTTCCATCTGCTCGATCGCCTTGCGCGCCAAGCCATAGGCCCCTGGGCCGCGCAGCCTGACTTCGAGGTCGCCAGTCATCTTTCCCGAATCCCCGCCTGACGGCGGCGACGGATTTTTCCGCCGCACCACACTTGGCCGCAGACCCTAGGGGCGAGAGCCAAATGACCGGTTAAAGCGCGGAAGAAAATGCCTATTCGTCGGACGTGCGGGAAACGGGCGGCCGCAACAGAAAAGCTGGGGTGTCGCCGCCGAAACCCACCACGCCACCACGCTCATCGTCGTCGCGGCGGGGACGCTGACGAGCCACGTCTTCGTCGCGGCGCGGACGCGCGCGGGGCGAGGCGGAGGGTTGTGCGGATTCCTGGGGCCGAGACGCCGCCTGGGGTTCGGCCTCGCGGCGGGGGCGACGCGCGCGCGGGGCCGCCTCTTCCGTTGGAGCAACCGCTTCCGCCTCCGCTTGCGGCGGCGCGGGCGACGGGGCCGGGGAATCTGCGTCGCGGCGGCGTCCGCCACGCGGGGTGCGGTCCCGGTCGGAACGTTCGCGGCCCTTGCCAGGACGTTCGCGCCCGCTTCGGCGGCTATCATCCTTCAGGCTGTCCCAATCGAGTTCGAGCGAGACTGTGTCTGGCGTCTTGCCGATAAGCTTCAAGACCTTGTCCAGGTTCTTGGCGTCGGCCGGCGTGGTGATCATGAACGCCTCGCCGGTGCGGCCGGCGCGGCCTGTTCTGCCGATACGATGCACGTAGTCGTCGGCATGGTGCGGCACGTCGTAATTGAACACGTGGCCGACGGCAGGAATGTCGAGGCCGCGGGCCGCCACGTCTGAGGCCACCAGGAGCGTCAGTTCACCCTTGCGGAAGCTCTCGAGGGTGCGCATGCGCGTCGCCTGGTCGAGGTCGCCATGAATGGCGGCGGCGTCGAAGCCGTGCTTCTTCAGCGACTTGGCGACGATGTCGACTTCGGACTTGCGATTGCAGAAGACGATCCCGTTGACCACCGTCGAACGTTCGATCAGGGCCCGGAGCGCCGCGCGCTTGGCCTTGGGGTCGGCTGTGGGCAGGGGCGCCACGTGCTGGGCGATGGTGTCCGCGGTCGTCGCGGGCTTGGCCACTTCGATTCGCGTCGGATTACGCAGGAACGCCTGGGTCAGGCGGGTGATTTCCGGCGGCATCGTGGCTGAGAAGAACAGCGTCTGGCGCTTCGGCGGCGTCAGGCGGAAGATCCGCTCGATGTCCGGGATGAAGCCCATGTCCAGCATGCGATCGGCTTCATCGACCACCATGATCTGAACGCCCGTCAGCAGCAGCTTGCCGCGTTCGAAGTGATCGAGCAGGCGACCGGGCGTGGCGATCAGCACGTCGACCCCGCGGTCGAGCTTGGCTTCCTGGTCGGCGAACGACACCCCGCCGATCAGCAGGGCCCAGGAGAGTTTGCTGCCCGCGGCGTACTTGTCGAAGGCCGAGGCGACCTGGTCGGCGAGTTCCCGCGTCGGCGCCAGCACCAGCGAGCGCGGCATCCGGGCCTTGGAGCGGCCGGCCGACAGGCGGTCGATCATCGGCAGGGTGAAGGCGGCCGTTTTGCCGGTGCCGGTCTGGGCGATGCCGAGCACGTCCTGGCCGGCCAGGGCCACCGGGATCGCCTGCGCCTGGATGGGCGTTGCGGTCGTATAGCCGGTGTCGGCGACAGCCTTGAGGATCGCGGGCGAGAGGCCCAGTTCTGTGAATTCGGTCATCGGCGGCAATGGTGGCGGTCGGTCCGCCCTGGGGGGCATGCGATCCGCGGCGGCGCGAACGGCGATCGTCGCGCGCGGCGGAACATACGTGCTGAAGGGGCCAAGTCAACGGACCTGCCCAAGACGGGCTTGATTCCCGGGCGTTTCGCCCACTCAGACATCGAGATCCGCGGTCGCGAACTCGGCGTTCTCCTGGATGAAGCGGAAGCGAAGCTCGGGCTTTCGCCCCATCAGCGCCTCGACCAGATCGGCGACGGCCTCTTCCGAGCGGGGCAGGGTGACCCTCGCCAGGATCCGCCGCTTGGGATCCATCGTGGTTTCCTTCAACTGGGCGGGCATCATCTCGCCCAGGCCCTTGAAGCGGCTGATCTCGGGCTTCTTGCCCTTGAACTCGCTGGCCAGCAGTTCATCGCGGTGTGCGTCGTCACGCGCGTAGACCACCTTGCCGCCGTGGCTGAGGCGGAACAGCGGGGGCAGGGCCAGGTAGAGGCGGCCGGCCCGGATCAGCGACGGCATGGTCCGGTAGAAGAAGGTGATCAGCAGGCTGGCGATGTGCGCCCCGTCGACGTCGGCGTCGGTCATGATGATCACGCGCTCGTAGCGCAGATCCTCTTCGCGGAACTTGCCGCCGCCCTGGACGCCCAAGGCTAGAAGCAGGTCGGCCAGTTCCTTGTTGCCGCCGGTCTTGTCGCTCGAGGCGGAAGCCACGTTCAAGATCTTGCCGCGCAAAGGCAGAATGGCCTGGGTCCGCCGGTCGCGCGCCTGTTTGGCGGAACCGCCGGCGGAGTCGCCCTCGACCAGGAAGATCTCTGTGCCGTCGGTGGCCTGGCCCGAGCAATCGGCCAGCTTGCCGGGGAGCCGCAGCTTACGCGTGGCGGAGGCGCGGGCGACCTCCTTGTCGCGGCGGCGTTTCAGACGCTCCTCGGCGCGCTCGATCACGAACTGCAGGAGTGCGTTGGCGGCTTTGGGCTGGGCGGTGAGCCAATGGTCGAACGGGTCGCGCAGGGCGTTTTCGACCAGGCGCTGGGCTTCGCTCGACGACAGCTTCTCCTTGGTTTGGCCCTGGAACTCGGGATTCGAGATGAACACGCTGACCAGGGCGCCGGCCTGTGCGACGACATCCTCGGCCGTGATCAAGCCCCCACGCTTCTCGCCGGTCAGTTCCGCGTACTGCTTCAGGCCGCGGGTGAGGGCGGCCCGGAAGCCGGCCTCATGGGTGCCGCCCTCGGGGGTCGGCACGGTATTGCAGTAGGACTGCATGAAGCCGTCAGCCTCGCCGAAGCCGGCGGGGGTCCAGGTGACCGCCCACTCCACCTTGCCGGCCTCGCCGGGCCGCGCATAGCGGCCTGCGAAGGGCTCGGGCGTCACGGTCTCGACCGACTTCACACGCTCGGCCAGGAAGTCGGCGAGGCCGTTGGGGAAGCGGAAGACCGCCTCGGCGGGCGTCTGGTCGTGGATCCGGGACGGATCGCAGGTCCAGCGAATCTCGACGCCGCCGAAAAGGTAGGCCTTCGACCGGGCCATCCGGTAGAGGCGGGCCGGCTTGAACGCGACGCCTTCGCCAAAGATCTCGTGATCGGGGCGGAAGGCGATCTGGGTTCCGTGCTTGCGGCTGGGCGCGCCCTTCTCGATGGCGCCGAGGGGCTTGCCGCGACTGAAAGCCTGACGCCACTCGAACCCATCTTTCCAGGCCGTGACCTCGACGGACTCCGACAGGGCGTTGACCACCGAGACGCCCACGCCGTGCAGACCGCCGGAGGTCTCGTAGGCCTTGCCCGAGAACTTACCGCCCGAGTGCAGGACGGTCATGATGACCTCCAGCGCGGACTTGCCGGGATGCTTCGGGTGCGGGTCGACGGGAATGCCGCGACCGTCGTCCTTGACGGTCAGCACGCCCTCGGCGTCGAGGCGGACCTCGATGACCTTGGCGTGGCCTGCGACGGCCTCGTCCATGGCGTTGTCGAGCACCTCGGCGAACAGATGGTGCAGGGCGCGTTCGTCGGTGCCGCCGATATACATGCCCGGCCGCTTGCGGACAGGCTCCAGGCCCTCGAGGACCTCAATGTCCTTGGCCGAGTATCCGCCTGCCCGCGGCGCTTCAGCCGGGGAGACCGCAGCGGAGGGCGTGGCGTCGGTCGCAGTTTCGGGGCCGGGCGCGTCCGAGGCGGGCGCGGCGGAAGAATCGTCGAAGAGGGAAGCTTGGGCTACGGCCTTGGGCATCGTCGAAAAATGCTGCGATTCGGGTCGTGGCCGTATGGGGCCTTGCGACGCCGGGGGCAAGCGGCGCCGTTCATGAGTCCGCCAAGGCGGCCTCTGTGCATTGGGCGAAACGCCGCACTTGCCAAAAGTCAAAAATTAGCGTGACCATAAGCATACGCGATCTGCATGCGCCCCGGACGCCGAAGGCGGACGAGTTCAACCGGCGCAGAGATTGTCAGGAGGAATGTCATGGCCCATGTGACCGAGCGTCAGCCCCAGTCGATCTTTCAACACGTGCCGCGTGAGCTGCTGAACATCGTCGGCACGACGCTGGCGATCTTCCTGACGGTTCTGATCGGCTCGACCATCGCCTCGGTGTTGCCGGACAACCCCTCGCCGTGGCTCTTCGCGGGCTGCTACGCCGCCCCCGCGGGCGTGATGTTCGCCATCTACTGGTACATCGCCCAGCGGCTCTGACGCCTCGCAGAAACCCCGAAAATCATGAGAGCCGGCGACCGTGTCGCCGGCTTTTTTGTCGTTCGGCGTTCGCCGAAATCTGGACGCGAAAAGGGCCGCGGATCGCTCCGCGGCCCTCGAGCATCACATCAGTTAGTGATGATTAGCACTTGAAGTACATGTCGAATTCGACCGGGTGCGGGTGCAGTTGCAGCCGCATGACTTCTTCCATCTTCAGCTCGATGTAGCTGTCGATGAAGTCGTCGTCCATGACGCCGCCCTTCTTGAGGAAGGCGCGGTCCTTGTCGAGGTTCTCGAGCGCTTCACGCAGCGAGCCGCAGACTTCCGGAACCTTCTTCTGCTCGCGGGGCGGCAGGTCGTACAGGTTCTTGTCCATCGCCGGACCCGGATCGATCTTGTTCTCGATGCCGTCGAGACCAGCCATGAGCAGGGCGACGAAGGTCAGGTAGGGGTTGCCCATCGGATCGGGGAAGCGGGCTTCGATCCGCTTGGCCTTCGGGCTGTCGACGTGCGGGATGCGGATCGAGGCCGAGCGGTTGCGGGCCGAGTAGGCCAGCTTCACCGGGGCTTCGTAGCCGGGCACCAGGCGCTTGTAGCTGTTGGTGGTCGAGTTGGAGAAGGCGTTGATCGCCTTGGCGTGCTTGATGATGCCGCCGATGTAGTAGAGGCAGGTGTCCGAAAGGCCGGCGTACTTGTCGCCCGCGAACATCGGCTTGCCGTCCTTCCAGATCGACTGGTGCACGTGCATGCCCGAACCGTTGTCGGCGAACATCGGCTTGGCCATGAAGGTGGCCGTCTTGCCGTAGGCCGCCGCCACGTTGTGGATGACGTACTTATAGAGCTGCATCCGGTCGGCCATGGTCAGCAGGTCGGCGAACTTCAGGCCGAGTTCGTGCTGCGCCGGGGCGACCTCGTGGTGATGCTTTTCCGGCATCATGCCGAGTTCGCCCATGACCGCCAGCATCTCGCCGCGCAGGTCCTGGCCGGAGTCGACGGGGTTGACCGGGAAGTAGCCGCCCTTGGGGCCCGGACGGTGGCCGAGGTTCCCTTCCGGATATTCCTTGCCCGCGTTCACCGGCAGCTCGACCGAGTCATAGCTGTAGCCGGTGTTGTGCGGGGCGGTGGACCAGCGCACGTCGTCGAACACGAAGAACTCGGCTTCCGGGCCGAAATACACGGTGTCGCCGATACCGGCCGACTTCACGTAGTTCAGCGCGGCCTTAGCGATCGAGCGCGGGTCGCGGTTGTACGGCGTGTTGGTGTCGGGGTTCAGGACGTCGCAGTTCAGAACGAGCGTCGTCTGCTGGTAGAACGGGTCGATATAGGCGGTGTCCAGGTCCGGACGCAGCTTCATGTCGGACTCGTTGATGGCCTTCCAGCCGGCGATCGACGAGCCGTCGAACATCGTGCCGTCGTTGAGGAAGTCGTCGTCGACGAGGTCGATGTCGAAGGTCACGTGCTGCAGCTTGCCGCGCACGTCGGTGAAGCGGACGTCGACGTATTTGACGTCCTTTTCCTTGATCTGGTTCAGGATGTCCTTAGCGGTGGCCATACTAGTTATCCCCTTGGAAAACTTCGATGATTGTAATCAGATCGCCTGCGCGCCGGTTTCACCCGTCCGGATACGCAGGACGTCGGTGACTTCGGACACGAAGATCTTGCCGTCGCCGATGCGGCCCGTGCGGGCCGCGCCGGTGATCGCTTCGAGGACGGGCTCAAGCTGATCGTCAGCGATCACCACCTCGATTTTGATTTTGGGCAGGAAGTCCACCACGTATTCGGCGCCGCGGTAGAGTTCGGTGTGGCCCTTCTGGCGACCATAGCCCTTGGCTTCCATCACCGTCATCCCCTGAACGCCGAGCTCCTGAAGAGCCTCCTTAACTTCGTCCAGCTTGAACGGCTTGATGATGGCTTCGACTTTCTTCATGGCTCGCCCAGTTCTGCGCGGGTGTGTCCCGGCGGATGGTCGGGACGGAGCACGCCGGACCCCGGACGTGCAAGGCCCGTCTGCAGCGCTTCCCTGCACGCGGCCATGGATTCGGTCAAAGTCCAAAAAATAGGCGCCAGGCGCCCATTGCGGCGGCGCCGCGGTTTTGGCGGTCCGGCGGGCTCTTGTGACGGTCTCGGCGTACGCCCGCGACGTGGAAGTGTCGCAATCGGCAGGTAAGCGCCGCCCATCCCGGCGCGCGCGCGAGTTTTTCGCAACAGCGGGCCCTGGGGCGCGCAGCCGATTTGTTGCGCGGGTGCTGAAACTTGCGGCGGATCGAACCTGACCCCCACGCTCGCCTTTCGGAACGCCGCGCGCTAGGCAGTAGCAAGAAACAGAGGGCTTCAGATGTCGCGTCTATATCTCATTCGCCATGGCAAGCCTTCGGCCGTGTGGGGCGAGGCCGACACCGACCCGGGGCTCGATGAGACGGGGCGGTTGCAGGCCGCCGCGGCCCGCGACGCCCTGCTGGCCCTGCCGGTCCACGAGCGACCGACGCGGGTGGTGAGTTCCCCCCTTATGCGGTGCCAGGAGACAGCTGCGCCCTTCGCCCAGGCCCTGGGCGTGGCCGCCGAGATCGACCCGCGGGTGGGCGAGATCCCCACGCCCGCCGCGATCGCGGCGGCCGATCGCAGCGCCTGGCTGAAGACGGCGTTCCTTGGCGCCTGGAGCGAGATCGAGGGCGACCTCGACTATGACGCCTGGCGACGCGACATTGCCGCATCTCTGGCGGGGCGGGGCGGTACGGCCGTGTTCAGTCACTTCGTTGCGATCAACGCGATCCTGTCGGTGATCACGAACGACGATCGAGTCGTCGGCTTCCGTCCGGACCACGCGTCGATCACCGTGCTAGAGACCGACGGCCGTACCCTCAGGCTGATTTCCCGCGGGCGGGAAGCGTCCACCGGCGTGCTCTAGGCGTTGAGGCGTTCATGACCGCGCGCTTCGTCCTTTCCATTGCCGAGATGTCCGCCGCCGACAGTGCAGCCATCGCGGCAGGCACGCCGGGCGTTACGCTGATGGAGCGGGCGGGCGCCGCGGTCGCTGACGCGGTGACCGAGCGGTTCGCCCGCCGCCCGGTCGTGGTGCTTTGCGGGCCCGGCAACAATGGCGGGGACGGCTACGTAGCGGCCCGTCTGCTCAAGGCGCGGGGGTGGCCCGTTGTCGTTCGACGCCTGGCGGAGGCGGCGAGCCCCGACGCTGTCGCCGTCGCCGCGCGGTGGGACGGCGAGACGTCGGCCCTGGATCCGGCGGAGGCCTGGCCCGCCGGGGTGCTGTTCATCGACGCCATGTACGGGGCAGGGCTGTCGCGTCCCCTGGACGGTGTCGCAGCGGCCATGGCGCTTCGCCTTGCCGAGCATCCTGAACGCGTGGTGGCCGTGGACATGCCCAGCGGTCTCTTCGGCGACCAGCCGGCGGCAGTCGGTCCAGCCGCGGCAGCCGTGCTTACGGTCACGTTTCACGCCAAGAAGCTGGCGCATGTACTTGAACCTGCACGTGAACGATGCGGCGAGGTCGTGGTGGCGGATATCGGGCTCGAGGCGCCTGCCACGCGTCTGTTTGAAAACTCGCCCGAGCTCTGGCTGCGCCGCTTCCCGTGGCCCACGGCCGCGTCCCACAAGCATGCGCGGGGGCGGATGATCGTGGTCAGCGGGCCAGCCTGGAGCACCGGCGCGGCGCGGCTCGCCGCGCGGGCTGGGCTGAGGCTTGGCGCGGGCCTCGTGACCATTCTGTCGCCGCCGGACGCCCTGGCGGTGAATGCGGCGCACCTCGAGGCGGTGATGCTACGCGCCTTCGAGGCAGACGACGAACTGGAGGCGGCGGCGGCGGACGTCGACGTAGCGGTGATCGGCCCAGCGGCGGGAGTCACAGAGCGGACGCTCCTGAACGTGCTCGCCCTGGCGCGCACCGGCGCGGCGCTGGTCATTGACGCCGACGCCATCACGGTCTTCCGGAACGATCCCGAGGAGTTGTTCTCGGTGCTCGACCGGGATGACGTACTGACGCCGCATCCTGGTGAATTTGAACGGATTTTTCCCGGCGTGCTGGCGGCTTCCCCCGACCGGGCGGCGGCCGCCCGCGAGGCGGCGCGACGGGCCGACGCCGTCGTCCTGCTGAAGGGGGCGGACACGGTCGTGGCGGCTCCCGACGGGCGCGCCGCGGTCAACACGAACGGTTCTCCCTGGCTGGCCACAGCGGGATCGGGAGACGTCCTGGCGGGCTTCATCGCCGGCCTGATCGGCCAGGGCATGGACAGCTTCGAGGCGGCTTGCGCGGCCGCCTGGATCCACGCCGAGGCCGCCGACCTGCATGGCCCGGGCCTTATCGCCGAAGATCTGCCCGGACTGGCGCCCTCCATTCTTAGGCGGCTGCACGGGCTCGCCCTCCAGGCCGTCGGCTGAGGCTCAGCCCATCACGTCCTCGATCAGCGCCAGCCAGGCCGCCCGACCGACCGCGGAATCGTAGTTCTTTTCCGCCGTCCTGCGGGCGCTGGCGCGCAGTTCCGCGAAGGCGTCGGGCTGGCGACAGGCGTCGAGGAGGGCGGCCGACAGGGCGTCGACGTCGAAGAAGGGAAGCAGCCGTCCGTTGACGCCGTCGATAATCGCGTCGCGCACCGGCGCCGTGTCGGACGCCACGACATAGCAACCGCTGGCCATGGCCTCGCACAGCGACCAGGAAAGGACGAAGGGGTAGCTATAGTAGACGTGCGCCGTCGACAGGCGCAGCACCGCCAGCATGTCGGCATGGGCCAGGCGCCCCGTGAAGTGAACCCGGTCGAGGTCCAACCGGCTCTCGAGCCCCTTCAGGCACATGGACTTCCAGGTCTCGCCTTCCGGCGCCGCGCCGCTGTAGCCGCGGCGGTCCTCTGCGCCGACGATGACGACCTGCGCGTCCGGCGCTTCGGCCAGAACGCGGGGCAGGGCGCGCAGCAGGATGTGAAGTCCACGAAGGGGCTCCAGATGGCGGTTCACATGGGTGATCAACGGGCGACCGGGCTCCAGGACCTTTCCATCGGGCAGAGTGACCGACGTTGCGGGGCCAGGGCGAATGCCGGCGATGTCGATGCCTTCGTGAATAAGGCGGATGCGCGACTGCAGCGCCTTGGGATGTGTCGAGGCCTGGTAGGGGGTCGGGCAGACGATCGCGTCGGCCTCGGCCATGGCGAGCACCTGCAGGGCGTTCTTCGAGGTGCCGGCGAGAATCGCGTCGTAGGTCGCCGGGATGAACTCGACGTCGAAGTCGATGTCGCCGCCGCGCCCCTGGTAGCAGAACTCCGAGAAGCAGATGCGCCGGGCGTCGGGGAAGGCTTCGGCCAGGAAGGTCATTTCACCCCATCCCGGATGACCGATGATCAGGTCGGGTTTGAAGCCCTCGGCCTTAAGCGCCAGCGCCGCGTCGAGCGCCGCGCGGCCGCGGATCAGGTCGGCCTCCGGTCGGATGGCCAGCGGAAAGATCCCCGGCGTGGTGCCTTTGGCGTTGTTCCAGCGCGCCACGCGCACGCCGTCCATGCCCGGCGCCGCCTGGCTGCCGATCGCCGCGCATAGCACCCCCTTGGCGAGCAGGACGGACGTCAGGTCCCGGAACTGGGCGGGAAAATTGGTGTGGACGAACAGAACGCTGTTCAGCATGGGCCTTCGGGCGGCGCTCCGTCGGTTCAGACCTGGTGCGGGTGAGAGGACTCGAACCTCCACGCCTTGCGGCGCTGGAACCT
>ENA-UOYA01001956-UOYA01001956.1-activated-sludge-metagenome-genome-assembly--contig:-NODE-1956-length-20642-cov-7.079176_pt1 | contig 20642 bp, 15 predicted proteins | sample MGYA00238163_ERZ764804 | MGnify/ENA primary metagenome ERZ764804 (study PRJEB28919, sample SAMN05720223) | activated sludge metagenome | isolation source: Anaerobic digester | place: Hong Kong... | reverse complement strand
TAATGTTTCCTTCTGTCATAAATAGTATACTTTTGTCACATACAAATCCTGAAGGTATTGTTATATCCTCTGTGGTATACATTATGCATTTCTCTCCTTCTGCACACCCATTTACATTATCTATTTGTACTACTCCTTCCTGTTGTCTATTTAAGTTCTTCTTGAGTGTCTCATAATATTCATCAACTTTGTCATTGGTATCAGTTACATTTGTTGCCCTTACACTCGTCTTGTTGCTCTCTATTACATTCCTTATGAAGTCAGATCCAGAAGATATTACTTCACTTCCTATCTTTAATTGGTATTTTGTAGCATTCTTAATGGTAGGAAGTCCTGATATTGTGTAGTATGAATCATCAACTGAGGAGAGATCTTTTGCATTTGTAAGTATATTTCCCTGGCTATACAAAGTACCTCCTTTTGTTGATATCCAAGGGTCAAGGTTTACACTATTGTTGGAAGAGGTTATGTAATTACATGCCTGATCAAATGCGGTTAAGTACATATCAATGGAACCACCTTCGTTAGTAGAGATATCTATTTGTGATGATACATTGACAGGAGTTGTGTTTACATTTAAATAATCCCATTGATTAGGATTTCGTGGATTACCTATTTCATTTTCAGGAGGTGTCCCTAAGTTTAAGACAATATTATTTGGGTTATTCTGAATGGAAATGGATGTATTTATGGCTGATTTTTCACTTCTATATGCATTTATGACATATTCCTTTATGTTTGTTTGTGCATCTGATAGTGACCATGTTACATTCATCTTCTGCATATCTATGATTGTATGTTTGAAACTATCTACGAATGGTTTTGTTAAATCAAAATACCAATTGAAATAGTGTTTAATGAATGATTGATCTATCCATCCTGAATTAATTAGGTATGTATCAAGAACAAGTATATCTACTGAATACTTGCCATCTGGATTTGCCGTACTTGTAGAATTGAATGTTATTTTAAATGATATCTTCTTGTCTGCTCCCTGATCAGTTGTAGATATATCTGTTATTCTAGCTAACTCTTCTCCATTTTCCTTCTTTAATATATTGTCACTGATTAATGCCCATTGGTTATCATATGTAATTGCATATGCTTGGTTATCCAATATCATTACGCCAACATCATTGGGATTTGTGTAGCTATATGTAGCTGTTCTGTTAAGCATACTCTGAGGTGCTGATGTTTTTGAGAACCATACAATGGCTCCCTTTATTTCATTGTTTTGGTCTGGATCTTTTGCCTCTATGCTTATCTTCAGCGGATTGTTTGTTTCTATTCCTGTATATGTAGTTGTAGAGCAACCTCCATTTGGATTTGTTCCTACCTTAGTATATGAATCAGGTCCTCCAATATCATCTAGAATTGCTGTTGTTGTACATTGTGCATCAGGAGTCATTGAACAGTCAGGATTGTCTAACACAGGAGGATTGTTTGTTTTGTAATATACTGTTCGTGGTGATGCACTTAGCCAATTGTCATCACATCTGTTTTGTGTTTTGTATGTTTCTGTAATTGTTTTTGTTTGTCCTGCTGGAAAAATACTTCTTGGGAATGTAGAAGGATTTAAGGCAGTTGTAATTTGTCTAGCTCCTGTAGGTTTAGTGCCATTTTGAGGCTGGTATGTTGTTACATTGTCTGCAGAGGGATATTTGACTACTGTAGGACTTGATGAATTAGTAGATACTTTAGGATATGCAATTCCATCTATGGTAAGTGTTCCTGTTGTGGATGGAATTGTAGGCAGAGAATTAGTTTCAAATTTACGAGTTATCCCTGATGATGTCATTTTAGTATGGTCTATTTTAGTTCCTGTCGTTATATTGTAATTTCCTGCATCACCGGTATTTACAATCATATAATTGTCTATAGCTGTAGTGTAGAAAGTATATGTACTACAGAAACTTGTTTTAGTTCCATCAATTGGTGATATTGTAAATGAGTATGTTCCACTACTTCCAGTTGTTGTTGCTATATTAGATATTGAAAGGATATTTTCATTGGAAGTATTTTTAATGACAGCAGAATTAGTTCCAACGTAACTCCATGTTGTTCTGTCATTGTTAAGTAAGTATATCTTTTTGTCAGAGAGTATCATTATTCCAATATCACTCTCATTACTGCCAGTATATGAAGAAGAAGTGACAGAAGTAACTTTCTGTGTATATGTATTCCCATTTGTTGTAAACCAAGCAATTACGCCTTTTAGACCATCACCATCTGGATCATTCCATTCTGTAGATATTGTAGTATCACCACTAGAATCAGTCTTATCCACAACTGGTGTAGAAGTTGATGTAGGTAATTGGTCTACTTTGTAGTAAGTTTGTCTCACAGAGGAATATTTCCTACCATCATCGCATCTGTTAATGGAATAGTACAATCCTCCTATGTCTCCAGTAGCATTGGGCTTAAGTGCATTGACAAGTCCAACTGAAGGAGTAAAAGCATATGAATTAGGAGTATCTTCTCTACAAAAGTCATCAGAAGCAGAACAGTTAAAAGTAGCCCATTCATTGTTAACTCCTTTGTTGTTAGCTCTAAGAACATATCCAACTCCTCTGTTTATGTTGATGTCAGCAGAAATGGTAGGATATATTGCAAGAGAAGCAGAGCTGGAAGAATTAGCAGGTTTTATGGTAGTGGGAGAAGAAGGATTAGTAGATAGATTGTAATTGATTCCATCGAGTGTGAGTATTACAGAAGATGGTGCAGATGCATTCGCTACATTGGTTTCTAACCAGTAACAGTCAGCACCCGTTTTTGTACATGAAGCTCCACAGCCATCATTTCCTGTACAAGAGCTAATGGTTCCAGATTTACAAAGAGGTCCACTTACATTAGTACTCTGTCCACTTGGGCATGTTGGAGTACAACCACTACATGGCTGAGGGTCACAGCATTCATCACAAACGGTATGAGTACATGTATCGCATCTCCAATAACAACCAGATGAATGACATTCTTGATGGCAACTTTGTCCACAGCTTGTAGTTTTACATTTTACGGGTCCTCCACAATAAAACTCAAGGGTTTGGCAACAGCATACTTCGCATATATTTTGACAATTCATTTCACAAATTTCTCTACAATTGCAATTATACCCTTCTTGCCTACAGTTACATTGATATGCGAATATCTGTGAAAAAGATAAAAGAAAGAAAATAAGGGAAAAAATAAATGAATTGGCAAATCTCATCATAAATCGTAAAGGAAATAGTTTATATCAAGATTACTTGGGGTATTAATATATTTAAAGTGTATTGGTAAATGTAGGGAAGGGCAGTATATTGAATTGAAGGAATTAAAAAGTTCTTCATCATGAATAATATAATAATATAAATTATTCTTATAATTAGTTAAATCATTAACTAACATCCAATAGCAACTATCTCCCCTAGTCATCCCTAATTTATATGCTTCACTTAGGCTAAATGTATATACATTATCAAGATCTTTTTGTCCTTTTGCCCAATAATCTATGAGCATAGTTGTAGAATTAATATTGTCATTTTCTTCTGATTGTATCTTATTTGAGCCCCATATTGTTTCTATATTCTGTATTCCAAATTTTGTATCATCAATTGTGGGTATTATTGGTAAATTGCAAAGTTCCGAATCGTAGTTAGTTTGAGTAATTTTACTGTCATTTAAAATTTTAGAGACTAAACATGAATAAGGATAGTTCCTAGAATAATTTGAAACAAAGGTATTTTGATCTTTTTCGAAATCATCAGTTATTATAAGTGTAGAAATATCGTATAGTGATTCGTATTGGTGTGGAAATTCAGAAAATTCCCTCTTAATATTCTCATTCGTAAATTTTGTGTATCCTTCTGCCGCAAGCCATAATCTTTGATACGCTCTGAGAGAATAAGTCGTTCCAGAATCATATAAATATTTATGTATTTCACCAAGAAGACTATTTACAATAGAATTATTTATCTCTTCCTTATTCCTAGTGGATAACATATATTTCTTATTAGAGTCTTTTTGTATAGATACATATATAGGTAATTCAGAATGAGCTACTGTTATAAGAGAGTTATTCTCGAATTTATCTTGTGGTAATTTTACTATTTTATACTCATTCTTGTTTCCCTTTTGAAAATCAATACCTAATGAAATTGTCTTATCTTCGATATTTGATTCTACAAAATAAAGAACCGCTAAATCAGTTTCCAATTCATCAGCCTGATCCTCATGATTATTACTCCTAGATAAAATGTTTTGGGAATCTAAAACAACATAAATAAGTATGAAAATAAATATAGCTAAAAACATAAATAGTGTTATCAGTATTATTTTTGTGTTTTTTTTCATAGTTAAATATCTCCTTCCCCATTAAATAATACATAATCGAACATAGAACTATGCCACTTTCTCTCAGGTATTAATATTTCTTTTCCTCTATATACTCCATCACAATATGCAGACGCTCTCAATTCTATCATTCTAAAGCTGTCCATACAGCTATTCCCATTAGATGCTGTCATATTGTAGTAAACTCCTACATTTCCTCCTACTGCTTTTACTGTAACAGTGTCAAGTTTGTACCCATCTTTTGTCTCTGCTAAGTTTATGCTGATTGTATCTCCTGCAGGATTGTACTTATGCCAAGTATCTAAGAAATTCTCTGAATTGTTACAAGAATTACCATCATCAGAGAAACAATATGTTTCTACATCATCCTCACTATATGGTTTGTATTCACCAGCATTTCCCTGCTCGTCATAATCTTTTCCATAGATTTTGGTAACTGAAAAACCAGCTTTAGAATCCCCTTTACTTAACTTAATATTAAGAGTGCAATCTGTAAACACAGTATTGTCTAGTGGAAGACTCCAAATTTGTCCTGGAGCTACTTCATAGGGAGAGGTCTCATCAGCTTCTTTTAAAGTAATGTTATATTCATTTCCTTCTGAGGGGAGGCAAAAATTCACACTTGTTAAACCTACTTGGTCACCAAGAGAGGTAAGTAATGCAGATACATCCGCAGATTCACTGTTCTCTTTTAGAATTACTCCTTCAGGAAAGGTTATCGGCTTTCCGATTGCATTAATTGCAGTCATTACTGTTTCCAAAGGATAACTAGACAGCTTATCAGTAATAAGTCCTGATATTTCTAATGCTTCTGCAGAAGCTCTCTCATCCACCACAGATTGCTTATCTCTCGTCACTCTGGCTAGTATGGAGAGTGCTATCATGGAGGAAACTACTAGCACAACCATAGCTATGGTTAACGCTTGTGCTGTATATTTACATTGTTTTCTCATGAGCAGTTTCAGCTTAATTTAATTAGTTTTAATATGGTTTGTATCCGACTTCTCGCTTAAATATAGCTGCCTCCTTGCCAAAGAATATCTCTGATATCTTAGTATACTTATTATCATATACTACCACTAATGCTGGGTTTATGTCATTGAATAATCTAAGGTTTCTAGCTTGGGATACTCCTGACTCTGCTCCATTGTGTGTTAAATCCTTGCCCATAGCTACCACTCCTCCATATATTTCTACTCCATCTCGTAGAACTCTTGCTGCGTCTGTGAATGGTATCTTTACTTGATTCTCAGCATACAAAAAACCTTCTATGTAATCATATCCTACTACTGATGTACTCTTGTAATCTCCTTCTAGTATATTTATGTCTTGTTTTGCTACAAATATGCAACCGTGTAGTCCACTATTGTCTCCTACTATGTTTGGATTAAGAATGATGTTCCCTTCTGTCATGAATAGTATGCTCTTGTCACACACCATTCCCGTAGGTATGGTTATATCTTCTGTTGAGTACATTATACATTTCCCTCCACTAGGACACTCATTTACGTTATCTATTTGCATTACCTCTTCCTGTTTCCTGTTTAGATTCTTCTTGAGTGTCTCATAATATTCATCAACCCTATCATTAGTATCTACTATATTTGTAGCTCTTACACTTGTCTTGTTGCTCTCTATTACATTTCTTATGAAGCTAGAAGCAGAGGATATTACTTCACTCCCTATCTTAAGTTGATATTTTGTAGCATTTTTAATGGTGGGTAGTCCTGATATCGTGTAGTATGAATCATCTACAGAGGATAGATCCTTCGGATTTGTAAGTATATTTCCTTGACTATACAAGGTACCTCCTCTAGTAGATATCCAAGGGTCGAGGTTTACACTATTGTTAGAGGAAGTTATGTAGTTACACGCCTGGTCAAATGCAGTTATATACATGTCAATCGAACCGCCTTCATTTGTAGAGATATCTATAAGTGCTGATTCATTAACAGGAGTAGCATTTACATTTAGATAGTCCCATTGATTAGGATTTCCTGGATTACCTATCTGTTCTTCTAGAGGAGTGCCTACATTCAGAGTTATTCGATTAGGTTTATTAGAAATTGAGATTGAAGTGTTAATATCTGATTTTTCACTTCTATATGCATTTATGACATATTCCTTTATGTTTGTTTGTGCATCAGATAGTGACCATATGACATTCATTCTCTGCATGTCTATGATTGTATGCTTGAAACTGTCAACGGAAGGTTTTGTTAAATCAAAATACCAGTTGAAGTAGTGTTTTATGAATGATTGATCTATCCATTCAGGATTGATTAGATATGAGTCTAGGACAAGTATATCTACGGAATACTTTCCATCTGGATTTGTTGTATTAGTAGAGTTTAATGTTATTTTGAATGATATCTTCTTGCTTGTTCCTTGGTCCGTAGTAGATATATCTGTTATTCTTGCAAGTTCTTCTCCATTTTCCTTCCTCAGGATATTGTCTGTAATTGGAGCCCATTTGCTGTCGTATGTAATTGCATATGCTTGGTTATCTAGTATCATTACACCAATATCATTAGGATTTGTGTAGGTATATGTAGATGTTCTGGTTATCATGGCTTGTGGAGCTGATGTTTTTGAAAACCATACAATTGCCCCTTTTATCTCATTGTTTTGATCAGGATCTTTTGCCTCTATTGATATTTTTAATGGATTGTTAGCCTCTATTCCTGTATGTGTAGTGGTAAGACATCCTCCTTTGGTGTGAGAATCTGCTCCTCCTATATCATCTACAATTGCTGATATTGTACATTGTTCATCAGGAATCATTGGACAATTAGAATTATCTAGATAAGGAAGTTGGTCTACTTTGTAATATGTTTGTCTTACAGAGGAGTACATTCTGCCATCGTCGCATCTGTTTATGGAGTAGTACGATCCTCCTATATCTCCTGTAGCGTTGGGTTTAAGTACATTAACTAGTCCGGCAGAAGGGGTAAATGCATATGAATTGGGAGTGTCTTCTCTGCAGAAATCATCTGAGGCAGAGCAGTTAAATGTAGCCCATTCGTTATTAACTCCTTCATTGTTTGCTCTAAGAACATACCCAACCCCTCTGTTTATGTTAATATTGGCAGAAATAGTAGGATATATGGCAATGGAGGCAGAGCTAGAAGGATTAGCAGGTTTTATGACAGTGGGAGAAGAGGGATTGGAGGACAAATTATAATTGACTCCATCAAGAGTAAGTATTACAGAGGATGGAGCAGATGGATTAGGTACATTGGTCTCTAATCTGTAACATGTCCCACCACCCCCACACCAGTTTCCACAGTCATTGTTGTATCCGCAGGAAACCCATTTCTGTTCATTAGTACATAAATTATTAGGGTTTGTTCTAGTATATCCACTCGGACATGTGGGAGTACAACCATGACATGAATTATCACAAGGACATTCTACTTCGCATTGACCATAGGAGGTACAACAAGAATTACAAACTGGCCTTCCGTTACATTCTGTAAAACATTGTCCATAGATATTGCAATATTCTATACAACCAGGGTCATAGTAGGAACTACAACAATTATCCCACCCAGTACAGCAAGATTCATAACATGCTGCTTCTATGTTAGATTTTTGTAATGAAAAGTATATTAAGAAAGAACCTAGTAATATTGTCAATACTAAAAACATCTTTCTTACATATTTAATCTGCATACTCATTCATTAATATATTAAAGAATTTAGAATTACCTTCCAATGTAAGCTTGTTCTTATTCCAAAGACCATACACACCTTTTTTCTCTTGAATATTTGTATAGTACAATTTCATAAGGATAGATGTGTAAAAATCATTAAAATCCTCATCTTCCTGATATGCCTCTAAACACCACAAAATAGAATGAATATCACTGTCTATTAATTTCAAACCTTTAGATATATCTTCTATGAAAATAATTTTAATCCTTTCATAAATATCAGAATCCTTTTCTGATACTGAAGCAATCTTACAAACATTATTTAATGTTAATTCATTATTTGTAACTAAAATTGTCGCCAATGACGATTGTAATATCTCCTTTTTCTCATCCGTTAGCAAACTTGTATTGTAAATTCTTTCTGCAGAAGACACATCAGATATTATAGATATATTCCAATCTGAAAGATTTTCACTAGTATCATCTATTGTTATTCTATTTAAATTTATAGATCCAATTAAATCATTCATATCATATTCATATGATTTTCTACTATCTATAGTACTGTTTAATTTCTCTGTTAATTTATCAATATTACAATATTCATCCAAGATTATGTCTCTTGCTTCATTTTCTAAATTCTCACTATTTATTAATTTTTCTGCTAAAACACAACCAAATGGAAAGATTTTTAATGCATTTGTTTTCTCTTCATCACTTTTATCCTTGTCCAATGATGTAGTTTTAAATTTTGAAACTTTGTTAAGATATGAAGTTATATCAGATGATGAATATTCACCTAATATTTCATCTTTCAAAGTAGTATTAAGAAGGCTGGTTTCAACTAGTGGTCTATACAAAGGATATACATTGTATCCGATTGTTTTAAATCCTAATAAATCATTAACAATATCAACTTGAGCAAATGGTAATCCTGAATATTCATCATAATTAGGTATTTCTATATTCCCATTATCTTTAATAGCTACATACATCTTCTTCAATGTATCAGCTATCTCTTCTTTACTAATTTCTAATTTAGAGATAGTAAAAGATTTTAATGTATAGTCTTCAAATAGACTGCTTCTTGTAAACTGAATATCAATATTTACTGGCATTAATTCAGAATTAGACATTACTTTCTCTAATTCAGTTCTAGAGGATACTGGCAATGAAATATTCTCAATATATATACTTTCATTATGTTTTTCATCAAAAGCGTTAAAATCAAATGTAACACCATCTTCCTTTTCATCAATGTTATACAATATTCCCTTTACTGAATATTTCCTTTCTTTACAAGAATTAGAGGCAATAAAACCATCAAAAGATTCAAAATTAGTAATACTAAGATTACATCTGTAGTAGAAAAGATACCAGAGTACTAACCCTGATAGTGAAATCAAAAGGAAAAAAATCAACATTATCAATATTTTTCGTTTTTTATTCATCCAAATAATCCCCCAATATTATCACTACTCCCACTTAATACTCTCTCTATATTCCAAACCAAGTCAGGTCTGTCAGAAACTGTTTCCTCTAACCATTCTAAGTATTCTCTATCCAATTTAGCAATATCCTCTAGTGTTCTACCTGCATATTTTCCAAAAGAGACAGTCCTGATAAATGCTGGCTGTTTGGTAATCATTAACATTTGTTCTACTGTAAACTTACTATTCTCCCGTATATAATTAAACAAATCCTTTAGAAAAAAGACATCACTCATTGCATCATGGGCTGTGTTATGTTCAGCTTGTTCTTTCTTATACAAACCAAGATAATATCTTAAAAATTGAAGAGAATAGCTCTCTATATCTCCTCCTGTTTTCTCATCCTCAAAAAGATTTCTTGCTAATTTATATGTACAAATGTATTTATTAATCATGACTCCTTTTTTTTGAAGAACCTCTAAATCAAATTCTACATTATGTGCTACCCAAATATATTTTTGTCCAAGAAAATTTAGATAATCTTTTAAAGATGTTCCCTTAAACTCCATGTCTTTGCCTTCTCTCTTTACTTTAGCAGTTTCAAATGTGTCTTTGTCTTCTAAAAACTCTGGAGTAATATGATGCACTGCCATAGCTGAATATGATATCTTGTTTTTAGGCTTGAAATATTGGTTAAAAATAATATTCCCTCCATCAGTAAATGCTAATTGTATTAAATCCTTGGATTGTACATCAGTAGTTTCAGTGTCAAAAAAAAGAAATTGTTGTTCCATATGGAAATGATATACTAATTCTAAAGGTATGTACAACAGAAATTAAGGCATTACAGTATACATCTATTTATTGAAATTTGGAGAGAAGAGTCTAGGTAAGAGTATGTTTAAAACATGTGTTTATATGAGAATATACCTCATTAAATATTTCTTACCTAGACATTCTTTGTGTTAGTTATTTTGAAAAACAGTTACGGGGATTTCCATACTTCCAGTATCACAAAACCAAGGAGTTATCGCTCCTGTTTTATGAACATAATTTTGTATTGGAAAATTTCCGTCACATTTAATTGTTGCTGGATTTACAGGATCCTGTTGTAAGACTCTACATTCCGTTAAGATTTTTTTGTTTTGTGAGTCATATCTAACTATGAAAGTTTCTTCTTTTTCCATGCAGAATTTGTATAGCTCAGAACTTTCAGTCTTGGCCTTTTCTCTATCTTCTACTGTAGGCAAATTCAGAGGATCTGTGTAAAAAGAGAACCAATCTAGAAACCATTCAGTTCTACTTCCATCTATTTCTATATTCTGGACTGGATAGAGTCCTTTTTCAGATTTTATCTTAGGTTCATCAACCCTACTGAGTGCACGGCATACAACTGATAGTTTATCATCTTCTGGATTATGCAGACATAAAAATGCACCATCATTAGCCTTGCAACTCTCATACAGCTCGGAATTCAGAGTTTTTTGATGTTCAAACTCTTCTATTGTACACAACGGAGAAGTACTACCTTCAGCGTGTACGCTCGCTGTAATAGCGAGAATAAGTACAAATACAAGAATCAAATACTTCTTCATATTCTCCTCCTTAAAGAAGAAACTGCTTTTCTAAAAATTTTTAATGAACAGCGTCTTAAACGCTTAACTAACACAACGATATTATATAAGGATTGGAAGAAGGTTTCAATACTATAGGGGAATCATTACTTATTGACTTTTTTTTGATAATCGTAATAAATATCTTCTACCATTGCTAAATATCTCGTCTTCGTTCCACTTATCTACCTCAAATATTCTAATTTTCCCATCACCCAACCTATTAGAATCTGCAGCAAGTAATACCGTATTGCCATTACCATCTACTCTTTTGCCGAGTATTACACCTACATGTCCTGCGGGTTTTCCTGTACTCTGCATTTTTACTCCATCAGTTCTCACATATAAATCACCAGGTTCATAATCACTTATTGTAAGCTTTCCTCCTATGGCAAAAGTATTAGCAAATCCAGAAAAATATGATGATGTATTTTCATATGTTGCACTCCTTAACTCCGCAGGAGCTAACTCACGCGCACTTGCAGGTCCTCCACCTATGTATGGAATATCTAAACTAGGATATAACCAAGAAAGCATCATTACAAAACCCATACACTGGAGAGGTTGCCCTGGTATTTTGGTAATAGAAACCAGTTCTAATATTCTATCTACATATTCTTTATTTTTCTCATTCACTGATTCTTTATACCAATCAGTAGTGCTTAAATATTTATATAGTCCTTCTTCTGAGTCAGCAGGATAGCTGTTAACTGCCTCTTTTAATTTCTGAATATTTTCTAACTCCTTGATATCGTATTCCTTAAAGTTGATATCCTCCTCTGCATTATACATAAGGTTAACAATTTCCTTATTTTTTCCTATATCGTGTGTTAAAACATTAACGTCTCCCCTATCTTCTAAAAGTTTGATTTCATGCTTAGATTCTCTAAATGCAACATAATTATCTTTAATATATTGAATTCTTACTGTTTGATTAACAGGGGGAGTATCCACAAAGGATATGTTGACTATCATGTTTGAATCGGAGAGACCACCCACTCCATCACTTTCCGTCTTATCATATGTAATATCCGAAGGCGAAAGTAATGCGTCTATCTTTAAATATTTTGTCTCCTCCTGCACCCATCTAAAGTCATATGTAGGATTAAGTCCTACTGTAGCATCAACAACATATTCGGAAGGACTGAATGGACCTTGAGCATATCTAATAGGGTGTCCCCACTGCTCTTTTATATTCATATTTCCCTTGTCGGAAGTGTGTACTAGCATAGACAGAGCTGTTGCTGTAGCACATACACCACCACCTCTCAACTCTGTTTTATCGCTTGCTAATCCTACTGTAAATTCAGATTTTTTCGTAGGGTCATCAATACCAAACATTTTAACACATGAATATTCATTACCCTTCATGAATGGACCATTTTCATCTTGATATTGGGAAATATTTCTTAATGCTAGAAGTGTATTTATAATCTTATTTGGATAAATATGTTCTTCAGATACGATGTATGATACAGTTCTATTGGTTTCTAAGCTTTCTGTTGTAAATTCCTTTTTCACCCCATTCTTATCTACTGCAGATAAAAGAACAACAGATGCAGAGTGCTCTCCAAATGTATTAGCAACAACTCCAAATCTAATCTCTTCATTGTTAGATCCTTTTATTGTTCTAATTTCCCCTATTTCAAATTTATAATTCTTAGGAAGTATTATCTCTTTCACCATTTTTCCATCTCTATCGTCAAGAAAATTGTCATTTCGTAATGGGATCATAAACAGAGAAGTTTCTTGAGAAATGGTAGCAGTATATCCTGAGTTGGTTCTTTCAACAGATTCCAAGTCGTAATTTTTCCACTCAGTAAAATCTAGAATATCAGAGTCAAATTGTGCAACTTCTTCTGAGGAAGACAACGGTACGTCTTCTTTTGCTAATTCTGATGTAGAAGCGTCTTCTTGCTCTACATATTGACTAGATGCAGGAGATACTACAGGCTGTGTATTCTCCTTATTTTGAGCATTGGCAATTGTAGTATTCTCTTTTAATGCTCCCGCGACTAATGCTCCAGTTAGGAGTGTATTAGCAAGAGGTTTCTCAATCATTTTTATTTTGTTTAAATATTATTTTCTAAGCTTAGATTATTCACCTTGAGTAATATACATCTATTCATTCAAAAGATTCTTTTCGAAACTATTATCCATAAAATCGTGGAAAAAGTAAACTCATAGTACAGATTGTTATGTGGTTTGCAATTAACTCATAGGTAGGATTCATATATTTATGATATATTTACACATATTAGGAATAACTTAAAAATTAAAATAAATGAAAATAACAAAACTATATGGAGAAGAAATTCTAGACTCCAGAGGAAATCCGACAATTAAATGTAATATAGAATTAGAAAACGGGAGAATTGTTAGTGCATGTGTTCCAAGTGGTGCATCTACAGGAAAATATGAAGCTCACGAATTGAGAGATAGAGATAATTCCAGATACCTTGGACAAGGAGTTCTAAAAGCTATTGAAAATATAAATAAAAGAATATCCCCTTTATTTATAGGAAAAGAACTAAGTAGTATAGAGGAATGTGATAAAATATTAATAGAATTAGATGGTTCTGAAAACAAATCTAATCTCGGAGCAAATGCAATACTGTCTGTATCCTTAGCATATGTAAGAGCATTATCAGAATCAGAGAATATTCCACTATATAGATATATAGCGAATATATTTGATAATCCTCTTGCAATTGGGAAAATGCCAAAACTCATGATAAATGTCATAAATGGAGGGAAGCATGCTAAAGGCTCTTCTGATATCCAAGAATATATGTTTGTTCCAAATGGAGCCACAAATGTCCTACAGGCTGTACAATGGGGAAGTGAATGCTTTCATAATCTTGGTAAAATTTTACAAAATTCTGGCTATTCTACTACGGTAGGAGATGAAGGAGGCTATGCTCCATCATTGGGAAGCAATGAAAGACCATTAGAATTAATGGTTCAAGCTATCATAGATTCTAATTTAAGACCTGGAACTGATATATCCCTAGCAATTGATTGCGCAGCGAGTAATTTCTGTGTAGATGGAAAATATAGTCTATCAATTGAGAAAAAAACTATGTTATCTGAAGAGCTTTGTCAAATGTATGGTATGTGGATATCAAAGTATCCAATTATCTCTATAGAAGATGGTTTCGCAGAAGATGACTGGGATGGTTTCAAATTATTTGAGCAAAATTATGGTAACAGGATAATTAATGTAGGTGATGATTTGTATGTTACCAATGTCATCAGGTTGAAACAAGGTATAGAGCTAAAAGCTTCAAATGCTGTATTGATTAAACCCAATCAAATTGGAACTTTTACAGAAACAAAAAATACTCTAAAGTTAGCTAGTAATTCAGGTATGAAAACAATAATGTCTCATAGATCAGGAGAGACAGATGATACATTCATAGCTGATTTTGCTGTTGGAGCTAACACAGACTATATAAAAGCAGGATCTATGAGTAGAGGTGAAAGAGTTGCTAAATACAATAGATTGATGAGTATTGAAAGAGAATTAGAAAAAGCATACCCTGTTTAAATATATTATGAAAATTGAGCTTTCACAAAATCAATCATCCGTAATAGCGGATATTATATCTTGGTATCAGGGGAATAAGTCTCAATATATAACATTGGGTGGATATGCCGGAACAGGAAAAACTACTGTTCTTGGCTATCTTGGTAACCTATTACATAAGACAAATCATGGGATAAGGATAGCTTACTGTTCATATACAGGAAAAGCTTCTTTAGTTTTGAAAAAAAAACTTCTTGAAACTAAATCTTTAAGTCAGTCTGACTATATTGGGACAATACATAGTTTGATATATAAGCCAATCATAAATGAAAAAAGTAAAATTATAGGTTGGACAAGAATATCTAACGATGATTTTGAATATGATTTAATAATCATCGATGAGGCATCAATGGTTTCAAAAGAGATATGGGAAGATTTACTATCATTTGGAGTAAGAATTCTTGCTGTAGGAGATCATGGACAACTTCCACCAATAGAGGGCAGTTTTAACCTAATGGGGAATCCTGTACTTAGACTTGAGGAGATCTATAGGCAGGAGAAAAACAATCCCATTGTTGAGATATCTCGAATTGCAAGAGAATATGGAAATATTCCTGTTAAACAATACAGCTATACAGTTGGGAAGTTTAATAGAGAAGATGAATATACAAGAGAATTACTTAATGAAAAGCTTTCCTCCTATGATCAGAATTTAATGGTTTTAACTGGATATAACAGAACTAGGATTGAGTTAAACAGGGAGATTAGGAAACTTCTGCAATTTGAATCTGACAAGCCTCAGATAGGTGATAGGGTTATATGTTTAAAGAATAATCGTGAAGAAGGAATTTACAATGGTATGCTTGGAAGTATACTATCGATATCAACTGAGGGGAAAGGACATAATGCATATTATGAAGCTAGGATAAAATTTGATGCAGAAGATGAAGACTATTTTTTGAATATAGATAGATCACACTTTAATAGCTATCTACCTGTTTCTACAATAATTCGAGATATTAATTATTTTGATTTTGGTTATGCCCTTACAGTACATAAAGCTCAAGGGAGTCAATGTGAGAAGGTGATTCTTTTTGAAGAAAGATTCCCTAAGATGGATGATAATACATGGAGAAGATGGTTGTATACGGGAGTTACGAGGGCTATGTTCGAATTATATATTATTGGTAAATAATGTGGAGGGAGGTATATAATACAGGAATGATTGTACAAAACGAAAATGAAGAAAAAATGTTGATAGAAGCTGGAAAGATTTCAACTGATATATTGAAAGAATTAGGAACACTAGTTAAGGTTGGAAATACTCCTGTGGATATAGATAGCAAAGCAGGTGAACTTTGTATGCAAAATGGAGTACATCCTGCATTTAAAAGGGTCAAAGGATATAATTGGAATACCTGTATAAGTGTAAATGATGTACCTGTACATGGAATCCCAACTAATAATCCATTAAAGAAAGGTGATTTAGTGTCAATTGATTTTGGAATTGTATATCATAAACTGTATACAGATCATTGTTGGACATGGAGTGTAGGAGAACCGAATGAAAAAAATAAAAAACTCTTACAAGCTGGTAGATATGCCGTTGAAAATGCAGTATCAAAGGCTGTCGTAGGTAATAGAACAGGAGATTTAGGATATGAAATGGAACAAGAAGCATTGAGAAATAATTACAATGTATTGAGTATGTTTGTAGGTCATGGCATAGGAAGAACATTGCATGATGAACCTGAAATACCTGCGTATGGAGTAAAGCACAAAGGAACACTGCTAGAAGATGGTATGGTATTATGCATTGAATGCCAAGTTGTTGATGATGTTGATGATATCAAAATAGATAAAGATGGTTGGACAGCAAGAACAATTCATGGAGGAAATAGTGTTATGTATGAGTACATGGTTATAGTTAGAGAGAATGCTCCATTAGTTCTTACTAATCAATTTGACTGGGATCTGGTTGCTTAATTTTCTAATTCTATGATATAATACTATAGGATGAATTGCTCATTCATAAACAGGAAAAGGAGAAATTATGAGAACCAGAATTCAAATTAAGAACGAGATTGTTTTTGACAAGGAGAATTGGGAATTCAGGATTGTTAAGAAGGAAATAGGCAAGCCATATTCGTCTAGTGAACCAATTAAAAAAGAAAGGGTATTAGCATCTGTTAGTGTAGATGGAATAGTCCTTAATTCTTCGTATGTGCTACCTATTGAAATTGAAAAAGTAATTTAATCCTGCTCGGACGAGAAATTGATAATTTTTATCATCTTTGTGTTTCTCGTCCGAGTCTTCTTTCCACACACTTTGACAATTAATTACAATTTCCGTTATAAATAGAACATGAAAATTTACGATATTGGTATAATCGGTTCTGGTCCTGCTGGGTATTCCTCAGGTATATATGCTGGAAGATACAACCTATCAAATATAATTATTGGAAAATTGCGAGGTGGAACAATGACTCAGGCATACCAAATTTCAAATTATCCTGGGTTCAATAAAATATCAGGAATAGAATTAGCCTCTAAATTTAGAGAACACGCTTTAACAAGTGGGAGTGAATTTCTAGAGGAAAGTGTTATTGATGTTTCAAAAGATGAAAATATATTTTCATTAAGAACAGATTCAAATAAGGAAATATTATGTAAAACCTTGTTAGTAGCAACAGGAACAGACAGAAGTAAGTTAAGAATCCCAATGGAGGATAAATATCTAGGAAAAGGATTGTCATACTGTGCGACATGTGATTCTATGTTTTTTAGGGATAAAATAACTGCAGTAATAGGTGGAGGAAACGCAGCGGTTACATCTGCCTTAATGCTATCTGATGTTGCTAAAAAGGTTTATGTAATATACAGAGGGACAGAATTAAAATCAGAACCAAAATTAATAGATGAACTTAAAAGAAAATCTAATGTTGAAATCATATTTAATGCAGTTGTAACCTCTCTTGAGGGTGCCGAATATTTGGAGAGGATAAAGATATCAAAAGAGTACAATGGTACAAATTATATAAGTGTTGATGGCCTTTTTGTAGAAATCGGAAGTGAACCAAATAATTTAATTGCACAGAAATTGCAGTTAGAAACGGACAGGAAGGGTTTTATAAAAGTAGATGGTGAGCAAAAGACAAATATAGAAGGTGTATGGGCTGCTGGTGATTGCACTACTAATTCTAATTACTTTCATCAGATAGTTTGTGCAGTATCAGAGGGAGCTATAGCATCAAATTCGATATATACCTACCTAAAGGAACATGCCAACTAGATTTGCGATTTTGTGAAATCCACCCATTCTTTTAGAAAATCAGAACTGGACCAAACTTTAGCATCTCCTACATTGTACTGTACAGTGCCTCCGTATTTTTCAACTATAATAGCTTCTGGGACCTTTTTAGATGAGTCTCTATCACCTCCTTTGGTAAAGACATTGGGTTTAATAACTTCTAGAGCCTCGCAACAATCATATTTCGTACTATGATCGTATATTACGACATAATCAACATCCTTTATACTATCGACAATATATGCTCTATCCTTTGCAGGTATAAAAGGTTTTCCTTTTTTAGTTATACATTGATTGTCACCGTTAACTATAACAACCAAAATATCTCCAAATTTTTTTGATTCCCTAATGCAAGAAATGTGACCTGGATGTATTGGATCGAAAAAACCAGAGGTTGCAACAATTGTCTTGTTTTTCAATTTAGTATTTTTTAACTTCTCAAAATCATTTAAGGATATAATCATTAGAAAAGTCTGTAAATTTATTTAATATGAAAAAGATCAGAGAGGAAAACTACTGCAAGATAAATACTTAAAGAAATAAGTATTGCTTTCCTCTCTGATTAGGATAGTTAGAGTATTTTCCTCCACAATAGTTCTTGAAAACCTATGGAGTACGACTCGTACATCGTTCTGCCATCATCCATTCCTAATTTTACAATCATAGTGTATGGTTCTATTTGTAATCTTTTGACATGACCATCTTTACAGTAATGGAAAAGGGTTTGATTGTACAATGTATTGTTTATATGAATATCATCAGTACTCATATCAACATATACTGTCTCCTCATCTTCTCCAAGATACATTACGTCCTGAAATAAGGACATTAGAAGAAAATCTATGATTCTCATAATACCTCCTATTTTGATTTAACGAGCTATAGTCTAGCATTCCTAGTATATTATACTGTTTTTTGAAATATTTTTCCTCTCCATATTAACTATCTTGTAGTATTGATTAAATTGTATCTCTTTGCCTATTTAACAAACATAACTAATTTTTATTGTGCTATAAGCTGTTGACCAGTACTACCTGTTGTAGTAGCTTATGAGTTAAGTACAATATATTGTGTTTTATTTATGAAATGTCCTTTTTGTGAATGTGAAAATACCAAGGTTATAGATAAAAGAGATAACCATGATGATGGAACTACTAGGCGTAGAAGGCAGTGTTTGAGGTGTTCTAAGAGATTCACAACATATGAAAGGATAGAAAGCATAGATGTAAGTATTTTAAAAAAGGATGGCTCTTTAGAAAAATTTGATCCAAGTAAGATATCAAAAAGTATTAGGAAGGCTGTAAGTAAGGAAAGGATCAGTGATTATGAGATAGATGATTTTACGGATAGCATTGAAAAGATGGTGTTAAACAGCGAGGAGACCATTAGTACTAATGAAATAGGACTAATGATATTGGATTGGCTAAAGAAGAAGGATCCATTGGCATACATAAGGTTTGCATCGGTGTATAAGAGATTTGAAGGTCTAGAGGATATAAAAAAGGAGATTAAGAGTCTTGAAAAGATATAAATTGTTAGCGTTGTATCGATGACTGCTCAAGATAAAAAGAAAATGTTTAAGGTTAAAAAGAGAAATGGGAGAATAGTAAATTTTGATAAGCAGAAAATAGAGGATGGAATTTTTAAAGCAGCACAAGGTGTTGGTGGGAAAGAGAGAAAAAGAGCTAAGGAAGTTACTAATGAGGTTGTCAGGCGTTTAGTTGAGAAGTATTCCGATAGGAAATATGTAAAAACTGAGGAGATATCAGATGTAGTTAAGCAGACTTTGATAGATATGGGACATGGAAAAACTTCCATAGCATTTACTTTGTTTACAGATTTGAAAAATCAGGTAAAGAATATTAAATCTCTCATAGATGCGGATACTTTGGTAAAGGGATATATTGATAAATTAGACTGGCAGGTCAACGAAAATAGTAATATGTCATATTCATGGCAGGGTCTTAACAACTATATATCTTCTACTGTACAAGCTAACTATTGGCTTCATAGCATATATCCGAAGGAAATTTCTGATGGAAATATAGATAAAGATTATCATATTCATGATTTAGGGATGCTTGCTGCATATTGTTGTGGATGGAGTCTTGAGGATTTACTTCTAAAGGGTTTTACAGGAGTAGTAGGAAAGGTTTCTTCAAAGCCTGCTAAGCATTTTAGTACTGCATTGGGGCAATGTGTTAATTTTTTGTATACCCTTCAGCATGAGACTGCTGGTGCTCAAGCATTTTCTAGTTTTGATACATATCTTGCTCCATTTGTGAGATATGATAATCTTTCATATCCTCAAGTAAAACAAAAGATGCAGGAGTTTTTGTTTAATATGAATGTGCCTACTAGGGTTGGGTGTCAGTGTCCATTTACAAATATAACAATGGATTTAGTACCAAGTGGGAGCTTGGCAGAGCAAGGAGTGATAATCGGAGGTGTTGTGCAAAAAGAAAAGTACAAGGATTTTCAAAAGGAGATCGATATGATAAACAGGGCATTTTGTGAAGTAATGATGGAAGGAGATGCTGATGGAAGTCTTCTTTCGTACCCTATTCCAACATACAATCTTACAAAAAATTTTGATTGGGACAAGAAGGAATATATCCCCATATGGGAGATGACAGCAAAATATGGAATTCCATATTTCTCTAATTTCATAAATTCAGATATGAATCCTGATGATGCAAGGAGTATGTGCTGCAGGCTGAGATTGGATACAAGAGAGTTGAGGAAGCGTGGAGGTGGATTGTTTGGTGCTAA
>ENA-UOYA01001955-UOYA01001955.1-activated-sludge-metagenome-genome-assembly--contig:-NODE-1955-length-20644-cov-10.243868_pt1 | contig 20644 bp, 17 predicted proteins | sample MGYA00238163_ERZ764804 | MGnify/ENA primary metagenome ERZ764804 (study PRJEB28919, sample SAMN05720223) | activated sludge metagenome | isolation source: Anaerobic digester | place: Hong Kong... | reverse complement strand
GGCGGAGGCCAGGTTCTCGCCATCACGTGGGGTTCGCGAACGCCCATCCCCACGGGCGTTCCTGTCCGCATCGAGCACCCGACGGCGACTGTCTTCGACGTCGTGGTCCAGTCGACTTCGTCCGAACTGCTGACCGAAGGCCAGGAAACGCTCAGCGGGCGGCCGATTTACATGGTCTATCTGCCGTTGGGGACGGCAAAACAATGGATCTTGCAGTACTGCGAGCCGGCTCCGCAGGAAGATGCTCCACAGCAGGAATCGAGGGTGGTCCAGCTTGGCACCCCCTCGATCATTAAGGCTCCGGCTCCCGTGCTGGTGTACAAGCCGCCGCTCGACTTCCCCGAGGACATGGCCTATTTGATGGTCCACGGGCAGATCAGCGCGAAGGGCAGGTTCCACAATATGCACATTGTCCGGAGCGCTAGTGAAAAGTTGGACAATGCGGTGCTAAGCTCCTTAGAAAAGTGGGATTTCCGGCCCGCCACGCAGGATGGCAAGCCTGTCCTGGTGGAGGTGTTGCTGGCGATTCCGCCCGACAGGAATTGAACAATTTGGATGCAGATGCCTGACACGAAAGAGATCGACTTGTACGATCTGCTCGATATAAGTTCCGCGGCGGAGAATGAGACAATCCGCCGCGTGGTGAGTCTTCTCGAGGGCCGTTACGCCCCCGACACGCCCGTTACCGGGGATGCAGAGCGGTTTCGGCTGGTGAAGTCGGCTGGGGAGATCTTGACAGATCCGCAGCGGCGGGCAGAGTACGACGCGGCTCGAACGAAGCGCCGCGCCGAGGCCATGGAGAAATTCTGGCGGCGGCGCTATGCAACCGGGCTGGAGGGCGAACGCGAGCGGCGTCTGGGAATACTGACACTGTTGTATTCGCATCGCCGCCTGAACCCGGAACGACCCGCCGTCTCGCTGCTGCAATTGGAAACCTGGATGACGATTCCCAGGGAGCACCTCATGTTCGCGGTCTGGTACTTGCGCAGCCGCGGGTTGATCGCCGAAATGGAGAGCAACAACCTGGCGATCACCTCGGAAGGCGTAGACCACCTGGAGGCGTGCCTGCCCGGAGAGCGTGCATTGTACGAGTTCGTCTGGCCGCTCGAGAAGGTTCGCAACAATTGTGGGAGCGAGAGTACTAGTACAGAAACTACGATTGGCACTTGAAGCTAGACCCGGACGTGGTATGGTTTTCAATGTCTGTCATTCTGGGCAGTTTTTGCGTTGCCGCATAGAAGGTGCCGGCTGAGGAGGATGGTATGCAACACGCAAGAATGAGCAAAATCCTGCTTTCGTTGTCCCTCGCAATCTGGCCACTGATACAGCTGCACGCCGGAACATTCGGCAAGGTGGTACCGATTAGAGGCCATGTTTCGGACATCGCCCTGGATTCCCGGCGAGGCCTGCTGTACGCCGCGAATTATACGACCAGCCGTATCGAAGTGATCTCGCTCGCCGAACAGAAACTGCTGCAACCCATAGGCGTGGAGCGCCAGCCCGGCGCTATCGCGCTGAGCCCGGACGGCCGCTTTCTGGTAGTAACGCAGATTCAAAATTTCCAAGGGGAATACCCGGCCGGGCTATTGGGTGTCACAGTCATTGATCTCGACGCAAATACAAAGAGCACAGTTGCCTTGGGAGTGCCGCCGCTTGCCGTGGCTTTCGGAGCAGGCAGCAAAGCACTTATCGTGACCACGAAAGATTTCCGGTTATTGGATCCTGTTTCCGGCACGCTGGAGACCCTCCTCGTCGCGGACCTGACCACCAAGGACCTGCCGGTGCCGCTGGCGACCTTCCCTCCCGAGATCATAGAGGCCTCGTCAGGGGTTTCCGGCGACGGCCAAGTAGTCTATGTGATCGCGGAGGCCCCGGACGGGACTGCGGCGGTTGTGCGTTATAACGTGGTGACGAGGAGCCTCGGAGTTGTCAACATCCTGGCCAGCCCGCCGCTGGGCCCCCGCGTGATCAGCGTGGACCAATCCGGCAATACCCTGCTGGGCGGTTGGGCCTTAATGAACTCGAGTATTGTGCAACTTGCGCAGTTCCCATATCCCACGGGCAAGTACAACACGGGCGGCCATGTCTTCGACCTCGCCAGGAATGTGATCTATGCGCAGATCCCGGCGGGCACCGCGAAAGCGACATCGGGCAGCGCCCCGGTGACAGCCGAAGGGCCGGTCCTGCACGTGGTGGATACGGACAATCTGACCGTCCGAGAGCGGATCCGGTTGCCGGAGAATCTTGCCGGCAGGTCGCTGATGAGCCCGGACATGCAGACGATGTACGCCGTGTCGGATAGCGGCGTCATGATTCTGCCGGTTGGCAAACTCGGCCAGACTCCGCGTGTCGTGTCCGTGCAGGAGGATGCTCTGTTCCTGTCGAGCGGGTGCGACCAGCGCGTGATGACCCAGGACATAGACATCGTCGATCCGGGAGGCGGGAGCACGGACTTCAGCTTGTCCGTGTCCGGGCAGGGCGTACGCGTGGTGCCGTCGAGCGGTGTGACTCCGGCCAAGGTGCACATTGAAGTGGATCCGGTGACATATCAGAACGCAAAAGGAACCACCGCGCTCCAGTTGTCGATCTCCTCGAATTCTGCCGTCAACATCCCGCCTCCGGTACGATTGCTCATCAACACCCGCGATCCCAATCAACGCGGTGCCATCCTGAACATCCCGGGCAAACTAGTGGATATTCTGGCGGATCCAAACCGGAACCGCTTTTATGTTTTGCGGCAGGACAAGAACCAGGTGTTGGTGTACGATGCGAACGGGTTGAACCAGGTGGCGGCGCTCAGGACGGGAAACACGCCCACGCAGATGGCGATGACCAGGGACGGGCGCTACCTGATGGTGGCTAATGACAATTCCCAGATCGCCACGGTGCACAACCTCGATACGCTGACGCCGGCGCCTTTCATCGTGTTCCCCGGCGGGCACTACCCGCGCTCGATTGCGGCGTCGAGCAATTCGATCCTGGCCACGGTGCGCTCGGTCACGGACCCGATGCCGGGCTGCGGATCGCCGCACACGGTGGACCGCATCGACCTCTCCCGGGGGACCGCCACCACATTGCCTACGCTGGGGGTTTACTGCAACGGGGTAGACGAAGAGTCGATCCTGACCGCTTCCCCCTCCGGCGCCGTAGTGATGTTGGCGGATCCTACAGGGAACGTCGCCCTGTACGAGGCCGCTTCCGACACCTTTGTCGTCTCCCGCAAGGATCTCTCTTCGCTGGGGGGCGCATACGCGGCGCTGACGGACGATCTGTTTATCGGCGACAACAATGTCCTCAATACGGCCCTGGTGCCGCAAACGGCGCTGGAGGCGGGAACCGGCCTTTCCTCCGGGTTCACATTCCTGGAGGGGTACGGTTTGCGCGCGACGAGCCCAGGCATGAGTAATCCTGGCGTGCTGCAGCGTGTGGACCTGACGAGCTTCAATTCCATCCGGCCTACGCAACTGATCGAATCTCCCGTGCTGGCGAAGGGCCTGATGACCGCCGCCGTGGGACAGATCGGCCAGACGATCCTGCCGTTTACGCGGTCGCTCGCAGTCATGCCCAACCAGCACCTGATCTTCGTGCTATCCACGTCGGGGACCATCGTGCTTCCGTACAACTACGACGACGCGGTGGCGATCCCGGTGGTGACAGGTGTGACAAACCTGGCCGATGGAGCCACGGCCGTGGCCCCGGGCGGGCTGATCGCGATTTCGGGCCAGAACCTGAGCCCCGAGACGGCCGTGAGCGGTTCCCTGCCTCTGCCCACGGTGCTGGGCAGCGTCTGCGTGAGGGTCGACAACACCCCGATCCCGTTGATCCGGGTATCACAGCAACAGATCAACGCTCAGTTGCCGTTCACCACTTCAGGGAGCGCGTCACTGGTGGTCCGCAACGCCGGGGGCCAGAGCAGCCCGTTCGGCTTCAACATCCTGCCGAATGCCGTAGCAGTGTTCCATTCCGGCACGGCGGGACCGAACACGGGACTGGCAACGATTGTCCGCGCCAAGAATGACGATCTTGTGACGGTATCGAATCCCATTCATCCGGACGAGATGATCGTTATTTACGCAACCGGACTGGGCCAGGTGAGTCCGGAAGTAGCCGCAGGGGCAGCCGCGCCGTCGGATCCGCTCGCGCAAGCCGTGGTGCCCCCGACAATCACGCTGGGTGAGACGCAACTTACGACGACATTCGCGGGCCTGGTGCCCGGACAGGCCGGGGTGTATCAGATCAACGCGTACGTGCCTAGAAACCCGACCACGGGCGTCGAAGTCCCGCTCAAGATCACACAGGGAACATATTCCACAACGCTGCTGGTAAGGGTGGTTGACCCGTAACAGGAGGAAGAAGACAGATGAAATGGCTGACATGCGTACTTGCTTTCGCGTTCGCTCCGGCTTGCATGGGGCAGTGGGAGATGGGAGTGCTCGGCGGTTACGGCTTCCCTCGGGAAGTGGACGTGAATAGCCGTTCCGGCGTCTCCGGGAAGACAGGCTTCAAACACGGAGCCGCGTTCGGAGTGATGGCCGGCGACGATATGCACAATTACCTAGGAGGCGAAGTTCGCTACTTGTACCGCATGGGCGACATGAAACTGAAGACCCCGGGAGCGGACGTGCAGTTCGACGCGCAATCTCACCTGATCCACTTTGACCTGCTGTTTTACGCGAGGCCCAAAAGGGAGAGGGTGAGGCCGTTCATCGCGGTCGGCGGCGGCGCCCGGATCTTCCAGGGAACGGGAGTCGAGTCCAGTTATCAACCGGGCAGTTCGCTGGTTGTCCTGACCCACACGCGGGAAACGACCCCACTCGCCAGCGTAGGAGCCGGCGTCAAGGTGAGAGCCACCGGCCGGATTTCCTTCCGCGTGGAGATGAGAGACTACATTAGCCCGCTCCCGACCAAGCTGATTGCACCGATGGGTGGATCGACGGTAGGTTCCTGGATGCACGACATCGTACCTATGGTGGGGCTGGGAGTGACGTTCTAGGGCAGACGCTGCCGTAGGAAGGAGATGGCGCGCTCGAAGAGCGCCGCGCGGGTGGGACGGCAGGCTGCGCCACCATCGATAGCCGGAAGCAACGCGAAGCCTTGGAAGATTGGACTGGCCTTGCGGAGCGCGGAAAAGTTGCGCGCCGGGTTCGAGATCGCCGTTGTGGAGAAGGCCTCAACCCTAAGCCTGGAGTTCGTTCCGCGCGACGATACAATGTCGCATATTAACCACGACAGGCGCGCGTCAAATCGTACTCGGCGCGCGGGGAGCGACTCGAGCCTCGCACCCAGGTGTTTATTGTCACGAGATGGACGGCAACCGAAGGAGGAGGCGCAATAGCTCGTCAATCTCCTCCTGGTTACGCAGAAAATAGCCTGCTCGGGAGTGGTTCTTTCGCCCAACCCGGATCGCGAACAGGGACAACCTATCATCTGTGAGGCTGAACACATCTTCGTCAGTCTTGTCGTCGACAACCCGGTCACACTTTAAGCGAACCAATTCGGCCCTCAGTGCAATACCCTTGTGCGGGGCTCTCTGCGACACGATGCTCACAACTTCTTTCCCTCCGATGACAAGAACTCCGGGAAGTGAGCGAGCCGCCTTCACAATAGACGCGCGGGCTTCGGCCTTCGGAACTTGTCAACGACTTTGAGACACCTACCCGCATAAATTAGTGAGTTTCTCCTGGCTCCGGCGGGCCGGGCTTGGGAGGGTTTATCCAGACGGCATCGGCAGCGGCGTCAGCAGGGCGATACCGCTGTAGTGGTGTTCGTGGTTGTACCAGTGGAAGAAGCCCTGGCAATGGGCGCGGGCGTCTTCCAGCGAGCCGCATCGATCCGGTAACTCCGGCCGGTACTTGAGGGTCTTGAACTGGCTTTCCGAGAACGGGTTGTCATCGGAGACATAAGGCCGGCTATGCGACTTGGTGACGCTCAGATCGGCCAGCTTCAAGGCCCGGGTCTTGCTGGTCATCGACGGCCCGTTGTCAGCGTGGAGATGGAGTTGGCCGGCGGCGATGTCCTGCCGGTCCAGGCTCCCCTGGATGAGCTTCTTGGCAATGCGGCGCTTGCGCGCGGGGCCAGCATCCAACCGGCCACGTAGCGGCTGAACAGATCGAGGATCACATAGAGGTAGAAATAGGTCCACTTCACCGGGCCGCGGAGTTTCGTGATGTCCCAACTCCAGACCTGGTTGGGACGCGGGGCCACCAGTTCCGGCCTCTGATAGGTGGGGTGGCGAAGTTGATCGCGCCGCTCTCGGACCTCGCCGTGCTGTTCCAGCAACCGAGACATGGTGCGCGGCGAGCAAACGTAGATGCTCTCATCCAGCAAGGCCGCGTGGACCTGGTGCGGCGCCGGATCCATGAAGCGCTCCGAGTGCAGAAGTCCGGCAGGCTGCGGCGCGGCCGACCGAGGGAGAGAGGTCGAGGGCCACTGTCATGAGTTGCTCTCGTCCCGGTCCGTTTCCAACGGGGCGATCCCCAGCAGGGCCGATACTTTCTTTTGAACGTCGATAATGATTTCGGCCTGCTGGAGTTTCTTCTCCAGACGGGCCACTTGCGCCTGCGACCTCGGGTTCTCCTCGGCCAGGGGGTTCCGGGTCGGCTTGCGGCCTCGCTTCTATGAGAGGGCGCTGAGCGCGCCGGCGGCGCGAAGCCTCCGCCACTCCACCAGGTGGGACGAGTACAGGCCCTCACGCCGCAACAGGGCGCCGATCTGACCCGGGCCGGTGGCGCGGTCGGCTTCTTCCACGATGCTGAGGTTGTACTCGGCGGTGAACTTGCGGCGCTGGGCTTTGGCCACCACCTCCGTGTCGGCGGGTGGGCTCGAGTTGGCAGCCCCTCGGCTACGGGCGGGCTCGCTCCGCTCCGGCGCCGCCAACTCGATCATGCGGGAATCTCCATTGAGCTTCAAAGTGCCTACCATGATGTCTCATCTTCTCCGCCCCCCTCACGGTCAGTAATTGCGGACGGGGTAGATGTCTCAGTCATGTTGGCACAGAGGGGGCCGAGGGAAGATGTAACGGTCTTCGCTCGTGACGCGAAGTCAACCGATCCGAAACTCCTCCGACGCAGTAGACTTTTCGAGGCCGCGATAAGCGAGCTTGAGCAGAGGAGGGGCAACGAGAGTCGTTGCCACCGACATCAAAACGACGACTGCATACACGTGCGCCCCGATCACGCCAAGGGACTGTCCGATTTGGGCCACGACCATTCCAACCTCGCCTCGTGGGATCATCCCCACGCCGACCCGCGAGGCGTCGGACCAGCCCAAACGGTACGCCCCCAACCCGCAACCGATAAACTTGGAAAGAATCGCAGCCAGCAGTACAAGACCGGCCAGGATCACGATAGACCAACTGGAAAGCGCGGAGAGACTAAAGTGAAGGCCAATCCCGGCCAGGAAGAACGGAACGAGCAACTCGCTTACCCCCTGCGCGAGATCATGGACCCGATGGCCAACACTCTCAGCCAGAACCATCCCCGCCAGGAAGGCGCCGATAATCGCGGCAACTCCAGCGTAGACTGCCAGCACGGAAAGCGCGAACAGCAGAATCATCGCCATCGCGAACTGCGGCTCTCCGCCTCGCAGTTGCTCATGGATGCGAGGGACCAGCTTCTTCATGGTCTTCGTACCCCACAAGACCACGGTCAGCGTGAACCCGATGGCGAACGCGGCGGTAAGGACCAGTTCCACAACGTTCAGCGTTCCCTTGGCGAGGCTGCTGACTAGAGCGAGAATCAGGAGGCCGAGCACGTCGTCGATTACTGCCGCTGCCAGAATGATCCGGCTTGCCCGCTCCTGAAGAAGACCCTTGGCCGCCAGCACCTGTGCCGTGATGCCGACACTGGTGGCAACCATCGCAGCTCCGACAAAGATCGACTCGATTTGCGGCTCGCCCCAGAGCCGCGAGAGGCCCCATCCTAGAGGGAACGGGACGACTACACCGAGAACCGCCACCCAGGTGGCGGTCGGCCCGACCTTCATCAAATCAGAGGCCTTCACCTCAAGCCCGACCCGGAACAGAAGGAACATCACCCCGAGATCGGCAAGCGCTGTGAGGAAGTCATTGGGCGCCATCCAGCCGAGCACGCTCGGACCGATCACGACGCCTGCGAGAATCTGGCCGACGATACCCGGCTGATGAAATCGCTCGAATAACTCGTCGAGGATCTTGGCCGAGCCAAAAACAGCCAGCATCGCCAAAGGCAGCTTTACGGCCTCGGGACCGGACGCTAGAAGAAATGCAAGACAGTTAAGAGTCACAATTTCACCGCCTTCCCACCTTCAGTGATACCTTGGGCATCTTGGCCGGCAGTAGGGGTGGCTCCGGCCGAACCCAGTCCATTTCCACGCGCAACTGCTCAACGTGGAAGCGGCTCTGGAAAACCTTGCGTAGGATCGCTGCCGCGACTTCGTCCAAAGCGACGGGCGCCTGATAGCGCAGCCGCACGATGATGCCGCTGGGACTGAAGCCTAACTTATAGCCGAGCAATGTAGCGGAGCCGGCAGGCCACGACTCTTGAATGGGTTGCTCCAGGCGGGCGACCAATTCACGCCTCACGCTATCCAAGTCCTCCCGTGGAGCCGGCAGCGCCGGCTTCAGCCGCTCACGTAATGGCGCCGGTTCCTCTTCGCCGGCTACTTTCCGGACAAACAGGTCCACGTCCCTCCCGGTCCTCTTAAGAATGGTTTTTCGTGCCTCTCCTGTTTTCGCGTCCGGCACGGCGTCCACCATAATCAGACGAGCGCGGATTCGATCCGGTGCGAGGTCAATTATCGCAGAGACGATTGCATCTCGCAAAACAAGTTGACGGACTGCGTCTCGGATTGCCGCCCGGGCCAGAGTTTCATTTCGCACGTGCATGAGGGCGCGGCTCAGCGGCACGAACAGTACCACGAGAATGAGAGCAAGCATCAGTGCGCGCCAGCGGAGCTTCCCAATGCCGGCCAGGGAACGAGCGAGAAAGGTACGTTGTAGAAGCAGGAAGAACTTGCCGCCGGACCTCGGTCCCGAATCGATTGGCCGATTTCCTCGCGAACGTCAGGAGCATCCATCCGGACTAACAGGAAGACGAGGAGTGCGCTGGCGACAACCGCCGCCAGATTGGTCAAGAAGAGGAGGCCGGCACCCCAAAATGATGGGCCCGACAAAGCCACTACCGACCCCGAAACCTACGGTGCATAGCGGGGGCATCAAAGCCACGGCGATTGCGACGCCCGGTAGGGCGGTAACTCCACCGCCTCCTCCACCTCGACAGACCACCACCGAACCAGGAAGTCCCGAGAGAATGGCTACTCCAAATTCCAGCAGGTTGGGCTGTGTCCTGCTCAGAATCTCAGCCGTGGGTGCGTGAAATGGTAGAAGCCATACGATTGACGCGGAGAAGGTGTCTCAGTCATATTGGCACAGAGGGTGGCGCGGAGAGACGCGTTCCCACGAAGACAAGACTAGCGCAAAATGTTCCTTTTATAACATCGTAGTAATAGCTGCATTGAAGTTTTCGTCAAGAGACCAATCGACGATCAGGCACTCGCTGCCATGCATCAAGTATGGGGCGCCCCGCCCAACTTTTGCGTTTCATCCTGCACCTGGAGTTCGAAGCCGCTGTCCGAGAGTCCCACGCCGAGCGCCATGCCCCGGGGGGTTGAGTGTTGGACACAAACGGTCGTGCTACCGTTTTGCCTCCTCGGATGCAGCCAGTCCCTGCGGAAAATCGTGAGAGCACTGGCGGCCTGCCAAATCCCGCTGATCGTCATTCTTAGTACTCGCAGCTTAGTAAGTACCAACTACGTATCCCTAAGCGATCTCATGATGGCCGTTGCAGGCGAAGGACTAACGGAGAAGGCCCCTCGACACGCCGATCACAATCGTTGATGAAGTCCACAAACACCTTGTGCCGGTGTCGCTGCAATAGCCGGGCTGTGTACTTCGTTCCGTTGCCGGGGGTCTTCAGACAAGTCCAGATTCTTGCGTCGGATTTCATGTTTCATATCGTCCATCATGCGCAAGAGAATATACGGCCCCTGCCCCACTTCCACACGGCCGGCACCGCTTTGAACTATGTAATTCGAAAACGAGGCCGACGTGTCCTTGCAAGCCTGCTCGTGCTATTGAGCCCCATTACGTTATGTGCCGCAGGTAGCAGTCTTCTATTTAGCGACGACTTCAGCGCCCCCCTGTCGACGCATTGGAAGATCGTGGATGAAGGTACCACGAACGCTACGTCGAAGTGGCGGACCAGTGCGGGTGTGCTAGAGCAGAAATCAAGAATCTCTGACAGTGCGCCGGGCATCGACGACTTGGCAAAACGGGGATCATACCTCTTGACCGGAGATCCCTCGTGGTCATCTTATGTGGTGACTTTTAAGATGAGATCATCGGATAGCAGAAGCTTCGGGGTGATGTTCGGCTATCAAAACGCGAATAACTACTATCGTTTCTCGATGGATCAAGAATCCGCATATCGCCGGCTTGTAAAGGTGGTGAACGGCGTTGCAACCCGGCTAGCTGAAGACAACGTGGAATACCGGCGAAACCAATTGTACTTGGTACAAGTGAGGTTCGCTCCCGGGTGGTCAGAAATCTGGATCGATGGTGTCTTGTTGTTTCATGCGGATGACACCAGCTTCCTGGCAGGCAAGGTCGCCTTGTACACTTGGGCAAATGCGGGGGCGGAGTTTGACGACTTCGTCGTTGAAAAACCAACCATTCTGCCGCCCACGCCTGCGGCAATAACGGTAGCACTTACGCCGGTTGGCACGACGCTGACAGCGTCACAGACGCAGCAATTCACCGCCGTAGTCTCCGGCAGCAGCAATCAGCAGGTCACTTGGTCGTTCGTCCCAGCGGTGGGTGGGATTTCGAGTAACGGTCTCTATACCGCACCGAGCACGATCAGTACGCAGCAAAGTGTTACTGTGACGGCTACCAGTGCGGCCGATCCCACGAAACGGGCATCGGCCACGGTGACTTTGATTCCGACGGTCACCGTGTTGGTCAGCCCAGCAAACAGCACGTTGACAGCGTCGCAAAAACAGCAATTCATTGCGACCGTGGCCGGCAGCAGCAATGACCAGGTCACGTGGTCGCTGAATCCGGAAGAGGGTAGGATCTCGAAGGCTGGACTTTACACTGCACCCAACACAGTTACCACTCAGCAGACAATCATGGTGACGGCTACCAGTGTTGCCGACCCTACGAAATCCGCGATGGCGACAGTGAGCTTGAATCCTACCGTGGCTCTATTGATCAGTCCGGGCAGCATCACGCTGAAAGCGTCCCAAACGCAGCAATTCACTGCAACGGTATCCACGTTGTCTTCACCGCAGTCTCAGCAACCGACTGCCACGGCGGCTGGCGGCAGCAATAGCCAAGTCATCTGGTCCGTAAATCCAACGGTGGGTATGATCTCAAGCGATGGTGTTTACACCGCTCCGGCTGAGGTCAATACGCAGCAAACGGTCACCGTGACAGCTACTAGTGTGTCCGACCCAACGAAGTCGGTGACGGCGACGGTTACCCTCAGTCCGACAGTGGCTGTTTCGATCAGCCCAGTTGGCGTCACGCTGACAGCTTCGCAAACGCAACAATTCACGGCGACGTTGACCGGCAGCAGCGATGAGCGGATCACCTGGTTGCTGAGTCCGCCAGACGTAGGTGGCTTGTCGACAAACGGCACTATCGCGCTTTTCAACTCCCCTGATATAATCGACCAGAAGCAGAACGTCGAGGTTATTGCGACAAGCGTGGCAGATCCAACCAAGTGGGCCAAAGCGGTTATCTCTCTCCTGCCGGTCGTTTCGGTGTCCGTAACGCCCGGTTACGCCAACGTACTGCCGTCTCGAAGCCAGCAGATTACGGCGTCGGTGACTGGGACAACAAACCGAGCGGTCACATGGTCACTTAACCCCTCAGTTGGCGCGATAACCGACGCCGGGCTTTATACTGCACCTTCCACGATCACCGCGGAGCAAGTGGTGGAAGCGAAGGCGACAAGTGTCGAAAACCCAACGAAGTCCGCCAGCGCAATCGTCGTTATTAAAGACCCTGGCAACATGACGATTACTTCACCGATAGCTGGGGCCACCGTGACTGGCACCGTCATATTCGCCGTTGATACGGGCGGCTTGCCATCTACGGCAAGCGTAGAGTATTCGATTGGAGGAAAGGTGCTGGGAATCGTGGACGAGCCTCCGTTTTCCTTGACATACAACACGGCCCTCCTACTCGACGGATCCCTGGTATTGCAGGCGAAGGCTCGTAACGCGTTCGGGAATTTGCTTGCCGAGGTGGAACTGCCTTTCCGGGTGTCCAATCGCGGCGTGACCATGACGGTCAACTCGCCGTCCATTAATGGAACACTTTCCGGCAAGGTGACGATGTCGGTGACGTCGTCCGAACCCGAGTATTGCCCTACCTTCTGGTTTGGCAGTCTGGATGGAGAGGATTCCGCATACGCAGATACGGGAAGCGATCCGTCTCAGCAAACACAGACGAGGAACTTAACGTTCGACACGACGCGCTTTTTCAACGGCAAGCACGAACTGCACATCACGATGCATTCTTTGGAACTACTTGGTGACCGTCGCGTTCCTAAAGATTATCGGGGAATGTTCACCCGGATGGTGAACATCGACAACGGCCACACTTTGATGGAAGTAGTTTCCAACTACCTGCATCTCTATCTTGCTCCCGGACAGCGGGTCACATTAACATGCAAAGCGGTGTTTACGGATCGAACCGTCGGGGCTTGCAATTCTCCGAGCTTTTCTTCAGATAACGCTTCTGTGGCCTCCGTGGACTCCTCCGGTGTTGTCACAGCTACGGGTGAAGGGTTTGCTCAAATCACAATGGCGGCCGGCAGCAAGACGACCAAAGCATATGTCTGGGTGCGACCAGACCAACACATCCCACACTTCGCTGGCAATGGACAGATTCTCCGGCAGTATGCGCCGGGACAATCGCTATTTGTAGTGGCTCCTTTTGTGCTGGAACCGGCGGAGGTACGCGACCGCGCGCCAGGTTTGTTAGGCGAGGTTCTTCGCGCCAGTGTCAACACGCTTCAACAGGGCTTTTATCCTAATCCGCGAAACCTGTCGAAGACATGGGAGAGTTGGAAGAGCGAGTACGACAGCCAGTTTGTCCCCAACTGGGCCTACGCTGTGTCTAATGGGTTGCACTTGTTGCCATCGGGAGACGATGTGGCAAGGAACATTGGTGGCGAGGGTTGGTGGACGCTCAACTGGCCATACGGCAAGCAGGCGGTTCAATATGCGATGCAGAAACTGGCGGAATCAGGAACCGCTGTCGCCGTTGATGTCGTCGATGAGGTGAGCATGATGTGGGGCGGAACGCCGAGGCCACCGGGTAAGGTTGGGGCTCCGAACAGCTTCACGTCGATCACTTGCTCCGGAGAGGTTTGCATCGTTTTGTGGCCGTCCAATCCCGTCAACAGTTCCCGTTTCCCCTTTGGCACGAGTTTTGCTATGACGGGCTCTACAAATCCGAACCTCAACACTCCGGATGGCCAGATGTTTAAGGCTACGAACATTACAGCGGATTCATTCGAATTCAAACCTGCGGGGCCGCTGACTGGCACGTTCACAGCCGACAACGATCCGAACCTGGAGTTCCTATGGTGGGCTGGACCCGCTGGTGGCTGCCCGACAACTCCCTGCAGCCCAGCGGTGCCGAACACGGCCATCACAACGATCAGTGACTGGCTTCGCAGCGCACCTGCAAGTGTGCCGATCAGTTGGCCGTCACTGGGTGTCAGTCCACCCGTAGTGCACGGTAACTGGATGGGAAAAGGCGGAGTTAGCGACTATGCTTCGCATTACTGGGACACCTTCCGCGGTCGAAAGACCTACCCCTGGGGATGGGGAACGGAAGAGGCAAACACCTGGATGCGTACCGCGTTTTATGCCCGGCAGGGATACATGGACTTGAGCAAGCCCCAACTGATGCTCACCAGCTTGATGGGGCCGATGTACAGGAAGGGAACTCCCGGAAGTTACTTCAATCCCCCCGGCGACCTTCTGTTAACGCCGGGCACAACGCCGCAGGCAATTGTCAGCAATATGGCTACCGCCGCCGCGCTGGGTAATGCAGGGGTTCGGTTGTATATGTACGATCGGACTTCAGAAAAAGCGGGCCGTGCGCAGGCGGCTCTCGGAGCAGACTTGCAGACTGGAGCGAACCCATTCGACACCAATGTTGGTCATTGGCAGGCGATGGGGTATGCAGCAAGTCTGTTGACGAAAGTTCTGGAGCCGTATTTTCTCGGGGTGGCTTTAAATTCTCCGGCCTATGGGCGCAACATTGTCACTGCCGCACGGCAAGGTCCAGATGCCGCGATGCTGTTGATAGTGAATGGCAGCGACGCGCAGACAACGATTACAGTCGATTTCACGCCTTACAAATCAGGGACTGCAATCACTCGCTACAGACTCTCTCCGGACGCTATCGCGACCGATGTTCTGCCCGACGGCGACGGAGAGGCCGTCACGCTTGCTGATGGGGAGAGCGTCGTTTATTTGTTCCCCTTCGTTCCTTCGACGGCGTTCACTAAAGCCGTAACGATTGCGCCGCCCGAGCACCCCGGATCGAAGGCAGTCTTGAATTATAGTTACGTTTACCAATCGATGCTACGCAAGCGAATTCAAGGAATTCCTTGCACAACCGACTGCACTCTCAACCTGGACCTTCGCCTTGGCGACGTGTACTACCAGTTCACATACCTCAACGAGAACGACGAGGTGGTTGGGAAGAGCCCATCTGCCCTTTACTCGCCGAAGCCTTGATCGGTTGCCGGTGCGGAGTGGCTTATGTGGGCGGGAGTAGTCGCAGCGGCACCTGCCGAGACAACACTACCCGGGGGATGCGCCATGACCTGTTCGTACAGGCCGATTGTCCGTGACACCATTGCCTCCACACTGAACATTTCGGCAGCCCGTTGGCGGCCTCTTTCTCCCAGCGTCTTGCGCAACGGCTCATCGTCCAACAGCCGGTTAATTGCCGTCGCAAGTGCGGCCGAATCCGCAGGGGGGACGGTCAATCCAGTTACCCCATCCAGAGACACGAAAGGCACACCTGAGTCGAGGCAGGTGTTGACAACCGGTATCCCAGCCGCCATAGCCTCGATCTGGACAATCCCAAATGCTTCGCTTCGTACAATCGAAGGCAGCGCGAACACCTCAGCTGCGTGATAGTATGCCGGCAAGTCTTGGTCAGGGATCTCTCGAAGAAAGCTCACCCGGTTATCGAGGCCCAGCACAGCCGCTTGCTGTTCGAGTTCAGGGCGTAAAGGACCGTCACCGACCAACAATAGATGCCCGTCTACGGCTTGCATAGCTTCGATCAAGTATTCGAAGCCTTTATAGTAAACCATTCTCCCAACACTGAGCACAAGGCGGTTTCCATAGCGTTGCCGCACGCTGCGCACGGCTGCAGCATCGGATTGCCCAAAACGCTCCAATGGTATTCCGAAAGGTATGACGTGACACCGATCGCTGTATCGTCGCAGGACGGCGGACGAACGGATGTAATTGGGCGACGACACGATTATGGCCGACGCACGATCGAACGCCATTTCCAGGAACGGCCGGAACAGCACACTAAGGAACTGCTGCCGAATCACATCACTGTGATAGGTAATTATCAGCCTGGCTCCAAGCCCGCCAGCCAGGTAGGCCAGTATCGCGCCGGGATTCGGCCAGTGAATATGCACCAGACTGGCCTTTGACCTTCTAATTTCACCCACAATATTCGGGCAAAACGGAGCGGCGGCCAAGGTCAGGACCGAGCGAAGTCTAACGACCGAGACACCGCCCTCTAACCGGTTTGGCGTACCGCATTTGTCCGCAACAACTACTTTGACGTCGTAGTAGCGGGCGAGTTCGGTGCACAGAACCTGGAGGTGGGACTCCATGCCGCCCTTACGGGGCGGATAGAACTTACCAAGGTGCAAAACCCTCGGTTTCTGCGGCAGATCCGCACGCTGGATCGTTGGCACTGTTCTCCTATCGAGGCTGCAAACGACACAAGCCCCATCGCGTGAAGACGCTCAACACCGGCGACATTTGCAAATGGAGTCTTTCTCTTCGGGCCTTGTGCCGGCAAACGGATTTGGAGGGGCTCTACGCAAGATTCCGGTCCGCGTCAAATTGCCACCGGCGCCGCACCGCGCGGTATGCTTCCGCTGTTTTATGAGCGTGCTGTTCCCAAGAGAAGCGGCTTGCCTGAAGGATGCACCGGCGACAACGGCTTGTCCAGTCAACTGGCGACGTTCTCCACTGGCGCAACAAATCAAGAATGGTTCCGGTCCACGCGTCAACATCTCCGACTGGCACATAGGCGGCAGCATTTGCGCCGACCTCATGCAGTACCGGCAGGTCGCTCGCCACAACCGGGCATCCACAAGCCATAGCCTCCACTACTGGCAGGCCAAATCCCTCGCTGTCCGAGGTCAGCAAAAGAAGGGTAGATTTGCGGTAGATTGCCGCAAGCACACGTCTAGTCAGAAACGGCGCGACGACAATACCATCCCGCAGTCCCAACTCATTTATCAACCTCACTTGATTGTTTGTGAACGCTCCGCCGACGCGGACTAGGTGGGCTTCGGGGTAGATCTCCCTTACGGCTGCGAAAACCCTTAGCAGTACGTCGATTCTCTTCCGTGGAATTGTGCTCCCAACATGCAGGAGATACAGCGGGTTGTCCGAATCATCACGAAGAATGTCCTGGGCCTCTTTGTCCGCCTCCGGATCGGGAGCCGGAGAGCAAGTAGGGTGCGGACCATTCGGGGCAACGGTGATTCGGTCTGGCGTCAATAGACCATAGTGAAGGACTCTCGCGCGGATCGTCTCGCTGTCACAAATGATGTGCGCTGCCCGCGTAAAACCGTCCAGAATGCGACCTGTCATGAGACGGAACAGATAGGAGCGATGCTCCTGCGACGGCTCCAGAACCGACCGGAAGGTGTCCAGGTCATGGCAAGTCACGACGGTGCGCCCCGGTGGCAGCTCATGAACGAGCTGTGAATAGCTGTGATCAATTATGTGGAACAAGTCGAAGTCGCCTGCTTGATTGCGAAGCCACCGTGGATAGTCTACGAACCTGCCAGCCAGACGGTCCGCAGTCCAAGCGAAGTGCCGTCTTCCCAGCAAAGGGAAGCGTTGCGCACGGCATCGCATGTGAGGCCGCAACCTCGTACAACTGAATTCACTCCCATAGTTGGCCGTTAGCTGCTCATGCAACATGTCCGCAACCAAGTCCATACTCGGCCAATTCTCCTCCGGAAGATCACACACAAGAGCCACGGAAACCATGACGATGGGAGAGGGCCTTTCAACTGTTCCCGCAGCCGGTCCGTATCACTTCTGCGACTTTCTCAGCCAGTTTGGAGTACTCAAAAGTCGCCCTGGCCGCATCCACATTCTTCATGCCAGCGGCCAAACGATCGGGATTCATGATCAGCTGCTCAACTCGGGCCGCCAGTCTGTCGTAGTAGTCCTCGTCCTTGCATCCTTCGTAATCCACCAACATTTCATCCGGTAAGACCAACGCCGCTTCGCCAACCTTGCTGGCAAGTACATAACGGCCGCAGGCCATATAGAGAGGGAGCTTTGCGGTGGTGCGAACCTTCCCCGCCAAGTCATTGGTTTGAGTGGAAAAGCAGATGTCCATCGCGTTGATATAGCCAGGGAGCTCCGCGTACGGCACTCGGCCAACGAAAACCACACGATCCTCAATGCCATACTTCCGGCAGCGTCGCTTGAGATGTGGAATGCCGGTTCCATCACCAACCAAGAGGCCTCTTAAATCTAGTTGCCGGAGCCGCCCGATTACTTCAACCAGTTCCATGCCATAACAGCTCTGCAACTTCTCGCTCCAGACGGAGGATCCCACTACACCGAGCGTGATAACACCGTCGAGCCCGTACTTTCGCCGGATCTCATCCGAACTGGATGGGCGAAACATGCGAGTGTCAACGCCATCGTGAACGAGTTGGCACCTGATATGTCGAGCTGCCAAGAGTTCTTCATGGAAAGAACCGCGAACGACGATGACGTCTGATAGCCTCAGCGAGGCGCTCTCCAGCAGGCGCGTCAACAGCAGGCCGACTTTGCCTCGGGATCCCGAGTTGCGGGCGAGTTCATAGATCGCGTCGCCCGTATCGACGAAAAGAGACCCGCCCGAGAGGTACTTGTGAACAATCCCGGCGAGCACACCTGAATACCCCATGTCGAACACATAAGACACCCGCGGCTTCATTCTCATGAGGAGCCACAAGAACCTCAAAGCCGATAAGATCTTGTGCGTTGAGCGGAAACTGATTGAAACAGAGAAGTCATTCTGTAGACGGATGGCGAACTCCTTCGCACGCAATCCAATGGCGCTTTCGGGGTCTCCGTTTACGAGAAACGCTACCCTCGTCACAGCCTCCTCTCGGCCAATATCCTCCTGTAAAGGTCCATGGTCTGCGCTGCGACACGGTCCCATGAGTATTCCTCAATGACAGCTCGAGCCGCCTGACCCAGACGATTTCTGAGGGCGCCGTCCACGGACAATCTCTCAAGGTATGCGGCAATCTCGGAATTGTCCGACGGGTTATTCAATAAGAAACCGTCGCGGCCATGTTCGATCAGTTCCGCTGCCCCGGCTGCGCGGCTCGTGATGACCGGCAGACCGCTCGCCATAGCCTCGGATATGACCATGCCGTAAGATTCATAAGGCGTTGGGAAAACGAAGGCGTCCCCAGCGGCGTAGTACTTTTCTATTTGATTCGTAGGGGGACGGAAGCTTACTCGATCCAGTACGCCTATCGTGCCAGCGATTCTGCGGTACGCCTCAACTGCACTGCGGGTCACAAACACGAGCTTGGCATGAGGGACAGCGGCCAACGCCCGCAAAGTCGGGGTAGCTCCTTTACTGAGATTCCCGACAAACAAACAAAGGACATCGGAATCTCCCACGCCGCACTCTCGCCTCATCTCAGTACGGTAACGATGCCGTTGGGCAGGAGAGAAACGGTCCAAGTCAACGCCGTGATAGATCACACTAACACGTTCCTGCCGTCCGTAGCACCTTCGTAGATCTTCTCGAATCCGGTTGGAGACAGCTATAACCCATGCTCGGGTCGATCTTCTATAATGAAAGTGTTCCAGCGGGCTCACCACAAGCTCGAACACCCGTTCACGCCACGTCACTGGTTCTCCACTCTCCAACCTTGCGCGAAACCAGGCACGATTGCACATGTGCGCCGTCGTGACATCGAAAGAAAAGCAGCACAAGCCTTGCGAATGGACAATGTCAAATCGAGATCGACGCACACGTGAGGCCGGCACGAGGAAAGTCAGTATTGAACTCAGTGCATTGCGCCTCAGAGCTGGTACCCGATGAAATTCGATGCACGGATTGCCAGTGTTGGAATAAGTGTTGGCGAAGACATGCACCTCATGTTCTTTGCTAAAACGCTCCGCCAGTTCGACTACATATCGCCCGTGGCCGAACTCGCGCGCGTAGTCGTGGACAACGAAGGCAATCTTCACGGTTCCTTGAACTTGAGATCCAATCTGTCTACTATCGGCAACGGCGTAAAGGAAGCTGCTCCAAGCCCCATGTTGATATACAAGATATGTGCTGAAGTCAGGTCGCAGTCGCCGGAATCCACGCGGGACTCAACTCTGGCGAGTCTTATGCAGATGCGCTGCAGCGTGCCTCCCCTGGGCCAGCATCTTTCCTACATCCGTTCCCGCGCAAACGGGCAGTATGAAAAAGGTACTCCAGCTTTGCGAGATGTTCGTGCATCGTGAATTTCTTCGCTACTTCCCAAGCCCCGCGACAAAGGTGTCTATAATGTTCAGTAGCTTGGAGAGCTCGCACGATCGCTTCGGTGAGGCCAGCCACGGTAGGTGGGTCTCCAGGCGCCAGTTCGCCGGACAGACCTGGAATCAGCCACTCCGGGATACCGCCCACCGCGAAGCCCACGGCCGGCAGACCGACGCAACCCGCTTCAATTCCAATCAGGCCAAACGGCTCCGGCCACACGCTCGGCACTACTAACAATTCAGCTTGCCTCATGAGCTCGGACCGACGCTCAGTATCAAGCCAACCAGTGAAATCGGCCTTCACGCCAAGCCGCGTTGCGAGCGCTTGCAGACGCGTCTGTTCGGGCCCCGTCCCACCTATCGTGAGCGTAAGAGGGCGACCTAGTCTCCTCTCCGCTCGGTCAACCGCTTTGATGAGGTAATGGGCACCCTTGAGATCGGTCAGCCTTCCAAGAAAGAGTAAACGTCCCGTTGGAAGTCGAGGTTCGGGCTCATGCACTTCTGGGACGTCAAGGGTGGGCGGCAGGGGAACTACAAAGAGTCGCCTCGACTCAACCCCATGATTCAAGAATTCACTGCACATGTGGCGGCTGGCTACCAAGACGGCATGATAGCGCGGAAGCAGTTGAGCTCGCCTTGCTTGGAAGTAATAGTTACGAAGTGCCGTAACAGGACTCAACCCACCACAGCGGGCGGGATAGTGCAGCGCCAAGCACATGGGACCGAACCGCCTGTGGCAGGTCTGCGGCTTCGGGAACAAATGACATTTCCGTCCCGTCGCGCAGGTCCCGTAATAGTCATGCGCGAACAACAC
>ENA-UOYA01001953-UOYA01001953.1-activated-sludge-metagenome-genome-assembly--contig:-NODE-1953-length-20645-cov-10.739582_pt1 | contig 20645 bp, 12 predicted proteins | sample MGYA00238163_ERZ764804 | MGnify/ENA primary metagenome ERZ764804 (study PRJEB28919, sample SAMN05720223) | activated sludge metagenome | isolation source: Anaerobic digester | place: Hong Kong... | reverse complement strand
AAAAAGTAATATACAAAAAAATTTGTATGGACAAACACGCGCATATAAAGTATAATACCTCTAATAAGTTCCTTTTAAGTCGGCACTGTGAGGCTGACAAGGGCTTGAGATTGTGACGGGCTTTACTTGTCCGGACAGATCCCCCTTGTGCCTTGCGCCACAGGGGGTTTTTTCCGGCTTAAAACAGGGGCAAGCAGGGGCGCCGCTTTTTCCGTACGCCGCGCCGAAGGGGAGTTAAGCCATGCCGCGCTGGAAAGCTGAGGTCATGGACGAGCAGGCCATAACGCGGGCCGTGACGAGAATCGCCTACGAGATACTCGAAAAAAACAAGGGCGTTCACAAGCTCTGTCTTGTGGGCGTCGTCACGCGCGGGGTGCCTCTCGCCCACCGCATAGCGGCCCGGATATCGGAGCACGAAGCCATGCGCGTGCCCGTCGGGGCGCTGGATGTGACCGGCTACCGCGACGACGCAGCGCGGGACAAGCCCCGCCAGGCCGACAGGACAGACATGGACTTTGACGTTACCGGTATGCATGTCGTGCTGGTCGACGACGTGCTTTACACCGGGCGGACCATCCGCGCCGCCATAGACGCGCTTATGGACCGGGGCAGGCCTGCGTCCATAAGGCTCGCGGTGCTGGTTGACAGAGGGCATCGCGAGCTGCCCATCCGCCCGGATTTTGTGGGCAAGAACATCCCTACCGCCCGCAGCGAGGTGGTCCGTGTGCAGCTCTTTGAATGCGACGGGGCAAACCGCGTGCTTTTAGGCGAAAAGGAAAAGAAACCGCCCGGCGTTTAACCGAGTACGGTACGGGTTAATTTTGCGCGAAAGGGGGCTGGCCGGTGGACTTTATTATCCGCGGCTGCTCATGGCACGATGAGAAAGGCGCGCTGCATAAAGGCGACATCGCTGTCAAAGGCGGGGATATCGCCTACGCCGGCCCGTCATACCCGGGGCCCGTCGAAGCCGCCGCCGTCATCGACGGGCGCGGGCTGGTGGCCTCCTGCGGCTTTACCGACATGCATGTGCATCTGCGCGAGCCGGGCTATTCCTATAAGGAGGATATTGTAACGGGCACCGCGGCGGCGGCGGCGGGAGGCTTTACCCGCGTGCTGGCCATGCCCAACACCGACCCGGTCGTCGATTGTGAGAAAAGCCTTTCGCTGGCGAAATCCCTTTTGCCGGGGCGCGCGACCGTCGAGGTCCTGTTCGCCGCGGCCGTAACCGCCGGGCAGAAAAGCGAACGCCTGACCGATTTCGCCGCCTTAAAAAAAGCGGGCGCCGCCGCCCTTTCCGACGACGGGTACCCGGTGAAAAGCGCCCTTATGATGCGCAAGGCGCTGAAAAAGGCGAAGGCGTGCGGACTCATTCTCATATCCCATTGCGAGGAGCCGACGCTCGCCGCCGGCTCGGTCCATGACGGCGACGTGGCCAAATCGCTCAAGCTTTGCGGCATACCCGCCTCGTGCGAATCGGTCATGGTGGCCCGGGAATGCGCGCTTTCTCTGGAGACGCAGGCCCCGGTGCATATAGCCCATGTGAGCGGGCGGGCGAGCGTGGAGATTATCCGGCTTTTCAAGCGGCTGGGCGCGCCCGTCACCTGCGAAACAGCGCCGCATTATTTTTCCCTAACCCACAAGGCTCTTTTTAAAAGCGGGACAAACGCCAAGATGAACCCCCCGCTAAAAACGGAGGAGGACAGGCTGGCTGTCATCGAGGGGCTCGCCGACGGCACCATCGACGTCATCGCCACCGACCACGCGCCGCACGCCGCCTTTGAGAAGGCGCAGAGCTTCGACGCCGCGCCAAACGGCATCGTCGGGCTGGAGACGGCGCTGCCGCTGTGCGTGACATATCTGGTAGAGCCGGGGCATCTCACACTTTTCGACGCGCTGCGAAAGCTCACCGATGCGCCGTCGTCCGTGCTGGGATTGCCGCCGCGGCGCATCGCGCCCGGCATGCCCGCCGACCTGTGCCTTTTCGACCCGGCCGCGCGCTTTACGGTGGACGCCGGCAGGCTGCGGTCCAAATCCAAAAACACGCCGTACGACGGCATGACCCTCACCGGCCGCGTGACCCATACCCTCGTAAAGGGAAGGCTGGTCTACGAGACGCTGCAAACCGATACGCAGGAGGACTGATTATGGATAGACTCATAGGGATGATCCGTAAAAAGGACAATCCCACCGCCGCCGGGCTCGACCCGAAGCTCGAATACCTGCCCGCCTTCATCCTGGAAAAGGCGCGCCGTGAGCACGGGGACGGCTTTGAAGCCGCCGCCGCCGCCATAGTGGATTTCAACACGGCCCTCATAGACGCGCTTTGCGATATCGTGCCGGCCGTCAAGCTGCAGTCGGCCTATTACGAGCTGTACAGCTGGCAGGGCGTGAAGGCTTTTTGCGACACGGTCGCATACGCGCGCAAAAAGGGGCTTTATGTGATAGCCGACGTCAAGCGAAACGACATAGGCTCCACCGCCGCCGCTTACGCCGACGCCTACCTCGGCAAAACGGCGCTCATGGGCGGAGAGGCCGAAGCCTTCGGAGCCGACGCGGTCACCGTAAACGGATATCTCGGCATAGACGGCATTGAGCCGTTTCTCCGATGCTGCGAAGCATGGGACAAGGACATATTCGTGCTTGTCAAGACCTCCAACCCCTCCTCGGGCGAGCTGCAGAACATACCCGTTGTCGGCGGCCTGCCGCTGTACGCCAAGATGGGCGAACTCGTCGAGGACTGGGGGGAGGGCTTTATCGGACAATACGGTTTTTCCCGTGCGGGGGCCGTAGTGGGCGCCACCTATCCGCACCAGCTTAAGGAGCTGCGCAAGCTCCTGCCGTATATCTTCTTCCTGGTGCCGGGCTACGGCAGGCAGGGGGGACGCGCAGAGCATGCCGCCTTTGCGTTTAACCAGGACGGGCTGGGGGGTATCGTGAACGCCTCCCGCTCCATCATGTGCGCCTACCGCGAGGAGGGCTGCGACGAGCGCGATTTCGCCGGAGCCGCACACCGCGAGGCCCTGCGTATGCGCCGTGACATCAACGAGGCGATCGCTGCAAAAAAATCGTAAGTCCCCGCACAACCTGCCGCAAAACCGCCTTTATGGCTTCCTCTTTGCTACGCTTTTGCGTTTCCCTTAAGGCTTCGCTTTGTCGAAAGGAAGATTGTCAGTATGCCGCTAAGACAAGATGTAAAAAAGGTGCTCGTCATAGGCTCCGGTCCCATCGTGATAGGCCAGGCCGCGGAGTTTGACTACGCCGGCACACAGGCCTGCCGCGCCCTCAAGGAGGAGGGCCTTACGGTGGTGCTCATCAATTCCAACCCCGCCACCATCATGACAGACAAGAACATAGCCGACAAGATATATGTCGAGCCGCTTACGGCCGACGTCATCAGGATGGTCATAGAAAAGGAGCGCCCCGACAGCGTGATACCGCACCTCGGCGGGCAGACCGGCCTAAACCTCGCCATGGAGCTGGCGGAGGAAGGGTATCTTGAGCGGATGGGCGTAAAGCTTTTGGGCGCCAATCCCGACGCCATAAAGAAAGCGGAGGACCGCCAGGCCTTCAAGGATACAATGGAGCAGATAGGCGAGCCTGTCGTCGCGTCCAAGGTGGTAGGCTCTGCCGAGGACGCCGTCGCCTTCGCAAAAGAGATAGGCTTTCCGGTGGTCGTCCGCCCGGCGTACACCCTGGGCGGCACCGGCGGCGGCATGGCCGACGACGAGGGTAGCCTGCGGGCCGTTTGCGAGGCAGGTCTTCGCGCCAGCCGCGTGCATCAGGTGCTCATAGAGAGGTGGATAGCGGGCTGGAAGGAAATAGAATTCGAGGTCATGCGCGACAACAAGGGCAACGTCATAACGGTGTGCAGCATGGAAAACATGGACCCCGTCGGCGTGCACACCGGCGACTCCATCGTTGTCGCGCCCTGCCAGACCCTCACCAACAAGGAGTACCAGATGCTGCGCACGGCGGCCTTAAACATCATATCGGCCCTAAACATACAGGGCGGCTGCAACGTACAGTTTGCGCTGGAGCCGAGCAGCCTTCAATATGCCGTAATCGAGGTCAATCCTCGCGTGTCGCGCTCGTCAGCGCTTGCCTCCAAGGCCACCGGCTACCCGATAGCCAAGGTGTCGACCAAGATAGCCATAGGCTATAACCTCGACGAGATCGTCAACGCCGTCACCGGCAAGACCTACGCCTGCTTTGAGCCGGCCATCGACTATATAGTGGTCAAGTTCCCCAAGTGGCCCTTCGACAAATTCGTATACGCGCGGCGCACGCTCGGTACACAAATGATGGCGACGGGCGAGGTCATGGCCATCGACACCTCCTTCGAGGGCGCCATAATGAAATCGGTTCGCGCCATTGAGCTGGGCATATCCTATCTGCGCCTCCCCGTTGTTGCCCGCCTTTCCGACGCCGATATCCTCGAGCACCTTCATAGGGTGGACGACGAGCGCATTTTCGTGATAGCCGAGGCCATGCGCAGGGGTATAGCCGACGCTGAGGACATCCATGCGATAACCAAGATAGACCGCTGGTTCCTTTACAAGATACGCAACCTGATAGAAACCGAGCGCGCCCTTTGCCGGGGCGGCGTCACCGACGAGCTTTACCTTAGGGCAAAGCGTCAGGGCTTTCTTGACAGCACAATCGAGGAGCTGTCCGGCGAAAAGGTCAAAAACCCCCGCCGCGCAGTATTCAAGATGGTGGACACCTGTGCCGCCGAATTTGAGGCTAGGACGCCCTACTATTACTCGACCTTCGACGACGAGAGCGACGCCGTACCGTCGGAGCGCAAAAAGATTCTGGTGTTTGGCTCCGGCCCCATACGCATAGGGCAAGGCATAGAGTTCGACTACTGCTCGGTGCACTCGGTATGGGCCCTCAAGGAATGCGGCTATGAGGCCATCATCATGAACAACAACCCCGAGACGGTGTCCACAGATTTCGACACCTCCGACCGGCTTTACTTCGACCCGCTGACGGCGGAGGACGTCGCCCACGTGATAGAGACCGAACGCCCCGAGGCCGTCATGGTGCAGTTCGGCGGCCAGACGGCCATAAAGCTCACCAAGGCGCTGGCGGATATGAGCGTGAAAATCTTAGGCACGCCGCCGGAGAGCATAGACGCCGCCGAGGACCGTGAGAAATTCGACGCGCTTTTGGAGCGCTGCGGCATCCCGCGCCCCAAGGGCAGCACGGTGTTTACGACAGAGAAGGCCATAGCCGCTGCCAAAGAACTCGGGTATCCTGTGCTCGTCCGCCCTTCGTACGTGCTGGGCGGCCAGAATATGATAATAGCGTACAACGACGGCGATATCGAGGAATACATGGGCATAATAAACCGCGTCAAGCAGGAGAACCCCATCCTGGTCGACAAATACCTCATGGGCAAGGAGGTGGAGGTGGACGCCATCTGCGACGGCGAGGACATCCTCATCCCCGGCATAATGGAGCATCTGGAGCGCGCGGGCATCCACTCGGGCGATTCCATCTCCGTCTACCCGCCGCGCACCATATCGCAGCGCATACGCGGGATAATCGTCGACTACACCCGAAAGCTTGCGAGCGCGCTGGGGGTCGTCGGGCTTGTGAACATCCAGTATGTCGTCTACAACGACGAGGTGTACGTCATAGAGGTCAACCCGCGCTCCTCCCGCACCGTGCCCTACATCAGCAAGGTCACCAACGTGCCGATGGTGGACCTCGCCACAAGATGCATGCTCGGGCAGCGCCTACGCGACCTTGGCTACGGCACGGGGCTGTACCCCGAGGGCGAGTATGTCGCCGTCAAGGTTCCGGTGTTTTCCTTCGAGAAGCTGCGGGACGTGGACACCCATTTAGGGCCGGAGATGAAATCCACCGGCGAGGTGCTGGGCATCGCCAAAAGCTTCAGCGAAGCCCTTTTGAAGGGGCTTGTGGCGGCAGGCTTCCAGCTTAAGGAAAAGGGCAATCTTTTCATGTCCGTGCGCGACGCCGACAAGCAGGAGCTGATACCTATCGCCGAGAAATTCGCGCGCTTAGGGTTTGAACTTTACGCCACACCCGGCACGGCCAGCGTCTTAAACCGCAATATGATACCCACAAACGTTGTGCGCGCGCCCGGCGAGGGCGAAAACGACGCTTTGCACCTTATAGAGGGCGGCTCTATCGACTATGTCATAAGCACGTCGCGGCGCGGGCGCCTGCCAACGGCCGCCAGCGTCAGGCTCCGGCGCAAAGCGGTGGAACGCAGCATACCGGTGCTGACCTCTATCGATACTGCCCACGCCCTCGCCCAGACCCTCGCATCCCACAAGTCCATCCTGAACGCCGAGATGGTGGATATCAACACTATATAAGGCTTTGTTTATCATCCTTTAGAAGGGGGCGCTTTGCGTTGCAGAACGCGCTTGTGCGGCTGTGCGCCGTCACCGAACATAAAAGGCTTGCGGAGGGTATCCATAAAATAACCGTCGCCGCGCCGGATATGGCGGCGCTTTGCCGGCCGGGACAGTTTCTGCACATCCGCTGCGGCCCGCAGTTTGCCCTGCGCCGCCCCATAAGCATTTTTGAAGCCGGGGACGGCTGTGTCTCGTTCATCTTCGACGTGCGCGGAGCCGGAACGGCCGTTTTAGCCGAGGTTTCCGAGAGCGGCGTCCTTGACATAATGGGCCCCTTGGGGCGCGGGTTCACCATAGGCGACACCTCCAAAAAGGCCGTCATAGTGGGCGGGGGCATAGGCATTTACCCGCTTTATTCGCTCGCCAAGGCCTACGGCAAAAACGCCACCGTCCTGCTCGGCTTTCGCGACGCTTCCCGCATCACCCTGCGCGAGGAATTTCTCGCCACCGGCTGCGACTTGCATATAGCCACCGACGACGGCTCCTTCGGACACCGCTGTCTTGTGACCGAGCTGCTCCCGGACGCCTGCGACGGCGCCGACCGCATTTACGCCTGCGGCCCTAAGCCCATGCTCCGCTGCTGCGCGCAGTACGCTCTTGAGCATGGTATCGGCGGCGAGGTTTCCATGGAGGAGCGTATGGCATGCGGGGTGGGCGCGTGCCTTGTCTGCGCCTGCGCCGTAAAAAAAGAGGGCGGCACCGACTACGCCCATGTCTGCAAGGACGGCCCCGTATTCGATATCGAAAGGGTGGTATTCGATGAATAAGCCCGTCAATATGGCGGTGACCATCGCCGGCGTCGCCTTCAAAAACCCCGTTATAGCGGCCTCGGGTGCTTTCGGCTTCGGCCGGGAGTACGACGCGTTTTACGACATATCGAAGCTCGGCGGGATAAGCGTAAAGGGCCTGACATTGGCGCCGAGAAAAGGCAACCCGCCCCCGAGAGTCGCCGAAACCCCGGCGGGCATGCTCAACAGCGTGGGCCTGCAAAACCCCGGCGCGGCTCATTTTGTGGAGGAGGAGCTTCCGTGGCTCCTTAAAAGGGATATCGTCGTCATCGCCAACATAGCCGGCAACACGATTGCGGAATACTGCGAGATGGCGCGTATTTTATCGGACACAGGCACCCATATGGTAGAGCTCAACATATCCTGCCCCAACGTAAAGGAAGGCGGCGTGGCCTTCGGCGTGGAGCCCCGCACGGTGGAGAAGGTGACCCGCGCCGTCCGCGACCGGTGTACAAAGCCGCTCATTGTCAAGCTGTCGCCCAACGTGAAAAGCATTGCCGACACCGCCAAGGCGGCCCAGGCGGGCGGGGCCGACGCAGTATCCCTCATCAACACGCTCACCGGCATGCGCATCGATATAACGACCCGCCGCCCGGTGCTGCGCAATAACGTGGGCGGGCTATCGGGCCCGGCGGTGCTGCCCGTGGCTGTGAGGATGGTGTACGAGGTCCGCAAGGCGGTGGATCTGCCGATTATAGGGATGGGCGGCGTCTCACGCGGCGCAGACGCGGCCGAGCTTATCATCGCGGGCGCAGACGCCGTAGCGGTAGGCACCGCGTGCTTTTCCGACCCGTTCGCGCCCGTGCGCATCATAGACGAGCTTAGACAGTACGCCGAAAGCCAGGGCATATGCCGTATCGGCGAGCTTTCGGGCAGCGTCAGGCCCTACTGATGCCGCGTGGTAAAATGGTTCAAAGGCGGTGATTGCGTGCTTCACCTAATATACGGACGCAGCGGCACCGGCAAGACGAGCCGTCTTATAAGCACAGCCGGCGAGGCGGCGGCCTCGGGGCTGCGGGTGCTTTTTCTGGTGCCGGAGCAGTCGACGGTCAACGCCGAGCGTGCGGTGACCGACGCTTTAGGTGTCGCCGCCACAAGGAATATCGAGGTGCTTAATTTCCGCCGGCTGTGCAACCATGTGTTCAAGCAGGCGGGAGGGCTTGCCCGTCGGCACATCAGCGACGCGGGCCGTACCGTACTGATGGCCGCCGCCTTCGACGAACTCAGGCCCATGCTCCCCGCCTTGGGCGGCGCGCGGCTGACGCCGGCGCTGATAGAAAAGCTGCTCGAAACCGACGCCGAGCTAAAGCAGTACCGGGTTGACGGCGACCGCCTTGAAAGGGCGGTGCAGGCCATAGAAAACACGCGCCAAAGACAGCGGCTTTCCGATATCCTGCACGTGACGCAGGCGTACAACGCGCTTTTGCACCGCAGCTTTGACGACGCGCTGGAGGACATGGATTATTGCGCGAAGCTTTTGGAGGATAATGACATCTACGGCGGCGCCGTGCTATGCCTGGACGATTTTACGGGTTTTACGCCGCAGCAGCTTAGAGTCGTGGAGCTGCTCATGCGCTCGGCTAAGGATATGTATGTGGCTCTTACGGCCGACGGCCCCGCCGACGAGGACGGGGGATACGGCCTTTTCTCGCATGTGAAAAAGACAGCCTTCACGCTGCGCCGGATAGCCGAGCGGCAGGGCGTGAGTGAAGCGCCGCCGGTTATCCTCACCGAAAACCTGAGCGCGCATAGAGAAAGCCTCAGGCACCTCGAAAAAAATCTTTTCGCGGTGCAAAAACCGGAGTTTTCCGCCGACGACGGCGGCATCATATTCTACACGGCCGACGACCCGTTCGACGAGGCCGAGTTTACGGCGAGGGAGATATGCCGCCTTCTGCGCGAGGAAAATCTTCGCTGCAGGGACATCGTGGTGGTCGCGCGCAGCGCCGGCGAATACGCCGATATCCTCGACGCGGTGTTTCGCCGCTACGGATTGCCGCTTTTCTGCGACCGGCGGGTGTCGCTTATGCAAAAGCCGGTCATGCTTCTCATGCTGTCGCTGCTCGACATTTTGTGCGACGGCTTTGAAACGGACACCGTGCTTCGAGCGCTCAAAACGGGGCTTTGGGACATGGACGACGATTCGCTCTGCGCGCTCGAGGGATACGCCGAGCGCTGGGCGATACGCGGCCGGCGCTGGATCGACCCCCGTCCCTTCTCGGAGCACCCGCGCGGCTTCGGGGACACATGGACGGAGGACGACCGCGCGGCCCTTTCGCTCATAAACGCCGCGCGCGAGCGCTTCGCCGGTCCCATGCGCGATCTCTGCCGGAAAGTGGAGCAGGCGGAAGATACCGGAGGCTACTGCCGCGCTTTTTACGAGCATCTTATGGCGCTTCGGGTGCCGGAAAAGCTGGAGGGCCAGGCCCAGCAGTTCAGGGATATGGGGGAGCTTTCCCTGGCGCAGGAGCAGGCGCAGCTTTGGGATGTGCTCATGGACGCGTTCGACCAGATGGCGCAGGCCGGACAGGCAGTCAAATGCGACCTTGCGCGTTTTAGGGAGCTTTTCCGCGCCGTGCTGTCCTCCTTCGAGGCAGGGCGCATCCCCACCTCTTTAGACGAGGTGACCTTCGGCGACGCGCAGCGCATGCGCTCCGGCGTAAAGGCTTGCGTTTTTGTTTTGGGCCTTTCCGAGGGTATGTTTCCCGCCGCAATCCGCGACACGCGGCTTATCGGCGACGGCGACCGGCGCGCGCTTTCCGAGGCCGATAGCGACCTTTGCCTTGCAGAGACGACCGAATACATGGTGTTCGAGGAGCCGTATTTCGCCTATTCGGTGTTTACGCGGGCGTCGCAGAGGCTCTATCTTCTCTGCCACAGCACGGGCTTTGACGGCGGCAAGGCCGAGCCGTCCCGGCTTTTCACGGACGCCGCCGCCATGTTTCCCAACGCGCTCCGGCGCAGTGCATCGACCGAGCCCCCTCTTTCTCTTATAGAAAAGCCGGGCCCGGCCTTCGACCGCCTGGCTTCGGGCGAGCTCGCAAAGCGCGACCCCGCGATTGCGGCCGCCCTTCGGGACGTTTTCGCCCGGGACAAGGATATGGCGCGCAGGCTTTCGGCGGTGGAGGCGGCCGGCCGTATGGGGACGGACGAGCGCATATCTCCCGAAACGGCCGAGGGCCTGTACGGCAGGGATATATCCGTAAGCCCCAGCCGCTTGGAGAGCTACGCGGGCTGCCAGTTCGCGTATTTCTGCCGTTACGGCCTCAAAGCCGACGAGCAGGAACGCGCCACCTTAGCGGCAAACACGGCCGGGACATTTCTGCACCGCGCGCTGGAGGCCGTCATGCGCGAAGCGGCGGAGGACGGGATGATAGGACGGATGAGCGACGCCGACATAGAGCGCAGGGCGCAGACGCTGTCGCGCGAATACCTTGTGACCTGCCTCGGGGGCGAAAGGGAGAAATCGGCGCGTTTTCTTCACCTTTACAGGCGGCTTTCAAAAAGCGCCGCCGTGCTGCTCAAGACGTTAAACGGCGAATTCGCCCAGAGCGGCTTCAAGCCGGCGGGCTTTGAGGTGCGCCTCGCCCCGGACGGCGAGGTGCCGCCGCTGCGCCTGCCTTTGGACGACGGCAGCTCCATAAGGCTTTTCGGCGTCGCCGACAGGGTGGATATCTACGACAGCGGAAAAAAGCGGTACCTTCGCGTGGTTGACTATAAATCGGGCGGCAAGATTTTTAGGCTGTCCGACTGCTATCACGGTCTTTCCGTCCAGATGCTTTTGTACCTTCGCGCTCTGTGCCAGGGCGGCGAGAAGCGGTTCGGAAAAGGGCTGGTGCCCGCAGGCGTGCTGTATTATCCCGCGCGCGACCGTTATATACCGGCGCCGAGAGGAATAGGGGAGGAGGAGCTTTCCCGGCTTCGCAGCCGCGCTTTCAAGCAGAACGGGCTTCTGCTTGACGACATGGAGGCCCTGCGCGCCATGGAAAGGGCGCTCGAGGGCAGGTATATCCCCGTGTCCTTAAAACGGGACGGGACGCCGGCCGCCAGCTCGGCGCTCGCGCAAAAAGAGGAGCTTGAGGCCCTGCTCGCGTATTGCGAGCGCATCCTCGCGGATATGGGTAAAGCCCTAAAAAGGGGCGAGGTCGCGGTAGCGCCGCTTAAGGACGACGCCGGAAAAGTCAACGCCTGCCGCTACTGCAAATACCGCCCGGTGTGCGGCTTCGAGCCGGACAGGCTCCGGGCGCGCCGGTATGAGCCGATGGATAAGCGTGAGGTTCTTCGCCGCGTCTGCGAGAGCCGGCCTGAAGACGATACGCAAGGCGGGCAAGCTCCCGAGCCGTACGCCCACGCCGCGAAAGGGGGAGAAAGACGTGGCTGACACTTCGTTCACGCCCGACCAGCGCCGCGCAATAGAAGGACGCGGAGGGGCTATTTACGTTTCGGCGGCGGCCGGCAGCGGCAAAACGGCGGTGCTGGTGGAGCGCGTCGTCGACCGCATCGTAAACGGCGGCAGCGTCGACCGCCTGCTGGTGGTGACATTTACTGTGGCGGCCGCTTCGGAGATGCGCCGGCGCATACATGAAGCGCTGCAGGCGCTTCTTATAAAGGAGCCCGGCAACAGGCACCTGATGCGGCAGCAAATACTGCTCCACAACGCCCGCATATGCACTATCGACTCTTACTGTAGCGAGCTTGTGCGCAGTCATTTTCACATTCTGGGCGTGCCGCCGGACTTTGGGGTGTCGGTGGGCGCCGATTATGAGCTGATGCGCGAGGCGGCGCTTAACGATGCGCTGGAGGCGGCATATTCCGGTATGGACAGCGATTTCGCCGACATGGTCGAAAATTTCGGAAACGGCAGGGACGATTCGGCCCTTTTTAACGCGCTGCTCTCGCTGCAGCAGGCCCTTTCGGCCGACCCCGACCCCGCCGGCTTTCGCGCGCGCGCGCTTGAAGTGTTCGGCGAGGACAGAAAGGCGCGGCAGGCGCTTAAGGAAACGGTCAAGGATTACGCGCGGGGGCGGCTTGCCGACCTTGCCGGGTCTTTTGAACGGGTGTGCGCCGCCCTGGACGGGCGGGGCGACGAAAGGCTTTCGGCAGCCGTGCTGCCGCTTATGCGGGAGGATATGGGCATTATAGCGGGGCTGTGCGACGCCTTGTCGCAGCCGGGCTTTACCGCCGCCCGCTCGGCTTTTTCCGGCGCGCGCTTTTCGTCGTTTCCATCGCTGAGAGGCTACGCCGACGATACGTTAAAGCAGCGCGCCCATTCGCTGCACGGCGAGCTGAAAAAGCAGGTTACCGACATGGCCGACGGCATTTTCTCCATGTCCGACGCGGATATAGAGGAGGACGCCGCGCGCCTTTACCCTATGGTGCGCGCGCTGTTTCGCGTCGAGGAGGATTTTGAGAAGCGGCTGCGTGAGCGACTTTTACGGCGGGGCCTTCTGAGTTTCCCTGAGATAGCGAGGCTTGCTATGACGCTGCTTGTGGAAAAATACGACCGCGCCAGCGGCCGCGTGACGCCCACCGAGCTGGCGGTGACGCTGTCGGGCGAGCTCGACGAGGTCATGATCGACGAGTACCAGGATACCAACCTTTTGCAGGACATCATCTTCACCGCCCTTTCCGACGGCGGGCGCAAGCTCTTCTGCGTGGGCGACGGCAAGCAGAGCATTTACCGGTTCCGCCAGGCTATGCCGGAGATTTTCGAGGCCAGAAAGGAATCCGCCCGCCCGTTCGGTGAGGGATTTCCGGCGCTTGTCTGGCTTTCCGACAATTTCCGCAGCCGCAGCGGAATTTTGGATTTTACCAATTTCGTGTTCGGGCAGATAATGTCAAAGCGCGTGGGCGGGACGGATTACACGGGCGGCGAGCGTCTCCGCTGCGGGGCGCGGTACCCTGACGTGACAAAGCCGCAGGTCGAGCTACATATACTGCGCGCAGAGGAAAGCGGCAAAGAATCTGATGACGCGCCTGCCGGCGAAACCGGGACGGACGCGGACGACGGGGAACCTGTGTGCTCGCCGGAGGTGAGCGCACGTTACACGGCCCGCGCCATAAAAAGTCTTATCGACGGCGGGTTTTCCGTATATGACCGCGCCTTGGGCGCCATGCGGCCATGCCGTCCGTCGGACTGCGCCGTGCTGCTGCGGAGCGCGTCGGTAAACGGGGAGATTTTCCGCCGCGCGCTGGAGAGCGAGGGCCTGCCCGCCTACTGCGAGACATCCTCCGGCTTTTTCGACAGCTACGAGATAGCCATGATGCTCGAGGTGCTTTCGGCTGTCGACAATCCCCATAGGGATATACCGCTTCTTGCCGCACTGCGCAGCCCTGTCTTCGGCTTTACGGCCGAGATGCTGGCGAGGCTTCGCATAGGGGCGGGCCGCGAAAGCCTTTACGAGAGCCTGCGCCGCGCCGCGCAGGCCGACGCCCATTGCGCCCGCGCCCTGAAAAGGCTCGAGGGGTACCGCCTTTTCGCCCGCAATATGCCCACCCACCGGCTCATATGGCACATCTATACCGAGAGCGGGCTTTTGGCTTTGGCGGGCGGGCTTTCGCGCGGGCCCGAGCGCCAGCACAATTTGCGCCAGCTATACCGCCATGCCGCCGCGTTCGAGAGCTCGGCGGGGCAGGGGCTTGCGGGCTTTGTACGGTTTATCCGCCGTATGCTTGAGCAGGGGCATACCCTTGACGGCGCGCAGCCCGCCCCGGCGGGGGAGGCCGTGCGGGTGATGACCATTCACAAGGCCAAGGGGCTGGAGTTTCCTGTGGTGGCGGTGGCATGCTGCGAAAAGCAGTTCAATACCGAGGATTTTCGCGATCCGCTTTACGTGCACTGGCGTTTCGGCGTGGGCGCCGGCCTTAGAGACCCCGACCGGCGGCTTGAGTACACCACCCTGTTCCGCGAAGCCATCCGCATACAGATGCGCAGGGAGCTTGTGTCGGAGGAGATGCGAATACTGTACGTGGCCATGACGCGCGCCCGCGAAAAGCTCATTTTGGTGGCTGCCGACAAGGACCTTGAGGGGCATGTGCAAAGGCTTTCCGATAAGCTTGCCGGTTGCGACGTTCTCGACCCGCGGTGGGTCGAAAAGGCCAAAAGCTTTTACGACTGGCTGCTCTGCTGCGCTCTGCGGCACCCCGACGCCGCCGTTTTGCGCGCTTTCGCGGCGGAGCCATGCCCGGTGCAGGGCGAAGCCGGGCGGCTGACCGTCGTGACGGCCGACGCTCGGGAATACATGCGTCAAGCGCCGGAGACGAGAAAGGCGAACTTGCCCGCGGATGCGGCCCAAGCGTTGCCAGAGCTTATAAGCGCTATTCGTGGGCGCCTTGAATACGCTTATCCTTACGAGGCGCTGTCAAGGGTGCCCGCCAAAGTGAGCGTGTCGGAGCTCAAGGCCGGCCGTATGCCGGAGGAGGACGCCGAGCCGTTCTTTAAGGGTGCGGCGGGGTATACGGTGCCGAGGTTTGCGGCGGGTACGGCGCCGGGCGCCGCCGAGCGCGGCACGGCCATGCACAAATTCATGCAGTTTTCGGACTTTGCGCTGTGCGAGAAAGGCTTTTTGGAAGATGAGATAGAGCGACTTGTGCGCCAGGCGTATCTTTTCGAGGAGGAGGCCGCGTCGCTCGACCGCGCCGGCCTTGCCGCCTTTTTTAAGGGGCCGCTTTACGCGCGCATGAAGCGCTCGCCATGCCTTACGCGCGAATACCGGTTCCAGGCCGTCCTGCCGGCGCGCGAGGTGGAGCCCGCCCTGACGGGGTCGCCGTGCGGGGATGAAACGGTGCTGCTGCAGGGCGTGGCCGACTGCTTTTTCGAAGAGGACGGGGCGCTGGTGCTGGTGGATTACAAGACCGACCGCGTGCGCGACGGCGCGCTCCTCGCCGAGCGTTACGCCGGCCAGCTCCGCCTTTACGCCCGCGCGCTTTCACAGATATTCTCCATACCCGTAAAGGAGCTCGTCCTATATTCCTTCGAGCTGGGGCGGGAAATCTTTGTGGAAGCGGAGCAGGGGGAGAAATAGGGGGAGGCAAGAGGCAGGGGAATCCTTACAAAAATCGCTTTACGCGAGGCCTGTTTGGGGGTATAATAAGGGTGCTTGGCTCTCTTTGCGGGCAAACCGCGCTTTACGCGGGGCTTTTGGCCCTCGCGCAAAACAAAGGATGTGTGAACACATGAAAGACGGATATGTCAGGGTGGCCGCGGTGAGCTTCGAGGTGCGCCCCGCCGACTGCCGGGAAAACGCCGCGAGGATAACGGCGCTTATGCGCGAATGCGACGAGAGGAAGGTCAAGCTCGCCGTTTTTCCAGAGCTGTGCGTGACGGGCTACACCTGCGGGGACCTTTTCCTGCAGCCGTATCTTTTGGAGGACAGCCGCCGGGCGCTGTCGAGCATCGCCGCCTCTACCGAAAAGCTGGATGTTCTCGCCGCCGTAGGCTTACCGTTCGAGCATAGCGGCAAGCTCTACAATGCCGCAGCCGTCCTGCACCGCGGGCGCGTTTTGGGTATAGTGCCCAAGAGCGTTATACCCAACTACGCCGAATATTACGAGCTGCGCCATTTCACGCCGGCCGATAAGGCGGCGGAGGGCGACGCGCTTTTTGACGGGCAGAGCGTCCCCTTCGGCACCGACCTTCTTTTCTGCTGCCGGCAGATGCCGGGCTTTACCGCCGCCTTCGAGATCTGTGATGACCTGTGGGGGCCGTTTTCGCCCTCCGAGCGCCACGCGCAGGCCGGCGCCCTTATCATAGGGAACCTTTCGGCCAGCAGCGAGAGCGTGGGAAAATCCGATTACAGACGCGATCTGGTGCGTGTCCAGTCGGCGCGGCTTTCCTGCGCGTACGTATACGCGAGCTGCGGCGCGGGCGAATCCTCCACCGACCTGGTGTTTTCCGGTCACCGTCTAATCTGCGAAAACGGCAATGTGCTGGCCGAGCGCACCCGCTACGACGGCAGCGCCTGCGAAATAGTCATGACGGAGGCAGACGTGTCGCTGCTTTCCCACGAGCGCCGCCGCATGAACATCTTTCCCGCCGTGTCCGGCAGGCCCTACCGCCGCGTAATGTTCGACATTTCGCCGTGCGAGCTTGATCTTATGCGCAAATACAGCCGCACGCCGTTCGTCCCCTATTCCGAAAGCGAGCTCAGCAGCCGGTGCGCAGAGGCGCTTTCGCTGCAGGCGACGGGACTGGCCCAGCGCGTGTCGAGCGTGCGCCCGCGCCGCCTTGTGCTGGGGCTTTCCGGCGGGCTTGACTCCACCCTCGCGCTGCTGGTTTCAAAAGAAGCGCTGCGAAGAATCGGCAGGCCGGTCTCGGATATTTTGGCTGTCACCATGCCCGGCCCCGGCACCACGGAGCGCACCCTCAACAACGCGAGGCGATTGGCGCAGGCGGTCGGTGCAGAGCTTCGCGAGATTGCCATATCCGCGGCGGTGGAGAGCCACCTTAGAGATATAGGCCACAACAATGAGCCGGATACCGCCTACGAGAACGCACAGGCCCGCGAGCGCATGCAGGTGCTTATGGACATCGCCAACATGGAGGGCGGATTGGTGGTCGGCACGCCCGATTTGTCGGAGATAGCCCTCGGCTTTTCCACTTACGGCGGGGACCATATGTCCATGTACGGGGTGAACAGCGGGGTGCCTAAGACGCTTATCCGGCACCTTATCGCCTATATGGCCAAGACGGGCGGCGACAGCCTGAATCAGGTGCTTATGGATATTCTGGACACGCCCGTAAGCCCCGAGCTTTTGCCGGTGGGCGCCGACGGCGAAAACGCCCAGCACACGGAAAAGCTCATAGGCGACTATGTGCTGCACGATTTCATGCTTTATTATTTCATCCGTTTCGGGTTTCCTCCCCGAAAGCTCATGCGGCTTTTGCGCGCCGTGTTCGGCGACACGTACGGTGAGGAGCAGCTGCGCTTTGCCCACCGCACCTTTTTCAAGCGCTTTTTCGCCAACCAGTTCAAGCGCTCCTGCATGCCGGACGGCGTGAAGATAGGCACGGTCGCCCTTTCCCCCCGCGGCGACTTCCGCATGCCCAGCGACGTCTCATTAGCGGGCGCGGATATGCAGTGAAACGAGGGAGCGCCCAAAAGCAGCCGTTTTATGTATGCTCTGCACCGCTATCCGGTCTGCCTGCATCATCCGGCGCCCGGCCTTGCGCGCCGTTTCCGGTCAAAGAAAAGGAGCTGTGCCCTTGCGGTACAGCTCCCGGTATTGCGGCCGCCGCAAAGCCCTTGCGGGCAGGCGCGCATTATACAAAACCGCGCTATTTGCAAAAGACATGCTTTCCGATTCTGATTACGATGGGGCGGCTTCTTATCCACTTGTTGGTCGCCGTGGCGGGGTTGTAGTAATAGATGCAGCCCTTGGTGGGATCCCAGCCGTTGAGAGCGTCCCTGGCGGCATTGTAGGCAGAGTCGACCACCGATGCGTGGATCTGTCCGTCGGTGATGGCCGTGAAGGCGCCCGGCTGGTAGACGACGCCCGCCAGCGTATTCGGGAACGAGGGGTGTTTCATGCGGTTTATTACGACGGCGCCGATGGCTACCTGCCCGGTGTACGGTTCACCGCGCGCCTCCGCCGATATGACGCGCGCCAGAAGATTGATGTCGCTCTGTCTTACGCTCGACTGCTGGCTGGCGTTTGGGTTTAATCCGATGGCGGCGAGGGTCTTGGGCCCCGCTATGCCGTCCACTACAAGCCCGTTCTTGCTCTGGAAGTACCGCACAGCCTGTACGGTGAGGGGTCCGTATATGCCGTCCACCTCGCCTTTGTAGTAGCCCCATTTTTTAAGACGCGCCTGAATCTGACGCACCTCTTCGCCTCTGGAGCCGTATTTTGACAAGGCTTCGGCGCCGGCCGTGGACGCCGAATAAATCGCCAGCGTGCCGACAAACAAAAACACTGCCAGCACCGCTATAACCGATGCTTTGTGATGTCTTTTCATAGCGAGCCTCCCGATATTGTTGTGTTGCTTTTTCTTTCGCGTTTCTTTCGCGCTTATTTTATCCAGCGTCGCTGCAATTATTCCCAACGTTTCACCGTAAAAACGCGCAAAAAGCGCGCTTTAATTTGCGCTGGCTTTGCTTTTTTACGAGGGCTCTTTGGGTATCTTTGCCCATGCGCGTCTTTTTATTGCCAAACGATTGTATACCCGCGCGCTTTCTGGTAAAATAAGCAGTGTGCCAGAAAACCGGTAAACGGTTCCGCGGGGTTTAAAAGGCCCGCCGCAAAAGGCTAACCAGAAAATCAGGTAAAAGGACGGATGTGTTGTGATTCTCGTCACGGGGGGAACAGGCTATATCGGGAGCCATACCGCGGCCGAGCTTATCAAAGCCGGCTACGAGGTGCTGATTTACGACAACCTTTCAAACAGCAATATAAGGGTGCTGGACCGGCTGCACCGCATAACCGGCGTAAAGCCCCGTTTTGTGGAGGGCGACGTCACCGACCGCGCCGCCCTCGACCGTCTGTTTGAAGGCGAAAACATCGACGCGGTAATCCATTTCGCCGGGCTCAAGGCTGTGGGCGAATCGGTGGAAAAGCCCCTGCTCTATTACCGAAACAATGTGGAGGGGGCCATCTGTCTTTGCGAGGCCATGGCCGCGCACAATGTAAAGCGGCTGGTGTTCAGCTCCTCCGCGACCGTCTACGGCATACCCGACACGGTGCCCATCCGCGAGGATGCTCCTTTGCGCGCCATCAACCCCTACGGCCGCACCAAGCTCATGATAGAGGATATGCTGCGTGACCTTCACGCCTCCGACCCCGAATGGAGCATCTTTCTCCTGCGGTATTTCAACCCCATAGGCGCCCATGAAAGCGGGCTTATAGGCGAGGACCCCAAGGGAATACCCAATAACCTGCTGCCCTATGTATGCAAGGTCGCGGTGGGCAGCCTGCCCCACCTCAACGTCTACGGCAACGATTACGACACGCCCGACGGCACCGGCGTGCGCGACTATATCCATGTGGTCGACCTCGCTGAGGGGCATGTTAGCGCCCTCAAAAAGGTGCTCGGCGGCACCGGCATAAACTGCGTAAACCTGGGCACCGGCAAAGGCTACAGCGTGCTCGACGTCGTGCGCGCCTTTGAAAAAGCCAGCGGCAGGCGCATCCCGCTCGTATTCGCGCCCCGGCGCCCGGGCGACGCCGCCGTCTGCTACGCCGACCCGTCAAGGGCGAAGGCGCTGCTCGGCTGGCAGGCAAAACGCGACCTTGACGCCATGTGTGCCGACGCCTGGCGCTGGCAGTCGGGCAACCCCGAGGGCTATGCCGAAAAATGACGCGGCGCCGTTATTAACCTTTAAGGATATTTACAAACAGGAAGTGCTGATATGCCCAAGCTGAACGTTATAACCATCGTCGTAGGCCCCCTTGAAACCAACTGCTACCTTGTGCACGGTTTTGGCGACCAATGCGTGCTGATAGACCCGGGCTTTCGCGCCGACCGCATACTGGCCGAGGTCGAAAAGCGCGGCCTTACGGTATCGGCGATTTTGCTCACCCACGGCCATTACGACCATTATTTCGCGGCGTCGGCGATAATGGAAAAAACCGGCGCGCCGCTTATCGTCCCCGCCGGCGACGCTCCCCTTTTGACTTCCGGCGGCCTGGGGCTTTTATTCATGTCTCCCGCCGAGGCGCAGAAGCGCGCCGTCACGCCTTCGCGGCTCGTTGAAGACGGCGAGACCGTCACGACGGCCGGCATTGATTTTCGTTATATGAACACGGCGGGACACACGCCCGGCTCCTCCTGCATATTGGCCGGGGGCTGCGTGTTCACCGGCGACACAGTGCTTTATCACGGCCCGGGGCGCACCGACCTCGAGGGCGGGGACGAGTCGGCCATCCGCCGCAGCTACCGCGACAGCCTTCGCGCACTGCCCGACGAGCTCATCGTCTACCCCGGCCACGGGCCCTTCTCCACAATAGCCGAGGAGCGCCGCAAAAACCTCTATTTCAGCCTGCCGCTATGACCGTTTACGTCAAGGGCCACCAAAGGCATTACGACCTCCAGTGCATGGCGCTTCTGTTTATGCCGGCAACGCCCGTGCGGATAATCCCCGCCGAAGGCTTCCGGCGTGACGCCGGCGACGATATCGCTGTTTACAGCAGCTTTACAAGGCGCGGCAAAGTATCAATATGCCGGACGTCAATACGGGGCGGCGGCAAACGCATCGTATCGGTCTCGAGGTGCAGAGGCGCCGGCAACGACGCCGAGCAGATGGCCGTAAAGCGGTCCTTTTTTCTCGCGGGCGTGCGCTTTTTCGGCATACGCCCGCCGTGGGGCGTGCTGACGGGCATCCGTCCGGCCAAGTTCGCCCACGAGCTGGCGGCGCGCCACGGCGCTGAAAAGGCGCGGACGCTGCTGGAGAGGGAATACCGCCTTCTGCCTGAAAAGGCCGAGCTGGCCCTCTCTGTCGCCCGTCTCCGCGACACGCTGCCGCTTCAC
>ENA-UOYA01001951-UOYA01001951.1-activated-sludge-metagenome-genome-assembly--contig:-NODE-1951-length-20661-cov-7.368339_pt1 | contig 20661 bp, 18 predicted proteins | sample MGYA00238163_ERZ764804 | MGnify/ENA primary metagenome ERZ764804 (study PRJEB28919, sample SAMN05720223) | activated sludge metagenome | isolation source: Anaerobic digester | place: Hong Kong... | reverse complement strand
CTTGCGCGGCCGCGACGGCGCTGGAAACTTCGGGCAGCGCTCCGCGCGCCTCGCGTACGGCTGCTTCCGCCTGCGCGCGCTGTGCGTCCAGGTCCTTGGCTTCCAGCACGATCAGCAGTTGGCCGGCCCGCACATGGTCGCCGGCCTGGAAGCGGACCTCGCGCACGTAGCCAATAACTTTGCTGGAAAGCGTGGAGGCTGTGCGGGCGCGTACTGTGCCGGTGGCTTCATACACCGCCGGCCATTCGGCGGTGGCGGCGGTGGTGGTCTTCACAGCCACGGGTGCCGCAGACGATTCTTCCTTGGCGGCGCGCTTTTCTCCGCCGCAGGACAACGTCAATCCCAACGAGAGAACCAGAGCTGGAATCAGGTAGCGTCGAATGGTCATTTTTGTTCCTTTATTTCAAGACGTCGCTTGATGCGTTGAGCGTGCCGGCTGCCAGCTCAAGCATGGCGGCTGCCAGGCGCTGATCGTGCACGGCGGCCAGTTTCCGCGTGCGGGTTTCTAAGAGTGCGGTTTCGGTGCGCAGAAGATCTGTGACGGTGGCCAGTCCGTTGGCGTAGCGGTTCTGGGTGATACGCAGGCTCTCCTCGGCGGCGGCCACGGTGGCGGAGGTCACCTCGATGCGCTCCTGCGCCGCTTTCCAGTCCAGGTATGCACGCTCCACTTGCAGGCGGACGGCGGATTCACCGCGCCGCGCCATAGCCTGGGCCTGCCGTGTCTGCTGGCGCGCCTCCTCGATGCGGGCCTTGTCTTCGCCGCCATTGAAGATGTTCCAGCGCATGCCGACGGATCCGAGCCAGTTGGCGCCGCCGCGATCCACGAAGCGCTGCCGGTCGGCTTCGAAGGCGGCTTGGAAGAACACCGTGGGGAGCAGGCTGGACCGTGCCAGGGAAGCCTGCGTCTCGCCGATCTGAGTGGCGAGACGAGCCTGACGAAGTTCGGGCCGTTCGAGCAGGCCGCGCTTGGAATACTCTTCCAGCGGCACGGCCGGCGCCGGCACGGCCGTGAGCGGCGTCGTGAGGTCATAGCGTTGATTCAGGGGAGCGCCGACAGCGTCGTTGAGGGCCGCGCGAGCAAGTTCGGCATCGTTTGTACGACGGATCAGCTGTTCCTTGACCGCAGCCAGATGTACCCGGATCGAGAGCACGTCGGCGTCGGTGGACATGCCCGCCGCCCGTATGGTTTCCGCGCGCGCCAGGTCGGCTTCCGCGGACTTGTACGCCTCTTCGGCCACCTTTAGCGCGTCGGCCGCGAGAACCGCACCGTAGTACGCACGCGCCACACCGGCGATCACTTCCATCGAGGTGCGGCGGCTCTCTTCGGTCGCCATCTCGCGTCCCAGTTCGGCGGCGCGCGTGGCCTTGCGCGTCACGCCTGCGTCGTAAATTGGTTGTTCGACCGAAATGCGCGACTGGAAGTTGTTCATCGCATCGGGGCGATTCAGCGGTCCGACCAGGAAATTGTTCTCCGTGAATTGGTGCTGCGTGAGCAACGAACTGAACACGAAGACTGGATTGTTGCTGCGCTGCCAGGATTCCATGTAGTTCAGCTTTGGCAGGTAGCCGGCACGGGCCTGATCGAGCTTGGTGGCGGCAGCTTTCACACCGGCGTCGCTGGCTTCCATGGCGGGATGCTGCTTCAAAGCCAGTTTCACGGCGTTTTCGAGTGTCAGTGCAGTCTGTCCCCAGATGGGGACGGCTATTACGGCTAATAGCAGTGCCAGTGGCCTCATGCGGTCTCCATTTCGCGTCACAAGTTTGAGGATGCAGTTGGGTGGCGAAGGTTACCAGAGCGGAAGTTTCGGCCCATGTTGTCACCCTGCCAGATGCGTTTACATCCATGATATGCGTGAACACAGGCAAAAGCGAGACAGGATTTCGTGCCGGCCGCGCTTCCGGCTACAATCAGCCATAGTGGCTGACAAAACAGAAGTTCAACTGGCCCGGAATTTGTTATCGGGAGACCTGGCGGCGTTCGACCGGTTTGTCGAAACGTACCAGACGAAGATTTTCCAGTACAGTTACATGATGTGTGGACATCGCGAGGATGCTGAAGAAGTGGCGCAGGAGACGCTCCTGAAGGTCTTCCAGAGTTTGGACCAGCTTCGTGAACCGGAACGTCTGAAATCGTGGGTGTTCACCATTGCCCGCAACTCTTGCTACATGAAGCGGCGCAAGAGCGTCTTCGCGCCGTTGCAAGAGCTTTCGTTGGAAGAATTGATGCCGGTTGCGGCCGAGGCCGGCGGCCAGCGGCGGATCCAGATCGCCGACTGGACCGCGCTGCCGGACGACGAGGTCCTGCGCAAGGAGTTGCGCGAGGTGCTGGACCGCGCCATCGGGGAACTCCCGGAGATCTACCGCGCGGTGGTGGTGCTGCGCGACATCGAAGAACTTACCACCGAGGAGGCTGCTGAAGTGTTGGGCGTCTCCATCGAGGTGATCAAGACCCGGCTGCACCGCGGCCGCCTGGCGCTGCGCCAGAAGCTGGACCGGTATCTGCAAAACGCCGCGAGGAATTGAGGATGGCCATGGAACAATCAGCGCATAAACACGGCCTGGGATGTAGAGAGATCTTCGCGCAACTCAGCGCGTACATCGACGCCGAACTACCCGAGGCCACCTGCGAGGAGATTCAGGCGCACATCGCCAATTGCCCGCCGTGCGTCGAATTCATCAATAGCCTGCGCCGCACCGTCGAGTTGTGCCACGGCCGCGCGAACGCCGAGCGGCCGTCCCCACTGAGCGAAGACGCGAGAGAGAAATTGCTGGCGGCCTACCGTGAGATGATCGCGGCGCGGAAGCGAGGAGAAGATCCGTGCCAGCCTCAAAGCTAGAAATCATCCTGAGCACCCCGCTGTTTGGCAACCTCTCGACGCCGGAAGCCCAGGCGCTGGCCGAGCGCGCCGTCGAAAAGCGCTACTCGCCCGGCGAGATCCTGGCTCACGAAGGAGAGCCTTCGCGCGGCTTGATCATCCTGGGGCAGGGAAGCGTCAAAGTATTCAAAGTCTCTCCCAGCGGCCGGGAAGTCATGCTGACCATCGAAACCGCGCCGTCCAGCGTGGCCGAGGTGCCTCTCTTCGATGGGGGCCCGTTGCCGGCCTCCGTGTCGGCGGTAGAAGAGGTGGTGGCTTATATGATCAGCGCGCGGGACTTCCAGCAGGTTTCCCGGCAGAATCCCGACGTGGCGCTGAAGACCCTGGCCGTGGTGGGCCGGCGGTTGCGCAGCCTGGTCGCGGTGATTGAAAGCGTCACGTTCGGCAGCGTGAGGCAGCGGCTGGCGCGGACGCTGGTGGAGTTCGGCCAGCAAGCCGGAGCAAACGAGTTCAGCCTTCCGGTCACGCACCAGGAACTGGCGCTCCGGCTGGGCACCGCACGCGAAGTGGTGTCGCGAAATCTGAGCCGGTTCCAAGCCGAAAAGCTCATCCGGATCGACCGCCGCAACGTGGCGCTCCTGGACCGCCACGGGCTGGAGCGCGAAGCCGAAACCGAGTTCTGAGCGATTCGGACTTACGATAACGGTGGAACCGGCACTCCCACAGACTCTGCCAGGCGCGCCAACTTGCGATCAGTAGTGAGCAGTGATGCCCCACGCTTCCGGGCTAGCGCCAAGTACGTCATGTCATAGGCCGACAGATTGTGCTGGCAAGCCAGTTCAAAGGAATTCATCGCGGATTCAGCCAGATCCGTCTATTCGTCAGGCAGTTCCAGACAGTCTGCCAGCAATCGTGAAGCTTCGGAATGGGAAAGGATTGCGGCGCGTCTGTACCTCCAGGCCGCATTGACGGTTCCCACAATGTACAACTCGGGCGCAAGCACCACATCCGCGTCGCTAAGCGCTGCCTTCAGCAAGCGATAGTTCGCGGGAGCCAAAATGAGACCCAGCGCAGCGCTGGCATCGATGACGGCGATCAACGCTCACGATCCTTTCGTATGAGTCGTTCAGGGGACAGATGTTCGGGTATGCGTGGCTGGAACGCCGTCGCGGAGATCCGATCCAGCAGGGTGCGCCGGCGGCTGCGATGCTCCGGCGACTGATCGAGGGCCCTTTCCAGGAGCACCACAGCTTGGCGCGCCAAGCTGCGCCGTTCGACTTTGGCCTGTTGGGCGAGCCTCATGCATGAACTCATCCTGCGTGACCGTGGTCACAGCGGTGCCGCTGGATCTGCCTTAGCCTGAGACTGGGATGGCCCGCGTGGAAACACAGACCGCCGCACGAGCCCGAAAGCGCATCGCACGCCGCCGCAGGAGAGACTACGCCCAGCCTCTCCGCCGTGCCGTGCAGTGGGCGTTTCTCGCCCTGAACATTTGGATCGGCATAGAATTCTACTTCTGGGTGCGATATTACGAAACAGGCGGCGCTACTGTCTACGTCACACGTCCGCCGGGTGTGGAAGGCTGGCTGCCGATCGCCTCGCTCATGAATCTGAAGTATTGGATTGTAACGGGGGATGTCCCGCGCATCCATCCGGCCGGGATGTTCCTGCTTGTCGCCTTCCTGGGCATCGCGTTCCTGCTGCGGAAATCGTTCTGCTCCTGGCTGTGTCCCGTGGGCACGGTTTCGGAGTGGTTGTGGCGCGCCGGGCGGAGCATATTCGGACGCAATTTTCGCCTGCCCAAATGGTTTGACATCGCCCTACGCAGTTTGAAGTATATGCTGCTCGCGCTGTTTCTTTACGCGGTGGGGAGCATGACGGCTGAGGCGATCCGGGCGTTTCTGGAAGGGCCCTATGGCTTGATCAGCGACGTGAAGATGCTCAATTTCTTCCGGCACATGGGCACCGCGACCGCAGTGATCGTCGGCGCGCTGGCGATTGGCTCCGTCTTCTACCAGAATTTCTGGTGCCGCTACTTGTGCCCTTACGGTGCTTTGCTGGGACTGGCGGCGCGATGGAGCCCCGTGCGCGTACGGCGTAGCGCGACTGTCTGCATCGACTGCACGAAGTGCGCCAAGGCCTGCCCATCGCTGCTCCCGGTGGATGTGCTCTTCACGGTCCGCTCGCCCGAGTGTACCGGCTGCTATGAGTGTGTGGCGTCCTGTCCGGCGGCGGGTGCGCTTGAGATGACGGCGGGGCGGCGGCGCGTTTTGCCAGCATGGGCCATGGCGGCGTGCATAGCGCTGGTCTTTATCGCGGTCGCAGGCTACGCGCGGTGGGCCGGCCACTGGCGCACGGATCTTCCACCTGAAGTGCTGTTCGATCTGGTTCCTCGCGCCGCCGAGTTCCCGCACCCGTAAGGCTGCCGGCCTAAGGCGCGATCCATTCGGTGGTTTCCACGACCGAGTTGCCGCTCGGCATGAACACCTCCAGCCGGAAACGCACTGCGCGGGTTATGTGCCTGTAAATGACGTTGCCGCTGCGCAAGGTAATGGAATCCAGGTCGGTCGACTGTTGCGCGTCTCCGTCAGAGATGGTCAACCTGGCTCGCTGCGCGGTCAGGATCAACGGCGAGCCCCGGTTCCAGGTTACCTGGATGTTATCGCCGCGCTGCTTGATGGAAAGGCCCAGACGGACAGCCTCTTCGACAGAAGCCGGTTGCGGCGCAGGCCTCATTTGAAGCGCGGCCTGGAATCCCAGCAGAACGCCCAGCAAGAGAAAGATGAACGCCAGCGGGAGCGGCACGCGGCGACGGGTGCGGCGCGGTGAGGGAGGCAGGGGCGGGGAGACGGCCGGTTGGGGCACCGCGACCTTCTGCGCCGCGCGCTCTTCGACGGCTGAAGGGCCGGGCGAGGCGACCGCGAAACGGCCAAGTGTTCGGATGGGTACCGGGCGCGGCGGCCCTCCTCCGGAGTCGGTTGCCTGGAAGACCCGCTCGCCTGGTGGGGTGGTCTCCCCGGATGGGGCAGTCTGAGAATGGCCAGTGGCCGCCGCGGGCGCTGGGGCGCTTCTGGGCGGTGCGCCGCCTCCTAGATCCTGGCGACGGAAAGGGAAAACCTCGTACGGCGACTCGGCGTGAACCTGACCCTGTTCCCTGAAGAAGAATCTCCCCTGGCACGCCTTGGTGGCGAATGGCTTCACGAGGAGCGCAATGGTCGAAGAATCCGGCAGGAACTCATTCCAAAGCGCCAGATCTTCATCGCTCAGGCTGAATTCGAGGCGCGTGTTGCTGCGAAAGTAGCCGATCGCGTAGCGGTCCGGTCTGTGCCCGCGCTGCCACTTCGCGACAGCGGCGGCGAACTGCTCGCGGTCGGCATCCGAGAGTAGGAAGGATGGTCCGTGACGATGCTCACAAGGTACGAGGGCGTAATCGTCGATCGTGGCCTCGATGTCCCCTTCCCCGGTCGAACTGCCCAAGAGCAGCCCTCCGACCTCGGCGCCCCGTTTGGGCACGGCACCGAAGCCCTGCATCACTTCCACCTGCAGGCGATCTATCACATCGTAGGAGAGCCGGATCGCGATGGGCTTGCCTTCGGCTTTCCAGAGATAATACTTCGGGACTGGAGTGGCTGCCGTTTCACCGCTGATTGCGTCTTGCTGCATAGGAGAACGCTGCCGGCCGTGCCGCAGCCATGATCCATCGTAGATCCGCACCGATTCGGAACTCAAGAGCGGAGGCCCCTTTATCTTCAATTTCGCGCCCGATCCGCCCGGGGTGCTGGAGCGCGGCGCGGCGTCGGCATTAGAATAGTCTAAAAAGAGAGGAACCTCGGATCGCGAACGAAACGCCCACGCTCGGGGCGGCCGGCTTGTCCCTGCGTGCCAACTTCGCCGCCACGCTCGCCGGCAACGTGGCGTTCGCGGCCAGCCAGTGGCTGATCCTGAGCCTGCTGGCTAAGCTGGGAGATAGCGTCATGCTGGGCCAGTACGCGCTGGCCCTGGCCGTCGTCACGCCCATCGCCATGTTCTCGCACCTGAACTTGCGTTCGGTGCTGGTGGGCGACGTCGAGCGGCACCACCCGTTTGGAAACTACTTCGCTGTGCGGCTCGCAACCACGCTCCTGGGACTGGGAGCCGCCGCCGCGGCGGCTGTGATCTTCGGATACGCCCGGCCCGTTCCAGCGGCCATCGGGTTGTTGAGCGTGGCGCTTGGCGCCGACCAGATCAGCGATATCTACTACGGCTTGATGCAGCGGCGGGAGCGAATGGACCAGATCGCCCGCTCCATGGCTGCGCGCGGGGTATTGTCGGCGGCTGCGCTCGGCGCGACATTGTGGCTCACGCACAGCCTTGTGGCAGCCCTGGCGGCGCTTGCGGCCGGACGGCTGATAGTGCTTGTTCTTTATGACCACCCCGTCTCCCTGGCACGGCGAGAACCGCCAGGGAAGGACTGGGACGGAGAGTACAGGATCTTGCGCCAGGCTCTGCCACTGGGACTGGTGCTGATGCTTTCTTCGCTGACCGTCAACCTTCCGCGGTACGCGATTGAAGCGCGGTTCGGGGCGGCCCAACTCGGCGTATTCGCGGCAGTGGCATCGTTCCTGACTGTGGGGTCAACGGCCGCGAACGCTCTGGGACAGTCCGCCATGCCGCGCCTGGCGCGCTACTACTCCGCGAACGAGGTCCGGCGGTTCCGCCGGCTCGCCTGGCAACTGATGGCGGTCGCGGGTGCTCTGGGCGTGAGCGGAGTCCTGATGGCGCTCGCCGTGGGGAAACTGGTGCTGCGGCTGGTCTATCGCCCCGAGTACGCCGCCTATGACGGGTTGTTGGTGTGGATCATGTGCACCGGCGTGCTGAGCTACGCCGCAGTCCTGCTGGGCTACGTGATCACCTCCGCGCGCGTCTACGCGGCGCAGGCCCCGCTGCTAATCCTCGTGGGGGCAAGTTCGGCCGTGGGGAGCTGGTTCCTGGTGCCGAGGTTCGGTTTGAATGGCGCGGCGATGGCGCTGGCCGGAGCCTGGCTGGTGCAACTCGCCGGGGAAACGGTCATCTTGAGGCGCGCGCTCGTGCGGATGGGGGCTGCGGAATGAAAGTACGCGCCATTCTCCTGATCGAGCGCCCGACGTGGGTGTTGTTGTGCGCGATGGTGTTCTCGCTGCCGCTCGAGAAGGCCGTCATATTGGCCGGATTCGGCACGTTCACCCGCGTGATCGGCGGGCTCTGCCTTGCGTCGGGCCTGGCCGCCGTTGCGGCGCGACGTTCGATGCGACGGCCCAACGCGGGGCTGATTTTGGCCTCCTGCTTTGTCGCCTGGAGCGGCGCGACGTACTTCTGGAGCGTCGCTCCGCCGTCGACGGCCGCGCGCTTTGCCACGCTCGTGCAGTTATTCATCATGCTGTGGCTGATTTGGGAATTCTGCCGCTCCCAGACGAGGCAGTGGTGGCTGATGCGCTGTTATGTGTACGGTGCCGCGCTTTCTTCGGTTCTCACGATCCTCCGCTACGCGCGTAATCAACAGACCTATTACCGGCGCTATGCGACCGCCGGCTTCGATCCGAACGACCTGGGGCTCACCCTCGCGCTCGCGGTTCCCATGGCGCTCTACCTGGCTCCGCGCTGCGGCCGCGCGTGGAGGTGGCTGGTCTGGCTCTCCGGCTTGCTCACGGTCGCCGCGGTGCTGCTGACGGCTTCGCGCATGGCGCTGGTGGCCACGGCGGTGAGTTTCCTGTACGCTGTTCTCACATGGCGGGGGGCGGCGCCCGCGCAGCGTGTCTTCAGTTTGGCGATGCTGACGACCCTGGTTTTGGGCGCATTGTGGCTGGCGCCTTCCGCTTCCCGCGAGCGCTTGGCCACGCTCCACACCGAAATCACGCGGGGCACTACGTTGCACAACCGCACCCAGATCTGGAAGGCCGGGCTGAAGGTCTTCAAGCGTCACCCGTTGAAGGGAATCGGCGCGGGTGCTTATCCCGACGCGGTCTACCCGTGGCTGGGACGCCCGTCCGTTCCGGGACACCAGTACACAGCCCACAACGCGTTCCTCTCTGTGGCCGTAGAGACCGGGCTCACGGGTGCAACTTGCTTCGGGCTGCTGCTTGCGGTCCTGGCGGTCTCCATCTGGATGCTGCGAGCCCCTGAGCGCGCGCTCTGGTTCACAACTTTGCTCGTCTGGGCGATCGGCGTGTCCACGCTCACCTGGGAGCATCGTAAGCCGACGTGGCTGCTGATTGGACTGACCCTTGCGGCTTGGGCGACGGCCTTCGACCGGCTTGAAAAGGAGCGGGCATGATCGGCGTGCTGGAAGTGCTGGCCAGCCTACGGCGCGCGGGCGCCGAGCGCGTCGCCGTGTCGCTTGCCTGCGGCCTGGACCGTGCCCGTTTCAAGCCCGCCGTGGTGTCGCTCTACGACGCCTTCCCCGGAGGCTTCGAACCGGAGTTGGAAGCACGTGGAGTGCCGGTCTTTCATCTCGGCAAGCGGCGCGGGTTCGACCCGCGGATGTGGCCGCGGCTGGCTTGCGTCATCCGGGAAGTACGCCCGTCCATCATCCACACACATTCGTACGTGCTGCGATACGTGATGCCCGCGCGGATGATTGTTCGGTGCGGGCGCGTGGTGCATACCGTGCACAATCTTGCCGAACGCGAGGTCGAACTGACGGGGCGCATGGTTCACCGCGTCGCCTTTCGCTCCGGCGTGGTGCCCGTCGCGATTTCGGATGTGGTGGCGCGATCATTCCGGGAAACGTATGGCTGTGATCCGGCTGCCGTTATCTACAACGGGACGGAAGTCGAAAACAGATTCCAGCCCGGGGCCCGAAATTCCTGGCGGCAGGCGCACGGTTTTCGCCAGGAGGACCTGCTCATCGTTTCGGTGGCGCGGTTCGAAGTGCAAAAGAATCCGCGGGGGTTGATCCAGGCGTTTGCGCGGGCGCTTCCCCGGCTACCGTCTAGCTATCTGGTCATGGCGGGCGAAGGAGCACTGCTCGGCGATTGCCGCGAACTGGCGTCGAGCCTCGGCGTCTCAGGCCGGGTTCGCTTCTTGGGACTCTGCGAGGATGTGGCGGAGCTGCTCTCGGCGTGTGATATCTTCGCCCTGGCGTCGGACTGGGAGGGCGTTCCGGTGGCTGTCATTGAAGCCATGGCGGCACGTCTGCCTGTGGTGGCGACGGCGGTGGGCGGAATGCCCGAACTGGTCGAGGACGGCATTACGGGTGTGTTGGCGCCGCCTGGCGACATGGAGGCCGTCTCGACGGCGATTGTCGAACTGGCGAGCAATCCGGAGCGGTTGCGCCAGATGAGCGAGCAGGCGAGGCAGCGCGCGCAGCGGTTCGACTCTGCGGCCATGATAGAGTCTTACGCGCGCCTGTTCGAGCGGTCGTGCGGGGGTGCGGCGTGAAACCGCGCATCGCGCTGCTTACGACCAGCCTTGACAGCGGCGGCGCCGAGACGCAGGTGGTTTCGCTGGCCGTCGAACTCGCGCGGCGCGGTTACAAAGCGGCGGTGATTTCGCTCACCGTGCCCAGCGCTTACATAGCTGAGCTGAGTAGCGAGGGCGTCGAAGTATTCACGCTTCGCATGAGTCCGGGGGTGGCGGACCCGCGGGGCCTGTGGAGACTGATCCGATTCCTGGTGCGTTTCCGCCCGCAAGTTCTCCACAGCCACCTGTTCCACGCCAATATCCTGGCGCGCGTGGCGCGGCTGTTCGTTCCGGTGCCGGTCGTCATTTCGACGCTTCACAGCGCCTCGGAAAGCGGACGCCGTCGGGCCGGCACTCGTGCGCGCGATTTTGCCTATCGCGGAAGCGGCTGGCTTGCCGACCGGGTGGTGGCCGTCTGCGAGGCCGTGGCCGCCCGGCACATCGCGTGCAAAGCCGTCCAAAGCGCGAAACTCCGCGTGATCCCCAACGGCGTCGATTGCCGCGTGTTCCGTCCAGACCGGGAACGCCGCGCCGCCATCCGGGGCGAACTGCGCGTAGGCAATGCTTTTGTGTGGCTCGCCGCCGGGCGCCTGATGTGGAAGAAGGACTATCCAACCATGCTCCGCGCCTTCGCCGCGTTGAGCGGCAGCGGCAGCGTGCTGGTGGTGGCCGGAACTGGACCGCAGGCCGCCGAGTTGCACGATATGGCTGCCGCGATGAATCTGAACGTTCGTTGGCTCGGTGCTCGGTCCGATGTTGCCGCGCTCATGAACGCCGCCGACGGACTAGTACTCAGCTCGCTAGTCGAAGGATTGCCAATGGTGCTGCTCGAAGCCGCCGCGAGCGGCCTCGTTGCCGTGTCAACCAACGCCGGCGGCGCGAGCGAGGCCATCTCGGAGGGCGATACGGGGTTTGTCGTGCCCGCCGGCGATGTGGAAGCGCTTTCCCGCGCGATGGCGCGCGTCCAATCCCTGGACGCGAACCGGCGCGAAAGCATGTCGCAAGCAGCCCGCGCGCGGGCCCTCGCGCTCTATGATATGCGGGCTGTCACGGACGCCTGGGAAGGCTGCTACCGCGATTTGCTCGAACACGTAAGCCAAACGCAGGACGGGCCGACATGGACGTGACGAACCGGTTCGTGCTCGAATTCGCCCGCCGCTTTCCCGGCGCGGCGATTCTCGACTTCGGATGCGGAGCGGGCGAACTCGTCTCGGCCGCCCGGGCGGCCGGTTTGGACATGCGCGGCTGCGACGTCTATTATGGCGGCTCGAATACGCGCGAAGAGGCCGCGGCCCGGGGCCTGCTGGGCACGTATGTCATCGAGAGCGCGGAAGGATCGATCCCCTTCGCGGATGCCAGCTTCGACCTTGTGGTGAACAACCAGGTGATGGAGCATGTGGCGGACCTCGACCGGACGCTCGCGGAGATTCACCGGGTGCTGCGGCCGGGCGGAACCGCGCTCAGCATCTTCCCATCGAGGGACGTCTGGAGGGAAGGCCACATCGGCATTCCGTTCTCGCACTGGTTCGCCAGGGATTCGCGCGCGCGGTTCTATTACACCTGGCTGTTGCGTTCGCTCGGCGCCGGCACGTGGAAAGAGCAGGCGCCGACCACGCGCCGTTGGGCCGTGGACAAGCTCGCCTGGATCGACAAATACACGCGTTACCGCGCGCGCCGGGAGATCTTTCAGACGTACGGGAAATATTTCGATAATGAGTTCTGTGAGCCGGATTACATCCGCTTCCGGTTGCGGGACCGCCCGTGGCGCGCTCCGCTGGCGCGGTTGCTCGACTTGCCGCTTGTGCCGGCCGTCGCCCGGGCCATCTTCCGCAAACTGGCCTTCCTGGTGATCGTCAGCCGCAGGAGGGACGCGTGAGGATCGCCTATGTGATCACGAGGTCCGATGCCGTGGGCGGCGCCAGCATCCACGTGCGCGACCTGGCGCGCGAGATGATCGCGCGAGGTCACCGGGCGGAAGTCTTCCTGGGCGGCGTTGGGCCGGTGACGGATCAACTGGAAAACGCGGGGGTGCCGTATCGCGCGCTCGAGTTTCTCGGGCGCAGCGTGCATCCCATCCGGGACTGGAAAGCGTTCCGGGAACTTTCGAACGCCCTCATAGAATTCCGTCCCGGCATCGTCTCCACGCACACTGCCAAAGCCGGGTGGATAGGCCGCGCGGTTTGCGCGCGGCTGGGTATACCGGCCATTTACACGCCGCACGGCTGGCCCGCCGGAGACCGCTTTCCTCCCTTCCAGCGGCGGTTGTTTGCTGCCGCCGAGCGGATCGCGGCGCGCCGGGCCAGCGCCATCGTCTGCGTCTGCGAGTACGAAAAGCAGGTGGCGATTGAGAAACGGCTGGCCCGGCCTGAGCAACTTGTTGTTGTCTACAACGGTGTGCGGGACGTCGGCCCGGAGTTGCGCGCGGCTGCCGGCGCGGCGCCCGTGCGCCTGATCTCAGTGGCTCGCCTGGAGCCACCGAAAGACCACGCCACGCTCATCGATGCCTTGTCGCGGCTGACGAATCTCGACTGGCGGCTCGACTTAGTGGGCGACGGCCCGCTGCGTGACTCGGTTTGTGCGCGCGCCCAAACAGCGCGGATCGCTGATCGGATCCAGTTTGTCGGCTACTCGGCCGATCCTGCGGCGCTGCTCGCGCGGTCGCAGATCTTCGTCCTCAGTTCCCGCGCCGAGGCTTTCCCGCGCAGCGTGTTGGAGGCCATGCGCGCCGGGCTCGCAATCGTCGCTTCCGATGCCGGCGGAGTTGGCGAAGCATTAGATAATGGTAGTAACGGGATCCTGGTTCCGCGCAGGGATCCGGTGGCGCTCTCCAAGACCCTTGGCGAGCTTATTAAAGACGCGGACCGGAGGAGACGGTTGGGAACGGCAGCGCGTTTCACTTACGAAGTCCGGTTCCGGTTGGATGCGATGGTTGAGCGTACAGCCGCGCTTTACGAATCCGTCTTGCGAAATGCCGCCCGATGAACAGCAACCCGATTCCGGCCTGAAAGCTCCGGAGACGATCTATTTCGCCTCCGCGGAGCCAGAATTGTTTCCCGAACTGGCGGCGGCCACGGGATTGCTGCTGCCCGATCCGCAGCGGCTGAAGCGGGTCTTCGACATCCTCTTCACGGTCTGCCTGGCTCTGGCTGCCATGCCTCTTGGCATCCTGATCGCTTTGGCGATCATGCTTGACAGCCGCGGTGGAGTGTTCTTCGCGCACTCGCGGGTAGGCAAAGGCGGCAAGACGTTTCGCCTTTGGAAATTCCGCTCCATGATCGCCGGCAGCGATGAAATCCTTGCCCGCTACCTCGAGCGGAACCCATCGCTGGTTCATGAGTGGGAACTCACGCACAAGTTGAAGGACGATCCGCGCGTGACGCGCGTCGGCAGGTTGCTGCGGAAAACCAGCCTGGATGAGTTGCCACAAATCTGGAACGTGCTGCGCGGGGATATGAGCATGGTGGGCCCGCGGCCCATCGTGAGCGAGGAAAGCGCCAAGTACGGTCCGGCGTTCGCGCTGTACACCCAAGTGCGGCCTGGCTTGACGGGGCTATGGCAGGTGTCGGGCCGCAACGACATCAACTACAAGCGGCGCGTTGCGCTGGATTGCCAGTACATCCGCAACTGGTCGCTCTGGTTGGATACGAAAATCCTTCTGAAAACGGTGCCCGTGGTTCTGGGACGGCGCGGCGCTTACTGAAACCCTTACTCGATAGGGTCCGCGATGCCGTTATTATTCGCATCCGGGAAATCCGCCACGAAGATCTGCAGGAAATCGCGGCCGCTGAAATCCCGGGCCACCATGCCTTGCGCATTCTTGGTCGGCATACGCCGGTTGAAAGCGATCAATTTGCCGTTGTTCGACCAGACGGGCGCTTCCGCTTCCGGGAGGTTCTCGCCGTGCCGTGTCAGGAAGTGGACCTTGCCGAAGCGCGGCCCCGGTTCGACGCAGACGGCGGCAATGCCACGGTCGGTCGCGACGGACACCGTGTTCCCGGAAGGATGCCACCTCAGGCCGCTCTTCGCACCGCTCTTGAAGAAGGTCGCTTGCAGTGGACGCATGGCGGCGTTAGGATTCTCGTCCGAACCGTACGAATCGATGAGGAAAACCTGGCTCACCCCGCTGGCGTCCTTGGCGAAATAGGCGATGCGCTTGCCGTCTCTTGAGCCGCGCGCGATTCCAGACGCCCATGTGTGCGTCAGGCGGCGCACGCGGACACCTTTCGGCGGCGCCAGGTAGCGCGTGCGTGAGCCGGAGAAAGACGTCGTGATGTCTATGTCTTCCGCTATGTCCACCACGAACAGCGAATTGGTGTAGCTTCCGTCGGACTCCTTCACCTTGCCGATGAAAGCGCGCATCAGGCCTTTCTCTCCCACCCAGGAGTCGAAGCCGGCGAATTCCAGTTCGCCCGGCTTGGCCTTATCCATGGGTGCGATGGGGACCAGGATGGCTGTCCAATGCGTCACTCCCTTCGGCGCTTTCGGACTGGCCGTCATCATGCCGACGGTGCGCCCGTAATCGGTGAGCAGGTGGTCGTCGTAAGTGAATCCGATCCGCTTGCCGTCGGGAGAGTACTCATGGCGGTGCGTGCCGCCGCGATGGGCGCCCGGCGTGGTGGGCTCGTTGGCGACGTCGCGCAAGTCCAGGAATCGCACCGGGCCGCCCGAGGCCGCCACCACCGCGCCTCTCCGGTTCGTCTTTCCGTAAAAGCCGATCTGCTTGGTCTCGCTCACCAGCGGGCCGTGGATGAAGATGATCTCGTCGGCCACCGGATTGTACGAGGCCGCGATCACACCCGGGGCCGCATCCACGGGCCCCAGGATAATAGGCTTGGGCTCGTACACGATGCTCTCTTTGCCCGTCGCGATCTCCACCTTCATGATGCTGGTGGAGCAGCCGTTACCGGCGCCGCGCGTCTCGCGTGTGTCGTAACAGAGGTAGCGGTCCTCGCGCGAGAAGTTATCGTTGTTGTCGAGCGTGTGGTTGAGCGGCGTGGAAGTGATCTGGCGCTCGGCGGAGAAACCCGCGGCGGCAAGCAACAGTGGGGCAAAGACGAAGGCGATGCGCATGGTTAGCAACCAATTTATCACTACGGCGTCCGATTGACGCGCCGCACGCCGAGGCACTACGCTGGTCCATTCGATATGTCCTCGCTTGCGACGTTGTTCCGCCCTGCGCCCCACATCGCCCGCCTTTCCGATGCGGAGGTGGCGCGTTTATATCCACACTTCCGCTGGCAGATCATCGAGTCCACCTTCATTGGTTATGCGGTGTTCTACTTCGTCCGCAATAACCTGCCGGTGGTTTCCAAGGAGATGGGGACGGCGCTCGGTTACACGAAGGGCCAGATCGGCGACATCCTGGCGCTGACGGCCATCGCTTATGGGGTCGGCAAGTTCGTGCTGGGTGCGTGGTCGGACCGCAGCAATCCGCGCATCTTCATGCCCGCCGGCCTGCTGCTGACGGCGTTGTGCAATTTCGCCTTCGGTGCGACGTCGAGCTACGCGGGACATCTCGTGTTGTGGACCCTGAACGGCTTCGTGCAGGGCATGGGATGGGGACCGTGCGGCCGCTCGCTGGGGCACTGGTACAGCGTGCGCGAGCGCGGCACGGTGTTCGCTTTCTGGAACATCGCGCACAATGTGGGCGGGGGACTGACGGGGCTTATCGCCGCGTACTCGACGGCGTGGCTTGGCTGGCGCAATGCGTTTTTCGTGCCTGGCATCCTGGCTGTAATGTGTGCGGTCTATTTGCTGATTCGACTGCGGGACACGCCGCAGTCGGTGGGACTCCCGCCCATTGAAGAGTACAAGAATGACTATCCGGCTCGCGCCACGCTGGACCACGAACAGGAGCTCGCCACGCACGATCTGCTGGTGAACTACATCCTGCGCAACAAGTATCTATGGCTGTTCGCCTCGGCCAATTTCTTCGTCTACATCGCACGCTACAGCATGCTCGATTGGGGGCCCACCTATCTGAAAGAGGTGAAGCACGCCACTCTCACTGGCGGCGGCTTCAGTACGCTGGTGTTCGAGTTCGCCGGGATCGCGAGCACGCTTCTGATGGGCTGGCTTTCGGACAAACTTGGGGGACGTCGCGGCATGGTGAGCATGTTGTGCATGATCCCGGTTCTCGCGGCGTTCGCCAGCATTCTGTACACGCCGCCGGGCCTGCTCTGGCTGGATCTCACGCTATTCGCGGTGATTGGCTTCTTCGTCTATCCGCCCGTGATGCTGCTGGGCGTGACGGGTTTGGATTTCACTTCCAAGAAAGCGGTGGGTGCCGCAGCCGGATTCATCGGCCTGTTCGGTTATCTGGGCCGCACCGTGCAGGGCAAGGGACTGGGCTGGATCGCCGAGCGCTACGGCTGGACGCCCGCTTTCCACGCGATCCTCGCATGCACGCTCGCTTCCATCGTCCTGCTTTCGTTGTCGTGGCGCCTGCGCCCGTTCGACGCCGGCAAACGGTCAGCAGGCGTCAGTCTCACAGCTGGGGCTTCTTGGGACCGTATGTAACTGTGAAGGTCTGTCCGTGAGCGGAGGGGATCGAAACGGTGCACCCGTCGGGAGCCGTATAGCGCACCGGCCGGCCGCCCTGCTCGACGCCGGCTACGACGAAACGCGGATCATCCACCTGGCACACGCGGCGGGGCGCGGCATCACTGAACTTGAGATACAGCTTTGGCGATGTCCGGTGCACATAGAGGTTCAGATGAATGTAGTTGAGCAGCGCGTGCTCCATCTCGTGGTAAGACGTGTGCCAGGCGCTGCTGGACGCTTTGTTCAGATCGCCGGACGGTGCTCCCTCGGCGTCCACTTCGTTGTATGCGCCGCCGAATCTCGGATCCTGGAAGTGCTGCTTGAAGAAGGCCTCCGATTTGGCAAACCGGTCGAGATGAACCCGGTCCCCGGTGAGATGGTACAGATGCATCTCGAGCAGCGACCCGTAGATCTGCACCCACCACGATACAGTAGCGGGTGGCGCTACACGAGAGGGATCCTGCACAACGATCGAATCGCGCCATGCACCGGTCTTCTCGTCCCAGGCGGCCGCGATCAGGCTCTTGGAAAGCTCCAGGACGGCGTCCCGAAAGCGTACCTGTCCCGTCTGTTCGTAGACCCGCGCCAACGCCAGAGCCGCCGTCAGTTGCGCGCCTGTCGCCGCCAACTCGCAGCCACTCCGCACAAAGGGTGTGCGGCGCCACTGGCGGTCGAAAGTCGAACGGAATCCGTAAAACCAGCCGCCGCGATCTCTCATGCGCTCGATCGAGATGTCCATCAACTCCTCGCTCCAGTCCCGTACCCGCCGGTCGCCGGTAGCTAGGTACAGGTTCAGCAGAAGCGAACCGACATAGCCATAGTGTGCGTGTTTGTTCTTGCCGAAATCGAGGACCGACAAGTCCTCGTTGAGCGCCTGCGCATATCCGCCAAACGTGGGATCGATGGCCTGCTTGCGCTGGATGGCGGCCGATGCGCGTACGCGCTCCATCGCGCGGCCGTCGCCCGTCGCTAGGTAATAGCTGGTGAGCCCCACGTTCGTGTACAGTTGGTGCGAGACCGTTTTGGCGCGCCTAAGCGGCCGCCCGTCCTGGTCGAGCAAGTCGTACCACCCTCCGTTCGTGGTGTCCCATGCGTGTTCGAAAAGGTAGTCGGCTCCGCGCCGTGCCGCCTCCAGGTAGCGGGCTTCGCCGGTGAGCATGTAGGCTGTCGAAAAGCCGTAGACGTGGCGGCTGATCAGGAGAGGTATCTTCTCCGCCGGCGGCACGGGTCTCCACTGGCGGTCTAGGTTCATGTGGAAGCCGCCGTGAACCGTGTCCGGCGCAGAACGGAGCCAGCGATCGATCACCTGGACCGCCTCCTTGCGCCAGGCGCCGGCGTCGAGTGACGACGAAGCAGGCTGTGGGGCGGCCGAAGCGCATACTGAAAACAAAACACATCCGACGACGGCACAACAAGGGATTCGAAAGGGCAAGTGGAACTCCACATGAAAAAATAGCCCACTCCCACGGTTTGGGTCAATCCCGATACGGATAGCGGTGTTGCTTTGCTTTGGCGGTCAAAATGCCGCTAGAAGATGAAGTTGAAGCCGCCGCGGAACGTGCGCGGCGTCTGGATCAGCAGCAAGCGGCGGCCGCTGGGCGTTGTGACCGGCAGGTATCCCTGGGCCAGCATGTTCCGGAAATCGAGTGTGGCTTCCCACTTGCCCGGAACGCCCGGGAAGTTCGGGATAGGCTGCCGGATGATGATATTCAGCCCGATGTCGGGATAGGTGTTCTGCGTGATCCAAAGGTGGCCCGGCGTGAGGGCTCTGTAATCGGTGAGGCGGTAGCTGGCTGAAAAGTGCGTGTCCCATGCGGGCAACTCACCCACCAGGCGCGCCGCAAGCCAGTGCCGGCGGCTGGAGCGAATCATCGCACGAAGATCGTCCGGCCCGTCGCGGAGCATGCCCGCCGGATCCGCGGTGAGAACGCCTCCGTTGCCATAGCTGAGCTGGGCACTCAAAAGCGGATTCATTACCTGCGTCACGGATGCCGTGTAGCCGATGCTCGAGTAGCCGCCTATGTTGAAGATGGAACTGCGCGATCCGAGGTCGGGCATCAAATCCCATCCCACGATCTCCTCCGGTGCGCTCATCAATAACGCACCATTCGAGATCGATTCGCGATATGCGCCCAAGCTGTAGCTCCGAGAACCGGACACCTTGTGATAAGCCAGCTCGAAATTCTCCGCCCGCTGCACCTGGGCCCGCCCCCTGCGCAAGCTGACCCGCGGGAAATAAGAAACGGCGGCGAGGTCCTGCTTCATCTCCGCGTTCGGCCCGCTGGCTCGGGTGAACAGCTCCGCCGGCGGCACACCGGAGTGATAGGCCAACTCGACGCTATCGTTGTCGCCCACTTTATAGCTGAGCCTGGCGAAGGGGCTCGCGTAGTTGAGCCGGTCCAGGTACGCGACGGAATCGAATGAGAATCCGTAATCCAGGCGCATCACATCGGTCAGCTCCGCCCGGTCCATGAAAGTGACCGAGGCGGTCCGCAAAGCCGGCGCCGCTTCTTCATGGCCGCCGAACACGGCGTCCATCGAACGCAGGGGCAGGAACACCTGCCGCATGGTCAAGGTGACTTCCGGGGCCGAGCTGCCCATTTCCCGGCTGAAGCTGGTGCGGAACCCCGTAGCCGGGGTGCCCGAGTGAGAGGCGTAACCCAGGTTTCCGCTGAAGGTGAGCTGAGTCGAACCGAGCAGGGAAGTGGCCACTGCGAACGCCGTCCCCAGGTCGGCCTGGTTGCCGTACACAGAGGCCGCGCCGTTGTCGCCGGCTGAGAGTGCGAACACCCCGCGAGTATCGGAAAACACCGCACCGGAGCGACGCTCTTCACCCGGCGTTTTTTCGCTCCACGTCCCCGGCAGCACACGGAGCACGGGCCGCGTGGCGGACGAACTGCGGAGCACCCACTTCCAGTCGTCGCTCATGAAGGGCGATTCCGGAGTCACCGGGTAGAACAACTCTATGGAGCTGAAAACGCTCGTAAGGTTGATCGCGAGGAAACTCTTCATGCCGGGCTGCACTTCGATGCCCCTTCGCAGTGCCGGCAGGAAACTGGCCAGCGTGACCCGGACCGAATATACGTCCGGAGCCAAGGAAGCAAACCGGAAGTTGCCCTTATCGTCGGTGAGGGCTTTTTGAACCAGGCGGTCGAAACGGTCAAGCAGCAGAACCGTGGCGCCCATCTGCGGAACGCCGGTGATGCCGGAGACTCGCCCTTCAATCCGGCCGGGAGCCCTGCGCCCGGATGCGGCCTCGCTCAGAGGGGTGCACAACAACACCCCCGTGAACACCAGCATCCAGATAGGCGACCTGCCCTTCATTGCGACCGTGGCCTTCTGTCACGCGACCCGGTGGGGGTCCAACGGCATCATTATTTTACCGTAAAGGTGGCGGTAGGTGTGAGCGTCTGATTCCGGTTCTTGTCCACCACCTTCATCTTTAGAGTATACTGACCCGGCTCCAGATTCTGGAGCGGGAGAACTTTTTCAACGGTCACCTGCTGCGCCGATGCGCCCTCGATGGAACTCACCTCTTCGGAGAAATCGAAGATCTTCTGGTTGGAGCCATTGCGGACGACTTCGTAGTCGATGGTCCCCACAGGCTTCTGCGACCGCTCGTCGGGCGCGAAATTGTAGAGCTGGAGATAGATGCCCATCTTCTCCTTGCGGTCGAACGTTTCGGTCACGCGCGGCCGGACCTTGGATGTCGCGATCACGAACTGGCCGGTCCCGATGCTGCGGGTGGGCACCTTCTCAATCAGATCCGCCAGGATCAGGCTGCTCATGCCCAGTTTCTCGTCTTCGAACCGTGGCACGTGCAGCGCCATCTCGTAGTTGTTCATGTTGCCGCCGACCACGTCCTTGGCGACGATGTTCAGCCGGT